>ERZ802819.1-NODE-1-length-162216-cov-19.1321_pt1 | contig 162216 bp, 166 predicted proteins | sample MGYA00345647_ERZ802819 | MGnify/ENA primary metagenome ERZ802819 (study PRJEB30503, sample SAMEA104212355) | marine metagenome | biome: Westerlies Biome; feature: [SRF] surface water layer (ENVO:00010504) within the epipelagic zone...; material: water...
TGGCGTTGATGATGAACATGCGCTGGGTGGTACCAGACATGTTGGGGTCATCGGACCCGGCGATGCTTTGAGCGTTCGCCGCAAGCGGTGCCAGGAGAAGCAGTGCTGCCCCAAAGCAAAGCCGAGGATCTAGACAGGATTTCATGGTTCAGGGAACGAACGAAGGATGAAGAAAGAGATTCACCCATCAAAGATCAGTAACCACCGGCGGACTAGAACATGTCGAAAAAAATAAATCACCGGCTCTCTGGAACGCCTGTTTTGCGAAAAGTAGAATTAAAAATGAATTTCTCGCGACTATGGGGTTGTTCCGTGCAAGCCGTTGTTCTCATGAACACAAAAAAGGAGGCAATCAATGCCTCCTTGTTGTTTGATTGTCAGCAACGTTGATCTTCAGCTGGGTTTTGACAGAGGCAATAAGCACTTGTCCGAATCACAGCCGGCAGGACCTGCTTCTGCAATCTCGCCCATGTCGTATCGCTTCAAGGCAGCAAAGAAGTCGCTGCTGACGCGTCTCTGCACCACCTCAGACTGCATTCTCTCGTAGGTCGCTGCGTCGATCGGCTCGAAAGGCAGGCGTGGGAATGTGGCATTGGCGTCGAATCGAGCCAGCAGAGCTGCCGAGATGTAGCCATCTCCATGGAGCATCGCTCCATGGAGCGCGTCGGCCAGGGGCTCGATCTCGTGCTCGCGGAATTCGATCGTGGCAGAGGTGTTGTGGGCGGTGTAATGGCGCTGCACCTGCATGTAGAAATCAAACTGGGCCATGGCCGAGAAGCCGTTGATGTCGACGGCATCGGCTCCAGGCAGATTGGCCCAGCTCACTTCGGTGGGGATTTCCACCAGCCATTCGGTGCAGCGGGGATCAAACGGATCATCCAGCAGCCGGCCCTGGTCGTCCTTGTCCGACTGGGAGGGAACCACGGTGTAGCCGTAGTCCATGCAGGCCATCGCCACCGGGTCGTTCTTGCGGAAGGTGATCCGGCGAATAAAGCGCTGGGCCTTGGGGGGATGCCAGCCAGGGGCGGCACCGGTGAGCAGGCTCTTGGTTCCTGCCGGTTGAACGGTGGTGCAGCGGTTCGGACGGCGCAGGCCGTGGCGATCGCAGTAGTCCCAGACGGTGTCGTTCACCACCTGCTTCCAACGGCTCAGGTAGGCCGCCTCCTGTGCCTTGAACGCCAGGCCTTCCTCGGTGTCCGGACGTCCGGCCTCCCACCACTGCAACCAGGGGGTGCCGAAGGCATGCACGAAGAAATCGAACAGGCCCGTGAAGCTGACGCCCACGATCGGGTCCCATTCGCGGCTCTGGCGATAACGCTCCACCTCGAAGCGGTGGTTCAACAGACAGGCCACGGAAAGGGCCGCTGCACGGAAGGCATCAGCCTGCCCCTCCTCATCGCTCGGATCGATCTGATTCAGATGGATCTCCGCCAGATTGCAGTGGAAATCGGCACCGAGGATTTCTCCGCAGGGGTTGAGTCCGTAGCGGCCGAGGCGATGGTCCAGTTCTGCCTCGCTCATGTCGCTGTTGTGCAGGCGCAACCAGCGGCCGGCCTCATCACGACCCTGATCGCAGTAGATCTCAATGAATTCCTGGCGAAGTTCAGGGGTGCTCAGCAGGTCGGCATTGGAGCGGGCGATCGCTTCGGGTGCGAACTGAATGGCGCCCTCGCCGGAGTGGAACTGCTTGGTGACAGCCGCCAGCACCACATCGCGGCTTGGGCGCGTGTGATAAACCCGCGTGTGATTCGCCATGCGCAGGGCATCGCGCTCAGGGTCGATCCGCCAGTTGCCCTGATCATCCTGTTGCCAGAGGTTGTCCTTGGCTGAGGACGCCGCATCGTCATCGGCGGCGAACTGACGCATCCCCGCACTGCGACGGATGTTGCCGGCCACGATAGTGACGGCCGCTTCGTCGATCAGCAGGCAGCACTCCACGGAGGTGAGGCGTCTGCCGATCGCCTTGTTGAGCAGCCGTTCCACTCGTCCGTACAGATCCTTCAGCTTCACCGGGTTGGCCATGCCACCGAAGCCCTTGAGGGTTTCGCCGACCGGGCGCACGTTGTTGAGATCAACCTCGATCTCGATCAGTCCGCCATCGAACCGTTCATCGCTGCACAGTTCCAGCATCAGCTGGTAGCTGTCCACCCAGCCCCGACGGGTATCGCCCACCTTGATGGTGACCCGGTTGCCCTCGATGCGATGGGTGCACTCGTCCTGGCGCTGTCCTGCCGGGGTGACTCCGATATCGGAAACCGACACCACCTTGAGTCTGTTGCGCACGACCGGAAGGCGATCGATCAGGTGCGGCTCGATGATGGCCCCGGTGCCGCAGCCCATCATGGCGAGGTCCATCATCAGACCAAAGGCCTGCCAGTCCACCAGGTTGGTGGAGGTGCAGTTGTAGGCACCCGAGAAATTCACCGGTTGCTCAATCCAGCCCGTGCCGCCGATCCACAGCCAGCGGCCCGAGGGAAGAGCCTTCTTCTCTGCCTGCATGCGTGCCAGCAGATCCAGTTCCTGCTGATTGAGATTGCCGAGTTTGCGCAGGCCTTCGAGATTCCGTTGGCCAACCTGTGCCCAGCTCTCACGCCCTTCAGGAATACGGCGGCTGTAGGTGCGGTAGAAGACAGGATTGGCGGCGGGGGCGGTAGCGGGGAAATCGCCGAAGCTGGCGATCTCTCCCGCGTGGAGCGCCACGCGATTCGGAGTGAGGGTCACGTGCAGCTGAGCACTGGAGTTGTCGAAACCCTAACGCCACCAATGGGGTCAGCAAGGCCCGTTTTCCACCATCAGCAGTGTCCTGCTCAGACTGGTGCCCTCAGCCTTCATCCAATGCAGCGTGTTTGCGAGCCGGAACTCATGGACGATCCGCAGCAGGTGCAGGCTTATGCGCAGGCGGATTTCAGCGACGGAGATCGCCGCACCCTCGCCCTGATCGAGTCCCTGCTGGCGCGGTCCCCGGCATTGCCGGAAGCTCCTCTGTTCATCGACCTCGGTTGCGGACCAGGCAACATCACCCTGCCGCTGGCGGCATCGCATCCCTCCGCTGAGCTTGTTGGGGTGGACGGGGCCGGATCCATGCTGTCTGTTGCGGCTCAGCGCGCTGCCGCCGCGGGCCTCACGGTGCGCTGGCAGCAAGCCTCGCTTCAGGATCTGCAGAGGGGTGATCTGCCTGAGCTGCTCGGACGTGCCGATCTGATTGTCAGCAACAGCCTGCTGCACCATCTGCATCAGCCCGGACTTCTCTGGTCGCTCACCCGCGTTCTCGCTGCTCCGGGTTGCCGGGTTCTGCACCGGGATCTGCGCCGTCCCGCAACTCTGATGGAGGCCCGGCAGCTCCAGGAGCGTCATCTCCCGGACGGGCCGCAACTGCTGGTGAGGGATTTCCTGGCGTCTCTTCAGGCCGCTTTCGAGGTTTCCGAAGTCGAGGCTCAGCTCGCGGCTGCTGATCTGAATGGCCTGAATGTCCGCGCGGAGGACGACCGCTATCTGGTGGTGTCAGGCTTGGTGGATTGACGCAACACGATGAGCTTGAGCACCTCTGCTGCGGAGTCTGATCCCGGCGCTGCGGTCGCTGAGGCGGTGGATCGGCGCCGCAATTTCGCGATCATTTCCCACCCGGATGCCGGCAAGACGACTCTCACCGAGAAGCTGCTGCTCTACGGCGGTGCGATTCAGCAGGCCGGTGCTGTGAAGGCTCGGGGAGAGCAGCGCAAGGTCACATCCGACTGGATGGAACTTGAGAAGCAGAGAGGCATCTCGATTACCTCCACCGTTCTCCAGTTCGACTACGACGCCACCACCATCAATCTTCTGGATACTCCTGGCCACCAGGATTTTTCGGAGGACACCTACAGGACCTTGGCGGCCGCTGACAACGCCGTGATGCTGGAGGACGCCGCCAAGGGACTCGAGCCGCAGACCCGCAAGTTGTTCGAGGTCTGTCGCATGCGCCAGATCCCGATCTTCACCTTCATCAACAAGATGGACCGTCCCGGTCGGGAGCCGTTGTCGCTGCTCGATGAGATCGAATCGGAACTGGAGCTGATTCCCTGGGCTGTGAACTGGCCGATCGGCAGTGGCGAGCAGTTCCGTGGCGTGATCGACCGTCGCAGTCGTGAAGTGGTGCTGTTCAGCCGTGCGGAACGGGGCCGACAGGCCAGCGAGCGGCGCCTGACCCTGGATGACCCTGCTCTGCGCGAGCTGGTGGAGCCTGAGCTGCTCGATCTGGCGGTGGAAGAGATGGAGCTCCTCGATGTCGCCGGCGCTGAACTGGATCTGGAGGCGGTGCATTCCGGAGACCTCACCCCCGTGTTCTTCGGCTCCGCAATGACCAACTTCGGTGTGCGTCCCTTCCTGGACGCGTTTCTGGAAATGGCCCAGCGTCCGATCGCCCGATCCAGCAGTGATGGCCTGGTGGACCCCCTGCGTGAGGGGTTCAGCGGATTCGTGTTCAAACTGCAGGCGAACATGGATCCTCGGCACCGGGATCGGGTTGCCTTTGTTCGGGTCTGCAGCGGTCGCTTCGAGAAGGACATGACCGTGAAGCACGCCCGGACGGGCAAGGCGATCCGTCTGTCGCGGCCCCAGAAGCTGTTCGGACAGGATCGAGCGGTGGTGGAAGACGCCTACCCAGGTGATGTGATCGGTCTGAACAACCCCGGCATGTTCTCGATCGGCGACACCCTCTATGTGGGGCCGAAGGTGGAATACGAAGGAATTCCCTGCTTCAGCCCGGAGATCTTCAGCTGGCTGCGGAATCCCAATCCCTCAGCATTCAAGAATTTCCGCAAAGGGGTGAATGAATTGCGGGAAGAGGGCGCTGTTCAGATCCTCTACGACACCGATGAAAGCAAGCGTGACCCGATCCTGGCGGCCGTCGGTCAGCTGCAGCTGGAGGTGGTTCAACATCGGCTCGAGCATGAGTACGGCGTTGAGACCCGTTTAGAGCCTCTTGGCTTCCAGGTGGCGCGATGGGTGTCGGGGGGCTGGTCGGAACTCGAGAAGGTGGGACGCATCTTCAACTGCAAGACCGTGCGTGACGCCTGGAATCGGCCGGTCCTGCTGTTCAAGAACGAGTGGAACCTCAATCAGCTCAAGGAAGATCATCCCGATCTCGCTCTCAGCAATGTGGCTCCGGTGGTCAGCGGTGTGGAGCCGATCAGCCTCTGATCGCCACCGTGCTGATCAGTGGGAACTGAAGTGCATCGCTTCGGTGGTTCCCCACAGATGTTTCCGCGCCAGTTCAGCGCGCCGAATCCATTGCTGCGCTTCGGTGCGGTTGCGACAGGTTCTGGCTTTCTCCTCAATCGTCATCAGCGACAGGAGTTTCTGAAGAGTGTTCATCCCTCTAGCCCAATTGATTCACTGTTAACCCGCCTTTAACCTTTGTCAAGCGCGGGCAGGCGTTCTTCACGCTCGTTTCAGCGCTGATGCATCAAGCGGGGGCGGGTGAGCAACCGCGGATCTCCTCGCGGGCCTCTGACTTCATCGCCAGACTGCACCGACTCACCACAACGATCCGTTGGACAGTCTCTGGCTTGTGCGAAGCACGTCGGACGGCGGAACCGAATACGTCTGCTTCCGCGGGGCCAGCGAACCTGTGGAGATGGTGGAGGGTTATCACCTTCCACCCCAGATGCCGCTGATCAAGCGACGCCAGTGGTTGAACCGCAGCGAAGCTCTCCATTGCCGTGAGCGCCTGGAGGGCAGTGAAGGGTTCCGACACGCAGCCCCCCTGTTCTGAGCTGCTGTCGATACGCTCAACTGCAGTTGGTTGAACGCCGTCATGGCAGCCGTGGGTGAATCCGGTCCACAACCCGATTCCGATGACCCCTATGCCCGGCTCGGGCTGTCGGCGGGCGCCAGCTTCGAGCAGGTTCAGAGCGCCAAGCAGCGCTGCCTCAGCGATGCCGACGATGATCCCCAGGCCAGGGCGAGGATCGAAGCGGCTTACGACGCGGTCTTGATGGCACGACTGCGGGATCGTCAGCAGGGCCAGCTCAGCCCGGCTGCTGCCACGGCATCACAGCGCGAGGACGGCACTGCTGCTGCAGCTGCTTCCGCTCCTGCCGCTGTCGGAGTTCTGCAGCGGATCCGCAGCGGTCTCCCCGATCCAGGCCCGGCTCTCTCCGGCCTGGCACCGCAATGGTCTCTGGTTGAGGGGCGTGGCCTGATCGTGCGACTGGTCGCCGGTGGCCTCGGTCTCGTTCTGCTGCTGTTGTCACCCGGAAGCGTTCAGCTGATCCTGGCGCTTGCCGTCATCGGCTGTTTCCTCAGCCAGATCCGTCGCGGTCGGCGTCCCCTGGCCTCGCTGGGCTGGACGATCCTTCTGCTCGTGGCCGGCCTGGTCACGGGCGTTGTGCTGGTCTCGGCGTTGTCTCCTTCTGCCCTGTCCCAGCTTCAGCTCGCCAGTGATCAGATTCAGGCGATTCCAGCTGCGCTGCTGCTGCTGATCGCATCGTTGCTGCTGGCTTAAGCCACCGGTGTCTGGTCGGCGATCAAGGCGCGCAGTTCGTCGCCGCTGATCTCATAGCGGGCATTGCAGAAATGACAGATGAGTTCAGCCATGCCATCGGTCTCGAGCATGTTGGTCAGTTCCTCCCGCCCCAGCAACATCAGCGCGCCAACGCTTCGCTGACGGCTGCAGGGGCAGTGAAAGCGAACGTCCTGGTTGGCTGCGGCATCCTCCAGGGGGTGGGGGTCGAGGTCTGGGAAGACATCGCGAAGGAGATCCTCGAGCGCATCCCCGTGCTCCTCCAGTCGGCCGCTGAAGTCGGTGATCTCACGGCAGCGCTGTTCCAGCAGCTCCACGAGGGCGGGCTCCTCCGCCGCCTTCGGCAACACCTGCACCAGCAGTCCTCCACTGCTCTTCACCCCTGATCGGTCGATGCGTTCGCCGACGAAGACCGCAGAGGGGGTCTGCTCGGAATGCAGCAGAAAGGACGCCACGTCCTCACCGACGGCACCACTGACCAGTTCGACGGTGCTGCTGAACGGTTCTCCCTTGCCGTCATCCCGCACCACATGCAGGTAACCGGTGCCGGTTGCCCCCTTGAAGTCGAAGCCGTAGCCCCCCTGGCCATCACCGATCGGATCCAGTTCCAGCTGCGGGGTGCCCACGTATCCACGCACCGTTCCGTCACGCCCGGCATCCACGCTCATTCCCTTCAGCGGTCCGTCCGAGCTGATCCGCAGATTCACCCGTCCGTGCCGCACCTTCATCGAGCTGGCCAGCATCAGTGCGGCACTCATTCCTCTGCCGAGCATCACGGTCGTCAGGTACGAGAGGTCATGACGCTCCCGGGCCTCCCGCAGGGTCTCCGTCGTCGCCACCGCCACCAGCCGGATGCCGCCACCTGCCGCCGTTGCCCGAACCAGACGGTCGGCCATGCTCCCGCTCCAAGTCAGGGCAATGTAACCAGTGGCTTCAGCTGTCCGTCCAGGAGGGCATGTCGGTCGCAAAGCCAGCCCTCGAACAGTTCCGGTTCATGGGTGACAACGATCAGGATCCGCTCATCGGCCAGGTCCGACATCAGCTGCAGCACCTCGCGGCGCACCGACCAGTCCAGGCCGGCAGTGGGTTCATCCAGCAGCAGCACCTCTGCACCGCGAAGCAACTGCACCGCGAGGGCAAGCCTTCTCTGCTGGCCGCCGCTCAGTCGCTCCGGCGGGGTGCTGAGGTCCACATCCGCCAGACCGACCCGTTTCAGCACATGTTGCTGCTGCTCCCATCCGAGTCGCTTCTGACCCAGCTTCAGCTCCTGCTGGATGCTCAGCCCCAGAAAATGCCGTTCCGGGAACTGAAACACGATGCCGCAGAGCCAGCGTCGCTGCCGACGGTTGACGGCCTGACCCTGCCAGCGGATCTCGCCGTGCTGGTTGCCGGCAAGGCCGCTGATCACCTCCAGCAGGCTGGTCTTGCCACTGCCGCTGGCTCCGGCGATCAGCACGGGTTGCCCGTTCCTGGCCGACAGGGTCACCCCACGCAGCACTGGATCCGCGGCTGTCGCCGGGCTGTAGTGCAGCGCGTCCAGATCAAGCATGTCGTCCAGCTTGAATGATGATGAGGTGAAATCGATGGACCCATGGACATCCGGTTTCGGGAGGTCGACCCCTTCAATTGCTGGCTCTGGCTGCGTTTTGCGGAGGTTCCAAGCCAGGGGGAGCGGAATTACGTCGATGGGATCTTCGACAGCTGGTATGTGATCGGCCGTCTCGGCGGATTCAATGCCGAGAACCTGCAGGTGCATGAGGAAAGTGCTGACCTGAGTTGGATGGCCTACGACAACGAGGAGGCCGAATCGGTGATGCCCGCCCTGATGCACAACATGGGGCAGATGGAATACCGGGACGCGTGGGGCCGATGCTGGGTTGATCTCGGCACCAGTGATGCCGTCGGCCTTGATGTGCTCATCAATGCGCTGCGACAGCTCGATTCCGACGTGGTTCAGATCGAGGAACTGGTCGTCGGCGGAGTGAATGAGGACTGGCCCGTGGAGGACCATCCAGACAGCCTGTTCCCAGCGGGTGGCTGAACTGCGCCGGCTGCTGATCGAGCCGGATCGTCTGGGGGATCTCTCCAGCCGGAACCGGGTTCTGACCCTCAGGGAGCACGAACGTCATTACCTGCGTCGGGTGCTGCGCCTGAAGGTCGGTGATCCGGTGGCCGTCATCGATGGCTGCGGCCATCTCTGGAGTGCCCGTCTGGATGTCGACGCTGCCCTGATCCTGGACACCGCCCCCTCCGCACCCGCCGAAAGCGAGCCGCGACCGCGTCAGCAGCTGGGTCTTGCAGTGGCCCTGGTCCGCCGTGGCATGGACGATCTGCTGCGCATGGCCTGTGAACTGGGGGTGGACCGATTTCAGCCACTGCAGACGGCGCGATGCACCCCCCAGGCGGAGCACCGTCCGGACCGCTGGGCCAGCATCCTGCGCGAAGCGGCCGAGCAGTGCGAACGCCTGTGGCAACCGACGCTGCATCCCTTGCGCACGCTTCAGGACTGGTCTCCTGCTCCCCCGTCTCAGCTGGCGGTCGCTGTCACGCGCTGTGATCAGGTTCAGGAGCTGAGCCTCTGGCTTGAGCAGGCGGCGGCTCCGGATCAGGATCTGTGGCTGGTGATCGGCCCGGAGGGCGGTTGGACAGCGGACGAGCAGACCCTGTTCGGGCAACGCCACTGGCAGCCGGTGGGACTGGCTCCGACGATCCTGCGCTCCTCCACCGCCGGCGTTTGTGCGGCGGTGAAGTTGTCGTCGTGGCGCCAGATCAGACCTTGAACAGATCGCTGGCGATGGCACGGAAACCGCGCATGGAGGCCCCTGGCTGCCGGCGACGTGCCCTCAAGCCTGTGCCGGGAAGCAGGTTCTCGGGAGCGAAGGTCGCCATGGTGACGGCCGGACGGGATTGTTCCGCCGCGGCCAGTTCGGCGGCGATCGCCTCGGCCGTGGTCTGCGTGGCGCTATCGGAGTCAGGAGCGGACGCCGTCACCGCCGTTGGGGTGAGGACCGGTTCCGGAGTGATCTCAGACGGTTCGGTGACCACAACCGGAGTGGCCGTCGGTTCGGGGCTGTCCGTCGCCTGGCTCGGAATGCTCAGATCGGCAGGGGCTGCCTCGTCATCGAGGGTGAGGAAGAACCCTTTGTTCTGCTTGTTGAACACCATGCCCTGGTCGCTGCACGATCACGGGTGATTCTCCCCCGTCGGCCTGGCATGACGAGGGATGCTTAGGGCAGTGCAACACAGTCGGCATGCCCTGGCTCTCAGCCCTGTTGATTCATGGGGTGCTGATCGCCCTGGCGCAGCGACTGCCGCTGCTCACACGGGCGGGCTGGATCCATGCCGGAGCCCTTGGAACGATTCTGCTGGGTTCCCTTGGTTGGCAGGGTTGGCTGGCCGTGGTGCTCTATCTGGTGCTCGGCAGTGCCGTCACCAAACTCGGTTTCCGCGACAAGCAGCGCCGTGGTCTGGCCGAAGCCCGCGGAGGCAGCCGTGGGCCGGAAAACGTCTGGGGTTCGGCTGCCACCGGTGCTGCGCTGGCGTTGCTGATCGGCGCCGGAGTGGAGCCCAGGTCGGTGCTGCTGGTGGGTTTCGCCGCCAGTTTCGCCGCCAAGCTGGCGGATACCTTCGGCAGTGAGATCGGCAAGCGCTGGGGACGCACAACCGTTCTGATCACCAGCTTCCGTCGCGTGCCACCCGGTACGGAAGGGGCGATCAGCCTGGAGGGAACCCTGGCCAGTGCCTTCGGCAGCCTGCTGATGAGTGTTCTGATGCTTGCGCTGCAGCTGATTCCGTCCTGGCCGTTGACCGGTCTGGTGATGCTGATCGGTCTGGTGGCGACCCTGGCCGAGAGTCTGTTCGGTGCGCTGGTGCAGGACCGTTACGACTGGATGAGCAACGAACTGGTGAATGCGCTGCAGACCTCCCTGGCGGCAGTTCTGGCCATCACAGCGATGCGGATCTGAGCGACAGCTCACCGTCTCTCTCCGCCAGTTCCTGAAGACGCGCGATCCCCGCCTGGATCACAGATCGGAGTCCGCCGGCACGCACGTTCTGACGTCGCGCCACCTCGCGAAGGCTCTGCCCGTCGATCAGATGGGCCTGAAGCACCCGGCGTTGTTCCGGATCCAGTTCGACCATGGCCTTGACAAGCCACTCGCGTTGGTCATCAAGGGCTCGCTCATCGGGCAGCTCGCATGGCATGGCGTCGAGGCTCTGGCTCCGGGCGCAGTGGAGGGCTGCGAAGGCATCCTGCAGCCGTGTCTCCGTGACGCCGAGACGTCTGGCAAGACCCTGGCGTGACAGAGGCGGCTGACTCTCCGGCGAGAGACCATCGCCGAGACGTCCGGCACGCACGGCCAGATCCCTCAGTCGCCAGGGGATGCGCAGCGTTGCCGCACGATCCCGTCGGTAGTGCATCACCTGGCCGTTCGCACGGCTGAGCAGATAGGAGCTGGGCTTCAGTCCCCGACTTGCATCGAAGCGATCCACCCCGGCGATCAGACCAAGGCAGGCCTCCTGGAGCAGATCGTCGTACTCCTCCGGACCCTGTCGCCGCTGACGTTTGGCGACCAGGTGGGCCAGTCCCAGGTGCTGAAGAACCCGATGGTTGCGACGCCGCAGGGCATCGGGCAGAGGTCGGCGCTGCTCATGGCGCCAGTGATGTTGGTTGATCAAAAGGAGAACGCATCGTCCTCCCCAGGGTTCCCGGCTTCAGGACGACGGCACGCCCACTCGAGTGCCGCTGTTGACCACCCGGGTGTCGCCGATGCTCCGTGATTCAGGAGGGATCCAGATCGCAGCGGGCAAGCTCCGGCTGGGTCAGCCGATCGATGATGCGAGCCATGTCCACGGCGGTGAGCTCACCGTTCTCATCCCATTTCAGTGTTGTCTTCCGCTGCGCGGAGGTGCGTCCGGTGGTCGGGTCGAGATTGCGGTCGGGCCCCACGTCCATCAGTTGTGTCAGGGAACACGCACATTAGGTCTCAGGTCGTGTTCGGAGTCAGTGTCTTCAGGGGTTGTAACCCGGCCCAGGCGAGCAGAGCGGGCCATTGCCGCAGCCTCTGATGCATCCAGGCATGGCCATCGGCGTTCAGGTGAAGTCCATCGGGCTCCAGCCAGCTCAGCCAGTCCGTTTCAGCCTGCACTGGCCTGTGCATTGCGAGGAAGGGCACATCGTGTTCCCGGCAGGTTTCCGCCAGCACCGCTTCGTATTGCTCGATCACTGGGTTGGCGTACCAGAGACAGTCCGCAAAGGGCATCACGTGGTCGTCCACCGGCGTCATGCCGATCACCAGCACGCTGCTCTCCCGGCTGATGGCTTCCAGCAGCTGCCCCATGCCGAAGGCGTAAGCCTCCTCGCTGAGCTGTGGTCGGCCGTTGGGCCTGCCGATGCGAGCGGTGTCGTTCAGGCCGACGCTGAGCAGCACACCATCCGGTTGCTGCCGACGCAGTTCGCCCCGGCAGCTCCATTCCCTCCGCCAACGGGCCGAGACGGCCTCCAGTCCGTCACCACGCACGCCGAGCGGGTAGATCACCGGCGCCTGGGGCAGTCCCATCCATTCCAGCCTGAGCCGCTCGCACCAACCACCGCCCAGCCGATCCCCCCAGCCATGAACGCCGCTGTCACCCAGAACCACCAGCTGCCGCGGTGCCATTGCCATCAGCGTGGACGACTCAGAGCGAGCCAGCCTGACAGGCCCACTGTCTCTGCAGCCGGTCCATCAGCAGTTCCCCGAGGCTGGTGAGGGTGGCATAGGCCAGCACCAGCCAGAACACCTGGGCCCAGTGGAAGGAACCGAGCGCTTCGATCAGCTGCCAGCCCAGTCCGGCGCCACCGACCAGTCCCACCACAGCGGTGTCACGGAGGATCACATCGCAGCGACTGGCGGCATAGATCAGATAGCTGCGACTGCATGGAGCCAGCTCCCCCATCAGCCACGCCTGGCGCTGTCCGGCTCCCATGCAGCGCAGAGCCTGGGAGAGCCCGGGATCGTTGTGATCAAGGTCCTCCACAAGAATCCGGCCCATCACACCGAGATGATGCAGTCCGAGGGCCAGACCGGCGAGCCACAGACTCGGCTTCACCATCATCATCAGCAGCAGGGCTGTGAGCGGTGGTGGTAACAGACGCAGCAGTCCCCATCCCCACCGCTGCAGATGCGCCGCTGACCGCCCGGGCCAGACCATCAACCCCAGCACCGGCCCGCTGATGGCGACAGCGCTGCCCAGCAGTGTCAATCCGAGTGTGGAAAGAATCAGGCCTGGCCAGGGTGTCGTGGTTAGGGCCTCCATCAGCGCAGCGCCATCCACCGCCTGGAACAACGACAGATCCGCCAGCTGCGGTGCTGTGAGATCCAGCTGGAGCATGGATCCCCACAACAGGCCTGCCGGCAGTGCTGCCGTCAGCAGCAGCAGGATCATTCCGGTGGGAAAGCGGTTCAGCAGCACTTCGAGCAGAACCATGGCGAGCGCCAGGATCCAGAGCCCGCTCCAAAGCTCACGGAACTGCAGTGACTGAAGACTGAGGACCAGATCGGTTCCCAGACCTCCGAGACCGAAGACCCCCAGCAGCACAGCCGAACGCAGGGCACAGTCCAGACGCTGAGCCATCTGACTGATCAGCGACGGTCCGACCGTCGGCAGCACGGCGGTGACGAAGGCGGCTCCCGGACCGGCTCCACCTCTCTGCAGCGCCAGGGACGCCGGCGGATTACGACTGTCGATCTGATCACTCACGACCCTGGCCAGCAGAGCGGCATAGGGGACGGCGATCGCCAGAACCGCCACCCATCCATTCAGACCGAACACCTGCAGCAGCAGCAGTCCCCAGATGAGTTCATGCAGGGAACGGATCGGAGCAAGCAGCCGTCGGACCAGCACGGCACCTGTGGTGGTGCCGTTCACCAGCAGCCAGACATGACGTGAACTGAGCAGTCCCAGGGCACATCCCGCCAGGCAACTCACCCCCCAGGCGAGCAGGGCCGTGATCAACGTCACCTGGAGACCCTGCAGCAGGCTTGCGATCAGCGGAGGATCCAGGCTGGGCTGCACGGCAGCCAGTGCGAAACGGCCGAGCAGGTTCAGCCCGCCGCCATGCAGATCCAGTGCCAGCACCAGCAGCATCACTGGAAAGACCAGGCCAGGCAGCAGTGGCCACAGGGGCAGAGCCGGTTTCAGAGGGATTGGTAGAGGCATGCGATCGCGTCAGACGTGACATCGCCGGTGGATTCGTCGAGCACGAGGCGCCCCTGCCGTAAGCCGATGACGCGGTCGAAGCGATGCACCAGGTCGGGACGGTGCAGGCTCACCAGGCAGCCGGCCTGATCCAGCAGACCGAGCATCACCTCCTCGGCAAGGACGGGATCCAGGGCGGAGAGGGGTTCATCCGCGAGCACCAGAAGCGGTTGCTGCCGCAACAGGCGGGCCAGAGCCACCCGCTGACGCTGGCCGCCGGACAGACGGCTCACCGTGGTGTCCATCAGTTCAGGCTCCAGACCCGCTGCGGTCACCGCGGCCAGGCACTCCCGCCGTTCGAGCGGCTGGAGCAGATTGCGCAGGGCCCAGAGCAGGGAGTGTCGCCCGAGGGCACCGGCATTGACATTGCGGCTGACCGTCAGTTCCTCGATCAGCCGCAGGTCCTGCCAGAGGGTTCCGATCTCCAGACGCCTCCGCCGCGGCAGTGTCCTGATCGGCTGGCCTCGCCACTGCACCTGGCCCTGATCGGGCTGAAGACTGCCATTGGCGAGGCTGAGCAGCGTCGTTTTTCCGGCGCCACTGGCTCCGAGCAGAGCGACACGTTCTCCGATGGCAATGCGCAGATCGAGCGGTTCCAGGCGCCCCCGAATGCCCACCTGCCGCATCGCCAGCACAGCGGTCAACGGATTTTGCCGAGCTGCCGACCGATGTTGGCGATCGCGTCGTAGTCCGACGCCTTCGCCGGAATGAAGCTGCCCGCACCGAACAGTTCCAGGATCGTGCGCCGGCGCTCGCTATCCGGTTTCAGCGCGATGAAGGTGCCGCGCACCCGTTCGGTGAATCCGGTGCCGAAACGGTCGTCCAGTCCGGGACGTGCCAGCCAGTGATAGTCGGCATACGGAGGCGTGCGCCAGATCACCTTCACCTTGCTGCTGTCCACCCGTCCATCCTTCACCTGGCTGGTCCAGACCTGCTCGTTCAGAGCGCCGACTTCATAGGCCCCGCTCTGCACCAGAGCGACCGTCGCGTCGTGGCTGCCGCTGAATCCGCCTCTCCCTCCAGCGAAATCACGGGGGGTGACAGCGGCTTGCCGCAGGAAGTGCTCCGGCATCAGCCGTCCTGAGGTGGAACTTTCCGAGCCGAAGGTGAAGCGTTTTCCCTTCAGTTGCTTCAGCTGGTCCTGACTGGTGATCGGACGCAGACCGCTCCCGCTGTTGGCGATGAACACACTGGTGAAACGGGCGTCGATATCGCGCTGAGCCACGACTTTGGCCCCGGGGGTCTGCAGGCGTGCCTGCACACCGGTGAGTCCTCCGAACCAGACCAGATCCAGACTGCCGGTGCGGAAGGCGCTCACCGCAGCGGCGTAATTGCTGACTGGGACATAGCGCACCGGCACTCCGAGGGACTCACTCAGTTCCGCGGACAGTGCCCCGTGCAGGCGGTTGAGCCGTTCGGGATTCTGGTCAGGGATCGCTCCGATCCGAAGAGGACGGACGGCGGCGGTGGGGGTGGCCGTGATTCCGAGACCGAACAGCAGTCCGGTGACGACCACGGCCAGGCGTTCTCGCACAGGCATCAGGAATTCGTGGGTCTTGAACGATTGATCAGAACGTCTGCAGCATCTGACTGAGTCGGTTCAGACCATCCCCGATCGTCTCACGCGACACCGCACAGGACAGTCGGATGCAGCGGTCCTCTCCGAAGGCGACACCCGGAACGACGGCCAGCCCGGACTCGTCCAGGGCTCTGCGGCAGAACGCCATGGAATCGTTGATCCGTTCCGGAAGCTGAGGGAAGGCGTAGAACGCACCCTGGGGCGGCAGCAGCGTGATCTCCTCGATCGCCTGCAGTCCCTGCGTGAGCAGAGTCCGGCGGCGGTTGTAGCTCTCCGCCATCTGAATCACACAGTCCCGCTTGCCCTGCAGTGCCGCCAGCGCACCGCGCTGGGCGAAGCTGCAGACGTTGCTGGTGCTCTGGCTCTGAAGCGCCGACGCCGCCTTGATCACGGTCTCGTCTCCGGCCAGGTACCCGATGCGCCATCCGGTCATCGCCCAGCCTTTGGCGAACCCATTGACCGTGAAGCAGCGTTCCGCCAGATCCGGTGCGACGGCCGCGAAGCTGTGGTGCTCCTGCCCTTCCGCCAGGAGGAATTCGTAGATCTCATCGCTCATCACCAACAGACGAGGATGCCGGCGCACCAGCTCGGCCAGAGCTTCCAGCTCCGCACGGCTCATCACCCGTCCGGTCGGATTCCCGGGGGTGTTGAGCACCAGCAGGCGCGTGCGTTCCGTGATGCGTGCTTCCAGCTCGGAGAGATCGAGCCGGAAGCCCTCCTCAGGGTTCGACGCAATCACAACACTCCTGGCTCCCGCCAGAGCGGCCATGTCCGGGTAACTGAGCCAGTACGGCGCAGGGATCAGCACTTCGTCGCCGGGATTGAGCAGCACCTGGAACAGGTTGAAGATCGCCTGCTTTCCACCGTTGGTGATCAGCACCTGGCTCGGCCTGGTGGGAATGCCGTTCTCGCTGCTCAGCTTCTCAGCCACCGCCGCTCTCAGTTCGGGATCACCGGCCGCCGGCCCGTAGCGGGTGATTCCATCGCCGAGGGCCTTGCGGGCGGCGTCGACGATGAACTCGGGGGTGTCGAAATCCGGCTCTCCGGCGCTCAGACTGCAGATGTCGCGGCCCTCGTTCCTCAGCGCTTTCGCTCTGGCCCCGATTTCAAGGGTCAGGGACGGCTTCAGGGCTTCAGCCCGTTGGGACAGAACGGTCGGGGTGGGCATCAGCAACGCACCTCCCCCGGATGCGTTTGAAAGATCCAATCCTGCCTCATGTGGTGTCCCAGACAACCAGTTGCCAGCTCATCGCCATGAAACCGATCTCGATCACCTGGGTGCTGGCGGCCCACGCCCCCGAACCCCTGGCCCGTTTCTATGCCCTTGCCTTCGGGACCGTCGCCGAACAGGGTTTCTCTCGGCAGCACTGGCGCGTGCCGCTGGCGGATGGGGGATGTCTGGAGATCTACCGCCCCTCTCGATCGCGTCCTTTCCCAGAGCGTGGACGAACCCTGGCGCCCTGTCTCAGGCTCTCCGCCTGTGAGCATCCCCTGGAGCTGCTCGAGGCGTGTCTCCCCGAGTTGATCGCCTCTGGCGCCAGAGTGCAGCAGCCCCCGCGCGTGGAGCCGTTCGGGGCTGAAGCCTGGCTGGAGGATCCCGAGCAGAATCCGCTGCTTGTGGTTGCCCCGTCCATCTGATCCGTCATGGCCGAGACCCCGCTCACGGAACTGGACCTCTGTGGCAGCTGCACCGCCTGTTCCCTCTCGGAGACCCGCACCAGGGTGGTGGTGAGCCGAGGTTCCGCGTCGGCGCCTCTGATGCTGATCGGTGAGGCCCCCGGAGCCCGGGAAGATGCCACCGGCCAGCCGTTTGTCGGACGATCCGGCCAGGCGCTTGATCGTCTGCTGGTGGAAGCCGGATTCGACCTCGAGACGGACGTCTACATCTGCAATGCCGTGAAATGCCGACCGCCGGGCAACCGACGCCCGAAGCGGGTGGAACTCGCCGCCTGCCGGCCCTGGCTCGATCTTCAGCTGCAACAGGTGAACCCCGCAGCGGTCGTCCTGGCCGGTGCGACGGCGGTGGAGGCGATCCTGGGCATCAAGGGCGGCATGACGCAACTGCGGGGACGTTGGCAGCGATGGCAGGACCGTGCGGTGATGCCGATCTTCCACCCCTCGTATCTGCTGAGAAATCCTTCGCCTGATGAAGGTGCTCCCATCGATCTGACGCGCCGGGATCTGGCCGCGGTGCGACAGCACCTGTGCGAACGTTGAATCGCTCGCGGCGAACCCTGTCATGACCGCCACACTGCCGACCACGCCAGCTGTTGTGGATCGTCGTTACGACACCCAGATCCACCGGCGCGTCACCCGCACCGTGATGGTGGGGGACGTGCCCATCGGCAGTGACCATCCCGTGGTGGTGCAGTCGATGATCAATGAGGACACCCTCGACATCGAGGCCGCGGTGGCGGGCATCATCCGGCTGGCCGAGGCGGGCAGCGAGATCGTGCGGGTGACCACTCCCTCCATGGCCCATGCCCGAGCGATGGGTGAGATCCGGGCTGCCGTCCGATCCCGTGGCTGCACGGTTCCGCTCGTCGCTGATGTGCATCACAACGGCGTCAAGATCGCCATGGAGGTGGCTCAGCACGTCGACAAGGTCCGGATCAATCCAGGCCTGTTCGTCTTTGACAAGCCCGACCCCGGGCGTCAGGAGTTCTCAGACCAGGAATTCGCCGCCATCGGAGCCCGCATCCGCGAAACCTTCGAGCCACTCGTCACCCTGCTGCGGGATCAGAACAAGGCTCTCCGCATCGGTGTCAACCACGGCTCCCTCGCCGAACGGATGTTGTTCACCTACGGCGACACCCCCAAGGGAATGGTCGAGTCGGCGATGGAATTCGTGCGCATCTGCGATGACCTCGACTTTCACAACATCGTGATTTCCATGAAGGCCTCCCGCGCTCCGGTGATGCTGGCGGCGTACCGCCTGATGGCCGACACCATGGATCGGGAGGGTTTCCATTACCCGTTGCATCTCGGGGTGACGGAGGCCGGAGATGGTGATTACGGCCGCATCAAGAGCACCGCTGGGATCGCAACCCTGCTTGCCGATGGGCTCGGTGACACCGTCCGGGTGTCGCTCACCGAGGCTCCAGAGCGGGAAATCCCAGTTTGCTACTCGATTCTTCAGTCGCTGGGCCTGCGCAAGACGATGGTCGAATACGTGGCCTGCCCCAGCTGCGGTCGCACCCTGTTCAACCTTGAGGAGGTGTTGCACAAGGTGCGCGATGCCACGGCTCATCTCACGGGGCTCGACATCGCCGTGATGGGTTGCATCGTCAACGGTCCAGGCGAGATGGCGGACGCTGACTACGGATATGTCGGCAAGACACCCGGCGTCATCTCTCTCTACCGCGGTCGCGAGGAGATCCGCAAGGTTCCCGAGGATCAGGGCGTCTCCGCTCTGATCCAGTTGATCAAGGAGGACGGCCGCTGGGTTGATCCGGCCTGAAGTCGTTAGGCTGAAACATCAACTTTCAGGGCGCATGCCCAGCGTTTCACCCATGCGGAAGGTGGTGCGGTCGGGCTCCCTGCTGATCCTGGGTCTGGGTGGAATCGCAGCTGCCGTTGTGCTGTCGCGGCCGGGACTGAGTCTTCCGAGCGCCACCGGCGGTTCGATCACCGACAGCCCGAAAGAGGTGATCGATCAGGTCTGGCAGATCGTGTATCGCGATTACATGGATTCCAGTGGTGCCTACACCGAATCGCGCTGGCGTCAGCTGCGGGGCGAACTGCTCAGGAAGTCCTACGCCGACAGCGATGCCTCCTATGAGGCGATCCGCGGCATGCTTGACAGCCTGAACGACCCCTACACGCGCTTCCTGGACCCGAAGGAGTTCAAGGAGATGCAGATCGACACCACCGGGGAGCTGATGGGTGTCGGGATTCAGCTCGGTCTCGACAAGGAGACCAAGGAACTGGTGGTGATTTCGCCGATCGATGGAACTCCTGCCTCACGGGCCGGTGTGCAGTCCAAGGATGTGATCGTCACCATCGATGGTGCCTCCACCGAGGGCATGAGCACCTCCGATGCCGTCAAGCTGATCCGCGGACCTGAGGGCTCCGAGGTGGTGCTCGGCCTCCGCCGCGACGGCAGGGTTCTGAATGTGCCTCTGATCCGGGCCCGCATCGAACTCAATGCGGTGAAGTCCAGCCTCAACACCGCTCAGGACGGCAGCAAGGTCGGATACATCCGCCTGAAGACCTTCAATGCCAATGCATCCCGTGAGATGCGCGATGCGATCCGCGAACTCGAGGAGCAGGAGGCGGACGGCTACGTGCTGGATCTGCGCAGCAACCCAGGTGGTCTGCTCGAAGCCAGTGTTGACATCGCCCGCCAGTGGCTGAACGAGGGCACCATCGTCAGCACGCGCACCCGTGAGGGCATCCGTGATGTGCGTCGTGCCACCGGCAGCGCTCTCACCGACAAGCCCATGGTGGTGCTGATCAACGAGGGGTCGGCCAGTGCCAGCGAGATCCTCTCCGGAGCACTGCAGGAGAACAACCGTGCCGAACTCGTCGGCATGAAGACCTTCGGAAAGGGGCTTGTGCAGGCCGTTCGCGGCCTTGCTGATGGTTCCGGAATGACGGTGACCATCGCCAAATATCTGACCCCCCGTGGGACGGACATCCACCAGAACGGCATCAAACCGGATCTGGAAGCCGATCTCACTGAGAAGGAGATCAAGGGACTCACCCCGGATGATCTCGGAACGGCAAAGGACGGTCAGTACAAAGTCGCTGAGTCCGCCCTCGTGAAAGTGCTCACCAAAGCCGACGCCGGTCAGACCTACAACCCAACTGGTGCCAATCTTCAATCCGCGCTTCAAACTCCTGAGTAGTCAATCTCAAACACGCAGCAACAACGATTCAGGTCTCCATGACCTCAGGATCGTCTGTTAAACGCCATCGGTATGAAAGGTATAAACCGCTGCAGACACAGGTAAAACCACGATTAAGGTTAGGTTAACGAGGCGAAGCTGAGTTGCCTGACAGAATCCTCTACTTCTTCTTTTTTCTAAGCATCTACAACACGTGCTTCATCTTCGCTTACACGACAGGTCATAAGCGATTGAGACCCGACTCCCCTTACAGGCTTTCTCGAGAAGTCTGGTTGGTGACAATCATCGGTACTTTGATTGCTGCTATCTGGGATCTGAATTTGATGTAGGTCTCTTGAAGAACAGCTGAATGCTGTGAAGGCAGATCCCTTGCCCGGATCAAGCGCTTCCTCTGAACCCTTCTCTTTGTGTTCGGAAGACTTCGCTCAAGCCGGACATGCGTGATGGAAGGCGAATCAATGCCAATACCGCAAGTCATTCCAGCGGCAAGCGATCGAAACCATGGAATCGAGTCAGCGGTAGGGATAGAGACCGAAACCTTCCCGCTGACTTCGACCTTGATGGCCTCCGGCCACCTGGATGGGGGCTCCCTGCCATGCGCTTCCAGGGGCGTTGCCGTTCAGCAAGGCCCGGCAGCCTCCGGCCGAATCGATGGTGCGATCCACCACTGAGATCGGCACCGACCGACCCCAGCCCCGGGACCAGCCCCAGGTCTCACCCTGCCGGTCCAGCAGGGTGATGGCCTGATCACGGCTGATCCGGCCGCTGCGCAACAGGCACGTCGTGGAGGCCAGCGTGCTGGCCTGCATCGACGGCTGCCAGCCATTGGAGACAGGTGCCGGGCTGCTGTAGGGAGCCATGGGCCTCGACGGCATCGGTATGGGCATTCCACCGGACATCGGGACGGATCGACCGCCACCGAATTGGCTCATGGCAGCCATCGCGAGTTGCATTAAGAGGGATTCCATTGGTCGTGAGGATGTGGGTGTGCGTTAGGGAGAGTCGTCAGATCTGATTCATGCCGAACGAGCGCCGCAGTAGCGGTCGAACAGCCTCATCACCTGTTGAGGAGGAAGTTGCGCCGTGTAGCGGGCCTCGATTTCGCTGCGGTGTTGCCGCCTCGGGTAGGCGCGCAGTGCGGCGACATCCTCCGGCGAGTAGCGCCGGAGCGTGCTCAGCATGGTTTGGGTGTACTCCGGTTTGGAGATGGGACCACCGGCGCAGTCCTGCATGCGATGGGCCGCCTCGTGCGCCAGCGTGTTCCAGACCTGTCCGGGGCTCCGATGGGCACGGCAGACGACAAGCCTGTTGCGTCTGGAGTCGTACGCCCCCTGCAATCCCCGCTGGCAATCCGTCTGGGACACACGGACACCATTGCGCTCGAGACGCCAGCGCAACGCATCAACCTCTGCCCAGGATCTGGCCTGGACAGGAACTGAGACTGCAAAACAAAGCAGGCCGAACCAGAGCAGACATCGGACCGGAACGTTGCTCATCAAGATCTGAGGAGGACTTCCTCACGCTGGAGGAAGACACCGTCCCATTCATCTCAGAAGTGTTGGCAAGGTGCGACCAGATGCGTCCGGATCCAGCGGAGCTCAGGAAATCGGCTGCATCAGGCCGCCACCACCACCGCCATTGGAGTCGTCATCGTCACTCGGGCCGGTCTGAAACAAGGCAAACAAGCCAAGCGCCGCAACACAGAAAACACCGCTGACCGCTCCGATGGAACCGCCCGCTGAACTGAGTTCGATCACTTCACCCATCGGAGATCCAGCGTTTCGAGCAATGTAACGAAGAATTGCGGGTCTGTGGAGTTTTTCTCAGAAATGCGACTACGCCGTCACACGCGCAGCACCGACGCGTTGCGTTCGCGCTCAGCTGCCTCGCGCTCAGCGCTGCTGACCCCTTCTGCATCCGGAATCTGAGCGGCCATCAGTCTCAGCCACTCCATCAGCTGCTCCAGCTGTTTCTCCATCGGCAGAACCCCGAGGCCCCTTGCCATCACCTTGTGGAGGATGCCGTTGCCGGCCTGGTACACAAGCCGGCCATGCAGGTGCTGGGGAAGTCCCTGGCGCAGCAGACGGAAGGCGGGTTCCTCCATGGGTGTTTCCAGAACGATGTTCGGTTTCTCCGGTTTGATCCTGGAAAAGCCGCAACGCTTGGCCAGCAGCTTCATCTCCATCAACTGCAGGAGGGACTGCACGGCGGCGGGAAGTGCTCCGTACCGATCGGCCCAACCGGCTGCGAGCTCCACCAGAGCCTCTGAGCTTTCGCAGTCAGCGGCAGCGCGGTAGGCCGCGATCTTCTCGTCCGCATCCGTGATCCATTCCGCTGGGACGAATGCGGTCACGGGCAGATCCACCTGGGTGTCGTCCACCGATGGAATGTCCTGCCCCTGGATTTCGGCGAGTGACTCCTGCAGCATCTCCATGTAGAGGTCAAAGCCGATCGCCTCCATCTGGCCGCTCTGCTCCACGCCGAGCAGATTGCCCACGCCGCGGATCTCCATATCCCGCATCGCCAGCTGATAGCCGCTCCCCAGCTGCGCAAACTCCTGAATCGCTCGGAGCCGCTGCCGGGCGGTGTCACTCAGGGAGGCATTGCCGGGATAGAACAGCCAGGCGTGGGCCTGGATACCGCTGCGTCCCACCCGCCCTCGCAGTTGGTAGAGCTGCGACAGTCCGAAGCGATGGGCGTCCTCGATCAGGATCGTGTTGACCCGGGGGATGTCCAGACCGCTCTCCACGATCGTGGTGCAGAGCATCACATCAGCTTCACCGGCGTTGAAGGCCACCATGGCGCTTTCCAGTTCGCCCTCCGCCATCTGACCGTGGGCCACCAGCAGCTTCAGGCCTGGAAGCATGGTCCTCAAGCCTGCGGCCACATCCTCGATTCCTTCCACCCGCGGCACCACGTAGAAGACCTGGCCGCCGCGATCGAGCTCCTGGCGGATGGCGCTGCGCACCGCTTCGGGATCGAGGGTGGCCAGATGCGTCTTGATCGGTCGGCGCAGCGGCGGCGGTGTGGTGATCAGACTCATTTCGCGCACTCCCGACAGGCTCATGTAGAGCGTTCGCGGAATCGGGGTAGCCGACAGGGTCAGAACGTCGACGTCCTTGCGCAGAACCTTGATCTTCTCCTTCTGATTGACGCCGAAGCGCTGTTCTTCGTCCACCACCAGCAGCCCGAGCTTGTCGAATGCCGCCCCCTTGTTGAGCAGCTGGTGAGTCCCGACCACGGCATCGATCGTGCCCTGCTTGAGGCCTTCAAGAATGGTTTTGCGCTCCGAGGCCGTCCGGAACCGGTTCAGCAGTGAGACCTTGATCGGATACGGAGCGAACCGTTCCGAAAGGGTGCGCCAGTGCTGCTGGGCCAGAACGGTGGTGGGGGCGAGCATCGCCACCTGGCGTCCTGCGGTGATCGCCTTGAAGATCGCCCGGATCGCCACCTCCGTCTTGCCGAATCCAACATCACCGCACACGAGTCGATCCATCGGCTCCGGTTTTTCCATGTCCCGTTTCACATCGGCGGTCGCCTTCAGCTGGTCCGGGGTGGGTTCGTAGGGGAAGGATTCCTCGAGCTCGCTCTGCCAGGGCCCATCCGTGGGGTAGGCGAATCCGTTCGCCTTGTGTCGCTCGGCGTAGAGCTTCACCAGGTCCATCGCCACCTTGCGCACGGCCTTCCTGGCCCGCTCCTTCGCCTTGGTCCAGGCGGTGCCTCCCATGCGGTTCAGCTCCGGAGCTTTTTCACTGGTGGCCCGATACCGGCCGAGGCTGCCCAGCTGATCGGCGGCCACCCGCAGCAGCCCGTCGGCGTACTGCACAACGAGGTAGTCGCGGACATCCCCGCTGATGGCGAGCTTCTCCATCGCCTTGAAGCGTCCGACCCCGTGGTTGCGGTGCACCACGAAATCTCCCGGCCGCATCTTGTTCGGATCCACCGTGCGACTGGCGGCTTTGCGCCGGCGTCTCACATAGCCGCTTGAGGTGAGCGTCTGCTGCCCGAAAAACTCCCGGTCGGTGACCAGCGCAATCCGCCAGGCCGGCAGTTGCAGGCCCTCCAGCTCGGCATTGCCGCGTGCCTTCAGAGCCACCGGAGTGTTCTGCTCGATCAGGCGCGTGATGGCCGCGGCATCGGCACTGTTGGAGACGAACCGGCTGATGCAGTCGTGTTCCTCGAGAAGGGCCACGGCCCGACTGGGCTGGGCGGAGACCAGCCAGGTGGCGATCCGCTCCTGCTGGAATCCCTTGATCAGTTCTCCGAGCTTGCCGAACTGGTTCGGATAGGCCGGGACGGGGCGGCTGGCGAGATCGAAGCTGTTCGGATGGGAGTCCTCCTCCAGCAGTTCCGCCAGATCGAAGCCTTTGAAGCCCTCCGCCGTGCCGAAAGCCTCGTCGATATCCCGGTGCAGCAGACCCGGCCAGAGACGGTCCCGATCCCCATCGTTCAGGCCCCGTTCCGCGGCCATCTCGTTGTGATGTTCACGGGCATGGTCGAGCCATTGCTGCCCGTGGGCGAGACCGTGACGGCGTTCGTCGATGACGACGAAGCAGTCCACGCCGAGGTAGTCGAGCAGCGATGCCGGTTCCTGCCAGGCGAGCCCCATCAGGCGTCGCATCCCCTCCGGTGTGCCCCCATCCAGCAACAGATCAACCTCCTGCTCCTGCAGCAGACGATCCAGACCCTCGGGCATCCGTTCGCGCAGAGCGTCGGCGATCAGAGGGCTGAAACCGGTGGGTGTCAGCTGCAGCTGATCGATCGGATCAAGGGAGCGCTGGCTGGCGGGGTCGAACTCTCTGAGCTTGTCGAGCTCCTCCCCGAAGAACTCCAGGCGCACCGGCAGCTCGCTGCTGACGGGAAACACATCAACGATGTCGCCCCTCCGGCTCCAGGTCCCTTCCTGGTCGATCGAGGAGACGCGTTCGTAGCCCAACCTGGCGAGGGTCTCCCCCAGGTCCTCGAGATTCACCTGATCTCCCCGCCGCAGGATCCGGCAACGCTCTGAGAGGGCCTTCGCAGGTGGCAGATGCGGCTGAAGGCAGCGTTCCGTCGCCACGATCGCCCGGTTGGCCTGGCTTGGCGCTGCGATCAGATCGCTGAGAACCTGAAGCTGACCCCACACGATCTCACTGGTGGGATCGAAGGGTTCGTAAGGAGAGCCCTCGCTGGTTGGATACAGATGGGTTGTGCTCCATCCCATCAACTCCAGCAGCGCGGTCCAGCGGCCCGCCTCCTCCAGAGTTGGCACCACCACCAGCAGCGGTCGTTTGTCGCGCTGGGCCATGGCGCTGGCCACCAGCGCCCGGCAACCACGACCGGCACCGCGCATGAGCAGACGATCAGGACGCCGGCTGCGCTCCAGCAGTTCCCCGGTGAGTGCTGCCTCCTGCAGCTGACGCACCAGAGAACTGAGGGGCATGGGTGGCTGAGTGCAGCAACAGACGATCTTCGCAATATGGTGCGCCAAGCCGCGACCAACGGTCGATGCCGCGCTACCGCTGTCCTTCCTGCTGCTGCGGTCCGGCCCTCGTGCTTCATCCGCCGAAGGGAGCCACACCGATCTGCTCCCGTTGCCGCACTCCGCTTGAGCGCCAACCGCTTGTGCGGCCGCTTCCCCTGCTGATCCTGTTGTCAGTCGGCAGCGTTCTGGTGTTGTCGTCAGTGCCGATGTTGTTCAATCCTTCCGCTCCGGTTCAACCGGAACACAAGGACCGCTCGGCGTGAAGGCCAAGGTCCTCAGCAGCAGCCTGATGCTGTTGCGTTTGGGGATTCAGTTAGCCCTGGGGTTCAGATACTCACTCTCGTTGTGGACAGTCTTCATCGAGTTCTCATGTCGCCGGGGACAGCCTTGACGACACTGAATGTGAAAGGCAGAGGTGCTTTTCAGCTTTCAGGGAAGATCATCCGGCCTTGGCATTCTGCTGAAGCCGGATTTTTATTGGCCATTGTTCCCGGATAGGTCTGCAGCTGAGGTTGTTGAACCGGATTCCGTGGCCCTGAAATGGCGGGTTGTCACCTGTTCCACTGTTCTGATGGCTTCCAGGTTCTCAAGTCGCTTCTGGGCCTGAGCAAGCATCGGTTTTCCATGGGGCACACAGGATTCGATCAGCGAAACAGCTTCTGAAACTTCTGCTCTGACCCATCCAATGCAGCGATCGATTTGCTGAGAGAGATTTCCATCTTCGAGGGCACCGGCATAGTTCGGACCCGCAATCGTGGTCAGCAGCAGACGAAGAGCCTGCGTCGTGTCGTCTGAACCGGGGTTCATGGCTGTTGCCTGACTGAACCGGAAGTCTGAAGCCCCCGAGCGATCTCAGCCACTCAACGTTCTTCCGTCAGGAGTCCTGATGCCAGAACCTGATCAGAGGATCGAAATGATCGGTCTGAACAGGCCAAGGAATCCGATTGTGATGATGATCACAGTCAACGTGTACATGATCAGGATTTACCCGGCGTCAGTGCAGCAGCGAATCCACCGGAGATGGCAACGATGACGACAACGGCGAGAACTTCCATCGGAAAAGGGTGTAACACAATCAACCTCCGGCATCCGGTGGAATGGAGATGTAGTCGTTGAGGCGAAATCTCTCGCTTGAGTTCAAATGCCTAACTCATTTGGAAAGCATCCATTGCGACGCTTCTCTGACGTTCTGGAAATGACAGATACAGAAGCGTGCAGTCTGTGCCTGCATGGTGATGTCAACTGCTCCGGCATCCATGGAATTCATTCTGGCTGGCTGTCTCGTTTTTCCCATCTCGGCGCTTTGGCTGCAATCCCTCGAGGATGATGAAGTCGAAGAGGAGTTTGATTTTCTCTGAACATCGGCCTCAAGGCTTATTTCGGTGTTGTTGTGATGGTCCGGATCCTCGGGTTCTCGCAGGATCTGGATACCATCTTCACAACAGCTGCAGGTTCGATGCGCGGTTTTCAGCCTGATGAGATTGACAGGATCATCGAAATGGCCTGGGAGGACCGCACAACTTTTGACGCGATACACGCTCAGTACGGAGTGACTGAGCCTGAGGTGATTGCGTTGATGAGAACGGAACTAAAACCATCATCATTCCGGATGTGGCGCAAGCGTGTGACAGGGCGGAAGACGAAGCATGGTTTCACATCCGGATCTCAACGGTTCCGAGCGGCGTGCCATCGCTGAACCTGCTGGCTGGCTTCCCTGCCGAGAGCGATTCTGCTGATTGACAGCCTTAGCGCATTGGCTTGACTGCGGCATATGGGGTTTTGATCATGCAGGATCTCTCAAGAGCGGCCGCTGAAACGATGGCCATCCTTTCTGAGATGAAGGCGGACCTCCCCGATTCCGCCCTCGGCACCCCGAGCTGGAGCCGGCTCGGCAGGTTGGAGGACCTGTTGATGCGCGTTCTTGCCCAGTCTGATCTGGCTTTGTCGGAGCTCGGCAGCCATCGGCGTACCAGCTGAGAGCTTCAGGCAGCCATCCCGTGATGTTCCTTCAGGGCTGGTAACGACCATCACTGGATTTTTGCAACCGAGTTGGGATAACTTGAAATATGGCCATTTTCCCAGCTTCTCTCGCTGTTTCTGCCTTGTTGATCCTGGCGGTGGGTCCCGCTGCCAGATCCCAGACACAGACGGCGATCACGCGACGGACCTTCGTCAGCCCCAGCCACACGACCAGTGTGACAACCCCGACGACCAACAGTGCGGTCGATTTCTCGGTTGATCGCCGTTTCCGGGGATCGCTTTATGTGCTGATGGTGAACGTTCGCGAGCCGGGCAACGAAGACTGCCGACAGCCGCTGTCCGACAGTTTCCTGTGCAGCAAGACCATCACCAACACGCTTGATCCGAGTGAGGGGCCAGTCTTCGACTAACGCATGAGAGCGATGGTTGTCTGATCCCTTCGATCATGCTGCCGATTTGTTCTGTCGCTTCGGTGTTGATTGCTTCAAGAAGCTTCCGCTGGTTCCAGCTCTTGCTAACCAGCAGAAAGAATCAAAAAAATCATGCAGCATTACCTGATTGTCTGGAGCTTCCCGACAGTTGAGGGGTCCTGGCAGTCATGCCCTGGGTTCGCTGACTACATCAATGGGGGATGTCCCGGTGATCAGTTCGATGGTTTCGCTCTGCAGTACCGCGTCTGTGAGCCGATCAGTGGAAGCGGTGTTGCCATTGTGCAGGCCACTGACATCGGAAAGGTCTGGGCGCATCTCGGTCCCTGGATCAAGGGCTATGGCATTCAGTTCGAGGTCAATGCCGTGGTGACCGATCGGGAATTCGCAAGCATGTGGCCGGCGGTGGAAGCTGCCGCGGCCGTTGTCTGATCTCAGCCTGAACGGGAGGGTCATGCTTGACATAGCCACCTCGCGCGGCTAGTACTGGTGTACTTAAGGGTTGAGTGATGGTTGCCCCTGCTGCCTGCAGGCCCGCTGGCCTGCCACCCGTCTTTCTCAGTGTCACCGCCGGGATGACGGTGATCTGTGGTGATCCGGACGGCGACGATTGGTGGATGGCAGATGTCCTTCACGTGTCCTGTACGGCTCGGGAGCCCGAAGTGCCGAGCCTGTTTCATGTGGTTGATGTCGATAGCGGAACGCTGCGATGGGTCTGCGCCGATCTGGTGACGCATATCGTCCCGGGTGGTTAATTGCCAGGACGCATGCCGTTCAGCTGCAGGGCGTTGATGTGTTGGTAGGTCTGAACATCGTCAAATTTTCTGGAGTACGATCAACGGCATTTACTTCGGCTGCGGAATTGCTATGGTCGCGAAATCAATCGGTCTGGCTGCAGCGTCGACGCTTCTTTTTTTCAACGTTTCAGCTCTGGCGGCACCAAAGCCCGTCATCGATGAATTGTTCAAATCGAATCAGACGCTGGGCGGTCGATCCGTCGTCTATCCAGAAGGAAAGCCGGAGATGAGGGTTTATAAAGTCACTCTCGCTCCCGGTTCAACCATTCCTCTCCATACCCATCCGTCCCCTGTTGTCGCTTTTGTACAGGAAGGCGCCCTGCATAATGTTCGGGTTGTAGATGGTGCCGAAGTCGTTGATCTGATTGTGGCCGGGGAGGGTTTTCTTGAAGGGTCTCCCGATGAGCCGCATTATGTGGTCAACAAGGGGACGACACCAGCTGTTGTGATGGTCACATTCGCTTCTGTTGAAGGAATGCCGAATCTTGTGGCGATCGACTGAACCTGTTCCCGGTTTTACTTGATCAAATCATTGCAGGACCTGTTCTCTGGCTGAACGCAGAGTGCGCTGTGCTGTTCTGTGTTGCTGTGCATGTTGGCAACAGCATGATCCACGCCGTCGCTGATGAACACGCCAAATGCAATCGTGATCAGGCAGATTCCCAGTGGGTTGAAATGGACGAGGCGTGATGTTCTGCGCCGGAAGATGAGTCGATTGTTATCCACAGATCAGGACTGTTATGATCTTCTGTGATCTTGATGCGCTTGGTTGCACAGATCTTGTGATTTCGCTGAGAATGTCGTGAGGAACTCCACGGATATCGGAACGGCCATGAAGTTCGCATCTTTTGATGCAACGAATGGTCCGCTATTCCTGCGGATGTTGCCGGTTCAATTCCGGTGGTTCGTCACATCTTGATCCATAAGCTGCAGTTTGTGTCTTGCGGATTTCGGTCCTGCGAGTCTGTCGCGTCTTCTCAAGTCGGAACTCTGTTCGATATCGGGTAGACTGACTGAATGACACGAATCAACTGATTTCGCGTGATTCAAGCTCTTGAGGTTGCTGCAGCGATCATTGTCACGGCAGGTTTGGTTGCCGGAAATCTGATTTTATTCTCGCCCCTGAGATCCGACGACAGGGGCAATGCACTGAGTTCCCATTCTCGATCAGCAGCCACTGGTGTTGATGTGGCGCCTGTTAGCAATAAGTAGACCAACAAACCTTGAACGATGCTCCGAGTTTCCTGGTTGCATTCCCGCAGGGTTGAGATGAAACGCTGCTGATTCAGGATGCACCCCCTGTTTGCAACGTCTGCTCCTCCAGCAGCATGTTGAATTGCAGTAACTGTTCGTCGCTGAGCTGCTGCCGGCTTGTTGCGCCGAGATGCTGTTGCAGGAAACGGCGTGCCTGATCTGCTCCCCAGCTCAGCTGCTGCAGCATCAGGTCTCCCTGGTTGATCAGATCATTACGGCGGATGGGTACAGGAGCTGACTCCGGACGATCTCCTGGTTGGAGACCGCGCAGCTGCCGCAGAAACGACACCAGATCGGCATAACGGGTCAGCCGATGGCGACTGGCATGTCCGAACGCTCTCTCCAGATAGGTGCTCTCCAGCTCACGATCCCAGCCAATGCGACGCAACTCCAGATCGATGGCAGTGAGCTCCTCACTCCAGTCCTCAGGGTCGGTCGGAGCTTCCGAGGGGGGCTCTGGGGTTGGCTCGGGAGTCGGCTCTGGTGATGGAACCGCTGCCGCTGGTGGTCTCAGGTCCGGATCGGTGTCGGGTCTGGAATCAGTGGATCGTGTCGGGGTGGTCTGCGGACCCTGAGGAGCCTTCCTCGCTGGAGCCGGTGTCGTGCTGGCGAGACGCTGGCGGGCCCGGTCCTCCGCTGCCTCACAGCTCTCGGCCTCTCCCAGTGTGCTGGCCAGCAGCTGACCGTTCTCCCAGGCCTCGACGCGCACCACGCATCGGAGCGTATCGACGTGACACAGCTCAGCCCGGAACTGCACGGTCATGCAACGACTGCGTACTTTCTAGGCTGCCGCCATGGATGTCACAGCACTTCCCTCGATCAGCGATGCGTTCGAGGGCGTCGACCAATGGAGAGAGGTCCTCTCCGTGCTGCCGGTGCTCGTGGCCCTCGAGCTGGTGTTGTCGGCTGACAATGCCGTGGCTCTGGCGGCCATCGCGCGTCGTTGTCGTCAGCAGGATCAGGAGCGACTTGCTCTGAACATCGGTATCGCACTGGCGTTCGTGCTCCGGATCGCGTTGATCGTGATGGCTCAGTGGGTGCTGCGCCATCCACCGGTGCAGATCCTGGCGGCGACCTACCTGCTCTGGTTGTTCATCGACCATCTGCGCAGCCGATCGAACCCGGCATCAGAGGATTTGCCCGAGGAGGGCGGTCTGTCCGGCTCACTCGCACGCACGGTGGTTCTGCTGGCCTTCACCGATCTTGCTTTCTCGATCGACAGTGTCGCGGCGGCTGTGGCCATCAGTGATCAGACCCTGCTGATCGGCACCGGCGCGGTGATCGGGATCATTGCCCTGCGATTCACCTCAGGGCTGTTCATCCGCTGGCTGGAGATCTACCCTCGCCTCGAAACCGCCGGTTTTCTCGCGGTGGCCTTTGTGGCGGTTCGTCTGTTTGTGCATGTGGCACTTCCGGCGGTCCAGCAACCCGACTGGTTGATGTTCCTCGTTGTCATGGTCCTGTTCACCTGGGGGTTCTCACTGCGGAATCCCGTTGTTGACGCGCGTCATGCTGGTTGAGCTGCGCCAGTCGGGAAGTGATGTGCTGCTGGATCGCCTGCAGCTGGATGTTCCCCCCCACCCCGGCCGCTGGGTTGAACTGAACGGGAGGTCTTACCTGGTGATGCAGCGTCGGCATCGATACCAGCTGCGCAACGGTCGATATGAGATCGGTTCCGTCGCCCTTGTCGTGAAGCCTCAGATCAGACCAGTTGACGCCAAGGCCTGGCGCCACGGCTGGGTCATCGGAGATCCTGACTGTCGATTCAACGCGCACAGTCCATTGCTGCGTTGTGCGGTCTGGCCGGATGGCCCCTGTCATGAGTGCCAGCACCGCGAGTCGCGATGAGCCGTGTCGATACCAGTCGCCTGATCGGACGCATCGTGAGTGGTCATGGCGTGGCCTCAGGCCGCAGCGATGGCTCCCCGTACCCCGCCGGGACCATCGCGATGCAGACGCCAGTGTTCCGTCAGGCCGGTCTCGACCTCAGCGACTGCTGGCCCGGCACGATCAACCTCAGTTTCGCGCCGTTGGAACTGCGTCTGAAGGATCCGGACCATTGCTTTCCGCACCTTCGCTGGACCGATCTGCATCCACCCGAAACGTTTTCGTTCTGGCGGGTCGATCTCATCTCCGAAAACGGGCAACAGGCCTGCGGCTGGGTTTACCGCCCTCACCCCGAAACGAAGCAGCGTCATTGGCAATCCTCCAGCACCCTTGAGTTGCTGGCTCCGCGCCTCAATGGGGTGAAACCGAACTCCCGCATGGAGATCGTCGATCACCGATCCCGGATCGCCCTGGTGGATGGGGTGCGGTTGCGGTCCCGTCTTCTGGAATGTCTGAAATTCAGGGTGCTGGCTGCTCAGCAGAGCTTCTTTGTCTCCACGGAGGGGGAGCAACGGCGTGTCTGGCTCCGGCAGGCCTGGCCTGAAGCTCTCGACCTGGACGATGGCGATCTGGAGGCGGTCTGGTCCCAGGCCAGGATGCTCTATGCCGACGACTGAGACTTGAACGATATCGTTTTAGAATCGTTGCAATATTGTTACGTTTTCGTATCGATATCGTTTCCCAGCTGGTCGCCGGGCTGAGCGCGCAGTTGCTGGAGAAGTGTGTCTGCGTCGCTGCGCGACTTTCCTTCCAGCTGCGCTGCGCGGATCAACAGGGGGCATCCCCGTGTGCTGACCACCAGTCCGAGGCCCGCCTCGGTGCTCAGAACAGTCCCGGGTGTGCCCTCGCCGGTCGGCCAGCGACCGACCAGATCTCTGGCGTCCTCTGAAAGTTCCCCGCGCAAACGCTCGATCAGCGGTTCGCAGCGCAGCACCTTGAGGCGTTGTCCCCGCCATCGCGTGAAAGCGTTCGGATGCAGCGCCATCACACGCCGGTGCAGCGCCAGGGCCGACTCACTCCAGTCCAGCCGCAGGTCGTCCTTGGTCAGCATGCGTGCATAGGTCACCTCCCCGTTCCGCTCCTGCTGAGCAGTGACCCCCAGACGCTGCCAGCGAATCTCCTGAGGGCCCTCTCCAGCTGATGCGATGCGGGGCAGCGCATCCAGCATCAGCTCGGCCGTCACCGCACTCAGGCGTAAGGCCAGCTCTTCGGCGGTCTCCAGCAGACCGATCCTGCAGCGCCGTTCCAGCAGCACCGGCCCTGTGTCCAGGCCCTCCTCCATCGCCATCACGCCGACACCGGTCTCCGGGTCACCTTCCAGCAGGCTCCACTGGATCGGTCCGGCTCCGCGCCAGCGCGGCAGCAAGGATCCATGGCCGTTCCAGCATCCCAACGGAGGCTGCTCCAGCACGGATCTCGGCAGGATCTGGCCGAAAGCCACCACAACGGACAGATCCGCATTCAGCCTTGCCAGTGCTTGCTGGCACTCCAGATCCCGACGGATCCGTTCCGGGGTGAACACCGGACATTCGATCTCCAGCGCCACCTGTTTGACGGGCGATGGCATCAGCTGCTTCCCACGCCCCCGCCGCCGGTCCGGTTGGGTGACGACACCGACCACCTCGTGGCCGGCGGCATGCAGTGCCTTCAGAGTTGGGACGGCGTACTGGGGAGTGCCCCAGAACAGCACTCTCATGCTTCGCCGGTGATCGAGAGTCCGTCCACCCAGACATGGGGACTGACCCCCCTCGGGGTGACTTCCGATTCCGTTTCAAGATGCAGAAGGCTGTTGAGCACGGTGCGGATATCGCCGGCCACGGTGGCGGCTTCCACCGAAATGCGTTCACCGCCCTTCACCAACCAGCCATCAAAGGGGAGGGAGAACGAGCCCTGGCTCGCTTTGACGCCGGCATGCAGGGCGCTGAGATCTTCAATCAGCACAAACGGATCCTGATGGGTCTTGTGATGCAGATCGTGACCGCTGCTGACGCCTTCTGTGGTGCTCACCACAAACCAGTCCGGACCGACCGAGACTTTCGCCCCCAGGCCGGCATGGCCGGTGGGTGCGACGCCGAAGGCCCGGGCTGTGGCCTCCGAGTGCAGGAAGTTGGTCAGCACGCCACCCTCGATCAGGCTGATCCGTCGCGTCGGTGTTCCTTCTCCGTCGAACGCCGATGCGCCGATGTTGCCGCTGTGCAGTCCGTCGTCGTGAAGGGACAGGAACGGAACAGCGACGGAGGTCCCGAGCGACTCCCGCCGGCTGAGGCTGACGCCATCCAGAACCGAGCGTGCATTGAGCATGCTGCTGAAGGCCCCGAGCAGAGACAGAAACGCCTCCGGTGTGAAGCAGATCCGATAGCTGCCGGTGTCGATCGGTCGATAGGCGAGGTGACTGACGGTGCGTTCGACGGCCTCCTCGATGCAGCCGCTCACGTCGAGGTCGCCACTGCCCAGAGCGAGGCGAACGGCGCCGGAGCTGCGCGGTTTACGACCGGTTTCCTCCGCCTTCGCGTAGAGATAAAGCGAGGCCTGGGTGCGCTGCATTTCGCGCAGGGCCCCGTCGCTGTTCAGATACAGGCTCTGCGAGAGCGACTCAGCAAGTCCGTTGTACGGCACGCTGTTGATCGCGGGGTGGCGGGCGAGCAGGTCGGCTTCGGCCTCGCGCAGGGTCGACAGCAACGGCAGGATTCCCCGGCGCTGTTTCAGTGGTCGGTCCAGCTCGGGCAGCGGTGCCGTCGCCAGCGGTGAAAAGCCGGGCACATCGTCTGGATTGCCGAAGCGGCTGGCTTCGTGGGCTCCGGTGAGGGCCTTCTCCAGGCCGGCCTCGGAGAGATCGGTGGTGCTGGTGATCCCCACCAGCCCATCGCCGTTCCAGACACGCACGGTGATTGAGCTGCGCTGAGCCGCCTTCAGCTGTTTCGCTTCTCCCCGATCGACCTGAACAGAGCAGTCGTCACTGCAGGCGGCGCCAAGGTCCCACTGATGGATCCCTTCGCGTCTGGCGAGTTGCTGCAGCCGATCACGCAGGGCGGAGGCGTTGAGACCGTTCGTTTCCGTCATCTTCAGCGGCCTCCGACGGTGATGGAATCGACCTTGATGTGCGGTTGCCCCACGGTGACGAAGATGCTGCCGCTCACGGAGCCACAGAAGCCGGCTGCCAGATCGAGATCATCCGCGCACATGGAGATTCGCGGCATCACCTCCTTGGCATCCCCGATCAGCGTGGCGCCCTTCACCGGTTGTCCCAGTTGTCCGTTCTCGATCAGATACCCCTCTTCCACGGCGAAGTTGAACTGACCAGTGGGTCCAACGCTGCCACCGCCCATGGCCTTGCAGTAAAGACCGTGATCCACCGACGCGATCAGATCCTCCGGCTTGTGGGGACCGGCATCGATGTAGGTGTTTCGCATGCGACTGGCGGCCGCGAAGGCGTGGCTCTGGCGCCGACCACTGCCGGTTCGACGGTGGCCTGTCCGGAGTTCTCCGGCGCGGTCACTGATGAACCGCTGCAGGATGCCGTTCTCGATCAGCACCGTGCGTTCCGGCGCCATGCCTTCGTCGTCCATGGAGAGGGTTCCGAAGGCCCCGTCACTGAGGCCCTCATCAACCGCCGTGACCGCTGGATGGGCGATCAGCGAACCGACGCTGTCCGCGAAGGGGGTGGTGCCCCGTTCGATCTGCGTTGTCTCCAGCAGGTGACCGCAGGCTTCATGGAAGATCACACCGCCGAAGCGGTTGGCGAGCACCACCGGCATCTGGCCGGCCTCGACGTAATCAGCGCGAAGCATCTTGCCGGCGCTTTCGCAGACCTCCGTGGCACTCGTCTCGCTGTTCCAGTTGACGAGATCCTCCGGTCGGTCCGTGCTGCCGTAGCGCCGACCGATGCTGGCGCGGTAGTCGCCATCGGCTGCCAGCACCGAGAGTCCGGTGGACTGGTGAAGACGGATGTCCCGCGCGAAGGTGCCGTCCGACGCGGCCACCAGAACCTCCTGCCAATCGCGGGAATAGCTGCCACGACGCACCTGCAGATGCTGGCCGAGGCGCTCCAGATGAGCGGTTCCCTGCTTCAGCCTGTCGCCGGCTGCCGCCATGGAGGGGCAGCGCTGCAACCAGTCCTCTTTGGTTGCGGCATGGTTGATGAGTGCACGCAGACCCTGGAAGCCCGCAGCGGAATCCCGGGTTCCGATCTCCAGCCCAAGCATCGCCAGGGCCTGGTCGAGAGCCCTGGTCAGGCCATCCCTCGAGAGATCGTTGGTGCTCACGAAGCCGTCCCGCTCGCCGCGGAACACCCTGATTCCAGCGCCGCAGGCGAAGGACGGGTTGACGCTGGTGATGTTGTCCTGTTCGGCGAGCAGACCGAGATGATCGGTTCGTTCAGCAAACACCTCGACGAGCGAGGCCCCGGCCGAAACGCCCCGCTGGAGAAGGTCCTCCAGCAGTGCGGCTCCGTTGGTCGTGAAAAGAGCGGCGGTCAAGTGCGTTGTCGTGAGAAGAAGCCCGTCAGCGGACGGCGGGCTGGAAACGATCACTGGGGATCGGGGACATCAGGAACAGTTTCGCCATCACGGAGACGTTGCCGAGCCAGTGGGGGAGCTTGCGGATCAGACGCACAGGCGCAGGGGACGTGCCGGCATCCGCAGCCTGAAGAGCTGCGTTGTTGCTGACCAACTGCTCGAGGCGCTCCCAGAACTTGTCGTTGCGCACATCGAGCACGACCGGGAAAACGCGGGCCGAGGTCTCGTTGGTCTTGTCGATCACCATGCGGTCGTAGGTGCGGGCGTCAAGGCCGAGTGACTCGTAGAACTCCTTGCGGGCCACATCACGCACATACATGGTGGCGAACACGGCCAGCAGGAAGAACCGGCACCACAACCTGGCGATGGGGCCACGCACGGTGTCGGGCTGAGCCTTCATCAGGGCGTCGAAGAAATCGCCATGGCGGTTCTCGTCCTGACACCAGTTCTCGAAGAAGTTGAAGATCGGGAAGATCTTGCTGTCCGGGTTCTTCTCCAGGTGCCGGTAGATGGCGATGTAACGCCAGTAGCCGATCTTCTCTGACAGGTAGGTGGCGTAGAAGATGAACTTGGGTTTGAAGAAGGTGTACTTCTTGCTGGCCGTCAGGAACCCGAGGTCGAGCTGAACTCCGAAATCACTCATCGCCTTGTTGAGGAAGCCGGCGTGGCGGGCCTCATCGCGGGCCATGTGGGCAAAGCACTCGGCGAGAAGAGGGTTCTTCTGCTTGATCCGACGGCTCAGCTCCTTGTAGAGGAGGAAACCGGAGAATTCCGACGTGCAGCTCTGCTCGAGAAATTCAACGAAGACCTGTCGTGTTTCGGGGTCGAGTTTGTCGGCGGCGCCGTCGAACTCGTCGTTGCGGACGAAATGATGACGGTTGTAATCCTTGCGGAATTCTTCACAGATCGCTTCGAGCTCCGCCTCGTTCGGGCGCAGGTCCATGGCGGCCATGGCCTCGAAATCGGTGGTGTAAAACCGCGGAGTGAGGATTGTGTCCTTGACGGGCTCCTTGACGGCGACAGCACTCTCGGCTGCCTGCTCGGCCATGGCGGTGGGAGGGACCATCAGCTCCGGTACAAGGTGTCATCCAATGTAGGGGTGACACCGTGATCTCCGTCGCGCTTCAGTTCCCCCCCAGCCATTTCTGACCGTTCAGGCGCTGCAGAAGCCTGGACACGAGCAGAGCCAGTGACATCCGCTTCTCATCGATCAGGAAGGACTCCAGCAGGGTCGGGTCGCTGCCCGGGTCCGCCAGGGTGATGGTCTTTCCGCTGGCGATGTCCTCGCTGTTGAAACACAGCCAGAAGCGACGGTCACCAGGCAGTTCCCCGACCACCATCGGGCAGGTGCCTCCGACCACCGGTCGCTCGCCTGTGACCAGCTCAAGCCGGTCCGGGGCGATGGCGTGATCCTTGAGCTGGCTGCTGACCGCCGGCAGAAACTCCTCGCGCATGAACAGCTCGAATGGTTTGTCCTCCGGTTTGGGAGGTTTGGCCTTCGGCTTCGGTTTCGCCTGCGCTTCGGCTTCAGCAGGGGTGTCGCTCACCGGATCCAGATCTCTGCGGGAACTTTAGGCAGCCCCGGAGGTGCCTCACCAATCGCGGTCGGGATCCTGATCCCAGTCCGACGTGTCGCTGTCGCTCGGTCGCGACCGGACGCGCTCGGGTTGCTGAATCACCCGGTAGGCGACAGCAACGGTGGGTGCCGGCTCCCGGATGTCCCGTTCGGGCATCGATGGGCTCGGCTGAGGAGGTTGCGGTTCCCGCTCGACGTTCTCGACGGCACGATGCACCTGACGGCGCAGGGGCTGGCGGGACGGCCTCAGCAGCAAGGTCGTGCCCGCCGCCAGAGCGGCGCCCGTGGAGGCGGCCAGAGCCGTCCAGGCTCCGATCGGCAGGGGTGGCGTGCGCCAGATGAGCAGTTGCAGCCGAACCGGTGTTCCGCGCGTCAGCGCAGACAGCACGATCACCATCACGAATGGTGCCAGGCAGGGCAGCAGCAGCAGTCTCTGCAACGCGGTCATGCGACAGGGCCCTGCCAGCGATCGAGCGGACCGAGATCCTCCTCAAGACCATCCAGCAGGCGGATCACGAGGAAATCGACCATGTCATCCAGGCTTTCCGGCCGTGTGTACCAGGCAGGAATCGGAGCTGCAATGCGTGCCCCGGCTTCCGCAAGGGCCGTGAGATTGCGCAGATGAATCAGGTTGAACGGCATTTCGCGAGGAGCGATCACCAGCGGGCGTCCCTCCTTGAGATGCACATCGGCGCAGCGTTCGATCAGATCCATCGCCACACCGGCACGGATGCGACCGACCGTGCCCATGCTGCAGGGAAGGATCAGCATGGCCCGTGTTCGGAAACTGCCGCTGGCGATCGAGGCGCTCTGATCGTTCCAGCGATGGCACACCAGTCCACCCGCTGATTCCTTGAGATGCTCGCGCCAGAAGCGTTCCTGCTCATCGGGTGCCACTGGGATCCTCAGTCCCTGCTCGGCGCGGAACACCTCATGGGCTCCGCGGCTCAGCACCAGATGAACGTCGCGGCCGCGTCGCAACAGCAGCTGCAGAGCCCGCTCCGCCAGCGGCTGCGCGGATGCGCCGGTCACCGCAAGGACGTAGGGATGCATGGTCAGGCGTTGCTGAGGGTGACTGGAATCGGTGTGATGCCCGTGTCCTCCGCTTCCGGCGCCGGCAAGGGGTCGGCGATCACGTCCAGATCGATCTGATTGCGCAGCACGTCGACTTTGATCACGCGCACCCGAACGCTGTCACCGAGTTGATACACGCGGCGTGTCTTGCGTCCGACGAGACGGTTCTGGCGCGATCGGTACTCATACCAATCATCGTTCAGGGAGCTGACGTGCACGAGCCCTTCAACCCGTGTCGGCCCCACCTCGACAAAGAATCCGTAGCTCTGAACACCACTGATTCGGCCTTCCGTTTCGCTGTCCACCAGCGGCTCGGCGGACCGCGCCTGAACCATGGTCACCAGATCCCGTTCAAGCTCATGAATCTGACGACGGCGGCTGTTCAGTCTCTGAACGAAGCGTTCCGTGCAGATCCCCTGCAGTTTCTCCTCCTGGGACGCCGTGAACAGAGGCCAGCTCAGCGCTTCGCCGCATCCGCGTTCCCCGAGGGTGAGACGGGTCTTGTGGCGCACAGTCGGCCGATCCTTGCCGTCCTGGAGCAGGCTGACCAGCACCTGCTGGTTGGCGAGGTGGGCATAGCTGAGGCCTGCGCAGCACCACGGGACCTCGGCGACCAGAGGATCTGTCGCCTTCTCGCCACCGGTGGCCGATGCGGTGGATTCCTCGGCTTCCGTCGGCACCGGAGCCAGGCCGGCAACGGCGAACGCCGGTTGCGGCAGGGCATGGCTGAGCTGTTGCTCCAGCACACGTCGATGGGCTGACTCGCTGAAGCCTGCGAGCAGTTCCTGAGCGGATGGGCTGCCCTCTTCATCGAGTTCAAGCGGCAGATCGAGGGCGATCGCGGTCTTCGCGACATCCGTCAGAACAGCGGGATCCGGTTCCCCACTCTGCAGAACGATGCCCGGCAGCTGAAGCGACTCACGATGCTGTGCCCAGGCCCGGTTGGCGGCACGCAGCAGCGGCTGCAGCAGCGACTGTGGGTCCTGTGGAGCCATGGCATCGACCCAGCGATGCCGCAGCCCTGTGGGATCGGCCCAGATCATGTCTCCGAGCGCTTCCATCTCCGGCAGCTGCAGATCCAGTTGCACCACGCCGGCCTGACGCTCGCGATCCATCAGACAGCGGGCACAGAACTGCAGTGTCTCCAGCTGTCCGAGGTGGTCCTTGATCGGCTTGAGCGCGGTGGGGAGACTGCGGCTTCTGGGCTTGCGCTCCGCCAGCGCCTTCATCTGCTCCGAGGACACCGTCGCCGCCGGACGGATGGTGCTGAGCATGAAGGTCCAGTCCGTGACCTCCCCCGTCGCGGAGACATCGAGGCGCACCGTGATCGCTTCGGTCGTTTCCCCTGACACGAAGCTTCCGGCCTTGCTGAGTGCTGGCGTGAGCAGCGGTTGCCAGGCGTTCCCGAGGCAGAGAGCTTCCCCCTGATCGCGCAACCACAGATCCAGACTGTTTCCGCTGCCGATCCGTTCGGCGACCGTGGGCGCATGCACCCAGAGCCGGCTCCCGCCCTCATGGGCTTCGACGTGAACGGCGGGCAGCCCGGGGGCGTCCTCGACGGACCAGCTGCGCAGCAGCAGACAGGGCTGATCACTGAGATCGGTGCGTCCCTTCGTGGCTGGAGCCTTGGCGGATCCACGCGGCGCGGCCTGCCGGTGATGCAGCCCTGCCTTGGTGAGCAGCAGTTCGCGATCGGCCGCAGGGCCCCCGTTCAGGGGAAGCGGACGCGCCACATGACCCACAGCCGCATGCTGAGCCACCGGGTAGCGATCGACCTGAACCTCCACAACAGAGGTTGGTTTGTCCTCCTGGAGATGCTCTCCAGCTTCTTTCGGCAACTGAATGCTGGCCAGCAGCCGGTCGTCGAGGGGAACGGCCACCAGCTGCTCGTCCTGACGTTCCACCTGGGCCAGCAGCGAGGTGGTGCTGCGTTCGAGGATGCACTGAACACCTCCCTCCGGTGATCGTCGTCGCCCGCCTTCTCGGGTGATTCGCACCAGCACGCGATCACCGTTCCAGGCGTGATTGAGCTGATGGTCGCGGATGTAGATGTCATCCCCGCCGTCATGACGGATGGCGAAGCAGAAGCCTTTGCTGCTGCAGCGAAGCCGGGCATCGATCAGCTGATCGTTTTCACAACGGATGACGCCACCGTCGTCCTGGATCGCGACCACCCCGATCCTGCCGAGGGCGTCGAGGGCCAGATCCAGGCACTGCTTCTCGCTCTGCTTGGTGAGCTTGAGGCTCTTGGCCAGCTTCGGTGGCTCGACCGCTGCATCGATGGACAGTTGATCGAGCAGGTCGGCGACCGTGAACTTCATCGGAAATCGGGAAAAGACCGGCCGTCAGGACCGGGGGAAGGTGACGCGGAGCGGGCCACCGGTGGGGTGGACCATGCAGCGAACTCCAGGCCGTTCCGACTTTAGGAGTCGGCGGGTCCCTCTTTCTCCTCCAGCAGGTTTGCGCCGCGAAGTGCTGGCCAGAGCAGACGGGTTCCGATCACCAGGAAGCCGATGGAGGCAGCCAGCTGCAGCAGATCAGCGGGGATCATGCTCGCCATCGACCCTCCCGCCAGAGCCCCGAGAAGGCTGGCCAGCACAAGGGCGGACGACGATCCCAGGAAGACGGCGAACGGACGGTCGGAGGTTCCACTGAGCGCCACGGTGGCCAACTGGGTCTTGTCCCCCAGCTCCGCCAGGAAGACCGTCACGAAGGTGGACAGAAGCAGCGCGAGGTCCATGGCTCAGAACATGGGGTGGGTGATCAGCAGCGCCCGTGCCGCCTGCAGACCGAGCCAGAGGCCGAGGCTCACCATCAGCACGCCGGCCATCAGTTCCAGCCGTTCCGGAGGCAGCACCTTGGACAACCACTGGCCCACGAGCACCCCAACGAGGCTGGAGGCGATGAGCGCCAGGGCAGCACCGAGGAAGACCAGCCAGGGCGAGCCTGACTGAGCGGCGAGGAGCAGGGTCGCCAGCTGCGTCTTGTCCCCGAGCTCCGCCAGGAAAACCGTGGTGAAACTGCTGATCAGAACCGTCAGAAACGGGGGGCGAGCGGACTCAGTCATCGCCGGGGGTGGACCTGCGCAGGGCTCGGTCGAACCTACGCAGGACGCGGCTGCGTCCTCCATAGACGGATCGGATCTGCTGACGGCAGCAGCTCACCGCGAACTGCTCGAGGTCGGAGTCGCTCACATCGAACAGGCTTCCGAGCTGCTGGACCCGGCAGAAGTCCGGTCGCGTCTCATAGATGCGACAACGGCGGCCGCCGCTGTCGTAGTTGATGCACCAGCCATCCGGCCCAACCATCGACAAGTAGTCACGCCGTTGATCTTCACTGAGGGCCTCAAGCGCCTCGCCCCGTTCCTCCGGGCAGAGCCGGCAGCACGCTCCGCACTGGCTGATGCAGGTCCAGCTCCCGAGCACCCCGTTCATCGGTCTCGCTGTGACAAGCAATCACAGAGCTTCACCCCTCGCGGACCCGAAGGTCCGCAGGCCCCGTAGCCTGAGTTGCCAATCGTCGTCTGACAGCGCTTCCGAACCATGGGCATCGACATCCATCTGATCGCCAATTTCGCCGCCCTTGCGCTGATCACTCTCGCCGGCCCCGCTGTGATCTTCATCCTCTTCTATCGCCGCGGCGCCCTCTGAGCCCTGCTCAGGGCCTCAGTCCAAGGGCCAGGCTCGCCTCCTCGAGAAGGTGCAGAACCTGTTCGTTCTGAGCGAGAGGGTCCCGGCAGTTCAGCGGTTCCTCCGCGGGCACGCGTGCCTCGATCGTGCGTCCCTGGTCGTTGCTGAGGGTCAGACCTTCCCCGTTGCGGGCGGCGGTGTACCGGTTGGTTCCTCGGCAGAGCGTGATGCTGTCGCTGTGCGGTCTGAGCGCTTTCACATCGAGTTGCAGCCGTTGCTCCCCCTGCCACCGATTGAGGTTGATCCGGAAGGCCACATCACAGCGGCTGGGAACGGATCGCTGGTCTGACCAGCGCCAGGCGACAGCCCTTCGTTCGGCAGATCCCTGGCTCAGCTTCAGAGCCAGATGACCACCGTTCATGGTGCGTGATTCCGTCACCCGACAGTCCCGCGACCAGAAGAGGGGCGTCTCATGGCCGATGCCGAAGGGCTCCAGGCGCTGCAGCGCACTCCAGAGATCCCAGTTCACCTGTTCAAGGCTCAGCAGGGCGTCGGGGCGGATAGGAATGCCCTGTCCCTGCCGGCTCAGCCAATCCTCCGCCAGGGAGTTGAGCCGTTCCTGGAGTGGATGCACCTGCTCCGCCGCCACGGTGAAGCCACCGGCTGCCGGATGACCGCCGAAACGTTCCAGCAGATCACTGCAGCTGTTCAGGGCGGCATCCACGGCAAATCCGGATGGTGCCCGCACGGAGGCCCGCAGGCGGCCATCCCCCTCTCCCGCCAGCAGGGCGGCCGGCCGGTGATAGCGCTCAACCAGGCGCGCCGCCACGATGCCGATGACGCCGTGATGCCAGTGACCCTGAGCCAGCAGCAGGAACGGCGGCACTGTTCCCCGGTCTGCTTCCACCAGAGCCACGGCTTCGGCCTCGATGGCGTTGCACAGATCCCGGCGCTGCCGGTTGTAATCGTCACAACGGCGTGCCAGAGCCATGGCCGCTTCAGCGTCCTCCACCGTCAGCAGGTCCACCACAAGGCTCGGTTCCCCGAGGCGCCCCACGGCGTTGATTCTCGGAGCGATCTGAAACCCGATGTCATCGCTGCGCAGCGGCCGGTCACCAAGCCCTGAAAGGCGTTGCAGCGCCTGAAGCCCTTCACATCGACTGCGGTGCAGTTGTCTCAGCCCGTCCCGCAGCCAGCGACGGTTCGCTCCGGTGAGGGGAGCCATGTCGGCGACGGTGCCGATGCAGAACAGATCCCGGGCCGTCGCCACCGCTTCCGGACGCTTCAGTCGGGATGCCACCGCCTCCGCCAGCACGTAGGCCAGTCCGACCCCCGCCAGTCCTCGGTAGGGCGAGCTTTCGGGGGTTGTGGCCGGATGAATCAGCGCTGCCATCGGCGGTCGCTGAGCCGGAATCGTGTGGTGATCGGTGACGATCACCTCCACATCGAGTTCGATCGCCTTCTCCAGGGCCGCTACCGCTGCAACTCCGTTGTCAACGGTCACCAGCAGTCGGATCCCCTGGGCCTGCAGGCGTTCGACCATGCCGGTGTTGAGCCCGTAACCGTCATCCATCCGCGAAGGGATCGCTGCCACAGCGTCCGCTCCAAGGGGGCGGAGGGCGCGAATCAGCAGGGCTGTGCTCGTCATCCCATCGGCGTCGTAATCCCCGCAGATCGCCAGGGATTCACCGCCTCTGCAGGCCCGTGCCAGGCGTGCTGCCGCTGATGCCAGATCCGGGAACTCCTGTTCCGGATCCGGCAGATCCGGCGGATCGAGCAGGTGTTCCGCTGCTTCCACCGTTCGGATGCCCCGTCGTTGCAGCAGGCTCCGCAACGGCAGGGGCAGATCCACCTCCGCCAGCGGGGACGGTGTGATCACCTCCGGCAGGGACCAGCTCCAGAGAGGTGAATGGTGCGTCAACGTCGGCCGCGATCGTGTGCTGGGATGCTCGTGCATTGTGCGTCCGACGGCACGTCGGCACCGGCGATGGCTGAGCTGCGCGGCGTGTTCTGGGATGTGGACGGAACCCTGGCGGACACCGAGATGGATGGCCATCGCCCCGCCTTCAACCAAGCGTTCGAGGACCTCGGTCTCCCCCTTCACTGGACTCCGGAGCACTACGCCGATCTGCTCTCCGTTCCAGGAGGGATGGCCCGTGTCAGGTTCTCTGCCCGGCAGCAGGGCGTGAGCCTTGATGATGATCTGCTTCTGACACTTCGTGGCCGCAAGCGGGAGCGTTACCTGGAACGCTGCCGGTCCGGCCATGTGCGCTGGCGGCCAGGCGTGCTGCGACTGCTCCGGGAGCTGGACTGCGCCGGTGTGCAGCAGTGGATCGTCACCTCCAGCGGCCGTGGCTCGGTCAGCGCGTTGCTGTCCGGTGGTGGCGACGGACCATGGCCGTTCCAGGGCATCGTCACGGCTGATGACGTGCCTGAGGGCAAACCATCGCCTGCCGGTTATCTCCACGCGCTGCAGGCCAGTGGCCTCAGTGCCGAGGAAGGACTGGCCCTGGAGGATTCGGCGGCTGGACTCCGGGCGGCCAGAGCCTCGGGCCTCGCCTGCCTGTTGACGCCCTCTCCATGGGACCGGGACCTTCTGCCGCTGCATGGGCTGGCCGTTGCCGTTCTCGAGCATCTCGGTGAGCGGGAGCGGCCGGCTCACCAATGCTGGGGGCCCCCTTGCCCGCAGGGCCTGGTGACGCTGGAGTACCTGAAGTTTCTTCTGGATCCACCGGCGTGATGCGCTCTTACCAGACCACGCGTCTCGCCGGGGTTCAGGGTCGATTCGGGGCGCGTCTCAGCCAGTCCTTCGCTGGCCCCTGGTGGCGGCGCAGCCTCTCACTGATCGCTTTGTTGCTCGGATTCCTTTCAGGATCCGTGGCCACTGTTCATCTGGTGAACGCCGTATCGATGCGAACGTTCGCCGGGCTTCTCGTGCTGGCTTTGTGTGAAGCCCTGGTGTTCTTCCGCCGCCGTGTCCGCCAGGAGCCGCTGCCACTCTCCTGGCAGCTTCTGGACAATGGCCGGATCGGACTGGTCTACGGAATCGTGCTGGAGGCGTTCAAGGTTGGATCCTGAAGCACCGAGGGATCTGCCGCAGGCGGATCTGATCGCACTGCTTGAACATCTCGGGGATGTTGACCCTCAAGGCTGGGAGAGGCGCTGGCGTCAGCGTTCCGCCACCGATCTCGCATCGGATGCCTGGGCTCGCGGTGCATCGGCCGACTGGTTGTGGGCGCTTGGGCTGCCTCTGCTGACCCTGGCTGAACAGCTTGAGAGCCGTGGAACACGCCATCTCATCGGCCTCAGCGCCCTGCCTGGTTGTGGCAAATCCAGTCTCGGACGCTGGTTGGAAGGCGCCGCATCTCAGCTCGGGCTGTCGTTGCAGGTGGTGTCCATCGACGATTTCTATCTCGATGCGGCCGGTCTCGATCTGGCGATGCAGGGCAATCCCTGGGGAGTGCCCCGGGCCTTGCCTGGAAGCCATGATCTGCCTCTGCTGCTGGATCGCCTCAGTGCCTGGAGGCAGGGGAAACAGCCCAACCTTCCGATGTTCGACAAGGCACTCCGGCAGGGGCGCGGGGACCGCTGCGGCTGGCGTCCGTGCCCGGCGCGGATTCTGCTGCTGGAAGGTTGGTTCGTGGGCTGTGAACCCCTGGCCGCCGGTCAACCGATTTCGGCGGGTTCGGAGCATCTGTTTCCTCCCCTGAGTGCGGAGGAACTCCGGTACCGCCACACCGTGCAGGACCAGCTGCGCACTTACGCCCCGGTGTGGTCGAGCCTTGATGCGCTCTGGCAGCTTCAGGCCCTCGACTTCACATCCTCCAGGCTCTGGAAGCAGGATCAGGAGGCCACGATGCAGCACACGAGCGGTGTCTCCCTGGATCGCAGGGAGCTGGAAGGCTTCACCCGGATGATCATGGCCGCCATTCCCGCCGTGAGCTTCCAGCTTCCATCCGCTGATGTGGTTTTCGATATCGATGTTCAGCGGCGGCTCCGCCGCATCCGCATCGGACCGGATCAGCTCTCCTCGTCGTCGGTATCGCGGACGGGGTAGACGAATCCCTGGGCCCGGCCGCTCAGCACCGATTTGCCGATCGACATGGCTCGCTGGGCAGCGACCGCCGCCTTGGCTTTCCAGGTGGCATGGCGCTGGTTGCGCTTGGCCTTGGATGTCTTCTTCTTCGGGACGGCCATTGCGGCTGCTGTATCTCCAAACGGGGATTGTCCCGCCTGGAGATGCCCGGCGTCAAATCGCTAGTCTCATGACAGAGCAGAGATGTCGTGAGTTCAGGTTCGAGCGCTCCGGAACAGACCAGCCGTCCTCAGCCGTCCCTGATGCCCGCTCTGGGTCGGCGACAGCCCCCGACGAGCTATTCCACGCTGCTGCGTCAGATTGAGCAGAAGGACGTCAGCAACCTCGAGCTGATCCCCGGGCGCCGGGAAGTGCAGGTGACCTATCGCGATGGCCGGCGCGCCACCGTTGCTGTCTTCGCCAACGATCAGCAGATTCTGCGGGCTGCCGAAGCTTCCGGCACTCCACTGACGGTGCGGGATGTCCGCCAGGATCAGGCCCTGGCCGGCATGGCCGGAAACCTTGCCCTGATCGTGCTGATCGTTGTGGGGCTTTCGCTGCTGCTGAGGCGCTCAGCTCAGGTGGCCAACAAAGCGCTGGGTTTCGGACGCAGTCAGCCTCGGGTCAAGGCTCAGGAGGATCTTCAGGTCCGCTTCGAGGACGTCGCCGGCATCAACCAGGCGAAACAGGAACTCCAGGAGGTGGTCACCTTCCTGAAGCAGCCGGAGTCCTTTATCCGGCTCGGGGCCAGGATTCCCAGAGGTGTTCTGCTGGTGGGACCACCAGGAACCGGCAAGACACTTCTGGCCAGGGCGATCGCCGGGGAGGCCGGCGTTCCCTTCTTTTCGATGGCCGCCTCCGAATTCGTTGAGCTGTTCGTCGGTGTCGGAGCCAGCAGAGTCAGGGATCTGTTCCGAAAGGCCAAGGAGAAAGCTCCCTGCATCGTCTTCATCGATGAGATCGACGCCGTCGGTCGTCAGCGCGGGGCAGGCATCGGTGGCGGAAATGATGAACGGGAGCAGACGCTGAATCAGCTGCTCACCGAAATGGATGGTTTCGCGGAGAATTCCGGGGTGATTCTCCTGGCGGCCACCAATCGGGCCGATGTGCTCGATGCCGCTCTGACGCGTCCGGGCCGTTTCGATCGCCGCATCGATGTCTCGCTGCCCGATCGCCGTGGCCGCGCTGACATCCTCGCGGTCCATGCCAGAACCAGGCCCCTGGATCCCAGCGTGAATCTGGAGCACTGGGCACGGCGGACACCGGGATTCTCCGGAGCCGACCTTGCCAATCTGCTCAATGAGGCGGCGATTCTCACCGCTCGTCAGCAGGAGCAGGCGATCACGGACACCCAACTGGAAGGCGCCCTGGATCGGATCACGATGGGGTTGAGCGCCAGACCCCTCCAGGACAGTGCCAAGAAACGTCTGATCGCTTATCACGAAATCGGCCACGCTCTCGTCGCGGCGCTGTTGCCGGCAGCTGACCCCGTCGACAAGGTCACGATCCTTCCCCGCGGTGGCGCGGCCGGCTACTCCCGTTTGATGCCGGATGAGGAACGCCTCGACTCGGGCCTCTACACACGCGCCTATCTGCAGGCGGATCTTGTGGTGATGCTGGGGGGACGCGCCGCTGAACTCGTGGTGTTCGGAGCTCAGGAAGTGACCCAGGGAGCCAGCGGTGACCTCCAGACAGTGGCCCGTCTGGCCAGGGAGATGGTCACCCGCTTCGGTTTCTCCAGCCTGGGACCGGTCGCCCTTGAGTCGGCAGGTTCCGAGGTTTTCCTCGGCAAGGACTGGTTCAACCAGCGTCCCGATTACGCCGAGACGACAGGACGGGAGATTGATTCCCAGGTCCGTGCCCTTGCCCTCCGCTCCCTTGAGCAGGCAGTGGCTCTTCTGCAGCCGAGACGGCAGGTGATGGACCGTCTGGTCGAGGCCCTGATCGACGAGGAGACCCTGCCGGGGGACCGCTTCATGCAGCTTGCCGGCCTGACGTGATCCGTCTGCTTCTCCTGCTCCCGCTGTCGTGGCTGGCAGCCCGGATGCTGGTGGAGTGGCTCTGGTTCGCTCAGTTCGACTGGCAGGGCGTGTTGCTGCAGCGTTGGGGCCTGCAGCTTCTGTCAGGGGGGTGCGCCGCGATCCTGCTGCTGGCCGCATCCCGCTGGAGCCGAACCGTCCTGGCGTCTCCGGTGGACCGGTCGGACAGCCTCGCTCCCGTGCTGCGTGGGTGGCGCTACAGCCTGCTTCTGGCCGTGAGTGGTGCCGTGCTTCTGGTCAGCGGGGTGCTGATCGGCCTGCTGGTGGTCGAGGCGCTGCGTCATCCGACCACGCTGGGGCAGTGGTCCTTCGATCTCTCCGGCTCTCGCCAGGTCCTCGTGCTTCTGAGTCTGGCCGTGGGCCTGCTGGCTCTCCGACTCCCCTGGATGGTCTGGCTGATGCGTCTCGGCTGGATCGGCCTTGTGGTGATCGCCGCCAGGGCCTGGAGTGTGTGGGCGCTGGCTGTGGACATTCCCGATACGGGCTTGACCGAACCTCTGCTCGGCGGCGACATCAGCTTCTCCCTCGCCCGTTTCGCCGCCATCAAGTTGCTGCTGGAGCTTGGGTTGCTGGCTCAGCTGTTCACCCTGTCGGGCACGGTCTGGGGGCGGTTGATCCGTCCTCCGTGTCTCAGTGACTGGGAATGTCCCGGATTTGCCCCTCACGCTCTGAACGGGCTGCGCCGCTGGAGCGGCCTGATCCTGACCACCGCTGCCTGCTGGTGCTGGCTGTCACGCCATCAGCTCCTCTGGACGCAGTCCGGCATGGTCGCCGGTGCCGGCTGGTTGCAGGTTCATCTGACCCTGCCGTTCCGCAGCCTGATCGCGCTGTTGCTGCTGCTCCTGGCCATTGCTGTGATCGCCGGCGGAGACGATGGTCTCCGCCGGCGCGCGCCGCGTCTGCTGCTGGTGCTGCTGGTGATCACCGTGCTGATCGAGCAGTTGGTCACCCCTCTGACCCGCTGGCTGTTGCTGCGACCCCAGGAACTGACGCTGCAGATGCCTTACCTGGAGCAGGCGATCACATCGACCCGACGCGCCTTCCAGCTGGATCGCATCAGCTTCCGCTCGGATGATCTGAGTTCCAATCTCACCAGCGCCGATCTGGAGACGGCAGCCAGCACCGTCGACAACATCCGTCTATGGGACAGCAGGCCTCTGCTGGAGACCAATCGACAGCTGCAGCAGCTTCGTGTCTACTACCGCTTCTCCAACGCCGCCGTTGATCGCTATCCGCTCCTCCCCGATCGCGACACGGCTCAGCAGGTGATCCTCGCGGCCCGGGAGCTGGAGCAGTCCGAACTGCCCAGACGGTCCCGGACGTGGTTGAACCGTCATTTCGTGTTCACCCACGGCTACGGATTCACGCTGAGCCCGGTGAATGCGGCCCGTCCGGATGGCCTTCCGCCCTATTTCATCAGCGATCTGGGCTCCGCCACCCGCATCGAAGGCAATGCAAGGCTTGGCATCTCCCGCGGGGATGTTGAGCGGGTTGTCCCTGTGAACCGGGCGGCGCTGTATTTCGGCATGCTGCCCTCGCCCTATGCGGTGGCTCCGACCCTCGTGGACGAGTTCGATTACCCGGAGGGCGATGTCAACGTTTACACCAATTACTCGGGGGCAGCTGGTGTTCCCATCGGTTTCCTCCCCCAGAGGCTTGCTGCTGCTGCCTATCTGATGGAGCCGAGGTTGCTGACAACCGGTTCGATGACATCCGACACCCGTCTTCTGCTCAGGCGTGATGTCCACCAGCGGGTCAAAGCGATCGCCCCGTTCCTGGAGTTCCGCGGCGATCCCTATCTGGTCTCCGTCCCGATCCAGGAGGGACGGGCCGGCTATGAGCAGGATCAGAACCAGTACTGGATCGTTGAGGGTTTCACCCGTTCAGCCACCTACCCCTACAGCGCAGCTGTCGGCGACGCCCTGAGTGATCGCTATCTGCGCAATTCGGTCAAGGCCGTTGTCGATGCCTTCAACGGCAGCGTCCACTTCTATGTGAGTGAACCGGAAGACCCGCTGATCCGTGGATGGTCAGCCTTGTTCCCGGATCTGTTCGAACCCCTCAGCGCCATGCCTGAGAGCCTTCGCCGGCACCTGCGTGTACCGGAAGCCCTGTTCAAGGTGCAGGTCCAGCAGCTTCAGACTTACCACGTGATCGATCCGAGGGTGCTCTACAGCGGTGACGACGTGTGGCAATTGCCCGTTGAGACCTACGGCGACAGGGAAGTGCCTGTTGAGCCGTATCACATCACGGCACAACTGGAAGCCAACAGCAGTTCGGAATTCCTGTTGCTTCAGCCCTTCACCCCCCAGGCCCGACCGAATCTCACCGGCTGGCTTGCAGCACGCAATGACGGCGATCACTACGGGGAACTGGTGCTGATTGATTTCCCTCAGGACAAGCCCATCCCCGGGCCACAGCAGGTGCAGGCCAGGATCAACCAGGATCCCGATATCAGCAAGATGTTCGGACTCTGGGATCGCGGCGGATCTGAAGTGGTTCAGGGCAATCTTCTGGTGGTCCCCGTTGGCAGCAGCCTTCTCTACGTCGAGCCGGTCTATCTGCGCGCCAGCCAGGGGGGGCTTCCCACGCTTGTCAGGATCGTGGTGAGTGACGGACGCGGGATCGCGATGGCAGATACGCTCTCTGGCGCGATCGATCAGCTCATGAAAAAGGCTCCGGCAGGTCAGAGACCGCCGGAGCCGGATAACGAGGATGTGCTCGGTTGATCAGCCGATGGCAGAGAAGTACTCCTTGCTGCCGACGGGATCCTCCTTCATGGTCTTTTCGCCAGGAGTCCAGTTGGCGGGGCAGACCTCGTCGGGGTTTGCCGCCACGTACTGGTAGCCCTGGAGCACGCGAAGGGTTTCATCAACATTGCGACCGACGGGCGCCTTGTTGATGGTCATGTGCATGACCATCCCTTCCGGGTTGATGATGAACAGTCCGCGATCGGCTTCGCCGTCGTCGTTGAGCACGTTGTAGGCGGTGCAGATCTCACGCTTCAGGTCGGAGACGAGCGGATAGCTGATATCGCCCACGCCACCCTGGTTACGAGGGGTCTGGATCCAGGCCAGGTGGCAGTTCTTGCTGTCGACGGAGACCGCGAGAACTTCGGTGTTCTTGCTGGTGAAATCAGCGATGCGATCGCTGAAGGCCGTGATCTCTGTCGGACAGACGAAGGTGAAGTCCAGGGGGTAGAAGAACAGCACGACGTACTTGCCCCGGTACTGGGACAGGCTGATTTCCTTGAACTCCTGATCCACCACAGCGGTGGCGGTGAAATCCGGGGCCATCTGGCCCACACGCAGGCAACCGTTTTCGGGCATGTTCGGGATGCGGTGGTGATGAACCGGTCGTCGACGGCGACTAAGTCGTAGTCGGATCGACTTCCAATTGCGCGCGCAACCTATCACGGGTCCCGCTGCTCTAGACCATACACTTTTGCAACAACCTTTCGGTCTTGATGAGCTGGGATCCCTTATTGCTGCGCAAATTCAGTTCCACCGGGCACTTCCGGCTTCTGAATCAGCTGCGCGGTGACCTGAAGAAGCGACCGCTGGATCGTGACGGCACGACGGGAGCTCTCAGGATGCCGGGCACATCCGGTCGCTCCGAGCGCCAGAGACGTCAGGCGCCGCCGCAGTCCAGGTCGACTCCAACGGCATCCACCACCTCCATGCAGGAGAAGGACAACAACCGCACGTTCCGCGACCGGCTCAACGCCATCGACATGCGTTGAGAAGTTGATGTTCAGAACAGACGAATGGCTCGGGGGAGACTTGAACTCCCGACCTTGGGGTTATGAATCCCACGCTCTAACCAGCTGAGCTACCGAGCCTTGTGTGAACGAATTTTAGAGGATCACCAGACGCTCAGGCCTGACGGGTTGGAAGCTTGGAGAGGGGATTGACAGCAGCTCCACCGGAACGGCGGATCTCGAAGTGCAGATGGGGGCCGGTGCTGCGTCCGGTGCTTCCCATCAAAGAAATGCGGGCTCCCTGAGGGACCACCTGGCCTTTCTTGACCAGCAGCCGGCTGTTGTGGGCATACCGCGTGGACTCTCCATCGGCGTGGGACATCTCCACCAGATAGCCGTAACCGCTGCTCCAACCCGAGTAGGTGATGATTCCATCCCGAGCGGCATGGATCGGGGTGCCCGTGTTGTTGGCGATGTCGATGCCCTTGTGCATCCGTCCCCAACGCCAGCCGTAGCCAGACGTGAAGATGCCTTTGGTGGGCCAGGAGTAGGAATTGTTGAGAAGCTCGGGAGCCTGCTTCACCGGTGTCTCGAACTGAGGCCGCCGAGGCCAGCTGGCACCACCACTGATGGTGGGTCGGATGGCCAGAAGATGTCTTGCGCTGCTGGCTTTGGCGACCGTCAGTTCACTCCCGGCGGCCATCGAACTCAATTCGAGGCCGGGATTCAGGCTGCGCAACTCATCCCAGGTGAGTCCGTTGCGGGACAGGAACGTGTTGAGAGAGTCACCCGACTGAACACGCGCCGTGTTGCCGACCGGAGGAGGTGCAAGAACGGGAGGCGATGTGCGGCGGGACTCAGCATCAACCGCTGAGATGAACTCGAGTTCATCAACGGCCTCGGCTGGCAGCTTGACCCACGAGCCAGATAGGTAGAGGTGAGCTTCCGATTTCTCGTTCAGTCTGGAGAGCTCCTCACCCTGCAGCCCAAGCAGTTCAGCCAGGCTTCCGAGGCCGATCCTCTCCTGAAGCTGCACCCAGATCATCTTGTCGCTGGCGATTTCCTCTTCCGTCAGAGATGGAAGCGGAGGGAGTTCAGCGATCAGTGGGCGGTTGTTGGCTTGTCCAGGCTGACCCTGCCAGATGCCCAGGGTCAGCATCGGCGCAGTGACCGTCAGTAGGACCTGGACGAAACGCATGCAGCCCGGAGGAAGTCTTGGACGGCATACGACCGTCTGAATGGGCCGAAGGTAACGAGCCAAACATTTGGGTGCAAGGGGGACTGGATCACTCCGTCGATCACCACAAACTCAGTTGAGTTCCTGCGTGGAATGCCACCAGAGCACAGGCCACCGAAAGGTTGAGACTGCGCACGCCTCCTCGGCCCGAGCTGTCCGCCGCGCCTGGCATGGGAATCGTGACCATGCCGTCACAGCGTTCACGCACCGATGGCGGCAGCCCCGTGTCCTCCCGTCCGAACAACAGCACATCACCGTGCTGGAACACCATTGACGTCAAGGCCACACCGCCGTAGCGGCTGCAGCCGATCAGACGGCTCTCCCTCGGGAGCTGTCCTGTCAGATCGTTGAGATCCTCATGGGTGGAGACCGTCACGTGCGGCCAGTAGTCGAGACCGGCCCTCCGGAGGCTGCGGTCGTCAATCCGGAACCCGAGGGGTTCGATCAAAGCCAGTGGCAGCTGGAACGCCGCACAGGTGCGGGCGATATTCCCGGTGTTGGGAGGAATCTGCGGTTCGAACAAGGCGATGCGCAGCGCTGCTGAGGGATCCGGAAGCTTCATGGAACCGGTACCCCCAGAGCGTGAAGATCCAGTGCCCGACCCTGCACCACCAGCCAACTGGCCACCGCCTGACGATCAAGGCGCTGGGCAAGAGCTCCGAGTCGGTCACGGAACAGACCGCCGATGGCGGTGGGCGGAACCACGCCCCACCCCGTTTCCTCGATCACCAGAACACAGGTCTGCCCCATGGTCGAAAGCTGGCTGAGCAGGCGTTCGGTCTGCCGATCCCAGATGTTGCTGTCCGAGTCGAGATGCCGGGCCACGTATCCGCCGAGAGCATCGATCAGAACGGCATGGTTCTCAGGAACGCGCTTCAGATCCTGGGGAAGGTCCGGACCCGCTTCCAGCAACGCCCAGTGATCCGGTCGCCGCATGCGGTGCAGACGCAATCGCTCCTGCCAGCGCGCATCCTGAGGTCGTCCCGGTGATGTCGCGACGTAGGTGACCGGGGTGATGTCCTTCAACAGTGCTTCTGCCCAGCGACTCTTGCCGCCGCGGGCCGGACCGTGGACAAGAACGAGGGATCCTGCCCGCGCTGGGGCTTCAGCCTCCACCGTTCATTCCCTTCAGTGTCGCCACAGACGAGGGTGAGACCCGGTTGAGATAACGGAAGATCCAGTATTTGAAAATCGTTGCCAGGATCACCGGGAAGGTGGCGATGAACAACATGATGAAGTTCTCCTGAGCCGGTAATCCGAAATGGTTGGCAACACCGTCAAGCAGAACAGTCCATCCCTCTGGACTGTGATAGCCCACGAAGATATCTGTGAACAGAATGATGCCGAAAGCCTTGGCTGAATCACTCAGACCGTAAACAGCTTCATCGATGAAACCTCGTAGAACCCGAAGTTCATCTCGGCTCGAAAAGCAGACCACAACGAAGGCCAGCAGAGCGGCAAGATCGGAAAGAACATTCTTGATCGCCTGCAGGCTCTCGAATGTGATCTCACGGTTCAGTTCTTCTGCCTTGACTCTCAGTTTCTCCCGCATGGCATCACCCGTCGGAGTCTCGACGCCGCTGAGCAGAGCTTCAAACTCGATTTCTTCCTTGTAAATCCGCAGCTTCTCCACAGACCTTGCTTCGAGGCCGTCTTTCGGATAGCTCAGAAAGCCGAGATCAGGTGCCAGGCGGTCGACCACCGGGGAGATCAGATAGGTGCGCGAGATCTGCTGCACCATGAGCGGTACGAGGATCAGCAGCAGGACCAGACGCAGGGAGATGAGTGTGGAATCACGGCGCCGCCGAAAACCTGCAACGAGGGTTTCCTCGGAAGAGGGGTCCAGCTGACGACGCATCGAGTCGAAGAGGCTGAGCAGCGACCGGGGAAGAGGTTCCGGGTCCCTGCTGATTTTTCCGCGTTGTGAGGAGCGACCCGGTGCATAGCGGGCCACGACGGTTTCGATCAGCTGCAGCTGTCGCAGTTCCTGAACATCCAACTGGCCGCGTTTCGGTTCGATGGCCGCCTTGCTCGAGCGGCAGATGTTCAGAGCTGTCCGGAAGCGTCGAAGAATCGTCAGCTGAACCTGCCGGGGAACCGACAGCTCAAGGTCCGGACGAACCGGACGGTCTGCGTAGTACTCAAGCTCGAGGCTCTGGATCAGCAGGGCAGCCTCATACCCCCTCTCCAGTTCATTGGAGAGGTCGAATGACTGGTCGTGGGAAAAGAGCTGGATCCAGTTTCGACGCGTCATCAGCTGCGGTGGTCAGCGTGAGAACACCCACCAGGTCGCCATCGGGATGATGGTTCCGAGCACCATCAGCACGATGATCCAGGTGGTGGCATTGCTGCTCTGGGTCTCTTCCTGGGTGGGGATGTTGGTGGGCAGAGTCGTGCGCACCGTCTCCTCAGGGGGGCCAGGATCCTCACCACCGTTCAGGACCACCGAGATCCGCCCGAGGCCGTCCATCGAGGCCTGGCGGTAGCGATCTCCAGCCCGCAGTGGAATCGCCATCGTGGTGCGTGCCGTGCTTTTCAGCAGGGCTTCAGGAAGGCGTGACTGCAGGGAGTCGTCCGCGACAATCGCGGCCCGTTTCCCCTGACTTTCGATCAGAAGCAGCATCAGAGGCGCCTCACCGGGCTGACTCCACTGCTCCAGCAGCTCGGTCCCGAAGCTGTTGAGGGTGTATCCGTAGTCCAGGCGCCGCAGCGTGATCAGCCTGGCGTCAAGGCGGTCCTGTTCAAAGTCCTGCAGACGCGTTTCCAGCTCCCCGCGGCTGGCACGACTGAAGACGTCGGCATCGTCGATCACGTGATCAACCGGCCGTTCGGTGCTGAACGCTGCCGGGGCGACCGCCATGGCCGCTGGAACCATCAGGATCAGAGCCAGAGCCAGGCCGCTCAGTGCGGTGACGATCTGCTTCCAGTGCGGCTTCACGCGGTTCCTCCCACAGGCGATTCATGGCCACAGTCTGCCGTCAGCTGTCGAGGCTGTCGCGGTTGAGTGCTTCGATCGAGCGGATGATCATCTGGGCTTCCCCGGATGGCAGGTTGAGCTGTTCCGTCAACCTCTGGAGAAATTCGGACTCCTCACGCGTCACTTTGCGATCGGCGTGAACGAGATGGGCGGCCACGGCCAGGGCCGACTCCTGCTGACTCTGATTGAGGGCGGGCACAGCCGAATCGATCAGTCCCGCGACACCGTTCTCCCGGAGCAGTGTGAGCAGCCGATCGAACAGCTCACCCATCGCGGCTTCCGAACAGCTGGTGTACAGGCTGCGGTTCTCCAGCTGTCGTCGCAGGGCATGGGCCTCATCGCGACCAAGAGTCCCGTCGCAGGCAACTGCAGCAAGGGCTACGGCGGCAAAGGCTTCGGCGCTGGTCATGCGGACGGGACGGTCTGTCCACATTTGAGCAGGATGTCTTGGTTCTGACAGTGCCCGGTAACGCATGCCCGCCCAGGCCCGCATCGTCCTCGTCTGGGGTCTGCTGATCCTTGTGATGGCCGTGCTGAACACCGTGATGGCGCAGTCCGTCACCCCGGAACTGCAGCGGGCCGAAGTGCTCTCGGCCGTCGCTGCGGTCAGTCTCCTGCTGGTGGCTGTGCTCTGGACCCGGGCCGACCCTCGCAGCGCTGCTCGTCAGGAGCTCGGTGGCGAACAGGGTCTCGTGCTGGCATCCGATCTCTCCGATGCGGTCCGCGATGAGCTGGGCTGGGGAAGCCACATGTTGCTGACGGCGACGGCTGCGTCGACCGTGCTGGTCTACTGGCAGGGGACTGTCCTGCTGCGTCGGGGGCTGATCAGCGATGGAGACTTCCACCCCGGAACCATCTGCCGGCGCGTGATGCAGAAGAACAGCAGTGTCTCCCTGGTGAGCACCGCGCTGTTTCCGGGTCGAGGGGAATTTGACCCCGTGCTGGACGCCCTTCCCTCCGTGTTGATCTGTCCCCTCGGAGGGGATGGGGTGGTCGTGATCGGTGGCTGGTCAGAACGCTGCTTCAGTCGATCGGACGAACGCTGGGCTGAAGGATGGGCCGTCCGACTCAGAACAGCTCTGCAGGGGATCCATTCCGTTGCTGACGGGCCGGTTCCCCCAGTCTGATCCGGGACCGAACCCGCTCACCCCCACCACTGAACCGCAGGTTGCCGTCTTCCCCGACCACCCCCTCCAGAACAGGAGCCCTGGTGATCTGTTCAAGTGCTTCACGCCGGACTTCCACGTCCCCTTCTGCCCTGACGCGTTCATTGCTCCAGTTCCAGCGACAGCGTTGGGCACGCAGCTGCTCTCCCGGCTGGTTCAGACGGCAGTCGCTTGCAATGGTGACCGTGGTGGCCTCCTCATCGATGATGAATCCAGTGCCACTGGCCTCACCTGCCTCGAATGTGGCTGTGAATGGTCTGTTGGAACGGAGTTCCCGTCGCTGATAGTTCCAGCGTGTGCGTCCGGCCTTGATCTCATCCTCTGAATCACCGAGACGAACTTGCACCGGTTCCATCAGGTCCAGATATCCCTCTTTGGTGTTGCCCTCCAGCCGGCTGGCTGTGAGCGAACGATCCGGCTGGCGTTCGCCCAGCACAGGACCGGCGGCATCCAGACGGCCGGTGGCGAGATTCCAGCTGCCACGTTGAACCTGGATGAGCGTGTCAGGAGGCTTGTCCGCCGTTCGCGCCTTGTCCCAGCGCTGCAGGCGGGCAGGCCCCTCGAAGATCAGGTTGTCGGTGTCTGTCCGGTAGTTCAGGCGCGGGGAGGTGAGTCTTGATTCCGCATCCACCGCCACCGGTCGCTGCTCGAGAACCATCTGCGATCGGTCCGGCGTCCACACCAGTCGTTGGCCCTGGATCAGGAGGCGTCGCTGATTCAGCTGCTGCAGACGCACGTTCCCTTCCAGAACCACCAGTTCCCCGTCATTGAGAACAGTGGCGAGATCAGCAGTGATCCGGAACCCCGGGCGATCAGCCTTGTACAGCACGCCGGAGGGGCGTTTGGCACGCACGGTTCGGCTGTCGAGGTCGTAGCGGGCCTCCGGACTGCTGAGATCCCAGTCCCGGGAGCCGTCGGGCTTGAGCTGATTGAGGCTGAGGGAGCGCAGCACGAAGGGAGGTGCCTGCTGGTTGCTCGCTGGCTTCTCCTGGCAGCCTGTCATCACGGCAAGGCCGGCAAGCAGCGGGATCAGGCGCCGACCGACGGGACCAAGCAGCATCGCCATCAGAGCGGTTCGTCCAGCTCCAGTCGCTGCATTACAGGACTGGGCTGAGGCAGCGGCGTTCCCGGGGTCAGTCCCCCCCAGACCAGTTGATCCTCCCAGCGGTCGGCTGCCCTGGGATTCCCCAGCTGTTCGAGGATCCTTGCGCTCAGATCCGGCAGCAGCGGGGACAGAAGCACACCGACGATCCTGGCCGCTTCCAGGACCGCATAGAGGTCGATCGCCACAACTGACTCCTGACCCGGTTGCTTCATTCGGCTCCAGGGTGCGGTGTCATTCAGGTGGCCGTTCGCTGCGATCGCCAGTTGCAACAGGGCTTCTGAGGACGTCTTGAACGCCAGCCGATCGAGTCCCTCGAGACAGGTGCTCACCGCCCCGGCAGCCTGCACGGCAAGCGGGTGATCCGCGCCGGCACCATCGCGACCGGGAGGAACGGATTCCTCGAACCACTTGCGTGCCATGGACGACGTTCGGTTCAGCAGATTGCCGATCGTGTTCGCCAGGTCGTTGTTGATCAGATCGACGAACCGCTGCTGCTGGAAATCGCCGTCGTCTCCGAACTGGATGTCCCGCAACAGGTACCAGCGCACAGCGTCCGTCCCGCAGCGTTCGAGCAGCACCTCCGGATCAAGGACGTTTCCGAGGGATTTGCCCATCTTCTGCCCTTCACGGGTCAGGAATCCATGGCCGAACACCCGATGCGGCAACGGCAATCCGGCCGACATGAGCATGGCCGGCCAGAACACGGCATGGAAGCGGAGGATGTCCTTGCCGATCACGTGCACTGATGCAGGCCAGCCCGACTGCTCAAGCCTGTCGAGGTCGACATCGCCTCCGTCATCGAGGAGGGCCGTGAGGTAGCCGAGCAAGGCATCAAACCAGACGTAGAAGGTGTGTCCGTCATGGCCGGGTACCGGCAGTCCCCAGGACACATTGACCCTGGAGATCGAGAAGTCCCGCAGCCCCTGGGCGACGAAATTGCGCACCTCCTGGCGACGGCTGGCCGGGGCGATGAAATCGTCCCGGTTCACGAGCTCCTCGATGGCGCTCTGGTAACGGGACAACCGGAAGAAGAGATTCTCCTCATCGCGCCACTCCAATGGCTTGCGGTGGATCGGGCAGTCGGGGTCAACCGCTTCGGCCGGATCGTCCTTGAATTCCTCGCAGTCAACGCAGTACCAGCCCGTCTGGCGTCCTGTCACCACATCGCCGGAGGCCTCGACCCGTGCAAAGAACTGCTGGACCAGGTCAAGGTGTCGCGGATCGGTGGTGCGGATGAAGCGGTCCTGGCTGATTCCCCAGCGGGCCCAGAGGTCGCGGTAGGTGGAACTGATGCGATCGCAGTGTTCCTGGGGTGAAACCCCCTGTCGTTCCGCTGTGCGCTGGATCTTCTGGCCATGTTCATCAACACCGGTGATGAACACCACGGAACCGTTGCGCAAACGCTGGTAGCGGGCCAGGGCGTCGCAGGCGATGGTCGTGTAGGTACTGCCGAGATGGGGCTTGTCGTTGACGTAATAAAGCGGAGTTGTGAGGGTGTAGGGCATCTTGAAAGCGGTAACTCCGCTGCACCGCAGCGACGCCGGATCCTAACGACCATCCTCTGCAGCACCTGATGACGCGCTCCTCAGAACTGGATGACAGGAGCCTGCAGGCCGGGCTCGCCGCTCTCCACCCAGGCGGCGACGCGTGATGTCCTGGGATGTCGTTGTCTGGGGAGGGGGAACCGGTGGTTGCGCAGCCGCTGTTCAGAGTGCCCGGACCGGGGCCTCCACCTTGCTGCTGACCCCAGGTCACTGGTTGGGTGGAATGCTGAGCGCCGCCGGCGTCAGTGCACCCGATGGCCATGAACTCAGTTGCTGGCAGACCGGCCTGTGGGGCGCTCTGATCCGTGACCTGCAGCCGAGGGTGCCGGAGGGTCTCGATCAGAACTGGGTGAGTTGCTTCGGATTCCGGCCTGACCAGGCGGAAGCGGTTCTTCAGGAGTGGGTTGCAGCCGAGGAGCTGCTGACCTGGTGGCCGGGAACCACTCTGCTGGATGTGGGCCGCCGCGGGGATCGTATCGATGCTCTGACGGTGCGGTATGCCGACGAGAGCATCAGCCTCACTCCGGAGATCGTTGTCGATGGCAGTGATCTCGGTGATCTGATGGCACGGGCGGAGGTGCCGTTCCGCTGGGGCTGGGAGCCCAGGGAATGCTGGAACGAACCGAGTGCACCACCGCGGCAACAGCTGTCCAGCGATCCGTTCTTCCGGCGTCAGCCGGTGCAGTCGCCCACCTGGGTCGCGATGGGACAGCTCACAGAGGCTCGTTTGCCCGTGCAGCCGTTGGTTGAACCCCAGGAGCCCTTCCGGGGCTGCCTCGAGACCTTCGGACTGGAACGCACCCTCACCTACGGCCGGCTGCCCGGGGGACTGGTGATGCTGAACTGGCCGAAACAGGGCAATGACTGGCACATCGATCTGGGCAGGTGCATCAGTCCAGATCCGAAGGAGAAAGACGACCTTGCCGTCGCGATGCGGCGTCATAGCCGCGCCTTCCTGGACACATTGCGGGCCTGCTCCGGCGGAGCGCTGGAGGCAGGCTCCGCCTTCCCTGGTCCGTCCCCCGAGTTGGCGCTGATGCCCTACTGGCGGGAGGGACGTCGCCTCGTCGGCGATGCGGTGGTCACCGAATGCGACCTGCTGCCTGTGGCGGCTGGTCGGCGCGGTCCCCTGCCTCTGGATGCCTCAGGGCGTTGCACCAGCATCGCCGTGGGCACCTATGCCAATGATCATCACTACCCAGGAGAGGACTGGCCGTTGGCTCCGAAGAGCTGCCGCTGGGGCGGCCGCTGGACCGGAACCCCCTTTTGTGTGCCGCTGGCTGCCCTGGTGTCCAGGTCGGCGCCCAACCTGCTGATGGCGGACAAGGCCTTCAGCGTCAGCCACATGGCCAACGGAGCCACACGCCTGCAACCTCTGATGCTCAATCTCGGGCAGGCGGCCGGACTGGCGGCAGCCCTTTCCATCCGCAGAGCCACTGTGCCGGCCGAACTGCCGGTGGAGGCCGTTCAGCACGCCCTTCTGGAGGATCCGGTCGCTCCGGCGGCGGTCCTTCCGCTTTGGGAATGGCCGAGCTGGCATCCGGACTGGGCTCAGGCCCAGCGCCGTGGCCTCTGCCATCCGGATGCCGTCGATGAGCAGGGAAACCTGCACCCGGCACAGGTCAGCGACCTGTCGCGTCCGCAGCCTGACGGCGCCCCATGCCCCGGCCCTGCCAGACGGTTCAAGGGCAGGTTGTTTCACGGCCCGGATGGCGCTCTTCGACTCAGTTGCGGCCAGGGGGATCAGACCTTGATCACCCTGGAACCGGCGGTGAATCAGCGGTTGATGGCCATGCGCGACGCTGAACCCGTGGAACTGATCGCCGCCGAGAATCCATGGGGGCCCTGGCTGCGCGTGATTCAGGTGCTCGATGCCTCCAGCTGAATGCGCAGCTCGCCCTGATCCGCATCCACATGCTGGATCCGCATCTGCAGAGACTGCCCCGGGTTGGGATCGACCCCTTCCGCCACACCCACCAGATCCATCGCCAGGTCCGCGACATGCACCAGCGCCAATCGATCCTGGGGCCGCAGCCAGCGCAGGAAGAGCGCTCTCCAGGTCTGCTCGCGATGCATGCTCAGCCAGACCTGTTGCCAGTGACGCTGGTCCTCCCGACTGATCTGAATCCCCTGTCGCAACGGTGAGTCCAGATCCCCGATCAGCTCACCGATCCGGTCCTTGTCGAGCGGTGTCTGGCCTTCAAGGCTGGCGATGAGCTGTCTGTGGCTGAGCAGATCCGCGTAGCGCCGGATCGGGGAGGTGGCCTGGACGTAACTGGCCAGGCCGAGACTGAAATGGGGCATTGGGGTGGTGCCCTGGACGCCACGGCTGAGACAGCGCTTGATCGCAGCATCACGGGCCGGCCCCTCGGGAAGTGCCTGCAGCTCGGCCGGCGAAGGCAGCTCTGCCGGAGGTTGACTGCGGAAGGGCAGTGCCAGATCGTGTCGCACACCGAAATCAGCCACCACGGCCCCCATCAGCAGCATCGCTTCGCTGACCATCCGTCTGGCGGCCGTTGGTTCGATCACCTGGAGTGCCGGACCATCCTCCAGACGTCGGAACCGCCCTTCCGGTCGATCGAATCCGATCGCCCCCTGACGTTCGCGCCACTGCTGGCGACGACGCAACAGCAGCGAGAGATCGGCAAGATCCTCATCCCCGGGCGGGGCCAGTTCGATCAGTTCATCACCATCGTCGTAGCTGAGGCCGTAGCGAGGTCGAACCCAGCTTCGGCAGATCCTGCTCTCCTGCACCGCACCCTCTGCGTCGAGCCGAACGCCGGCACTCAGGGCAGCGCATCTCTGACCGGCCCGCAGGCTCAGCACGTCGGCGGCGAGGCTGAAAGGGAGCATCGGTCGCACCCCTTCCGCCAGATAGAGACTTGTGGCCCTGCGCCTTGCCTCCAGATCCAGTGGGCTGTCCGCTTCGATCAGCCGTGCGGGATCAGCGATGTGGATCCAGATCCAATCTCCCCGGGGATCGCGCATCAGGGAGAGGCCGTCGTCGATCTCGCGTGTGCCGCTGTCATCCAGCGTGTAAACCCGATGATCGGTGAGATCCAGACGCATGGGATCCCCCGGTTGAGGGTGTTCCGAACACCGTTTCAGGTCTTCTGCCGCTTCCAGCAGCTCCGGTTCGAACGTTGCCGACCAGACACTCCCCCGCAGCCCTGCCGGTTGATCCGGATCGAGCAGGTCCCGTTGCATCAGCCACTGCCTCAGGCTGCGACGCGATGCCTCGATCGAGAGTTGCTGCATCTGTTCGCAGGCATCCGCATCGGCGAGCAACTGGCGTTCATCTCCAAGCGCCAGCTCCTGCAGTCGTTCAAGAGTTCTGCGCCACTCCGGATCAAGCTGTTCGCGCAGATCGGCGGTCAGCGGTCGCGGTGAACGCAGCAGATCCAGTTGCCGCTGCTGGTGTTGAAGCAGCAATCTCTGCTGCTTGTTTCTGCCGCGCTGGCGCTGGATCTCCGTGAGTGGGCGCACCTGCAGCGAACGATCCCGTCGCAGCCGAAACCACAGCTGCGGCCCATGCAACCAGTCCCAGAGCGCCGCGATGGAAGCCAGGGTCACGGAGGCCATCACCAGATCGGCGAGTTCCACCAGGGACAGGCAGGGCAGATCGTCGTCAGAACCGTTGTGATCGCTGATCAGCAACCACCAGGTTTCCGCCACGGCTCGCGCACTGACGCCACAGTCCTGAATGGCTTCAGGCGTCGGCAGGGGCTGCCGTGATGCAGCCGGCTCCAGCCCTGCGATCACCGTCAGATCCCTCTGAGGCAGTTCCTGGTCGCGGCGCTGACCGCCGAATCCGATACTCGCTCGGCTGCCCCTGGAAGACAGAACACGACCGATCAGGGGCTGTCCCCTGAGGACGAGCCCGACAATCGCGTCTGTCTGGATGGCTGGCTTCAACGGTGGCCGATCAGCCTTCGGGATTCACGAACGGCAGCAGCGCGACGATCCGCGCACGCTTCACAGCATTGGTGAGATCACGCTGCTGTTTGGCTGTCAGACCGGTGAGACGGCGAGGGAGGATCTTGCCCCGCTCGGTGATGAATTTCTTGAGCAGATCCACATCCTTGTAATCGATGGGATCGCCGGGCTTGATCGGAGAAAGGCGCTTCTTGAAGAAGGAGCTGGACATGGGTCAGGAACGGTTGGAAGAGAATCGAAACTGCAAGATCACTTGATCTCCTTGTGGGGAGTCATCTTGTTGCAGTGGGGACAGAACTTCTTGATCTCCAGCCGTTCGGTGGTGTTCCGGCGGTTCTTCTCGGTCGTGTAGCGGGACACGCCGGGGGAACGCTTGGCGGGATTGGACCGGCATTCGGTGCACTCGAGAGTGATCACGATCCGGACGCCCTTGTTCTTGGCCATAAAGGACGTTGCGCCGCAGTGCGAAGCGGATTGACAAACAAAGAGCTTACCCGCTGATGCCGCTGGGACCTCCCACCGACGCTTCTTAGGATCACGCGCGCTTCCTGCCTTCCCCCATGCGGGTCTCTCTCTCCTGGTTACAGCAACTGGTCCAGGTGAACGATTCCGTCGATGCACTGGCGGAACGTCTCTCCATGGCAGGGTTCGAGGTGGACGAGATCGATGATCTGAGCGCCCGGGCCCGGGGGGTTGTGGTCGGGAAGGTGATCGAACGGGAGAAACATCCCGATGCCGACAAACTGAGTGTCTGCCGTGTTGATGTCGGAGCAGCGGAGCCGCTCCAGATCGTCTGCGGTGCCGCCAACGTCCGCGCCGGGATCCATGTTCCGGTGGCCAGGGTCGGAGCGGTACTGCCGGCAGTCAATCTCACCATCAAGGCCGGTGAGCTGCGTGGCGTCGCCAGCAACGGAATGATCTGCTCCCTGTCGGAACTGGGGCTGGAGAACGACTCCGACGGCATCGCCGTTCTGGATGATCTGGTGGAGGCAACGCTCGAGCCTGGTGCTGCGGCGGCCTCTGTGCTGGGTCTGGATGACACCGTGCTCGATCTCGCGATCACCGCGAACCGGCCCGACGGTCTTTCCATGGTGGGCATCGCCCGTGAGGTCGCCGCCCTCACCGGCGCTCCGCTCAACCTTCCGGCCCTCACGCTGAATCCGGATCACCAGTCGCTGAACACCTCCGAGGCCAGTGACGCGGCCATGCGACGGGGTGGTCTCTATGGCCTGACCTCGATCGAGGGCATCGACGGTTCCGTCAGTTCACCCGCATGGGTGAAGGATCGCCTGGAACGCGCCGGCATCAATCGCGTCAATGCCGTGGTCGACGTCACCAACGTGGTGATGCTCGAGCAGGGCCAGCCCCTGCATGCCTTTGACGCTGATGCCCTGGAGCAGCTGACCGGCCAGCCGGTGGATGCCGCCAGCTTCGGACTGCGACAGGCCCGTGAGGGCGAAGCGTTCACCGGACTGGATGACCGAGAGCTCGTCCTCGACCCGAGGGCACAGGTGGTGACCTGCCACGACCGTCCGGTGGCTCTGGCCGGGGTCATCGGCAGTCGCGAGAGCGGCGTCACCGAGGCGACCCGGCGCATCTGGCTGGAATCCGCGATGTTCACGCCCTCCTCCGTTCGAGAAACGGCCCGGTCCGTCGGCCTGCGCACCGATGCCAGCGCCCGTTTCGAGAAGGGACTGCCGAAGGATCTCACCCTGGCCTGCAGCGTCCGTGCCGTTGAACTGCTTGAGGATCTGTTCCGTTGCCGGGTCACGGGGCGCTGGGTGTGCGGCGATGTGTCGCCCGAGTCGAAGCCTGTTCTGCTGCGACGTGAAGCCCTGCAGCGTCTGCTCGGATCACTGGAGTCGCAGGAGGAGGTCCGGCATCTGGAGGATGCGGAGATCGAACGCTGCCTGACGGCCCTCGGCTGTGAGCTCACGGCGATGGATGAAGGCTGGCAGGTGATCGCCCCACCCTCACGCAGACAGGATCTCTGCCGCGAAGTCGACCTGATCGAGGAGGTGGCCCGTCTCGTGGGCTTCGATCGCTTCGGTTCCCATCTGCCTGATCCGATCGTTCCGGGACGCCTCACACCGACCCAGCAGGCCGAACGCCGTCTGCGTCGTCTGTTCAGTGGCTGTGGTCTTCAGGAGATCACCACGCTGTCGCTGGTCGGTCCCAGTGAAACGGAACACCGGATCCCGCTCACGAATCCTCTGCTGGCGGAAACCAGCCACCTGCGCACCAACCTCTGGGAAGAACACCTTCAGGTCTGCGTTCGCAATCTGAAGGCGTCCCAGACGGGTTGCTGGATTTTCGAGCTCGGTCACACCTTCAGCGGCCGAGCCGATGCCGTCGACCAGTCCGCTTCTCTCAGCGGCATGATCTGCGGCGAACGTCGACTGGAACGCTGGTCCAGCAGCGGTAAACCCGTGCACCTCGATTATTTCGAGGCACGTGGCGTCCTGGGCGAGGTGATGCAGGCGCTGAAGCTGGAGATCAGTGACCGTCGACTCGACAGCGACGCCCGTCTGCACCCCGGCCGTGCGGCGACGCTGATCCTTGAAGGTCGACCGTTCGGATGCTTCGGGCAGCTGCATCCCGCTCTGGCCGAAGCCCATGATCTGCCGGAGGCCACCTACCTGTTCGAACTGGATCTCAGCCGCGTTCTCGAGGCTGCGACCCGCAGCAACCGCTGGGTGACAGGGTTCCGTCCATTCCCGACGGTGCCCTTCAGCGAACGGGATCTGGCGTTGGTGGTCGATCAACAGTGTCCATCGTCCGATCTGATGCAGGCCATCCGCAAAGCCGGAAAGCCGTTGCTGGAACAGGTGGAGCTCATCGACCGCTTTGAAGGCGATCAACTGGGAGCCGGCAAGGCGAGCCAGGCATTCCGTCTGCGCTACCGCGGCAAGTCAACGCTCAAGGACGAGGAGGTGCAGCCGGTGCACGACAAGATCCGGAAGGCCCTGGAGAAGCAGTTCGGGGCTGAGCTCAGGAGCTGATGCGTTTCAGCAGCGCCAGGCTTTCCAGGTGGCTGGTCTGCGGGAAGAAGTCAATGGGTTGGAGACGTTCCAGCCGGTAGCAACCGGACGGCCCGACCAGCCGGCGCAGATCCCTGGCCTGCGTGGCTGCATCACAACTGAGATAGGCCAACAGCGGTGGTGGAGATCCGAGGATCGCTTCGATCACTCGATCGTCCAGCCCACGTCGCGGTGGGTCCAGCACGAGGCCATCACAGCCGGCCAGTGCCTGGCCGAGATGGTCAGCGACATCCCCGGCGACGAACCGGCACCGGTCGTGCAGCCCGTTCATCCGCGCGTTGCTGCGGGCCTGTTCGATCGAATCCGGATTCAGTTCCACCCCCACCAGATCAAATCCGGCTGCAGCGAGAGGGAGGCTGATGGTGCCGATGCCGCAGTAGGCGTCAACAAGACATCCCGAGTCGAGTTCAGCGGCGAACCAATCGCGGATGAGGCCGACGATCCGCTCGGCCTGGGGGGTGTTGATCTGGAAGAAGGTGGTGGTGCCCAGGGAGAGGCTCAGCCCGCAGAAGCGTTCTTCGATGCAGGGGCTACCGCCGAGCAACCGTGTCTCCGCTCCGAGGATCAGGTTGCTGCGTTTCGGTTGCAGGTTCAGGGTCACCCCACGCACGCTCGGCCAGCGGCTCAGCCAGCGGGTTGCCAGTTCCCGGAGTCCGGGCAGATCCTCGCGGCTGCTGATCAGGCTGATCAGCACCTCCCCGGTGTGATGACCGATGCGCAGGCCCAGATGGCGCAGGCCATCACGGCCCTGAAGATCATGATCAGCGGGAAGAGCGCTGCGCTCCAGATCCCGTTTGAGCGGCTCCAGCAGAGGGTCCAGCCGTGCATCAAGCACCGGACAGCGATTCAGATTGACAATCCGATGGCTGCCGCGACGGAAATACCCCATGCGCAGACGTCCATCCGGTTCCCGTCGCAGCGGAATCAGTGCCCGGTTGCGATAGCCGAGACAACGGTCACGATTCACCAGCACGGCTTCGGGCTCGTGGGAGAGCGACCCGACGCGCTGAAGGGTCTGCTCGAGTGATCGTTGTTTCCACTGCGTCTGAGCGTCGTCCTGCCAGTGCTGAAGAGTGCAGCCTCCGCAGTCCTTCGCCAGGATGCATGGACTGGATCGCCGTTCGGGGGAATGGTGCTGCAACTCCAGTCGACGACTGAGCCACTGAGCCTTCTGACGTTGTTGCAGCTGAACCCTGGCCCGCTCTCCGGGAAGCAGATCCGGGACCACCACGACCCAGGAGTTCCAACGGGCCAATCCACGACCTTCACGGTCAAGGTCGATTGCCTCGAGATCGACGATCAGACCGGGACGGGGAACCTGCGGGTCCTGATCGTGTCCGTCGCAGTCAGGCATTGCAATGGCGTAACACCGGGCTCTGCATCAGCGGAGGACCCACGTGAGACCACTAAACTCCACTGAGCCTGTTCTGTTCCATGAGCGTCGTCCGGGATCTCATCCTTCAGGCAGATGAGGATCTGCGGTATCCGACCAGCGGAGAACTCCGCTCGATGGTCGACTTTCTCGGCCAGGGTGCCATGCGCATCTCGGTGGTCAGGGTGCTGACCGACAACGAGAAGAAGATCGTGGATGAAGCCGCCAAACAGCTCTTTCTGCGCAAGCCTGAGTACGTGGCACCCGGCGGCAACGCCTACGGCCAGCGTCAGCGTGCACAGTGTCTGCGTGATTACAGCTGGTACCTGCGTCTGGTGACCTACGGCGTCCTCGCCGGCAGCACTGAAATGATCCAGGACATCGGTCTGGTCGGTGCCCGTGAGATGTACAACAGCCTCGGGGTCCCCATGCCCGGAATGGTGGAAGCGATGAAAACGATGAAGGCCGCAGCCCTGTCACTTCTTTCTGAGCAGCAGAGCATGGTGGCTGGTCCGTACTTCGATTTTCTGATCCAGGGGATGCAGACCTCCACCTGATTCATCTCCTCCGTCTCAGTCGAGACACGGCCCTGGTCGCATGATGCGTCCAGGGCTTTTTTTATGGGATTGGCAGGCTTGCTTGCGATTCCCTGGCAAGACTCGGCCTAAGACTTATGTCTGGTCCTGGATGCGACGCATGATGGGCGTGATTGGTCGCTTTTGGTGATTTCAGGCTTGCGTATCTGTGTCTACAGCAGGTACGCAAGCCGTCTGATGCCCTTCGTCACTGGGTTCCAGAGCGGCCGTTCAATCTCTGGACCGGACGTGGACGCTGCTATTAAGCATCACAATCAGAATTTTCTGAGGGCGACTGTTGTTGTCGAGGATTGACAGGTTGATGCGGGTGAAATCATGCAAAAACCATTGTTCATTCTTACTCGAGAATCTCGCATGAGACTCTTACGTGGTCTCATGATGGGACTAGGACAGGAGTGCTGCGATGGCTTAGCGCTGGCGCTTCACTAGTCTTCGCTGAGCTTTGATCCGGTTCGTGCCGACCACACTCCTTGAACGACGTTTCGAGCGCATGATCTGGCGCTTCCGGCTGATCAGCATTGTGCCAGTGCTGCTGAGTCTGCTTGGAAGCATTGGTTGCTTTGCGATTGGTGCCAGCGAGGTGCTCTCGGCGTTCTGGCGTTTGCTGAGTCACCCGATCGGCAGTTCGTCGTTGCAGGCCAAATCGATTGCTCAGATGGTCGGAGGTGTGGATTACTTCGTGATCGGTATCGCTTTGCTGATTTTTGGATATGGCATCTATGAGCTCGTGATTTCAGACCTGGACCCCCGCCATGAAGGTGATGATGAGCAGCACGCCAATCTGCTCTCGGTCAGCAGCCTGGAAAGCCTGAAGCACAATCTCACCAACGTGATTGTTGTGGCTCTGATTGTTTCCGCTTTCAAGAAGATGATCGACTTCGAGGTCAACAACTCTCTGGAACTCCTGGCGCTCTGTGGCTGCGTCGCCATGCTCGCTCTCAGCGCCTGGTTGATCGTTCGCAGCCACTCGGAAACGGAATCAATTCAGTCTCGGCCGTCTCGCAAGAGGCGCTCGCCGAGACTTGCCATGCGTCGCAGATGAGACGCATGATCTACCTCTGGCGGTATAGCTCCCGGAGCAGGCGGTAGGCCTCATTCAGTCGGCGCATCGATTCGGTTGAGCCACCGGCGTCCGGATGCTCATCGAGGGCGCGGGTCTTGTAGGCCTCTCGGATCGAGTTCAGCGTCACCGAAGCTCCAGCCTGCGTTGACAGGCCAAGGAGTTTCAAAGCCCCATGCACGGTCATGGTCGACTCCAGAGTCTCGAAGGAGGTCACCTGTCGACTGCGCCGGAAGCGATTCACGAAACGCCGAACCAGCGTTGGCATGCGCTCCGCCAGGAACGCCGTTGCAAAGGGATCCTCCAGGGCACCGGCGACGACCATCACACGAGCGAGGGACGGTTCCGCAAGGTTCCATTCGGGGCAGAGCTCCTGAATCGCCGCGTTGGCCGCTGTCCAGGTGAACGGTCGCCCGTCGCTGGCATCAACGCTTGGCCAGAGGTCTCGGCCCAGCCAGAGCATCGCTGCTTCCACGACGGTCTCGCCGGGATCCTGGCCGTACAGAGATCGCCAATGTTCCTCAGCCGCCCCACCGGCCGCGATCAGATCGTCATGGCTGACCGGCGAGAGCAGAGGGTCCGCCTGAGAACGTCCAGACGGTCTGGGATCGGACAGGGATTCCTTCAGCTGTGTCGTGCGGCGACGCACGAAACCGGGCAGGTCAATACCGACTGACGCACTGGCACCTGGAGACGCCGACGATGGCAGCGAAGGCTCCGACGTTTCGTTCGCATCAGCCGTTCGGCCGATGAGAACCAGGCTGCTGGCATCGGATGAATCCTGAGGATCGTCGCTGGTCGATGGTTCGCTCGGCTGCGGAACCGGATCGGCGTCTTCGGCGTCCGCACTGCAGACGAGATCCTCCAGCAGAGTTTCCAGCACCTTGCCGCGGGAACGCACCCCGAACTCCTTCTTCAACCGGTCGAGGACGTCGACGTACCGTCCGGCCAGCATCAATGTGATCTGTCGTTTCGCGGACTCCTCGTCAGCCAATCAGACGACACTGCTGCCGGAAGGTTATCGACCCTGCAGGGTCCGCAGCCATTGCTGCTGTGTGCGGATCGCATCCGACTGCATCGCATCAACCGAAGGCACGATCGCCGGGATCGGTGGCGGCGGCGGCGGCGGTGGCAACGGCTGAGTCCTCTTGGTCGTGGGTTTCGGTTTCGATTGGCCAGCCGTCTTGGTCGGTGTCGTCAGATTCGGGGGAGGTGCCTTCGGGTTCACCTTGCGTGCTTTCTGCTCCTCAAGCTTCTTCTGTGCGGCACGCTGCTGTTCCTGCCGTCTGTGCAGCATCGCCAGTTGCTGCACAGGAACCACGCTGAGCAGGTGACCCGGTGTCGCATCGGCGGGGTAGACCAGGCTCACTTTCACCGGATTGACCTGCCCCTCTTTCAGGCGCAGGTCAGTGAGAGCGAGACTTTCCCCTGATTTCAGGCCGACATGCACCTCCTTGGCACCCTGATCCGATTCAATGCGGATGGACCCTCTGAAGGCCGTGAAGGGCTTCTTGCCTGAGACCACCGGATGGCTCATCACCAGTTGATGTTGTCCTGATCCGGACAGGTTCAGGGAGACGTCGTAGCGGACGCCGTAGGTCCCGACGTTGTCGAGAGCGGAATCGAGCATGCGTGTCGTCAACTGGTTGACCTGCACATCACGGGTTCCGAAGTTGTGACGCTCCGTGCTGGTGAGCGGCACATGCAGAGATCCGCGTCGCAGATCGTGCTTGATCGATGCCTGATAGGAATCCCCGAGTGCGACTCCGGCGACGCGCGAGAAGATTTTCCGTTGCTGAATCTCCCGGACCCGATCGAGATACACCCGTCCGGGTGCGAGGCGACCTGCATCGAGCACCGCGATCAGTTCAGCGTCCAGCTTGGTTTCCTCAGCAGCGATGACCGCCATCGTGAACGGTCCGTCGCTCCGTCCACGCAGCAACCCATTGGCAATGCCCCGTGCCGGCAGCACTGTGCTCACCACCACTGCCCGACCGCGGGCAGGAATCGTGATGCTGCGTTCAAGACGTCGATCCAGTTCATTGCGAAGCATCTGGACCGCCGTGGCGTCACCGGGGCCTGTGTTCCATGGACGTTTGCCCAGGGGCTTGACCCCCATCAGGTTGTTGGGGTGATACGGCGCCTCGAAGCTGTTCTTGACGGAGCCCCGATCGAAACGGAGGGTGACGGGACGTTTGCCGGGATTGGAGGCGATCAGGGCCAGTGTGAGCAGCCCGCGCTTTCGACGGCCGCCCAGCTTGTTCTTGTCGTCCGGGTAATACTTGTGGTGCATGTGAACGCCGAATTCACCCTCGAAGGTGTATTCCGCATTGCGCAGCGGTCGGTTGGTTTCCGCAGCGATGGCCGCCCCTTTCGCGGTGTCAACAAGAATCCCAGGCCCCGTCACGATCTCGGGCTGATTGGAGTGCAGAACCGGCACGTTGTTGAACCGACCGTTGAGGGCTCTCGCCCGCTGACCGGCCATCAGGGCGACGTAGGACCGCGCGGGCGTCGGCAGGCTCACCTCCAGGAGCGTGCCGGCACCGGTGGCCAGGATCAGAACCAGCAGTGAATCTCGCCTGATCGCCATGAACCAAGGTGCTCAGAGGCTTGCCGATTGATGCCGGCCTCCTCTGAAACCCACTCGACAGTGGCTAAAGGTAATGCGCCTGACATCCCTCGCCAAGCACATGCGTCCGGAACGCATCCACAGATCATTTCCGCCAGGATCATCACGGTGATTCCCTCTGAGATGTTCCCGCCCCTCTGCTGCGATTCCGGTGTTGATCAGGCCAGCCGCCGTCGCCATCACCAGTCCCGCAAGATGGCCATGCTGACCTTCTGGCGTGATGGTCTGGAGCGTCAGCTCGCTGCTGTCACCGCTGCGATGGACACCCTGCAGCGGCAGATCGATCGGGACGCTCAGTCTGATAGCTGACTTTGCTTCAGCGCTGCCGACAGGCTGCCGAGCCCGCGTTTGACGCGACGTTGAATCGTCATCGCCGAAACGCCGCTGTCTCTGGCGACTGCACGCAGAGAGGCCCCCTGCAGGACCACCCGCACGATCGCGTCCCGTTCCTGTCCGGGAAGATCGTTCAGAGCTTCGCGCACCTGGTTGCGTCGATCCTCTGCAACCAGATCAATCAGTTGGTCTTCACCTGAATCAGCGGCAACATCATCAAGGTCACACCATCGGGATTTGTTCCGATACCGCGCCACCATCAGCTGCTCTTTGGCATCCAGCTGATCGATCGGTTGCCGGCAGAGCCGCTGAGCCTGCTCCTCGACACGACGCGGAAGCCTTATCAGCGCTGATCGATCCCGCAGGTAATGAAGGATCGCACCGCGGATATGCGGTCGAGCGAAGGCCTGGAAGGGAACCGAGCCGCCGACCTGATAGGCCGACGAGGCCTTGATCAGCCCGAGCATCCCCACCTGGGTGAGATCCTCGCCGCATTGGCCGCTGCGCCTGGCGAAGCTGAGAGCGATCGGTCTGACCAGCTGGAGATGCTCCTCCACTCTCCGGTTGCGCCTGTGAATTGCTGTTGATGTCTTGATGGTGGGTTGTTTCGAAGGATCCGGGACGTCGTCGGCGACTCCCTACCTCCAGCGATGTCTCAATGACAGTCAGGCCGCATCCGTGATTCCACGGACGTTTCTGAAATCACGGATGGTTCCGCGCCACCTGTCGCAACAGCTCCTCCGGTCCCACCGCGTTCAGCCAGTCTCGATCAGAGCTCTCCGTGGCCAGCAGATATCCGGCGAAGCCGAGGGCGTTGACGCTGAAGCCGTGCACACCGTCTCTCGAGCGTCGCACCAGAGCCATCCAGTCCCTGCAGAGAAGGATGTTGTAGGGGTGCCGGGGCCTGTCCATCTCTTCGGGACTGCCGATTCCCAGGCTTCCGCAGAGGTTCCGGTACGTGGCGGAGAGTCGTTCGCCGCTGCAGGCGGCCGCGTCCATCGGTGCCACGGCGCAGCTCTGTTCCAGCAGATCACCATCCGACCGGCAGGGACGTGACGAGCGCATCCGGTACCAACGGTCCCGAGGACACACGGCCTGGCCGACATGCCTCGGCAACAGCTGCAGATGTCGATGCGGCTGACTGGCCCCTGCATCCGGGCCACTGTTGAAGAACCAGAGCCCGGTCGTGTCGCTGTCCACGGAGGCAAGAGCCTGCCAGTCCCGCTCCGTCAGCCATCCCGACTGAGGAGCCCACTCGGATGTGATCAGAAGCATGTGACCGATCTGGACCGGAAACTTGTTGAGAATCAGGGTGTGGTGCTCTCCGACCGAACGGACCGCCAGCCGTTGATCCCACGGTCGAAATGGATTCGGACGCGGACCCGCGGCCCGCAGGTGCTTCGGTGTGGTTCCGGTGAGATGCCGCAGCTCGAAGTCCAAGCCATCCGCCCCGGCCAGGGCGTGGACACTGGTGGGCAGCGGCACCAGCGCTGATGCCGCCAGAGCCGTCTCGCTGCAGGCCAGAGCCTGTTCCCAGATCTGCTCAGTTCCCATCGATCCGTAAGCGGGCCAGAGAAGCGCCCTGGTAATAGCTGCCGAGGATCTCGTTGTACTTCAGTCCCCTGGAGGCCAGCTCCTGCGCTCCCGTCTGGCTCATGCTGGCTCCGAGATGTCCGTGGGCCTCGGCACTGATGGTGCTGTTGGCGGCGTAGAGGCTCTCCACGATTCCTCCGTCGTAGCTGAGGATGATGCCCTGCGTGTCCCTGGCTGCCCTCAGCGTGCGCTCGCTGACGCTCTGATCTCCTGAAAAGACCTGCCACCGTGTCGTGTCACCCAGGTGGTAATCAGAGGAAGCGGGGCGGGCGAGATGGGCCATCGCGTAGGAGCGGGCGGCCACAGCCTGGGCCTTGAGTGCTTCCATCTCCCAGTAGGCCGGCATTTCCCCACCGACCACAGAGGCGATGTAGTCCTCCAGATCCAGTTCGTTCACCGCCAGCCAGCCCTCCCCACGGTTGATCAGGTGCAGGGCGTCTCCGTACGTCCTGTTGTTGATCCTCAGGCGCCCTCCCCGGCAGTGGAACTGGCCCGTCTGCCCCGTGCTGATGACGATCTCGAGCTGCTGACTGTCGAGGACGCGTCCGTCAGGAAGGCTGCAGCGGCAACCTGCGATGGGTGTCAGGGATCGGATCGGTGCCTGACTGAGGAGTGCCACACGGATGGGCAGCGTCACAGGGCCCTGGGGCTCCGGGATCTCCGGAACGATGCGTGGTCGCGTTGCCGTCGTGGAGGCGTCCCCTGCCGTGTTGAGTTGTTCAGCAGGGCGCGGGGGGGCCTGCAGCAGGTCCAGAAGCCGTGCGGACGTTGCGGCGGATGCACGGGGCTTGATGAAGGGACTGTCCGAGCGGCCCATCGACCATGCCCCGGCAAGGACCGCCCCAGTGATCCCTGCGAGCATGAGGGTGCGCTGTGGGGAGACCGGCACGGTGCAGCCAGGCTGGACCCCCGAATCATCGCCGAAATCACTTAGACGACACGGGCATTCAGAGCACCGATCGTGTCAACAGCGGATCCTGCCTCTTGGCGTGGCCTCGCCCTGGTCGTCGGGACCGGGGGGATCGGAACAGCGATGGCCTCCACGCTCCGCCGCAGATGTCCGGATCTCACGCTGCTGACCGCCGGTCGCAGTGGCCCCCCGCTTCAGGATCTGCGTCTGGATCTGGAGGATGACGATTCCCTGGATGCTCTGGCCTCACAGCTGGCGGAGACCGAACTGCCGCTGCGGCTGGTGTTCAACTGCAGCGGACGTCTGCACGGCCCTGATCTGGCTCCGGAGAAGAGGCTCCGCCAGGTTGAACGCCGACAACTCAGTGAACAGTTCGGCATCAATGCGATCGCTCCGGTTCTGCTGGCCAAGGCCGTGGAACCCCTACTCCGGCGCGATCAGCCCTTTCACTTCGCCAGTCTCAGTGCCCGGGTCGGAAGCATCACGGACAACCGCAGTGGCGGCTGGTATGGCTACAGGGCGGCAAAGGCAGCACAGAATCAGTTGCTGCGCTGCCTCAGCATCGAATGGTCGAGGCGCTGGCCACGGGCCACCGTCAGCCTGTTCCACCCCGGAACCACCGACACGGACCTGTCACGGCCCTTTCATGGTTTTGTCCCGCCGGAGCAGCTGTTCCCGCCTCAGCGGTCAGCGGACCATCTGGTGGACCTGCTGCTCCAGCAGACCCCTGAGCAGTCCGGGCAGTTTCTTGCCTGGGACGGTCAGGTCATCCCCTGGTGAGCATGTTCCTGGAGCTGCTCCAGGCTCACTACCGCCAATGCGGACTCCTCCGTTGCCTCGAGTCGCACAGGAGGGGCCATGCCGTCGTCGTAAGCCTGTTTCCAGCGCGGCGCGCAGACGCACCAGTGATCTCCGGGCTTCAGCCCGGGGAATCGGAAGGCCGGCACCGGGGTGGACAGGTCATTTCCCTGCGCCTTGCTGTACGTCAGGAAGGATTCGTTCATCACACAGCAGATGCTGTGCTGGCCGAGATCGGTGGGATCGGTTTCGCAGAAACCGTTGCGATACCAGCCTGTCATCGGCTGACAGCCGCATTGCACCAGGGTCTCTCCGAGAACGTTTCTGGTGGTTGAAGTTGCAGGGCTGCTGCTGGTCATCCGAACAGTCCAGGTGCAAGGAGTCTGCCGAAGGAGTGGCACATTTCGACGTCAGACGGTTGACGGACCCCTGGGGGAAGGCGTTAAAGGTCGTTCAGTCATGTCCACTCGATGGATTGGGAGTTCACCGAAGACGCCGCCTTTCTCGCGCTGTGCGACGCCTTTCGCGAGAGCGGTGAGAGCTCGGCGATCGAGTTCCTGGCCAACGGGGAGGGTGCGTTTCATTTTCAGGATCTGGCTCAGAATGCTGCCGGCGAAGGCATCGATCTGAGCGAATCGAATGCCCTCGACGAGTTTCAGCAGGAAGTGATCGACACCATGGAGAAGCTCTGCCAGGACTGATGCAACCGAGCTCGAAGGGAGCCTTCAGCTGAAGTAGAAGGCGATCTCCTTGGCCTTGAGGCCGTCCCAGCCGGCCTCGATCAGTCGCTGATTGAGAGCAGCCTGATCGAAATGCTTGGCGCCGGTCTTGACCACGCGGTTGCGCATGGACTTGAGCACACCGCTGCGGGCACGCTGGCTCTCCAGATCCATCACCTCGTTGTAGAGACTGAGCATCTCCTGGGGGATGGGGCTGCCGTCGAGATCAACGCCCGCCTGGATGGCGGCATCCACGCCGTCGGGTCCGGCAATCGCCATGGTTTTGGAAAAGAGGCGATTCAGGTTATGCGCTGAAATAGCGCGCCTGGCTGTGGATCGTCACGAGAGCGGTCGTGCTCTGTTCCGGTGCCAGCTGATCGCTGGCATCCATGGTCAGACCGATTCTCTCCGCATCGAGCCAGGCCAGTTGCTGCCTTGAATCGGCCACATTCGGACAGGCGGGGTATCCGAAGGAGTAGCGACTGCCGCGGTAGCGCTGCGCCAGAACATCCCGCAGAGGCATGTCGGAGGGATCGGCAAAACCGAGTTCCGTCCGGATCCGCGCATGCACCCACTCGGCCAGAGCTTCCGCCATCTGCACGGCGAGACCGTGGAAATAGAGGTAGTCGCTGTAGCGATCGCCCTGAAACAGGTCCTGGGCCACTTCACTGGCCCGTTCCCCCATGGTGACCGCCTGCATCGGCAGAACATCGGCCGGACGGCCATCAGATCCGAGGTCCTGGAAGAAGTCAGCGATGCAGTAACGGTTCCCAGAACGTTGACGGGGTAGATCGAAGCGCCCCAGCTCCTCGGCCCCGTTCACGTCGAAGACACGCAGGCTGTTGCCGTCTCTTCCGACGGGGAAATAGCCGTAGGCGACCCGCGGTGTGAGCAGCTTTTCATCCAGACAACGGGCCATCCACTGCTCCAGGACCGGCTCCGCCTTCTCAGCCAGCATCGCGTCGTACTCCTCACGGCTCTGCTGCTGGGTTTTGCGGATCTGCCACTGCCCGGCGAACAGAGCATTGCGATCCAGGTACGGGAACACCTCTTCAAGTGCGATCTGACCCTCGTCCAGCAGAGCCGAACCCAGGAAGGGAGGCGTCGCAGCCGGCTCGGCAGGCACCGCCTCCGAGCGTTCGGTGCTCACCGGGGTCTGAGGCTGCTGGGGAGTGTCCTTCGGGGCTGAACTGCCGTTGCTGCTGGTCTCCTCGGCTTCCGGCTCGTCCAGCCCGACACCCTGCGGTGCTCCGTTCAGAAATCCGGTGGTGTTGCTCCAGCCGTCCTGCCCCTTCGCCTCCATCAGCGCATCCATGAAACGCAGATCAGCGAAGGCATCCCGTCCGTACACCACCTTGCCGTTGTAGACCTCGCGGCAGTCCTTCTGAACGAACCGAGGCGTCAGTGCAGCGCCTCCGAGAATCACGGGAACGTCGATGCCCGCCTCATTGAAGGCGCTGAGGTTGTCCTTCATGAAAGCGGTCGACTTCACCAGAAGGCCGCTCATCGCGATGCAGTCGGCCTTGTGTTCGTGCTGCGCCTCAATGATCGCTTCACAGCTCTGTTTGATGCCGAGATTGACGACCTCGTAGCCATTGTTGGTGAGGATGATGTCCACCAGGTTCTTGCCGATGTCGTGCACATCGCCTTTGACGGTGGCGATGAGGAACTTGCCCTTGCTGCTGCTCTCTCCCTCGCTCTTCTCCATGTGCGGCTCCAGGAAGGCCACCGCTGATTTCATCGTCTCGGCGCTCTGGAGCACGAAAGGCAGCTGCATCTGACCGCTGCCGAACAACTCACCCACCACCTTCATGCCGTCCAGCAGGAAGGTGTTGACGATGTGCAGCGGCTTGTAGCTGGTCAGGCCTTCCTTCAGGGCCGTTTCCAGGCCGATCCGCTCACCATCAATGATGTGCTGCTTGAGACGTTCTTCCACCGGAAGGTCGGCCAGGGATGGTCCGGATGCCCGCGCTTCCTTGGCGCTCACACCCTCGAACAGCTTGGTGAGCTCGGTGAGGGGGTCGTAAACGCAGATGCCGTCGTCGAAGCGACGCTTGTCGTTGATCAGATCACGGCACACCGTCTGATGGTCTTCGCTGATCTTGATCAGCGGCAGGATCTTCGCTGGGCTGACGATCGCGGCATCCATGCCGGCCTGGCAGCAGTCGTGAAGGAAAACGGAGTTGAGCGTGATCCGTGCGGCAGGTGAGAGCCCGAAACTGACGTTGCTCACCCCCAGCACCACATGCACGCCGGGGAGGTTCTCGCGGATCAGCCGGATCGCGTCGACGGTGGCCTTGCCGTTGAGTCGGTCCTCCTCGATCCCGGTGGAGATGGGCAGGGCCAGAGGGTCATAGAAGATCTCCTCAGCAGGAATGCCGAACTCCAGGGCATCGCGGTACGCGCGCTGGGCGATGGCGAACTTCTGCTCAGCGGTCCGGGCCATGCCGTCTTCATCGATGGTGCCGACAACGACACCGGCGCCATAGCGGCGTGCAAGGTCAAGCACCTTGAAAAAGCGCTCATCCCCGTCTTCGTAGTTGGTGGAGTTGAGGATGCACTTGCCACCGGCCACCTTGAGGCCGGCTTCCATCTTCTGCCACTCGGTGGAGTCAAGCATCAGCGGCAGGTTGACGTTGGTAACCAGACGGCTCACCAGTTCGTGCATATCCCGCTCGCCGTCGCGTCCGACGTAGTCGACGTTGACGTCCAGGACGTGGGCGTTCTCCTTCACCTGACCGCGGGCCACGGAGACCAGTCCGTCCCAGTCCTCCTCCGCCAGCAGCTCTCGCACTTTGCGGCTGCCGCTGGCATTGAGTCGCTCTCCGATGATCAGGAAGGAGTTGTCCTGGTGATACGGCGTGATTCCGTAGATCGAGGCCGCGGACGGCTCACTGCTGCGACGGCTCCGTTCCGCCGGTTTCAGTTCCGCGGAGAGCTCCGAGAGTGCGCTGATGTGGGCAGGTGTGGTGCCGCAGCAACCGCCGATCACCTGCACTCCCAGGTCCTCCACGAAGTGCATCAGCTGCATCTTCAGTTCCGTCGGCGTCAGACGGTAATGAGCCACACCGCCGATGTTCTCCGGAAGCCCGGCATTGGGAATGCAGCTCACGGTGAAGGGTGAATGCTCCGAGAGGTAGCGGATGTGCTCTTTCATCTGCTCCGGTCCCGTCGCGCAGTTCAGCCCGAGGATGTCGATGGGAAAGGGCTCAAGGATCGACACCACAGCGGCGATGTCGGACCCCACCAGCATCGTGCCGGTGGTCTCCATGGTCACCGACACCATCAGGGCACGACGTTCACCGGCGGCTTCGAAGGCCTCCTCGATTCCCTGCAGTGCCGCCTTGATCTGGAGAACGTCCTGACAGGTCTCGACGATGAACAGATCGACATCGCCGGCGATCAGGCCCTCCGCCTGTTCCCGGAAGGACGCGCGCATCGTGTCGAAATCGATGTGGCCGAGGGTGGGCAGTTTGGTGGTGGGTCCCATGGAACCGGCCACGAAGCGCGGTTTCTCGGCGGTGCTGTACTGATCCGCCATCTCCCGGGCGAGTTCCGCCGCCTTCTTGTTCAGGGCATGGGCGTGATCCTCCAGGCCGTATTCGGCCAGAACGATCGAGGCGGCACCGAAGGTGTCGGTCTCGATCACATCGCATCCCGCCTCCAGAAACTGGCGATGCACCGCCTGAACGGCATCGGGCCGGGTGACCACCAGGTTCTCGTTGCAACCCTCCAGTTCCAGACCGCCGAAGTCATCAGCCGTCAGATCCATCTGCTGCAGGCTGGTTCCGGTGGCCCCGTCGAAGACGAGCACGGGACGTCGTGGACCGTTCAGGTGGCTGAGAAAACGGGAATTCGCCACGGATGTGGTGGTCACCGTCGCTGCCATGGAACCCTTCCAGTAGTCGCCGACTCTAAGAAAAGTCCGTGGCGAGCATCCCTCGAACTCAGATGCTGATCCGGGTCACCCAGTGCTCGAAGGCCGGATCCCGTCCCTCGGTGATCGCGACCAGTCGGGTGCGGAGCGACTCCATCACGGGCCTGTCGGTGCCGAGGGTGGTGGATTCGATCTGGCGGATGGGAGTGATCTTGGCGGCTGTACCGGTGAGGAACACCTCGTCGGCGATGAACAGCTCCGTCTTGTCGACAGGCCTCTGGATCACCCGGATGCCCATGGTTTCCGCCAGTTCGATGACGCTGGCCCGGGTGATGCCCTCCAGGATGTCCTGTTCGACGCCAGGCGTGATCAGCTCGCCATCGCGCACGAGGAAGAGGTTCATGCCGCTGGCCTCGCTGACCTTGCCGCGGCTGTTGAGCAGCAGCGCTTCGTCGAACCCGCTCTGCACTGCTTCGGTCTTGGCCAGAGAGCTGGTGATGTAAGCGCCGCTGATTTTGCCCCGCAGGGGCAGGGAGCGATCCTCCTGGCGTGTCCAGCTGCTGATGCGACAGCTGACTCCCTCCGGTGAGAGGTAGTCGCCGAGCGGCAGGCCATAGATGAGGAAGTCGGTCTCGATCTGATGCAGCCGGGGCGCGATGCCGAGATCGCTGGTGTAAACGAAGGGCCGCAGATAGATCGGCTGCTGAGGTTTGTTCGCCTGCAGCATGGCGGTCAGTGCAGAGAGGATCGTCTCCTCGCTGAGCTCTGTGAGCAGCAGACGGGCACTCTGACTGAGCCGGCGAGCATGGCGATCGGCCCGGAACAGCAGCATCGTGCCGGCCTGAGTGGGGTCGGGGATGGCCCGCATGCCGCCGAACGCTCCAGTGCCGTAGTGCAGGGCGTGGGTGGCGATGGAGATCCTGGCGTCCTCGAAGGGCACGCACTGTCCCTGGAACCAGGCGTAGGGCAGGAACTGATGCATCACTGTGGAGCCCGATGGCTGAATCTTCTCACCCACCGGGCAGGAGAATGTCCGCATGCATCGTCTCGCCACCTGTCCCGGGGTCGATCCACCGGAGGACGTTGTGCTGGTGGAGCAGCCGCCGGCGGATGTGCTCTTCCTGACGAGTGCCGGAACCGATCTCACCTGTCTGTCCCGGGCGTTGGCTCGACCAGCCGCTGAAGCGGTGTTCCGAGCCACGATTCGCGGGCTCGCTCTGGACTGTCTGGGCCACCCGGCCCAGCTCGATCACTACCTGAGCACCACGGCCGCGAAGGCCAGGGCGATCGTGGTGCGCCTCCTCGGTGGTCGGGGTCACTGGAGTTACGGGCTTGAACAGCTGCAGGGCTGGTGCGCAGCCGCATCCGATCGCGAGCTGGTGATCCTGGCCGGTACCGCTGATCAGGACGTTCATCTTCACGAACTGGGCTCGATCAATGCCGATCTGGCCGGTCGTCTGGCCGCCTGTCTGCGCGAGGGCGGCGAGCGGAACATGCTGCAGATGCTGGCGGTTCTGCAGCGTCTGCTGGACGGCGAATCACAGCCGGAGGATGCCGGCAGCGTGCACCCGATGCCCGACCCATCGCCCTGGGACTGGCAGTCCGACGCTGGGCCGCGTATCGGTGTCGTCCTCTATCGCGCGCTGTTTCAGAGCGGTGATCTGCGTCTTGCGGAAGCCCTGACCGCGGCTCTGCGATCTCAGGGCCTCTGTCCACGTCTTCTGTGGGTGAGCAGCCTGCGTGATGCCGCCGTTCAGCGCGGAGTGAAAGACCTGCTGCGCCGCGAACAGGTTGAGGTCGTGATCTGTGGCACGGCCTTCGCATCCGTGCGCAGTGCGGATGCCGGGTTCGGCAGTCCGCTGTGGGATGACCTGGATCTGCCGGTGCTTCAGCTGCTGATCAGCGGACGAAGCCGGGAGGAATGGCTCGCGGGCAGCCGCGGACTGACACCGCTGGACCTCACGCTCCAGGTGGTCATGCCGGAGCTGGATGCCCGTCTCTGCACGCGGCCCTGCGGTTTCCGTGATCTGCGCACGGATGATCCCCGGCTCGCCACCGCGATTCCGGGGGTGGTTCCCGATGACGACGGCATCCGCTGGCTCGTGGATCATGCCCGCCGTTGGGTGCGGCTGAGAGAGACCGACGCCAATCAACGGCGGGTAGCCCTGGTGCTGGCGAACTATCCGGTGCGGGACGGTCGGCTGGCCAACGGGGTGGGACTCGACACCCCCGCCAGCTGTCTGTCCATCCTGCAGTGGCTTCAGCAGGAGGGAATGGCCCTTGGTGGGGAACCGCTCCCCTGCGATGGCGAGGTACTCATGCAGAGCCTGCTCGCTGGTCGCACCAATGCTCCGGAGAGCCTGAATCGTCAGCCACTGGATCATCTGAGCCTCTCCGATTACCAGCGGTGGTGGGAGTCCGTCCCCCCCGAGGCCCGACAACGCATCGAGGAGCGTTGGGGACCGCCGGACAGGGCCTGTGACCTGGAGCCCGGGCTCGGCTTTCCCGTGCACGGACTCCGATTCGGTCATGTGGTGGTGCTGATTCAGCCGGACCGCGGCTACGACGCGGATCAGATCGCGGATCTGCACTCACCGGATCTGCCACCACCCCATCGCTATCTCGCGCAGTACCTGTGGTTGAGGGAGCGGCATGGGACGCACCTGATGCTGCACGTGGGCAAACATGGCAGCGCCGAATGGCTGCCGGGCAAATCCGTTGGACTGAGCGCTGGCTGTGCGCCTCAGCTGGCGCTCGGGGCCATTCCGCATCTCTACCCCTTCATCGTCAATGACCCGGGGGAGGGATCGCAGGCCAAACGCCGTGGCCACGCCGTGATTGTGGATCACCTGACCCCTCCCCTGGGCCGGGCCGGCCTGCATGGTCCTCTGCAGCGGCTTGAGGGGCTGCTGGATGAACTGGTGGAGGCTCGCCAGATGGGGGCCGCACGAAGCGCCGACCTGGAGCAGCAGGTGCTCAAGACGCTGCGGCATCTGGACTGGCCCGGTCTGCCGGATCCAGAGCAAGCCGATTCCGATTCAGCGGCACTGGATCTCGCTTTGGATGCCGCCGAGACCTATCTCTGCGAACTGAAGGAAGCCCAGATCAGGACCGGTCTGCATCGTCTCGGAACCCGCCCGTCTGCGGGGGCGGAACTGGAACTGCTGATCGCCCTGGCGCGGCCGCCGAGTCGGGAGGGTCCAGGCCTGACCCAGGCGCTGGCTCGGGTGGTCGGTCTTGCGTTCGATCCCTGGTCGGATGAAGACGGTGAACCGCTGTCAGCGGCGGACCAGCAGCTTCTGGGAGAGCTCGGTTGCACGCGTGCGCGCCGCGTGGGGGATGGCACGGCCTGGCTCGAGAACCAGGCCATGGGTCTGGTGAGCCGGCTGGTCGGCCAGGGATCCGGAAGCGACCTGTCCGCTCCGATCCACGACTGGTCGGAACGGACCCCCCGGGATCCGGTGCTGGAGCGATTGCTCACCCGGCTGTGGCCGGATCTCATCCGTTGTGCGGACCAGGAGCGACACGCCCTGATCCGCGGTGCCGCCGGAGGCCGTGTTCCGGCTGGACCGTCGGGAGCGCCGACCCGAGGACGGCCCGATGTGCTTCCCACCGGCCGCAATTTCTACTCCGTTGATCTGAGGGGCCTGCCCACCGAGGCAGCCTGGGATCTGGGTCGCCGCTCGGCTGAACAGCTGCTGGATCTGCACCTGCTGGAGGAAGGAGAACCGCTGCGGCATCTGGCACTGTCTGTGTGGGGGACGGCCACCATGCGCAACGGCGGCGAGGACATCGCCCAGTTGCTGGCTCTGATCGGGGTTCGTCCCGTCTGGGACGGACCGACCCGTCGGATGGTCGATCTGGAGCTGATCCCGTTGTCTCTGCTGGGAAGGCCGAGGGTCGATGTGCTGCTGCGCATCTCAGGGTTATTCCGTGATGCCTTCCCCCAGCTGGTGGCCTGGGTTGATCGCGCTCAGCGCCTTGTGGCGGCACAGGACGAACCGGGGGAGGCCAATCCCCTGGCGGAGCTCTCGCGGCGAGAGGGACCCCAGGGTCGGATCTTCGGATCGGCCCCGGGGGCCTACGGCGCTGGATTGCAGGCAGTGATCGACAGCGGTGCCTGGGAGGACCGGGGTGATCTGGCCGAGGCCTTTCTGAGCTGGAGTCAGTGGCGGTACGACGAAGGTGGTGAGGGCGTGAAAGACCGCACCGGCCTGGAATCAGCCCTGAGTCGCGTGCAGGTGGTGCTGCACAACCAGGACAACCGGGAACACGATCTGCTCGATTCCGATGATTACTACCAGTTCCACGGGGGGCTGGCTGCTGCGGTGGAACACCAGCGTGGGCAACCCGCTCAGATGTGGTTCGGCGACCACTCCCGGCGGGAGAGACCCCGCCTGCACCGGTTGGAGAAAGAGATCGACAAGGTGATGCGCAGCCGTCTGCTCAACCCCCGCTGGATCGAGGGAATGCAGCAGCACGGATACAAGGGGGCCTTCGAGATGGGGGCGAGTCTTGACTATCTGTTCGCCTATGACGCCGCCACGGATCGTGTTCCGGACTGGTGCTACGGAGCCCTCAGCGATCAATGGCTCGCGGATGATCGAACCATTGAGTTCCTGATGTCGAGCAATCCCTGGGTGCTGCGCGACATGGCGGAACGTCTTCTCGAGGCGTCCAACCGCGGTCTGTGGCAATCAGCTCAGGCTCAGCAGCTGCAGCTGCTGAGCCATCTGGTGCACCGCAGTGAGGCCTGCATCGAACAGGGCGGACCTACTTGTTGAGATCCCTGACCATCTGACGGAACGGATCGATCGAGCCGGCGGGGCTCCGACCTCCGGCGTTGCCGGGCTTGGTCACCTCAGGCTCTGACTTCAGAGATTCCTTGCGACCGACAGGAGCGGCGTCCGCGCTTGACGGCACGTTGACTCCAGTCACGGCAGCACCCTTGAGACGCTGCTTCATCTCGGCGGTGCTGACCTGTTCGGCAAAGGTCTTCTTGACAGGCTTCGGGACACCGCCGACAGGACTGACCGGTTCCTCCTCCTTCTTCACGACACCACCGAGGCCGTCACTGCGGCGGGTCACCTGTTCGGTCTCCGCTGCCACCACACTCACCCGTTCCTTCGTGCCGGGGGAATCGGCCGTACCAGGGAAGGTGCGGCGGATCGTCTTCGATTCGCGCATGTAGTCGCGGTCCCCCAGGGAGGAGGAGGAGTCGGAATCGAGGAAGAAGGCTTCCGCCTTTTCGGCCTTCTCAGGTCTCGGCTTAATCGGCTTGGAGTCTTCGGAGCCACTGTTGACGAAGCTCTTGACTCGATCAAATAAACCCATGCCGAGTGGATCTGACTTGCGTCGAACTTAGCGGCCACTCAGGTCGATTCCGTGACTGTCGGTGCCACACGTACGCAAAAGGCCAAGTTCACGGAGCTGCCGGTCGATCGTTTCGCAGATCAAAGGGCTTGGTCGCCAGTGGGGCTGCATCTCGTAGTCGTACCAGGCTTCACCTCCATCGAATCCCAGACGGGCGGCCTCCTCGATGAGCAGGTCATGGCCGAGTCGGTAGCGGGCCGGATGGGCCAGCACGGCAAGCCCGCCCGCCGCGTGGATCGCCCGGACGACGCTCTCGGCTCGCAATGCTTCACCGACCACGGCATCACCACGGTTGTAGGGCTGCAGATCCCGGTGATTCAGCTCGAAGCCGAGCGCCAGCACGTGGACCAGACAACCCTTGAGCAGGGCGCTGATCTCCATGCCGCTCCACAGGGTGGGCACGGTCCGGCCCGAGTCCCGCTGCCGGGACAACCAGTCACGCATGGCGGGATGCGCATGGGAGCTGTGGTGATCGGTCACCGCCAGGTGCGTCAGGCCCCGCTCCGTTGCCTGGGTGATCAGTTCCTCAGGGGTCAGACTTCCATCGCTGCAGATGGTGTGGCAGTGGAAGTTCAGCGTCCCGGGGCAACTGGAGGATCCGACCTGCTCCAGCACCGTGCTCAGAGGGTGATCAGTGCGCGTTGGCATCTCAGGCCTCCGCTGCCGCTTCGGCGCGCAGACGACGCCAGCGCGCGTAGAACTGGATCGACGCGGCCATGAACACCACCAGTCCGACGATGAACCAGGTCGCGGCGCTGGTCGGGAACTGGTTCTTGAAGACCACCAGCATCACAACCAGCACCAGCAGCAGGGTGGGCAGTTCGTTGAACGCGCGCAACTGACGCCCGCTCCACTGACAGCCGCCCGTCTTCAACTGTCCCATCAGCCTGTAGCAGAGCAGGTGATAGGCGAGCAGTGCGGCCACGAAGCCCAGCTTGGCGTGCATCCAGCTCTCATGAAGCCAGCCGGGTTGAAGCAGCAGCAGACCGATCGCCATCGCCACCGCGACAACCATTCCCGGGGTGGTGATGATGTTGGCCAGTCGCCTCTCCATCAGTTCGTATTGCGCCCGGAACGGTTGCTGCAGCTCGGGAGCCAGCTCATCAGCCTCAACGTGATAGATGAACAGCCGAACGAGGTAGAAGAGGCCAGCGAACCAGACCACCACACCGACGATGTGGAGAGTCTTGAACCAGAGGTAAGCCTCAGGAGGAAGCGACATCACCGCAACCGCACTGGAAGGACCATACGCAGTGCTCAGGTGAGGCCGTCAAGAAAGTCGCCGGCCCGACGCTGATGGGCGATCAACACCTCCGGGGCCATGCGATCCAGATTCCGGGCCATCATCGCCAACCGGTACTGACTGCGGAAAAAGGCGTCGTGGCGTTTGATGAACGACCAGAACAGACCGTCCCAGATCTCGCACCAGTCACCCTTGCGGTAGTCCGACATCTTCCGCACGTAGTTGGATCCGGAGAGGTAGGGCTTGGTGGTGAAGATGCCTCCGTCCGCGAACTGGCTCATGCCGTAGACATTGGGGACCATCACCCAGTCGTAAGCATCCACAAACAGCTCCATGAACCAGGTGTAGATGCGGGTCGGGTGAAAACCGCAGAGCAGCATCACGTTGCCCAGCAGCATCAGTCGTTCGATGTGATGGCAGTAACCGGTGCTCAGGGCATGGTGGATGGCGTCATCGATGGGGGGAAGGCCCGTGGTGCCCTCATAGAACGCTGATGGGATCGGCCGGTCCTCGAAGTCCCAGAAGTTGCCGTTGCGCATCGTCACGCCATGGAGGCGGTACATCGCTGCCATGAACTCCCTCCAGCCGATGATCTGACGCAGGAATCCCTCGAGGGAATTGATCGGGATATCCCCCTCCCCGGCTCTGTCCATCGTCCGGTTGATCACCTGCTGCGGCGTGAGCAGGCCGCAGTTCAGCATCGGTGTCAGCACCCCGTGCCACATCACCCGATGCCGGGTGCTGATCGCGTCTTCGTAGGCCCCGAACTGCTGCAGGCGATGCTCCAGAAAATCATCCAGCCATCGGCTCGCATCGGCATGGTTGATGGGATAGGCGAAGTCCTCCCAGGCCCCGATCCCCGGCAATGACTCCTGGATCAGCTCCCGACGCGCCAGGTCCACGTGCCGGCCGCCGACCTGACGCGGCTCCGGGGGAACAAGAACCGTTTTGGGCAGCTTCTTGCGGTTGTCGGCGTCGTAACTCCAGCGCCCTCCAAGGGGCCCGCCATCGGCATCGATCAGCAGATCGAGCCTGCGGCGCTGCATCTCGTAGAAGCGTGCCATCAGCGGTTTCCGTCCGCCGCTGAAATGCTCATCCAGCAGGTCGGTCGGCGTCAGCAGCAGCGGTGTGGGGCTGATGGTGAGCTCACATCCGGCTCGCCGGACGAAACCCCGCAGGCGCCGGTGCAGCACGTCATCGACGGGGTCGGCCAGATGGAAGCTTCGGTAGCCGGCTGCATGCAGCAGCCCAAGATGCCCAGCGGTGTCGGCAGCCTGATCATGGCGCTGGTGCAGAACGGTCAGCCCCCTGCCACGGAGGTCGTCGCCATAGGCCTTCAGCGCTGCACGGTGCAGCAACAGACGCTGACGATGGACACGCATCGGCCAACGGGGATCCGTGCCGAAGAACAGCGGATCCTCGATCAGCGCCACAGGTCGCCCGGCCGTGATCGCCGGATGCTCAGCGAACAGCTGATGCGGAAAAACGATGGTGATCTCCATCTCAGACAGGCTCACCGGCAAGCCGGCAGGCGCGCCGACCGAGGGCCGTGGCGAAGCCTCGATCCACCTGTCCGACACGCGGACTGAGAACACCGGCCCTGCAGTCCATCACCACCTTTTCGCGATGGCCCTGCTGGTCATTGAGGCGAAGAACCAGTTGCCAGTGGTTCTTCGCGCTGCGGGTGATGCCATCCGCACACACAGGGCCCGTGCAGAGCCCCGGCGCGGCCTCGACGACGCCCGCGATGGTGAACCACAGCACGCCGAGCAGGATCAACAGTGCCCTGAACGGGAACAGCCGACGGATCATGCGCTTTGCTCCCGGGTGTCATCGCTCCGCTCGGACGCATCCGGATGAAAGAAGCCGTGAATCTCCCGGGCCAGGGACGATCCGACCCCTGGAGCCTGGGAAAGCCTTTCGATGCTTGCCAGCTGGATCGCGTCGATCGAATGGAAATGGGCCAGGAGCTCTTTCACGCGTTTGGGACCGAGACCAGGAATATCGGAGAGGCGTGACCGCTTCATCCGTTCCCCACGTTGCTGACGATGGAAGCTGACCGCGAATCGATGGGCTTCATCCCGGAGACGACGCAGCAGAGCCACACCCAGCTGATCCGGTTCACTGTCGAGCGGCTGGCTCTCACCGGGCAGAAAGACCTCTTCCCGTTGCTTGGCCAGGGAGCAGACCTGCAGCTCCTCCTGCAGGTCCAGTTCGCGCAGAGCCTCCATCACAGCAGAGAGCTGGCCTTTCCCCCCATCGATCATCACCACATCCGGCCAGTCATTCAGCCCGTCGGTCTGCAGCGCACTGCCACCCCGCCGGCGGAGTGCCGCCAGATCCGCCCCCTCCGCCTTGGCCCTCGCCCAGCGACGGAAGCGACGCCTGATCACCTCGGCCATGGCCATGAAATCGTCGCTGTGGCCGGAACGGATGCTGCTGCTGCGGATTTTGTATTTCCGGTAATGCTGCTTTGCCGGAAGACCATCGATGAACACCACCTGGGAGGCGACCGCATCACTCCCCTGGATGTGGCTGATGTCGTAGCCCTCGATGCGCCGCGGTGAACCCGACAGTTCCAGAAGCTGCGCAAGATCCTCCATGGCCAGTGCCTGCTGTTCCTGGCCCTGCTTGGCGCGGAGCAGCTCGAACTCGGCATTGCGTTGCACCAGCTCGATCAGATCAGCCTTCTGCCGTCGCTGGGGCCAGTGAATCTGGACTTTGCGTTCTCGCTGCTCCGTCAGCCATTCCTCCAGCAGATCCTGTTGCGGCAAGGAGTGCTGCACAAGAAGTTCCGGAGGAATCTCGACCGAATCCACCTGGCTGTAATGCTCCTCGATCACGCGCTGGAGAATCACCCCCGGCTCCAGTCCTGAAGCATCCGCCGTGTACCCGAGCCGTCCGACAAGCTTTCCCGCCCGCATCTGAAACAGCTGAACGGCCGCGACACGCTCATCACTGGCGAGGGCCAGCACATCCCGACTCACCGAGGAGTCCGGGAGGCTCATCTTCTGATCCGCCGTCAACTGATCCAGCCCTTGAAGCTGATCGCGAACCCGTGCAGCTGATTCGAAATCGAGACGCTCGGCATACCGCTCCATCTGCTGCTCGAGCAGCTTCTGAAGCTCATCGCTGCGGCCCTGGAACACCATCGCCACCTTGCGCAGGGTGCGGTGATAGTCCTGCGAGGTGATCATTTCCTGGCAGACACCGGGGCAGCGTCCGATGCTGAAGTTGAGACAGGTGCGATCCGGATGCAGCGGGCGTGGACGCTGCCGAAGCGGGAACACCCGTTTCACGAGAAAGAGGGTGCGTCGCAGCAGCCCGACATCCACATAGGGGCCGTAGAAGCGATCGAGCGGGCTACGGAACCGCCGTCGACGGGTGATGAAGATCCGTGGATAGGCCTCGCTCCAGGTGATGCACAGATAGGGATATTTCTTGTCGTCCTTCAGCAGCACATTGAAGTGCGGCTGATGGTTCTTGATCAGATTCGACTCAAGGGCAAGGGCCTCGGCTTCGCTGTCGGTGACGATGAATTCGATCTCACAGACCTGTCGCGTCATCAGACGGATGCGCGGCGACAGGTCATGACGGCTGCGGAAATAGCTGCGGACCCGGCTGCGCAGGCTCTTGGACTTGCCGACGTAGAGGATCCGGTCGTCCCCGTCTCGCATCAGGTAGCAACCCGGCTCAGCGGGAATGTCCCGGAGCCGGCTCTCCAGCACCTGAGGCCGGGTGAGCAGAGGTGCCACCGACGTGGACTCGTCCAAACCGTTTCAGCCGCCGTAATTCCAGCCGGTGCTTGCCAGGGTGAGTGCCTCGCCGTCAGCGAGCAGCTGGGCAGACTTCACTTCGCCGACGAACACGGTGTGATCGCCATGCTTGACCTGGCCCACCAGTTCGCATTCCACTCCGCCGATCGCCTCCTCCAGCAGTGGCAGTCCGAGCTCTCCCTCACGGAAGGGAGCAGCTTCGAATCGACCTCCCATCGCCTTCTGCGGTTTGAAGAACACCGCGACCAGATCCTTCTGATCAGCGCGCATCACGTTGAGTGAGAAGCGCCCGGTGCGCTCGATGATGCCGTGGCTGGTGCTGTCGGCACGAACACCCATCACCACCAGAGGCGGTTCAAAGGAGCCCTGAGTCACCCAGCTGGCTGTGAAACCGTTGACCTCATCCCCTTCCCGCACTCCGCAGACGAACAGGCCGTGAGGGATCTTGCGCAGGAGAACCTTCTTCGCGTCAGCGTCGAGGGGCATCGAGATGGGAGTCGTTCCCTGAAATCTAGGCAGAGCCCTTCTGCATAGGATCCGACCACGGTCTGCACAGCCATGAGGGCGCTCTATCCCGGCAGCTTCGATCCGCTCACGAACGGTCACATGGATCTGATCGAACGGGCGTCTGCGCTGTTCGGCGAGGTGATCGTGGCTGTGCTGTCGAACCCCAGCAAGAAACCGCTGTTCACCGTCGAGGAGCGGATCGCTCAGATCCGGGTCTCAACGGCGCACCTGGAGCGCATTGAAGTGATCAGCTTCGACGGACTGACCGTGCATTGCGCGGAGGCCCATCGTGCCGATCTGATCCTGCGGGGACTGCGGGCGATGAGTGATTTCGAATACGAGCTTCAGATCGCCCACACGAACCGTTCGCTGGCGGAGGATCTGGAGACCGTTTTCCTCGCCACATCAGCCCGACACAGCTTTCTGAGCAGCTCTGTGGTCAAGGAGGTGGCCCGTTTCGGTGGGCCGGTGGAGCACATGGTCCCCTGCGAGGTTGCGTCCGACCTGAACAGGCATTTCAATTCGGCTTTCACACCTCCGGTGACATGAGTGACGCCCGGTTCACCGTCCTCGATCAACTCGATCAACTGGAAGAAATCGTGCTGGAGGGAAGTCGCCTTCCCTTCACCGGTGGCCGGCTTGTCAATGAAGGGGATGCGGTCGAGGTGCTTGATGCCATCCGCGAGGCGATGCCCAAGGAGGTGGAGCGGGCCGGACAACTGCTCGACCGCCGCGATGAGTTCATCAACACGGCCCGTCAGCAGGCGGAGGAGATCGTTCAGCAGGCTCAGCGCCAGCGTGAACAGCTGGTGAACAATGCCGCGATCCGACAGGAGGCGGAGCGTCAGGTGAACGAACTGCGCGAACAGACCCGCCAGCAGTGTGAGCAGGTTCTTCAGAACACACGCCAGCAGAACGCCAAGCTCGAGCAGGAGATGCAGGCGAAGACGGCTCAGCAGGAGCAACAGTTCGCAGCCCGCAGGCAGCAGCTGGAACAGGAGGGGCTGGAGCGTCGTCAGCAGCTCGAGCAGGAGGCTACGGAGATCAAGCGCCAGTACGCCGAGCAGCACGAAGCCAACCGTCAGCAGGCTCTGCAGGATCTCGAGACGATCCGCCGGGAGGGGCTGCGTCTCCAGAAGGAAAGCCGTGACGAAGCGGAAAGGGTTCACAACGATGCCCTCCAGTTCCGTCAGCAGACGCAGCAGCAGTGTGAATCCCTGATTCAACGCAGTCGTCAGGAGGCTGCCAGTGTTCAGGACGGTGCCAATCGCTATGCGGAGCAGACCCTTGGAGAACTGGAGGTCCGCCTCAAGGAGATGGCCCAGGTGGTGATGGCCGGACGCCAGGAACTGGTCAAGATCCAGACCATCCGCACCCATGAGGAGGTGAATGGGCCCTCGGAGGCCAACACCGTGCCGATCACGCGGGCCCGGCGTGGTGCAGGACGGGTTCGTTCCGTCAAGCGCACCGGCTGAGGCGTTGGCTGGCCCTCAGCACCTTGCCCATCACGGTGTTGGGGGTCGATCCTCCGTTGGAGATCATGCTCACGTAGCGCGGTCCATCGGCTGTTTCCAGGATTCCTGAAAGAGTCCGCACCCCGCGCAATGTTCCGGTTTTGCCCCAGAAGCGTCCCTCGAGGGGTGTACCGCGATAAAGACGTCTCAATGTGCCTCGCTGTCCGGCGATCGCCATCGAGGCCTGGTAGTACGAGGCCATCGGATGCTGCCCCATGCGGAGCAGCAATTCAGCCAGCGTCCGGCTGGTGACGCGATTGCCTCGGGAGAGCCCGCTGCCATCACGAATTCGAAGCCCGGCAGTCGAGATCCCCTGCGACTGCAACCAGCGGGTGTTGGCCAGAGCGGCTCGGTTCACGTCCCAGTCGTCCGCGGCTTCACGCAGCAGCACCTCAGCCGTGAAATTGTGGCTTTCGGTGTTGGCCAGACTCAGCAAGGCGTGCATCGGTGCCGAGTCCTCGCTGTGCAGCACCACCGTGTCGTCACCGGCGATCGGAGCCCCTCTCTCACGCTGTTCGTGGTCGACCATCACCATGCTCAGTCGCCCCCCCTGCTGGCGTGCCGTGCTGTCGAGAATGCGCTGCAACCTGGCAGCGGGATTCATCACCGCACTGCTCAGTGCATTGCTGGTGAGCGCCAGTCGCGTGATCGGTGCCCCGTAGGCATAGGTTCGATCCGCCTGTTGCCAGTCGCTGGGCCACCAGCGGCGTTTCGGCTCTTCACGAACCAACAGCCGGATCGGTGTTTCCGGAGTGCTGGTGCTTCGGGAGCCCCCCTCGCCAAGGGCCACCATCGCGAACCGCTGGATTTCAGCGATGCTCAGGTCCGGATCTCCCTCGCCCACGATTTCCAGAGAGCCATCGGGGTGACGCAGCAGCCTGGTGCGCAGGCGGAAATCTGTTCCCAGACGATCCAGCGCAAAAGCAGTGCTGATCAGCTTCTGGTTGGAGGCCGGAACCCGGGGCACTGTGCCGTTCACATCGGCCAGCAAGGCGCCGTTCTCATCGAGCACGGTGATGCTCCAGGCCCCGATCTGAGGTCCGAGCACCGAACGGATCGTCTGCTGCAGGGCCTCACACAGGCGTCCCGGTTGCAGTTGCAGTGATGGACGTCCCTGCTGATGTTGCGGCGCCGGGGGCGAGAGCAGGGCGGACGGGATTTCACCGGTCTGCGCCAGAGCTGGAACTGACGCCGTCAGCAAGCTGATGCTGACCATCGCGCAGCGACGCATCACGCCCATCACAGGAGCTGCACTCCACTGACGGTGCCGTTCACCCGGTAAAGACGGCCCTCCAGCTCGATCGGTGTGCCGATCTTCAGCTTGGTTCCGCCGACCACAACACCGGACGACTTCGCTTCCCCTCTGGCTTCCAGCAGGAAGCGGGCATGGACGGGAAGGGCGGGATTGGGATTGTCCGCCTGGACGACATCCCCATCAGGAAGAACCGAGATCAGGCGATTCTTGAACTGTTCGACTCCGATCAGCTTCAGGCGACCAGCCGGTTGGTTGCGGATGACGAGGCTCACCTCTCCTTCCTCCCGGATCGCATTCATCAGGCCTTCCGGATCGGCGGCCACCAGATGGCGGACATCGACGCTCACGCGGATGGGTTGGATCGCCCCCGTCGCCTGGGCGACGGCATTGGTCAGCTTCGGTGACCACACGGCACCAGCGAGGGCCGACAGAGCGATCAGAGCAGCCAGTCCGTCCAACGGAGTGAGCTGGCGCAACCACGAAGGACGCTGCATCGATCGCACGATTGGACCCGAACCATACGGATTGTTCGCTGATGGATCAAGCGATTCGGATCAGTTCCGAAGTCCGTCGAGGAATCGGTCGACGGTGTTCAGCTGCGCTGCGATGCCCTGGGTTCCGTCCGTTGACAGCAGCTCGGCAAGATCTTCGGAATCAGGCCGGGAGCTGAGAGTTCCGGCCAACCGGTAACCGTCCGGGTCCTGTCTGAAGACCCGCCAGTCATCCGGATGGATCCGCATCAGGGCTCCGGCATCGAGTGGCTGCAACCAGTAGCAGGCGGTCCAGGACGCAACGAATCCGCGCCGTCGTTCCCGGGCGACACTGCCGATGCCGACGGCAGCGTCCTCGAGCCGGCCGTTGAGCATGACCACCATGCCGGCATGGGCTTCGCAGATCTCCTGGAAATCCTCGTAGTCGGAGGGTTGAGGGGAGATGGCCAGGATCAGATCCGTGCGGTCACCCGCCTCGGTTCCTGCCGACCACTGGTTGAAGTCCTTGATGAATGTCTGCAGCTCCGGTGCTTCCCGGCGGGCCAAGGCGGCAGCACCCGCATCCGGCCAGAGCAGTGTCGGTTGAAGCCCTGCTTGCTTCAGTGCACTCCCCAGCCGCAGGGCGATGGGAAGCAGCCGAAGACCCTCAAAGAGCAGAGATGCGGCCAGACGGCGACTGGGAACAGCACCGATCGCGTCGAGCACAGCCCTCTGAAGATCCAGCTCCGCGGTGGCCAGATCAGCAGGGAGATGGTCCGGAACGGGAGTGGATGTGCTCATTGGACCAGCATCTCAGGTGCACGACTGGCGGGCTGCATCCAGGCGATCCGGGACCGTGGCCAGATCCGCATCGCTCAGCCACGTGCCCAGAGTGAGCCGCAATCCCGAACGGCGCCAGGCCGGAGCCGTCCCCATCGCGGCGAGCACTGGACTGTCCTCCGTCCGGCCTGCATGGCAGGCACTGCCGCTGCTGCAGGCGAGTCCATCCCGTGCCATCGCCCGGACGACGGCACGAGCGGACAGGGGTCTGCCCTGGCGGTCGCCGATCAGGAGGGAGATGTGGTGAGGCAGCCGCGCCTGGAGCGCAGGACCCAGCAGATGCACACCGTCCATGCGCAACAACCTCTCCAGAAGACGGTCCCTCTGGATCCGAACCGACGGATCACCCGGCGGCACAGGATGCACCGTTGGATCGAAGCGGGGCAGACCTCGCATCGCTTCCGCCATGCCAGCGATCAACGCCACGGGCTCGGTGCCGGAACGGATGCCCCCTTCCTGTCCACCTCCGCCCAGGAGCGGATCGGGGACCGAATCGCTTCGGTGCAGCAGCAAGCCGACACCACGGGGGCCCCGCAGCTTGTGGGCGGAGAGACTCAGCAGATCGATGGGATGGTCGTGCCAGCGGATCAAACCCTGGGGGATCACCTGAGTGGCGTCGGTGTGGAAGGTGATTCCGCGCTGCCGGCAGGCCTGCGCGACCTTCAGAACCGGTTGCAGAGCTCCGACCTCGCTCTGCCCCCAGATCATCGACACAAGCTGTGTCGGTGGGGCGAGCATCGTCTCGAGCAGCTCGAGCCGGATCAGTCCATCGCCGTCCACAGGCCAGTGCAGGAGCTGCCAGCCCTGCCGCTCCAGCCGCCGTGCCGCTGCCACCACGGCGGGGTGCTCAACGGCGGAGATCACCAGACGGGCAGGGTCCCTTTTGAGCGCCGTGCCCAGCAGAGCCAGATGCACCGATTCCGTGGCGCCGGAGGTGAAGGTGAGCTGGTCGCGTTCCGCCCCGAGGGCGCTGGCAATCGACTGACGGGACCGTTCCAGGCAGTCGGCAGCCCGGATACCCGGACCATGAAGGCTGCTGGGGTTGGCCCAGGTGTCGGCCTGGACAACGCGGATCCGTTCGATCACGTCGGCCGACGGAGGGGTCGTCGCCGCCGCATCCAGGTAGATGTCAGCCTTCGCTTCGCTCATACCGACTGCGGATCCGTTGTTCCAGAGACTCACTCGCAAGATTGAGCATGGAATCCAGCGAGGTGTTGTTCAGGAAGGCCTGGACTTTCTGCTGCGCTTCATCACGGAGGCAGTTGTCTGGCCGGAGACAGGCTTCCGAACAGTCCTTTGCACAGTCGAACAGGTCAGGGTTGGGCTCGGCCGTCCCGATGCTGGCCTGCATGGCCGGGGCCATGCTCGGAATCAGATCCGGTGACAGCACCCCATCGAAGACGGCTTCGGCTGGCCCGGTCATCAGAACGGATCCCTCACGTCCGCTCCAGGCGATCTGCAGCGGTCCGCCAGGCAGCAGCACCTCCGCCTGGTCATCACTGAGTCCGAGCAGACTGGCGGCAACGAGCGTCGCGCAGGCACCGGTGCCACAGGCAAGGGTCGGTCCGGCCCCGCGCTCCCAGACGCGGATCTCCAGGGAGCGGCGGTCGTGCACCCGCAGAAAGTGGACGTTCGTGCGTGCAGGGAACATCGGATGCCGTTCCAGAGCAGCGCCCCAGGTGTCGAAGGGGATGGCCTCGAGATCCTCGACCGGCACGACCACATGGGGATTGCCCATGCCGACGGCAGCCACCGCCATCTCCACACCATCCAGATCGATGACGCCTTCCGGAAGACCACGGTCCGATACGGCCAAGCCCGTGGGCACCTGATCGGACAGCAGGAAGGGTGCTCCCATATCGACCTTCAGCTGACCGTCCCCCTGAAGCTCCGGGCAGATCAGACCTGCCGGGGTCTCGATCGACCAGCGGATGCCGACAGGGGAGCCGTCACTGTCGGCCAGAAAGCGGGCCAGACAACGGATGCCATTGCCGCACATCTCCGCCTCCGTGCCGTCGGCATTGAAGATGCGCATGCGCAGATCCGCCGCTCCCTCCGGAGGCAGGGCCAGGATCACTCCATCACCGCCCACTCCGAAGCGTCGGTCGCAGACCCGCCTCACCCATTCCTCAGAGGGGTCAACGATTTCAGCAGGGAGCTGACCTCTGCGTCCCTCGAGGATCAGGAAGTCGTTGCCAAGTCCCTGATATTTGCTGAAGTGCAGCATGACCGCTGGGGAACTGTCCGAATCCTATGGAGACCACCCCACTGGACTCGAGCCTTCCCGGCGTCCGATTGCTGCAGTCCTGGATCCGGGAACGCTGTCCGCTCTCCATCGAAGTGCTCGGCGCGGAGCGACTGGAAGGACGGCTGGTCTGGCAGGACCCGGAATTTCTGGCGATCGAACGGCCGGGAGCGCAACGCCCGGTGCTGATCGGGCGCCGGCAGATCTGCGTGATCCGTCCACTCGGCTGAAACTGCAGGCTGTGGCACGATCGCAGCCTTGCCGTCGACCGGTCGCCCGTGAACAGCCGCTACGAGCCCTCCGAACTGGAGCAGCGCTGGCAGTCGAGTTGGCGTGACCTTGGGACGGACAGAACCCCAGAGGATCCGACAAGACCGGTTTTCTACGCGCTGTCGATGTTCCCGTATCCCTCGGGAACTCTGCACATGGGTCACGTGCGCAACTACGTGATCACGGATGTGATCGCGAGGGTGCAACGGATGCGCGGCCATGCCGTTCTTCATCCGATGGGATGGGATGCCTTCGGCCTTCCTGCAGAGAACGCAGCGATCGAACGGAATGTCGACCCCGGCGAATGGACGGACCGAAACATCGAACAGATGCGCGGCCAGCTCGACCGTCTCGGACTGTCCATCGACTGGGATCGCGAACAGGCGACCTGCCACAGCGATTACTACCGCTGGACCCAGTGGTTGTTCCTTGAACTCTTTGACGGTGGGCTGGCGTACCGCAAGAACGCGACGGTCAACTGGGATCCCGTCGACCAGACGGTGCTGGCGAACGAACAGGTGGATGCCGACGGCCGATCCTGGCGTTCCGGGGCCCTGGTGGAGCAGCGGCAGCTGAATCAGTGGTTTCTGCGCATCACCGACTACGCCGAGGCACTGCTCAAGGACCTGGATCAGCTCGACGGCTGGCCCGAGCGTGTCCGCACCATGCAGGCCAACTGGATCGGCCGATCGGAGGGGGCCGAGATCACCTTTGCGGTCACCGCTGATCCAGCCACCACCCTCACGGTGTTCACCACCCGGCCGGACACGTTGGCCGGAGCCAGTTACGTGGTGCTGGCTCCGGAACATCCGCTGGTGGATCAGCTCCTCGATGCTGATCACACGGATTCCGTGCGTCGCTTTCAGAAGGAGGTCGCACGACTCAGCAACCTGGAACGCACCAGCGACGACGGACCCAAGCGGGGTGTCCCCATCGGCGCCGGTGTGATCAATCCACTCACGGGAGAGGAGCTGCCGGTCTGGATCGCTGACTACGTGCTGGCCGACTACGGCACCGGCGCTGTCATGGGCGTGCCCGCTCACGATCAGCGGGACATGGCCTTCGCAACCAGCAACAAACTGGCTGTTCGCCAGGTGATCGAAGCCGACGGCGCAGCCGATGCGATCGCGGCAGGGCAGGCATGGACGGAGCCGGGGCAGTTGATCAACTCCGGCCGTTTCGATGGTCTGGATTCCAGCGCTGCCAAGACGGCGATCACCAGCCATGGCAGCGCAGAGGGTTGGGCCCAGGCCAAGGTCACCTACCGCCTGCGGGATTGGTTGATCTCCCGCCAGCGGTACTGGGGGTGTCCGATTCCGGTCATCCACTGTCCGAGTTGTGGTGCGGTGGCTGTGCCTCGAGAGGATCTGCCGGTCGAGCTGCCAAGGGGGATCGACCTCTCCGGGAAGGGCGGTTCGCCTCTGGCCCAGCAGGAGGACTGGGTGAATGTCCCCTGCCCGTCCTGCGGTGAACCGGCCAGACGTGAGACCGACACGATGGACACCTTCATGTGCTCCTCCTGGTATTTCCTGCGCTTCGCGGACCCGCACAACAGCGAAACACCCTTCAGCAGGGAAGCGGTGAATCGCTGGTTGCCCGTTCAGCAGTACGTGGGCGGCATCGAGCACGCGATTCTTCACCTGCTCTATTCCCGGTTCTTCACCAAGGCCCTCAGGGATCGAGGCCTGATCGATGTCGGTGAGCCCTTTCAGCGTCTGCTGACCCAGGGCATGGTGCAGGGCACCACCTACCGCAATCCGGTCACGGGCAAATACGTGGCACCGGCCGACGTCGTCGATCCCGCAGATCCCAGGGATCCCGTGACGGGTGATGCCCTTGAGGTGCTGTTCGAGAAGATGTCGAAATCGAAGTACAACGGGGTCGATCCTGCGGCTGTCATCGACCGTTACGGCGCCGACACCGCCCGAATGTTCATCCTGTTCAAAGCTCCTCCAGAGAAGGATCTCGAATGGGATGACGCTGACGTTGAGGGCCAGTACCGCTTCCTGCAACGGCTCTGGCGCCTGATCGACAGCTCACGGCCCCTGCTGGATCAGCAGGACGCCGGTGAGGATCGTCCCGCTGAGCTCACGCCGGAGGAAGCGGATCTGCGACGGGCCGTTCACACCGCCATCGAGGCCGTCACGGAGGACCTCAGCGATGACATCCAGCTCAACACGGCCATTTCCGAGCTGATGAAGCTGTCCAATGCCATCAATGCCACAGATCTCCCAGGCCTGCGTGTCGCCGTGCTGCGTGAAGCCCTTTCGGTGCTCGTGCGTCTGCTGGCCCCGTTCGCGCCTCATCTCGCCGAGGAGTTCTGGCAGAAACTCGGGGGGAGCGAGAGCGTGCATCAGCAGAGCTGGCCGGAGCTGGATGCCTCAGCGCTGGTGCAGGACAGCGTTGATCTGGTGATTCAGGTGAAGGGGAAGGTGCGGGGATCCATCAGCGTTCCCGCCGATGCGGACAAGGAGACCCTCGAGAAACTCGCCCTCAGCAGTGAGGTGGCTCAGAAGTGGCTCGAGGGAGCAGAGCCGCGCCGGGTGATCGTCGTGCCGGGCAAGTTGGTGAACCTGGTGCCCTGAGTCACTCAGCTGCAAATCAGTGGTTTCAGACCTTGCTGAATCGCATGCTGGCGGGACTGGACCAGTCGCCTTCAGCGGTGTACCCGCGCTTGTTGCCGGTGAGGTGCCGCATGATCCAGAAGACTGATTCGTCGGAACCCTCCCCGAGGGCCTGACGGATCTCCGTGACGGAACGGGATGCACCGTCCTTGAGCACGCCCTCCACACGGCTCTGAAGATCCAGCACGGCGGCAGCTGCTTTCTTGCCGGCTTCCACCCCAGGCTGGTGATAGGCATTGATGTTCACCAGCTCTCCGTAGAAGCCGACCGCCCGTTCAAACAGTCCGATCAGCGCGCCGAGACGGCGGGCATCGAAACGGCGCATGGTGATGCTCATGTTCTGACGACCTCCTTCCGTCAGTGCCGATCGGGTGCCCTGCAGGAATCCATCGAGGAAATCCCCTGGACGCTCCTCCTTGATCTCGGGAATGTCCTCAACATCCTCGAGACACTCGATGAAGGTGGCGAAGAAGTTGTCGACTCCGTCTCTCAGCTGCTGCACGTAAGCGTGCTGGTCGGTGGATCCCTTGTTGCCGTAAACCGCGATGCCCTGATGCACCACGTTGCCGTCGCGGTCGAGACGCTTGCCGAGGGACTCCATCACCAGCTGCTGCAGATAGCGGCTGAACACCTCGAGACGATCGCGGTATGGAAGCACCACCATGTCGCGCTTGCCCTTGCCGTCGCCGGCAACGAACCAGGACGCTGCCATCAGCGCAGCAGGATTGCGACGAAGATCGGCCACCCGCGTGGCTTCATCCATCTGGGCGGCACCACCCAGAAACTCGCGGATATCGCATCCGATCAGTGCTCCTGGGAGCAGGCCGACGGCGCTGGTGATGCTGGTCCGTCCGCCGACCCAGTCGAACATGTCGAACCGCTGCAGCCAGCCCTGCTGCCGGGCCTCGACGTCGAGCTTGCTGTCCAGCATGGTGATCGCGACGGCCTGACCCGCCCACTGGCCGCCGTTGGCCTCGACTCGGTGACGGGCCTGTTCCATGCCCAGGTGAGGTTCCGGCGTGCCACCGGATTTGCTCACCGTCACCACCAGCGTTGTCTTGAGCTTCTCTCCGAGGGCTTCCAGCACGGCGCTCATGCCGTTGGGATCGACGTTGTCGAAGAAGTGAAACGGCAGACCTTCCCCATGGCGCTGGAGTGCCCTGATCATCAGAAGCGGGCCGAGGCCGCTGCCGCCGATGCCGATCCAGAGCACATCCGTGAACGGTTCCCCGTTGGGGGCCTTGATGGTGCCGCTGAGCACGTCCTTGCCGAACGATTCGATCTGATCGATCTCGCGGGACACATGAACGCGCACCTCCTCGGAGGGGGCCAGCTGGGGATGGCGCAACCAGTAGTGACCGACCTGGCGCTGCTCATCGGCATTCGAGATCGCACCGGCCTCCAGCTCCTGCATCGCCGCAAAGGCCTTGTCGAAGCCAGGCTGCAGCTGATCGAGATGGGAGGTGTTGAGATGCATCCGGCTCACATCAAGCCAGAGTCCGAGATCGTCGTGGTACCAGATCAGATCACAGAATCTCTGCCACTGGATCTGTGCATCGGTACCGTTGAAATCCGGAAAACTCATCAGGGCCTGAGGATGCACTCACGATGAAGTTATCCATCTTCGAACGGACTGCCCATCGCCTGCGACACCACGGCTAATTTCTGTGCCGTGTTGTTCCCGTCCAGCTCTGCACTTCATGGGTGAGTTCCTGCGTCAATCCGCTCTGCCACTGCTGGCATGCCTGGGACTTGTCACCAGTTCGGCTGTGCTTCTGTCTGGGAAGGACCATCGACAGACCGTTGCGGACGAGAACGCGCAACAAACCATCACCCAGCAGGGGGACCCGACGGATTTCTCCGCGGAGGAACTGCGGATGCTGCAGGTCCGCTTCGGGGTGCACGGCCCTCAGACACCTCTCGCCCAGTTGTTCACCAACGGAGTCGACCAGCTTCAACCGCTGCGGACCCGCACCCTGGATCAGCTGCGCTCGTTGAAGAGCGATATCCACCGCCAGTCGGCGCGATATCGCGTCAACCCGATGCTGCTCACGGCAATCCTGTTCGATGAGATCCAGCATTCCAAACCGGGGGAATCCCTGCCCTTCATCGCCCACTCCGGTCTGGTCCGCACCCACGGTCCCGCCCAGATCGGGATTTCTGAGCTGATTCATCAGAACTGGCTACCAGAGGATCCCAGCGACACCGACATCGCCTGGGCACGGGAACAGCTTCTGGATCCTGCCTTCAACGTTGAACTGCTCGCCGGCAAGCTGCAGCGGCTGAAACGTGCCCTTGGACTGCCGGCTGAGTCGATGCTTCAGGCGAGCCGCTCCTATCTCGACGCCAAGGCGATCGCCACACTCACCTATCTCCACAACGGCAAACTCGATTACCCGGCTCGGGTTCTGCGTTACATGCAGGACGCCGAGCTGCACGGACTGATCTACAGCAAACAGCACGGCGGCGCGGACTGGCTGATCTGACTCAGGGGGTCAGGGCCCTGGCGACACACAGATCTCCGAGCGAAGCGAGCCGGCTCTGAAGAGCTGCCCAGTCGAAACTGCGTGGGTCACTGCGTTCGCCTCCGATATCCACATGCCGATGGGTGGTGATCGCTGCCGGCGGCAGGTTGAAATCCCGGATCCAGCCCGACAGAACAAGGGCGAGGGCGTCGTACTGAGACGAGCTGTAGCCGCTGTGGCGTGGGTTGTTGTTGGCCCCTTCGCTGGGGGTCTCCAGGCTGACGTGCAGGGCGAAGTTGTTGACCGAACCCTTGAAGCGCTTGTTGGTGATGGCCCACTCCCCCAGGAAGGCGGAGTAGCCGGCGCCATAGGCACGCAGGGACGGGTCCACCAGGTCGAGAACACGACCATCCCCGCCGATGAGGGTGTGATAACTGACCTGATCCTCGTCCCGGGGATGGGGTGTCAGGAAGGTGTTCACCGCAGAGGTCATCGAGTAGACCGTCTCGTGCATCACCACCACCCGGGGGGTGATGTCCAGGCGGCGTCCGAAGGCATCGCGTTCGTGCCGCCGACCGAAGTTCGTGGCGTCGATGGCGAGATCGGACCGCCAGGACGCTTCCTGGCTCATCAGCGTTTCCAGGCGCTGCTTCACCGCGGGATCGATGCCTGAACACTGGCGGGCCAGGGGTGAGGTCCAGGATCGAGCTCGGGGGGCCTGCGGCGCGGTGTCGAGGGGAGCATCCTCCAACTGACGGCCCCGCTCCTTGCTCACCTGATCCAGCAGCTCAAGCAGAGAGGGGCGATCACCGGCGTGGGAGCGTTCCCCCTGTTCACCTCCAAGCCAGGTCACCAGCACCAGGGTCAGGGCTCCAGCAGCCAGGGCACTCAGGAGAGCACCTGGATGCCTGCCGATCATCTTCAGAACACCGGACAGGCGACGATTCAGAGGATCTGGAACCATTGATCCCGCAGGGCCCGCTGAGATGCGCTTGACCCAGGGTCCCAGGAGAGCAGCCAGCGGTCTACCGCTTCGTCAGGAATCAGATGCGTTTCAGCGAGGCAACCGCGGCGCGCATAGACGATCGGAACAGGCGTCGAACCCTTGAGTAGTCCGGAGATGTCGGTCATCCGCCGCAGCCGCCGGCCCCGAACGGCGATCAGTTCATCATCTGGAACCAGGGCCGCCGTGGCAGCGGGGCCGCCAGGGCGGACGCGGCTGACGAGCACCGCGCCACCCTCGTCCCGCAGAGTCATGCCGGGATCGGGGGATGAACGCATCTCCGGATCCAGGCGCAGGCCAAGCTCCTGCGTGCAGGCTTCCAGCGGCAGGGAATCCGGCTGATCAAGCCAGGTTGCGAGATCATCGGAGAGGGCCGGATCGGATTCCGCCAGCAGGGCCTGGATGTCGCCGCGGTGGAACCCGCGGGCGCTGCTGCCGTGGCTGCCCCAGAGCCGGCGCAGCAGAGACGACAGGGATGAGTTGCGCCGGCGCAAGCGAACATCCAGGCAGAAGGCCGTTGCAGCTCCGAGGCGGTAGTAGCTCACCTGCGTGTCGCGGGAGGTCGCCGTCGCCTTGTAGAGCTTCACCCACGCCTCCCGGGCGCTGTCGGACAGGCTCTGCACCCGACGTCCCGGCGTGAGCTGCACCCTTGAAAGCTCATCGCCGAGATCGGCAAGAAAGGTCGGCCGGTCACTGCGGCCCGCGAGCAACGTCAGGGCCAGATCGAAATAACTGGTGATGCCCTCGGCGAACCAAAGCCCCTCACTGATCACCGCGGAGCCGTAGTTGTAGGGACGCAACTCCGCAGGGCGAAGACGGCGGACGTTCCACTGGTGGAGGTATTCATGACCGATCAGCTGCAGCAGCTGCCGGTATCCCTCCGGTTTCTCCAGTGCAGCCCAGCTGTAGTGCAGAACTGCCCCGTGATCATGCTCAAGCCCGCCGTAACCGTTTTCCAGAAGAATCAGCACCAGCTGGTAGCGGTCTGCCGCCGGCGGTGGTGTTCCCATCAGGCGGCAGGTGGCCTCGCAGACGGCGATGACATCGTCGAGGAAGCTGGGGGGCCATCCTCCGGGGGGCGCTCCGATCAGAAGCAGCTGATGCTGATGATCCAGCACGCGGAAGTGACGGACTTCGAGGGAACCGGCATGCACCGGACTGTCGACGAGTGCATCGAAGTCAGCGGCGATCCAGCCTTCGCCGGAGTGATCAAGGGGAACGTGAACGGACCAGTCCTCCGGTGCGCTGACGGTCAGTTGGTGGGCGCTCCAGCGACATCCCTCAACTTCCATGGCCAGGCCCGCCAGGCAGAGGGAGGCGAGGTCCGGATCCAGGTGGCAGGTGCGCACGGTCAGGTTGCGCGCCTCCACGGCGTAACTGAGCGTGAGCGGAGCCAGATGGGGCAGATCGGCCTGCCAGCGCGATGGTGTGACACGTCGGAACGGGACGGGTTCGCCCTCAGACTCGAGCCGCAGGCTGTGAAGGTGCTGCACGTGATCCCGAACCGTGTAGGACCCGGGTGTCCAGACCGGCATCTGCCAGGACTGGTGCATAGTCTCCGGAGACCAGCTCAGGCTGACCCGAACCGTCTGCCGTTCAGGCTCGCGAAGGTCGAGATGGATCCGGACAGCGGAACTCACCTCAGCACTGGCCGATGCTGAACTCAGCGGTCGGCAGATCGAGGGACTGCAGTGAGTCGATCGCCGACAACAAGGCGTAGCGACGCGAGAGGCGCTGCAGACGGGAGGACAACCCCGGAATCCGCTGAAGATCTCCGTGCAGACGGATCACGCCCTGGTCATCGATGCACCAGCCCATGGGACGGGAGCCGTCGCGGAGCGCCAGCAGATCCACGGATCGGGGGGCGCGACCGAAATCAGGCAGGACCCCATGGCGGATCACGTCGAACCCTTCGAGCCCCAGTGCGGTCTCAAGCAGGTCGAGGCGGGTGAAGACGGTCGGCAGGATAGAGAGATGGGACATGAATCCGGATGCCCGCTTTCTCAGACCCTAGCCAGCGTGAACCGGCTGACCAGGCCCTGATGCATCCCCACGCAGAACGGGGCGCCGCTCTGCGTGCTCCGCTGCGACTCGGCGTGATGGCATCCGGAAACGGGACCAATTTCGAAGCCCTGGTGGAATCGATCGCGGCGGGGGAGCTGCGTGCGGAGATCCCTCTGCTGGTGGTCAACAACCCAGGATGTGGTGCGCAACAGAGGGCGCAGCGTCTCGGCGTGCCCTGCAGCGTGCTGGATCACCGGGTCCTGCGCGATCGCGTTGAACTCGATCGTGAACTGGTGCGCCGCTTCCGGGAAGCGGAGGTGGAAGGCATTGTGATGGCCGGCTGGATGCGCATCGTCACACCGGTGCTGGTTCAGGCGTTTGCGGGTCGGTTGCTGAACGTTCATCCCTCACTGCTCCCCAGCTTCCGGGGTCTGGATGCTGTCGGGCAGGCCCTGGCCTCTGGCGTGACCATCAGCGGTTGCACCGTTCACCTGGTCACCGAGGAGCTCGATGCCGGCCCGATCCTTGCCCAGGCGGCGGTTCCAGTGCTGGAAACGGATGATCACGTCAGCCTGTCGGCTCGCATCCGCCGCCAGGAGCATCGGGTGTTGCCTCAAGCCGTTCTCAGGGCCGGACTGCGCTGGCGTCAGGGATAGAAGGCCTGCAGAGGAAGTCCGGTTTCCGGCTCGAGACCAGCCATCAGATTCAGGCATTGAATGCCCTGACCGGCCTGTCCCTTGATCAGATTGTCGATGGCACTCATCAGGATCAGCTGCCCGGTTCGGGTATCGACCTGCACCGAGAGCATGGCGCGATTGGTGTGGCGCACCCACTTGGTGGCCGGATAGGTACCCACCGGCATCACCTGCACGCAGGGATGATGGCGATAGACCGCCTCCAGCACCGTCGTGCAGTCCTCTGCGGTCAAGCCCGGATCACGAAGCCGCGCGTAGACGGTGGACAGCAATCCGCGCACCATCGGCACCAGATGGGGTGTGAACTGCAGTTGCACGGACTGCCCCGCAACCTCCTGTGCGAGCTGCTCGATCTCGGAGGTGTGTCGATGGCCGACGACTCCGTAGGGCGCGATCGATTCGGAGGCCTCAGCCAGCAGCATGGCCTCCTTGGGAACACGTCCTCCCCCGGAGGTACCGGTCTTCGCGTCGATGATGATCCCGTCGGTGTCGATCAGCCCCTGCTTCAGGAAGGGCAGCAGCGGCAACAGGCTGGCGGTGGGAAAACAACCTGGGGCCGCCACCAGCGAGGCCTCCGCGATCGCCGGACCATGCCATTCCGGCAGCCCATAGACGGCATCTCGGCAGAGATCGGCATCGGTCCTGTTGAGACGGGCGGCTTCCTGGGCGTAGACCTGATTCCACTGCTCAAGCGACCGGTAACGGAAATCGGCAGACAGATCGATGACGCGAACACCCCGCTCCAGAAGACGGGGTGCGAGCTGACAGGCCAGTCCGTTCGGGAGGCTCAGCACCGCGTAGTCAGCGGCCTCCGCTACGCGGTCGGGATCAGCCGACTGGACCTGTGGATCGTCGGGAAGGGGGAGGAATGGACAGACCGAACTCCAGCGCTGTCCGGCACTGCGCTCTCCCCCCAGAAAGGTGACATCGAAGCGAGGATGCCCGAGCAGAAGCCGCAACGTCTGAAGCCCGCCGTAACCCGAGGCACCGATCACCGCGACTCTGGACGGCTCCGATGACGTCATCGCGGCCAGGGGCGACGGGATACTGCTGTCCATGGGCGGTATCAAACCGCGGCTGATCGTACAGGTATCGATAATGACAACTCATTCCATCGTTTTCAGGACCCTGGGAGATCAGATCGAATTCGACAGCATTCCCGATGCCCTGGCGGCCATCCGTAACGGGGCCTGCGTCGTGGTGGTCGACGACGAACAGCGTGAAAACGAAGGGGATCTCATCTGCGCCGCGCAGTTCGCCACCCCTGAAGCGATCAATTTCATGGCCACCGAAGCCCGTGGACTGATCTGCCTGGCAATGGAGGGGAGTCGTCTGGATGCCCTCGATCTGCCCCTGATGGTGGATCGCAACACCGACGTCAATGAGACCGCCTTCACCGTCAGCATCGATGCCGGCCGTGAGCATGGCGTCAGCACGGGGATTTCCGCTGAGGACAGGGCCCGAACGATCCAGGTGGCCCTCAACCCGTCCACGCGACCGGCCGATCTGCGGCGCCCCGGCCACATCTTCCCCCTGCGGGCCCGTCCGGGTGGGGTTCTGAAGAGGGCAGGGCACACCGAAGCCGCGGTTGACCTCGCCCAGCTGTCCGGACTGGCACCAGCCGGTGTGATCTGCGAGATCCAGAACACCGATGGCTCGATGGCTCGGCTGGCGCAGCTGCGGGAGTACGCCACCCGCTGGGGTTTGAAGCTGATCAACATCGCGGATCTGATCCGATACCGACTGGAAAACGAGCGGTTCGTCAGACGACAGGCCCAGGCGAGCATGCCCAGCCAGTTCGGCGACTTTCAGGCGATCGGATATCGCAATGAACTCGACGGTTCCGAGCACGTCGCCCTGATCAAGGGAGATCCTGCAGCCCTGAAGGAACCGGTGCTCGTGCGCATGCATTCGGAATGCCTCACCGGCGATGCCTTCGGTTCACTTCGCTGCGATTGCCGTTCCCAGCTGGAGACAGCGCTGCGAAGGATCGAACAGGAGGGGGAAGGCGTCGTCGTTTATCTGCGGCAGGAAGGCCGGGGGATCGGACTGATCAACAAGCTCAAGGCCTACAGCCTCCAGGATGGGGGGCTGGACACGGTGGAAGCCAACGAGCGCCTGGGGTTTCCGGCCGACCTGCGCAATTACGGGGTCGGAGCTCAAATTCTTTCCGACCTCGGCATCCACCATCTGCGGCTTCTGACCAACAACCCGCGCAAGATCGCAGGCCTCGGTGGCTATGGACTGAAGGTGGAGGAACGCGTTCCGCTTGTGATGGATGCCGGGGATCACAACGCCGAGTATCTAGCCACGAAACGCGACAAGCTCGGTCATCTGATGGCAGAACAGGGACCCTGCACCGTGCTGGCGCTGGCCGTCGACGCCGCCACGGACCAGTGGCCTCAGATCCGTCGACGAGCCGAGTCGGCGGCCTCGGACCACGGCTTCCAGCTGGAAGCCGTCCAGACCCCCCGCCTGCTGGCCCTTTGGGAGCGCCCCCAGTTCGTCTGGACGCTTCGTCCGGGTCAGGAGGATCCTCTCCCCCTGCTGCGTCTGATGGCGCAATGGCCGGAGACACGTCGACTCGGTCTGTTGAAGGCAGCAACCGACCGGATGGCACTGCATCCGCCCCACACGCTGGAGCGGACCGAGCTTGGCCTGAACGACCTGGTTGATGGGCAGGGGGACGGACCGCTGCCTTCCGAACCGTCCCTGCTGCACTGGACCACGGACTGATCAGTCCTGGATGGTGACCTTGGTGATACGGGATCCGTTGCCCAGCTTCAGCACGGTGTCCATGTTCCCGGTGAGACCGAACACGGTGTGCACGCCATCGAGATGAGGCTGAGCCTCATGGCAGATGTAGAACTGCGAGCCGCCGGTGTTCTTGCCGGCGTGAGCCATCGCCAGCGTGCCTGCCTGGTGTTTCTTGGCATTGATCTCACAGTCGATCTGGTAGCCAGGGCCACCGGTGCCGGGCATGCCCTTGGATCCTTCACGGGAGTTCGGACAGCCTCCCTGGGCCATGAAACCTGGAATGACCCTGTGGAAAGCCAGACCGTCGTAAAAGCCATCCTTCGCCAGCTTGACGAAATTGGCCACGGTGTTGGGTGCGTCCGCCTCGAACAGCTCGAGCTCGATCGGGCCCGCCTCCGTCTCCATCAGAGCCTTGGTCATGGTGCCGCGAGCAAAACTGGAGTGTAGGGAGCTGTGCAGGGATGACTGAGCCCATGGATCTGAGCCATGCCCGTGTCGGTGTGATCGGCGGCAGCGGTCTCTATGCCATGCCCGGACTCGAGCAGCTGGAGGAACACTCCGTGGAGACCCCGTTCGGGAGTCCGTCGGATGTGATGCGTCTCGGACGGCTGGGAGGAATGGAGGTGGTCTTTCTGGCCCGTCACGGCCGTGACCACCATCTGATGCCGATGGAAGTTCCATACACGGCGAACATCTGGGCGATGCGGAGTCTCGGCGTGCGCTGGCTGATCTCCGTGTCCGCCGTCGGATCCCTGAAGGAACATCTCCGCCCGCGCGACATGGTGGTGCCCGATCAGTTCATCGATCGCACCCATCAACGCCCGCAGTCGTTCTTCGGTGACGGCTGTGTTGCTCATGTGAGTCTGGCCGATCCGACCTGCCCGATCCTCAATGACCTGCTGGCTGATGCTGCCGAGCAGGCGATCCCCGCCGGTCATCATCTGCATCGCGGCGGAACCTATCTGTGCATGGAAGGTCCTGCCTTCTCCACCCGTGCCGAGAGCGAGCTCTACCGCAGCTGGGGATGTGCGGTGATCGGAATGACGAATCACACCGAAGCACGGCTCGCCCGCGAGGCTGAGATCGCTTACAGCTCCCTCAGCATGGTGACCGACTTCGACTGCTGGCAACGGGACCAGGACGCTGTCAGCGTCGAACTGGTGCTGGGCAATCTGAAGGCCAATGCGGAGGCCACCGCACCGATCCTGAGCCGGGTGATGGATCAGCTGCAAGCGACGCGGCCTGTGTCCGCGGCCCACACCGCGCTCGCGGATGCTCTCTTCACCCGGAAGGAGAGGGTCCCAACGGAGACCAGGCGACGGCTTGATCTGTTCACAGCTCCCTACTGGGGATCCTTTGATCAGGCCTGAAGCAGGCTGACACCACTGGCTTCGAGCGCCGCACGCAACTGCTGTCTGTGCTCCTGCAGTCGCTCGGTTGCTGCGGAACGATCCAGACCTGTGGCCGCCATCATCAGCGCGAGCTTCACCGAACCGCCTGTCTGTTCGAGAAGCGCAAGGCCACTCTCCCGATCGAGTCCGGCCAGATCGCGCAGGATGCGCAGGGACCGGTCCACCAGTTTGCTGTTGCTGGCAGCCACATCAACCATGCGGTTGCCGTACACCTTGCCGAGACGCACCATCACGCCGGTCGACAGGATGTTGAGCGCCATCTTCGTGGCGGTGCCCGCCTTCAGGCGGGTTGAACCGGTGAGCAGTTCCGGGCCGGTGAGCAGCCGGATGTCGAGATCACAGGGGAGTGGTGCCTGCTCAGCGGGCACGCAGGCCATGGCGATCGCCAGAGCCCCGAGCTCGAGTGCATGGCGGAGACCTCCCCTGACATAGGGGGTGGTGCCACCTGCAGCGATGCCGATCAGACAATCCCTGGAACAGAAGCCCCGCTGCTCCAGATCGGAGCGGCCGGCCTGCTCAAGATCTTCCAGACCTTCGGAGCTGCGCAGCAGTGCCGGTGCCCCACCCGCGAGCACACCCTGCACCATCTCGGGATCACTGCAGAAGGTGGGGGGACATTCGGCAGCGTCGAGAACACCCAGCCGTCCGGAAGTCCCCGCTCCCAGATAAAAAAGCCGGCCTCCCGTCCTCAGTCGTTCAGCAATGCGGTCCACGGCATGACTGATCTCTGTGGCGGCAGCCTGGACCGCCTGTTGAGGGCGACGGTCCTCGGCCACGAACAGGTCCACCAGCTCCTGGGTCGGCAACTGATCGAGGTCACGGCTGAGGCTGTTGCTCTGCTCCGTGAGCAGATGCCCGCGGTCATCCGAGGGCTGCAGGTCACGCTGAAACTCAGCCATGGATCAGAGGAGACCCTCCAGCCGCTGACGCAGTTCATCCAGCTCCGGGGAGGACCTCACCGCACTGTCACTCTCACCGTCACTGGCAGCGTCACGGGCACTTTCATCATCGGTGTCGATCTCCTCTTTCCAGCGGGAGACATCGCGATTGGATTCCGGAGGGGAGATGAACAGTCTCTCTTCGTCACTGCCCGGTAGGAAACCGGTCTCGATGAAGCGCGGTTCATATCCCGCCTCGCTGCAGAACGCCTCCACTTCCACGCGATCCAGGGCTTCGATGCTCGGCACAGGAAAGTCCTGTGCTTCGAGCAAACCGGCGTACCGCTCGGCGTCATCGGGATTCTCGAACAGGAGAACCACCGTGCGCCCCCCGATCTCAAGGGAATGGATTCCCTCGCTGTCAGTGCCTGCATCGAAAAGGAGCACGTGCACGCGCATTGCGTCGGTCACATCACCGGAAGAGGGCAGGAGTCTCTCACCGATCCTCGCTCAGCTGGCATCCGGATCGAGAGCCAGCTCCTGCAGGCGGCGGTACAGCGCCCGTTCCGCATCTCCGAGATCGGCGGGAATGACGATCACGATCTCAACGAGCTGATCACCTCGACGGTCGTCGATGGTCAGCCCACGACCACGAAGACGAAGCAGGCGGCCGCTGGAGGAACCAGGAGGGACCTGCAGTGTCACGGGGCCGTCGAGGGTGGGAACATCCACCGCGCATCCGAGAGCGGCATCGGGCGGGAAGAGCTCCAGCCTGTACAGAACCCTCAGCCCATCGATGCGAAGTCCTTCCGGTGTCACCACACGCAGCTGCAGAAAATGATCACGCCCACCGGCGGCAACCCCCTCCAGCCTGAGTCTCCAGCCGTCTCCGGCGAAGGGAGGGGTGTCGAGCTCCACCAGCGTTCCATCCTCCAGGGCAAGCTCCACGCGGGTGCCGAACAGCGCCTGATCAGGGGTGAGCTCGATGGTGGATTCCAGGTCTTCCCTGACCTGAACCGGCGGCGGCGGCGGCGGTGCGGAGACCGGTGAATCCCCGCGATCTCTCGCAGGTTCGTCCTGCACGGCCGTCGTCGGAATACCGAGAACCACCTCGAGGTAATCCTCGAAATGGGGAAATCCGCTGGCGAAGGGATCGTGGCTGGTCTCCGATGCGCGATCACCGGCTTCCCAGCTCTGCCGGCGACGCGGGTCGCTGAGCACCGCATAAGCCTCATTGACCAGCTTGAAGCGCTCTTCCGCAACAGGGTCATTGCCGTTGAGATCGGGGTGCCATCGGCGGGCTTCCTGGCGGAAGGCACGCTTGAGCTGGTCCTGGCTGCTGCCCGGTTCGAGTCCGAGCAGCGACCAGTAATCAGGATCAGCGATAGAAGTCATCGTCCCAGGGATCGGAACCCCGCTGGCCTAGTCCACGGCTTCGCGAGGGAGGACGGCTGGGGGAGCCCCATGGGTCATCCTCCCAGTCATCGGAGAACAGTTCATCCTTCAAGGATCCAAGCGTGTTGCGGAGACCCTGGAGGGGATTGCCATCCCCTTGGCGCTCCATGGAGAGGCGCCGGTTGAGTCCGAACAGGGCCTCCTCCAGACCGCTCACGGTGAGATCGAGTTCCTGAAGGTCATCCTGAGCCAGACAGTCCTGGACATCACGGATGGCCATCTCGACCGCCCTCTGCTGGCGATCCGCTCCGTACGGCCCAAGTTCGAGCGCAGCATCCCGGAGGCGACGTTCGGCCTGAGCCACAAGGGTCTGGGCACGGTTGCGACGCTCCACCTGACTGCGACGACGCCGGTCGTCATCCGCGCGCTCCTCCGCCTCCGCCAGGAGTGCCTGAAGTTCGTCCTCATTGAGATTGGAACCTCCCTGAATCGAAACGGACTGCTTGCGGCCGGTGGTGCGATCGGTGGCACTGACCTGCAGAAGACCGTTGGCATCGATGTCGAAGGCCACCTGCACCTGCGGGACCCCGCGAGGGGCGGGTGGGATCCCCGAGAGTCGGAATCGACCCAGTGACTTGTTATCTGCGGCCATCTGACGCTCCCCCTGCCAGACATGAATCTCGACCGAGGACTGGTTCGCCTCCGAGGTGCTGAACACGTCGGACTGACGCACGGGAATTGCCGTGTTCCTGGGAATGAGCACCTTCATCAGGCCTCCAACGGTCTCCAGTCCGAGCGATAAAGGCGTGACGTCGTTCAGCAGGAGGTCCCGGAGCTCGCCGGTGAGGATGCCCGCCTGCACGGCTGCGCCGATCGCCACCACCTCATCGGGGTTCACCGACTGACAGGGATCGATGGGCACGAGGGTGCGCACCAGCTGCTGAACCATCGGCATGCGCGTGGCTCCGCCGACCAGAACCACGTCATCGATGTCCTCAGCCGCCCAGCCGGAATCCCGCAGGGAACACTGCACGGGATTCAACAGACGGTCGAGCAGATCGGGGCAGAGGGATTCGAAGGTGGATCGGTCGAGAGAGGTCTCGATATGCAGAGGTCCCTCGGTTCCAGTGGCGATGAACGGTAGGGAAATCGGCGTACTCAGCACGCCGGAGAGCTCCTGCTTGGCCTTCTCGGAGGCTTCGATCAGTCGCTGCAGTGCCTGGCGGTCACGGCGGAGATCGATGCCGTGTTCGGAATGGAAGGCATCGGCGAGCCAGTTGACGATGCGCTGATCGAAATCATTTCCCCCCAGCTGCGTGTCGCCGTTGGTCGCTTTCACATCGAAAACACCGTTGGCGATGCGAAGCAGCGACACGTCAAAGGTTCCACCACCCAGATCGAAGACCAGTACACGCCGGACGGCGCTGCGATCAAAGCCGTAGGCAAGAGCGGCAGCGGTGGGTTCGTTCAGGATTCTCTCGACGGAGATACCGGCCAGACGGCCAGCATCCCGGGTTGCCTGGCGCTGAGCATCGTTGAAGTAGGCCGGCACGGTGACGACCGCGGCCTCGACGCTCTCACCGAGATAAACGGCCGCGTCATCCACAAGCTTGCGGATGATGCTGGCCACGAGTTCCTCCGGCGCGTATTCCCGCTCCGTCACCGGACAGGGCACACGGACCTGGCCGACGTCATTGGCCCGGACCGTGTAGGGGACAGAGAGGCTGCCATCCTCAAGCTCTTCCCAGTCACGACCGACGAATCGCTTCAGATTGGAAAAGGTGTTGCGTGGGCTGAGGACCAGCTGTCGCCGGGCCATCTGACCGACCAACAGCTCCCGATCCTTGCTGTAGCCCACCACCGAGGGCGTGGTTCGACTCCCCTCGGCATTCGCGATCACGAGAGGCCTGCCGGCTTCGAGGACGGCAACGACCGAGTTGGTTGTCCCCAGGTCGATTCCGACGATCCGGCCCATAACCCCACGCGTTCGATCCCCACGCTACCGACCGCATCCAGAGCGAGGTCGCGAGCCTCGACCAAAAGCCAACGCCCCGTTAAGACGTTCTTAGTGACGTGCAGTGAAGTCACCGATAACTTATCGAAGTGAGATTTACAGGAGAATGTCCCCCGAAACAGACACTCAATATCTTCTCCGCAGGCGTCCTCCACAAGAAAAACTTGTCGATGTCGGCTTTAGGAATCTCGCAGTCGTTCTGGCTTCGATGGTGGCGATCGTTCTCCTCTCCATTCTTGTGGTGGTGTTCTGGGGAGGTCTCGAATCCATGGGTCGATACGGCTGGAAATTCCTGGTCACATCCAACTGGAATCCAGTCGACGACGAGTACGGAGCCGGAGCAGCCATTTACGGAACACTTGTCACGTCGCTGCTTTCTCTCCTGATTGCAGTTCCACTTGGCGTGGGCACAGCAATCTTCATCACGGAAAACATCATCCCCCGCTATATCAGAAATGTGATCGGGGTGATGGTCGAGTTATTGGCAGCCATTCCTTCCGTTGTGCTCGGCCTCTGGGCCATCTTCGTGATGGAGCCATTCATCCGTCCGTTGCTGGAGTTGCTCTACACGCTGTTCAGTTGGTTGCCCTTCTTCAGCACACCTCCGATGGGTCCAGGCACTCTGCCTGCCGTTCTGATTCTGGTGGTGATGATTCTTCCGATCATCACGGCCATCGCGCGTGATTCTCTGAATCAGGTACCGATGAAACTCCGTCAGGCTGCTTATGGAGTTGGAACAACCCGCTGGGGAGCGATCATGAACGTGATGCTTCCAGCAGCCGTTTCCGGAATCGTGGGAGGCGTGATGCTCGCACTCGGCCGTGCCATGGGAGAGACGATGGCCGTGACGATGATCATTGGTAACTCAAACAACTTCAGCGTCTCACTGCTGGCACCCGGTAACACGATTGCCTCGATGCTCGCCAATCAGTTCGGTGAAGCTGATGGTTCTCAGGTCTCCTCCTTGATGTATGCGGCCTTCGTTCTGATCATCATGACCCTTGCGGTGAACATCTTCGCTCAGTGGATCGTAAAACGACTCAGCCTGAAGTATTGAGATGACTTATTCCACTTCAATCAAAACTGCTGACGGGCTTCCCGATCTTTCCTACAAGCCTGCACTGGGCCGCAACATCGGCAGCCGCATTCTCACGATCATCGCCGGTCTGTTTGCGGGCATTGCTGTTCTTCCGCTGATTCTCGTTCTGGGCTACGTGCTGATCCGGGGAGCTTCGAAGATCAGCATCAGTCTGCTGACCGAGCTGCCCCCTCCTCCCGGTCTTGAGGGTGGCGGCATCGGCAACGCGATCATCGGGACCTTCGTGGTGACGATCATCGCCGGGCTTGTGGCGATTCCGGTTGGCGTCGGAGGCGGGATCTACCTGGCTGAATATTCCCGGTCTGGTTCCTTCTCTCAGTTCATCCGCTTCGGCACCAACGTGCTGGCGGGAGTTCCCTCGATCATCGCCGGCGTTTTCATCTACGGAACGATCGTCACCAGCCGCATCGTTTTCGGCAATGCCTACAGCGCTCTAGCCGGTGGCATCGCCCTTTCGATCCTGATGCTGCCCACGGTGATCAAGACCACCGACGAGGGCCTCAAACTCGTCTCGGATGATCTGAGACGCGGAGCACTGGGTGTTGGCGCCTCCCGCTTCGTCACGATCGTGCGGATCACGCTTCCGACCGCGTTCACCCCGATCGCCACAGGTGTCGTTCTGGCCATCGCCCGAGCAGCGGGTGAAACTGCTCCCCTGATCTTCACAGCCCTGTTTTCACCCTTCTGGTCCGACGGGATCTTCGCACCGATCGCAACGCTTTCCGTGCTGATCTACAACTTCGCGATCATGCCCTACGAGATTCAGAACGAACTGGCCTGGGCCGCTTCATTCATTCTCGTGGCCGTGATCCTGATGCTCAATCTCTTCTCCCGCTGGCTCGGTCGTTTCGCTTCCAGGTGATCGACTGACTGACTTCTTCCAACCGTTCCTCTTCCCCATCGCTCCCCTACAGAGCCATGACCACCTCCCAGCTCCACACTGAACAGCAGCAGGTGTCGGAAGATACCGCCATCTCGATTCAGAACGTCACCATCAGCTACGGCTCCTACGAAGCCGTGAAGAACGTCTACTGCGATGTTCCGCGCGGCAAGGTGACGGCGTTCATCGGACCCTCTGGCTGCGGAAAATCAACCGTTCTGCGTGCCCTCAACCGCATGAACGATCTCATCGAAGGTTGTTCTCTGAAGGGGCGTGTTCTCTTCGATGGTGTTGATCTTTACGGTGCGCAGGTGGACCCTGTTGAGGTGCGGCGGCGCATCGGAATGGTGTTCCAGCAGCCGAATCCCTTCCCCAAAAGTATCTACGAGAACATCGCCTTCGGTGCTCGCATCAATGGCTTCACCGGTGACATGGACGAGCTTGTGGAACGCTCCTTAAGGCAGGCAGCGGTCTGGGACGAGTGCAAAGACAAGCTCAAGGAAAGCGGATACTCCCTCTCAGGTGGTCAGCAGCAGCGTCTCTGCATCGCACGGACCATCGCCATTCAGCCGGAGGTGATCCTGATGGACGAGCCCTGTTCAGCGCTTGACCCGATCTCCACCCTGAAGATCGAGGAAACCATGCATGAGCTCAAGAAGAGCTTCACCATCGTGATCGTGACGCACAACATGCAGCAGGCCGTTCGCGTCAGTGACATGACCGCCTTCTACAACGCCGAGGCCGTTGAGGGTGGAACCGGCAAGGTGGGGTATCTGGTGGAATTCAGTGACACCGAGAAGATCTTCAACTCCCCCCAGCAACAGGCCACTCAGGATTACGTTTCGGGCCGTTTCGGCTGATCAGTTCCAGGGGGTGTCATCAACCAGCGGAACAGGGTGGTGTCACAGCCACCCTGTTTTTGTGAGTGCTGCTGATGTGGAAGCCAGGCAAAAAAAATCCGGTCCTGACGGACCGGAGAAGCGGAGAGCGAGGGATTCGAACCCTCGATAGAGTTGCCCCTATACAGCATTTCCAGTGCTGCGCCTTCGACCACTCGGCCAGCTCTCCACCGGCTTATGTGGGGCAGATGCCAATGTAGCAGGGCCTTTTCCAGAGGGCTGCATGCGGCCGCAGCACAGGATCACGGTGCACTGGCGCCAGCAGAACCGCACCATCACCCATGAGGTGGCTGAGGGTGATTACATCCTGCGCAGCTTCGAGCTGCAGGGCGATCCACTGCCCTTTTCCTGTCGGAACGGATGCTGCACGAGCTGCGCCGTCCGGGTGCTGGAAGGAGAACTCGATCAACGGGAGGCGATGGGACTGTCGAAGGAATTGCGTGCCCGAGGCTATGGACTGTTGTGTGTCGCCAGGGCGACGGGCCCGCTTGAAGCGGAGACCCAGGATGAGGACGAGGTCTATGAGCTCCAGTTCGGTCGCCACTTCGGTCGCGGTTCCGTACGGGCCGGACTCCCTCTGGAGGAGGACTGAACGATGACATCAAACCTGTGTGCGCAGGCCGCTGAGCAGGCTGGTCTGAATCAGGCGGCTCTGCGTCACCTGGCAGACGTGGCCAGGGAGGTGGCCGAACTCGGCGGTGCTGAGCTGATGCGTCACTACGGACGTCTTTCCAGCATCGAGAACAAAGGTCGCATCGGGGATCTGGTCACCAACGCAGATCTCGCAGCGGAAGCCAGAGTGCTGGAGGCTCTGAGGGAACGAACGCCCGAAATCGCCGTTCTGGCTGAGGAGAGCGGGGCCAGAGGTGAACAGGACGGCCTGCGCTGGTGTGTCGATCCGCTCGACGGAACCACCAACTTCGCTCACGGGTATCCCTTCTTCGCCACATCGATCGGATTGACGTGGCAACAACAGCCCGTGCTCGGGGCGATCGCCGTGCCGTTTCTGAACGAGACCTTCTGGGGAGCTCCGGGCCTCGGCAGCTTTCTCAACACATCACCGATGCAGGTGAGTTCTTGCAACCACCTGGCGGACGCGCTTCTGGTGACGGGCTTCGCCTATGACCGTCACACACGGCTCGACAACAACTACGCGGAGTTCTGCTGGTTCACCCATCGCACCCGCGGCGTGCGTCGTGGCGGAGCTGCTGCGGTCGATCTGGCCTTTGTCGCAGCGGGGCGTCTCGACGGTTACTGGGAACGGGGTCTCGCGCCCTGGGATCTCGCGGCTGGCGTTGCTCTGGTGGAGATCGCCGGCGGACAGGTCAGCGATTACAGGGGAGAGCGCTTCGACATCGGCAGCGGACGCGTCCTGGCCTGTGCCCCCGGGCTGCATCAGCCCATGGTGGACGAACTGAACCAGGTGGAGCCACTCAGCGGTGCCTGTTTCGGTGCGCCGGGGATCACGGCCGTGGGATCCTGAAGCGTCGCCGACGACTTCGGACATGGCGCTGCAACCCGCAGCTGGCGCCCGGGATCTCAACCCGCGGCAGGTGGAGAGCAATCGCCTGCTCAGTGAACGGCTTGCCGCCGTCTACAGACTCTGGGGATACGACGAGGTGTCTCCTCCCCGGGTCGAGCGGCTGGACACCCTGATGGCAGGGGGTGCCATCGACAGCGGTGATGTCGTCAGGCTTGTTTCGGACGACCCACTCGGGCTTCGCCCCGAGATGACCGCCTCGATCGCTCGCGCAGCCAGCACGCGGCTGGCAAGTCGGCCTCGACCTCTGCGCCTCTGGGCCTCTGGCACGGTCTTCCAGAGCCGTTCTGCTGATGAAGGCGGCATGTGCATCGAGGAGAACCTCCAGAGCGGAGTGGAGCTGTTCGGCGTCCAGGGAGTGGAAGCGGAGATGGAACTGCTGGCCCTGCTCATCGCTTCGGTGTCGACCCTCGATCTGGGGGCAGGGCATCAACCGCAGCTGTTGATCGGTCACACCGCCCTGATGGATCTGGTGCTCTCTCCGTATGACGGAGTCCGAAAGGACGCCATCCGCACAGCTCTCACCCGATACGACCGCCTGGCCATCGAAGCGATGGATCTGCCGCAGGTCGATCGTGACGGGCTGCTTCGGCATCTCGACAGCCGAGGCAGACCTGACCTGCAGTTGCGGGAGCTGGAGGAACGGTTCGGCCCGCAGCCGGTGTTCGCGGATCTGAAGCGTCTCACGGACCTGCTCACGCCGGCGGCTGACGCCCAGGGTGTCTCAGTTCAGCTGGATGCCACCTTCCAGCCGATCTTCGAGCTCTACACAGGTCTTGTGTTCCAGTTGGTGTGCCAGGGGAAGGCAGCACCTGTCGTGATTGCCCGTGGAGGTCGTTACGACGATCTGGTTCGACGCTGCGGGGCGACGGGGATGGATGCGGCCGGTGTCGGGTTCAGCCTGGCGATCGATCCGATCCGAGAATTGCTCAGCGAATCCAGCGCGGGGCAAGCCGCTGAACCGGCTGTTCTGGTGGCCTATTCAGCCGGAACCGGCCTGGAGGATGCACTGCAAAGACAGCTGTCCTGGCATCAACAGGGAACACGCGCGGTGGTGGAGTTGAAACCGGTGGCTGATCGAACCCAGGCGGAGGCGATGGCCAGGGAGCGAGGCGGGCTGCAGCTGGACTGGATCACTCCCTAAAGTCCGGGTCCCATTTGATTCCCGTCATGCCCCACACCATCGTGAGCGATGTGTGCGAAGGCGTCGCCGACTGCGTCGATGCCTGTCCGGTCGCCTGCATCGATCAGGGGGGCGGCAAGAACAGCAAGGGAACCGACTTCTACTGGATCAACTTCGACACCTGCATCGACTGCGGGATCTGTCTGCAGGTCTGCCCTGTGGAGGGGGCGATCCTGGCCGAGGAGCGACCGGACCTGCAGAAGGTGAGCTGAACCACGTTCCCTCAGTTCGTGGTTCCGTGAAGCGCTCCGGGTGGCTGGTGCTTCGCCATGCGAACCGGTATCAGAGCCAGAGTGAACACAAGCAGCGGGGCGTAAAGCCAGAGCGGACCCTTCTTCGTGTGCTCGACATAGGTGAGTGCGAACACAGCCCACAACCAGTGACTGCCGATGAAGTGAAGTCGCTTCCAGTTCTGCAGACCCATCCATTTCTGGGCCTGATCCGTGGACGTCAAAGCCATCAGAGCGACGAACAGGTAGCCGAGCCCCCCGAACACCCACTGCGCCTTTGACTGATCACTGAGAAATGGTTCCGGGAAGCAGAGGGAGATCGCCAGGATCAGAGCCAGATGAACGAAGTGGGACGCTGCAAAGCTCAGACCGATCCAACGCCTGTTGCGCAGGATCCAGATGGTGAGAGGTGTTCTCCAGAGACTCTGGAGACTGGAGGCTGTGAAGGCGATCGAGAACAGAAGCAGGGAGCTGCGACCGGTGGCATCGATGCCTGTCTTGATGGAGGCCGCACTCCACCCGGCCTGCATCAGGAAGACGGCCAGTGAGAGAAGGATCAGACCGCTGACCCAAACAGTGATTCTCGGGCCGTCAACCTTCATGGCACGGAGCTCAAAGCCGAATTCTGAAGCTGCGTTCTGCCCCGGATGAGCCCATCAGTACGGAGAACCACCAAGGGTGGCTCTTGAGGGAGGTCTGGGTCGATTTGTAGGGTCGGTTTTTCTCTCAGATCCTCATGTCGGTGATGGAAGAACAGGGTCAGATTCAGATCCACACCGAGAACATCTTTCCGATCATCAAGAAGGCCGTTTATTCAGGCCACGAGGTGTTCCTCAGAGAACTGGTGAGCAATGGGGTCGACGCCATCAGCAAGAGGCGGATGGCCGCCATGGCTGGCGACTGCAGCGAGGGCGATGAGGGCGCCATCCGGATCTGCGTCGACCGTGAAGCCAAAACCGTCACCATTTCCGACAACGGGATCGGAATGACGGCTGATGAGGTGAAGCGCTACATCAACCAGGTCGCCTTCTCAAGCGCTGAGGATTTCCTCCAGAAATACAAACAGGAGGACGACGCAATCATCGGCCACTTCGGCCTTGGCTTCTACTCGAGCTTCATGGTGGCTCAGCGCGTCGAGCTGGTGACGCGATCAGCCCGACCTGACAGTGAAGCGGTTCGATGGAGCTGCGATGGATCTCCGAATTTCAGCATCGTCGCGGCAGAACGCGAGTCGGCCGGGACCGATGTGATTCTCCATCTGATGGAGGAGGAACTTGAATACCTTGAGCCGGCAAGAATCCGGACCTTGATCAACACCTACTGCGATTTCATGGCAGTACCGGTGCAACTCGAAGGCGAGACCATCAACAAGAGGGAAGCACCCTGGAGAAAGAGTGCTCGTGACCTGACAGATCAGGATTACATCGATCTCTACAACTATCTCTATCCCTTCCAGGGTGATCCCCTGCTGTGGGTTCATCTCAATACGGATTATCCCTACAACCTTCAGGGAATTCTTTTCTTCCCGAAACAGACTGGTCGCGCCGACTGGGAGAAGGGAGAAATCAAGTTGTACTGCAATCAGGTTTTCGTCAGCGACTCGATCAAGGAAGTTGTTCCGCGCTATCTGTTGCCGTTGCGAGGGGTGATCGATTCACCGGATATTCCCCTGAATGTGAGCCGCAGTGCCCTGCAGACAGATCGGAGAGTCCGCTCCATCGGCAGTTTCGTCGCCAAGAAAGTGGCCGATCGACTTCGCAGCCTCAAACAGGACGACCCCTCTGCCTACGCAGAAGCCTGGGAATCACTTGCCCCGTTCGTGAAGATCGGCGCGATGGAGGATGAAAAGTTCGCTGATCAGGTGTCCGAACTGATTCTGTTCGGAACATCAGCGCCCGCAGGGACAGGCGACGAGGCAGATCCTGTGGGTGCAAACGGCAACTGCTACACAACGCTCGCCGGATACCGCAGCAGACTTCCATCCGACAACAGCACCCGCATTCTCTACAGCACGGATGATGTGGCTCAGGCGGGCGCTCTGAATCTGTGGACCGCTCAGGGAGCCGAGGTCCTGAAACTCGAAACGGTGATCGACACGCAGTTCATCCCCTGGATGGAGCAGCGTCATGACGATCTGAAGTTCCAGCGGGTTGATTCCGAGCTGGATGAAAGCCTCAAGGACGACGACTCCGAGCTGGCGGATCAGGATGGCAACACCCAGTCTGAAACCCTTCGCAGTCTGATCAAGGACGCTCTGGCCAACGACAAGGTCACCGTTCAGGTGCAGGCGCTCAAGAGTGAGGGCGCACCCCCGGCCATGATTCTTCTGCCGGAGCAGATGCGGCGGCTGAATGACATGGGAGCCCTGATGGAGCAGAGACTTCCAGGACTGCCGGATCACCATGTTCTGCTGGTGAATCGCCGCCATCCCCTCGTGGAGGGGCTTCTGAAACTCAAATCCGGCTCCGTTCTCGTGGGTTCGGCGGAGTCGTCCCCCACTGAGCGGCTATCCCGCGATCTGGCGATTCACCTCTACGACATGGCACGACTCGGGGTCGGCGGGCTGGAACCCAACGAACTGGCCGGATTCCAGACCCGCAGCGCAACCCTGATGGGTGACCTGATGCAGAGAGGCCTTTAGCAGCCAGTCTTTGATAGGGTTGTTGTTTGATTCCGTCTGATCGGGATCGAGCAACCTCAAGTCAGAAGGACGTCGTCATGTCACGGGTGTGTCAGCTCACGGGTACTCGCGCCAACAACGGCATGGCCGTGAGCCATTCCCACATCCGCACCAAGAAGTTGCAGCAGGCCAATCTGCAGCAGCGTCGTCTGTGGTGGGCCGAAGGAAAGCGTTGGGTGAACCTGCGCATCACGACTCGCGCCCTGAAGACCATCCAGAAGAAGGGTCTTGGTGCCTATGCCAAGTCCCTCGGCATCAATCTCGCCAAGCTCTGAAACCGCTCCGATGCAGCGCAGGGATCTGCTGATACGCACCGGTCTGCTGATGGCGGCGGTGAGTCTTGGCCCGAGAAGTGTGAGCGCTCTGGGAGGCACCCAGCTCTCCATCGGCGAGGCCGTGCCGACCTTCCAGCTGCCTGGATCCAGTCGCTCAGATAAAGATCGTTCCCTGTGGTCTCTCTCCGATTTCCAGGGCCAGTGGCTTGCCTTGTACTTCTATCCCCGGGATTTCACCGGGGGCTGCACGCTGGAGGCCCGCGGCTTCCAGACCATGCATCAGAGCTTCCGGGACGCGGGGGCTCAGGTGGTGGGCATCAGTGCCGACAGCGTCGATGACCACACATCCTTCTGTGACAGCGAGGAGCTGAGCTTTCCACTGCTCTCCGACCCCGACGGAACCGTGAGCAAGGCCTACGGGTCGTGGATGGCTCCCTACTCGCTGCGTCACACCTTCCTGATCGACCCCAACGGCGTTCTGCGCGAGCGGTGGGTCGCCGTACGCCCGAACGGTCACGCGAAGGAAGTGCTGGATTCTCTTCTGAATCTTCAGAACAACACGTCTGTTTGACAAATTCGCCACCTTGATGAAAGGTGGTTATCAAATTCATGCGCGATGTTGTGAACATGGGCAGCAGTAGTTTCATCATTCTCTACCACCGCACACCTTTTGACGAAGGAACTGATGAGCAGGGAAATCGAATATGGGTGGATCAGAAAAGCCCGAACGGCATCATTCCAACGCTGAGAAATATATTCAGAGACTGCGATGACGGAACCTGGATTGCCTGGAGAAGGGTCGAGAATCCCGAATCCGGCGACATTGAGCGGATCGGAATGCATGATCCATCACCATTCACGCTCTGCAGAATTCCGCTCCATGATACTCAGATAACCAGTTTTTATCACATCACATCCAAGGAGTCCTTCTGGCCGATTCTGCATACATTTCCAACACACTTCAACGTCAATAACGCCGATTGGTCCATCTTCGAAGAAGTGAATCTCAGATTTGCTGAGGCAGCCTGTGAGGAAGCTGCTGAGGGCGCCACGGTCTGGGTGCACGACTACAACCTCTGGCTCGCACCCGGATACATCCGGGAACGACGTCCAGATCTGAAAATCGCGTTTTTTCACCACACTCCTTTCCCGGGGAATGATGTTTTCGCGATTCTTCCCTGGCGTGAGCAGATCCTCGAGAGTCTGCTCTGCTGTGATGTTGTGGGTTTTCACATCCCCCGATACACCGAGAACTTCGCCAGAGCTGCCAGCACTCTTGTTGGAGCCAACCGCGGACCGAAGGTGCCGGTCGACAAGAAATTCATCACGGTCGGGACAGCCCTGTCAGAAGGCACCGTCACCAGTCATCTGGAGCACAACGGCCGCTGTGTTCAGTTGCTGAGTTCACCGGTGGGAACATCGCCGGATGTGATTCAGGAGCTCTCCTGGAGTGCTGCTGTCGAAAATCACGGTGAACTGATCGTTCAGGACACCAAGAAGGGACGCAAGCTGATTCTTTCCGCAAGCCGGGTTGATTACACCAAGGGAAACGAAGAACTGCTGCTTGCCTATGAACGCCTGCTGGAGCGACGTCCTGATCTTCACGGTGACGTTGTGCTGATGCTGGCCTGTGTTGCAGCTGCGAGCGGCATGAAGATCTACGAGGACACACAGCGGTCGATCGAAGAAATGGCCGGTCGCATCAATGGTCGCTTCAGCCAGATTGACTGGGTTCCGGTGCGTTTCTCCACCCGAAGGATTCCTTACGAGGAGATGATCGCCTGGTTCTGCCACGCCGATGTCTGCTGGATCACGCCACTTCGGGACGGGCTGAATCTGGTCGCCAAGGAATATGCCGCAGCCCGCCGGAACCGTGGGGGAGTCCTGGTTCTGTCGGAATTCACAGGCGCCTCTGTGGTGCTTGATGGAGCGGTGCTGACCAACCCGTACTCCAACCGACGCATGGATGAAACCATCGAGTCGGCACTGGTCATGCCGGAGGAGGAGCAGCGGGATCGGATGAGTCGGATGACTGAGGCAGTCGAGAACTACACCGTCAAAGACTGGGCTGAAGAGCAGCTGGCCGGTTTCCCTCAGGCTGTCGTTGCATGACCATCGGCCGGCGCACGCTGGCCGCTCTGCTCGGCCTCACCCTGCTGTTCAGCTTCGGGCTGGCCTGGTCCGGACAACGACAGATTCAGCGGGTCAACATCCTGATGCCGGCTCCCTTCGCGGATGCCACGGCAGAGCTGGTGCAGCGGTTCAATCGTGACCATCGCGGGAGCATCGCCCTCAGAGTGACCCGCGGCCCCCGCGACACCGAGTCGATCTCCGACCTGGCCATCAGCAGTCTTCTGCTGGGCAGTCCCCCCTTCGATGCCCTGCTGATGGATGTCACCTGGCTGGCCAAGTACGCCGCCGCCGGGTGGCTTGAACCGCTTGATTCCTACTTTGAACCTCAGGAGATCGATGCACTGGTCGCGGGAGCACGGCTAGGCAATCACTACGACGGCGTTCTTTACCGCTGGCCTCTGATCGCCGACGTGGGTCTGCTCTACTGGCGCAAAGACCTGATGGAGGCACCACCGCGCACTCCGGACCAGCTGAGCAGTGTCGGCCGCCGGCTGATGGACGACGGTGCGGTGAACAGTGGATTCGTCTGGCAGGGGCGTCAGTACGAGGGATTGAGCTGTGATTTCGTTGAGATGCTCAGTGCCTTCGGTGGCAACTGGCTGAACCCACAGACCGGTGAACCCTCGCTCAACTCATCCGAGGCGCTTGAGGCCGTCGGATGGATGCGGAGCCTGATCCGTGATGGCATCAGTCCGAAGGCTGTGACCAACTATTCCGAATCCGAGTCGCTGCAGGCCTTCAAGGCAGGAGATGCCGCCCTGATGCGGAACTGGCCGTACGCCTGGGCGGAGCTTCAGAAGCCTGACAGTGCTGTGCGGGGACAGGTCGGGGTGACGCTGATGGTCCACAACGCGGGGCATCAGCCCGCAGCCACGCTCGGGAGCTGGGGGCTGAGCCTGCTGAAGGGCTCGGATCATCCACAGGCCGTGATCGAGGCGATTCGATTCCTCACATCTCCCGACGCGCAGAGGGAGCGATTTCGCAATCAGGGCTACACCCCCACCGACCGGTCCCTGTTCCGGGATCCCGAGATGCTGGAACTCTCCCCGATCCTGCCGGACCTGGAGCAGGCCCTCACCCACGCTGTTCCGCGACCTCCCACGCCGCTCTACGCCCAGCTCAGTGATGTGCTGCAGCGTCAGCTCAGTGGCGTGCTCACAGATGATCTGGCGGTTGACCAGGCGATGAACAAGGCACAGATCAACAGCATGACGATCGTCGAAGCCGCGGGAGGCGCCTCGTGACCTGGTTGCTGCTGACGCCGGCGCTGCTGCTGATGGCTCTCATCTTCGGATGGCCGATGCTGCGTTATGCCTGGCTCAGCTTCCACGCCAACTCGGTCCTGACGGGCCTGGTGCCGGTGGCCAACGGCGGTGCCAACTGGATGCGGCTGCTGGCCGACGACCGTTTCTGGCAGGACGTGCTGCAGACGAGCCGCTTCGCTCTGGTGTCCGTGACAGCCGAGCTGTTCCTCGCCCTTCTGATCGCCCTGCTGCTCGATCAGCGTTGGAGGGGGCGCGGTGCCGTGAGAGCTCTCACGCTTCTGCCCTGGGCTCTGCCCACCACGATGATGGCTCTGGGCTGGCGTTGGATCTTCAACACCCCCTACGGCCCCCTGGAAGCAGTCGCCGGGTTCGTGGGGCTGGGTCCGCTGAATCTGATGGCATCACCGCAGTGGACCTGGCTGGCCACGGTGGTGGCCGATGTCTGGAAGACAACTCCCTTCATCACGTTGATCCTTCTGGCTGGCCTGCAGACGATTCCGGCCGATCTCTACGCAGCCTTCCGTCTGGAAGGAGGCCGCTCCATCCAGGCACTGCGCGACATCACCCTGCCGCTGCTGCTGCCGTACATCCTGCTGAGCCTGCTGTTCCGGCTGGCCCAGGCCTTCGGAGTGTTCGACCTGATTCAGGTCCTCACGGGAGGCGGACCGGCCGGGAGCACGGAGAGCCTCGCGTTGTATGCCTATTTCAACGCCATGCGTTTCCTCGACTTCGGTTACAGCGCCACGGTCATGCTGGGTGGGTTCCTGCTGCTGAGTCTCTCGATCCTGCTGGGTGCCCTGGCGCTGCGGCTCTCCGGCGCGCTGCGACCGTTGCAGCCATGAACCGACGACAACTCTGGATCAGCCTGCTGTTGCTCTGGTCACTGGCTCCGATGCTCTGGCAGCTGATCAGCTCCTTCACCACCACGGCGGCACTGGTGGATGGTGGGGTCCCGTTCCTTCAGCGCTGGACCCTGATCCACTACCGCCAGTTGCTGAGCAGCGATCCACCCTTCTGGAGATTTCTGCTGAACAGCACCGTGCTGGCCTCGGCGTCCACCGTGCTCACCATCGCCCTGGCCATCCCCGCCGCCTACGGACTGGTGCGACTGCCCCAACGGTGGTTGCGCGTCAGTCGGGCCTTGATCGCCGGTGCCGCCCTCTTTCCTTATGTGCTCCTGTTTCTGGCCCTGCTGGAACTGGCCCGCAGCCTGAATCTGGGCAACAGTCTTCTCGCCCTGGCCATTCCGTATTCAGCCCTTTCCCTCCCACTGGCCCTGCTGCTGCTGACGGCAGCCTTCGAAGGGCTTCCGAAGGATCTCGATGACGCGGCAAAACTGGAAGGAATGAGCCTGGTGCAGCGGCTGCGATGGGTTCTGATTCCCCTGATCGCACCGGCGACGGCCAGCACGGCGATTCTCGTCTTCCTGTTCGCCTGGAATGAATATCCGATCGCCCTCACCTGGCTGAGCCGCAGTGAACAGCTCACCTTGCCGGTGGCGATGGCCCGCATCGCCGGCTCCTCGGTGTATTCCGTTCCCTACGGCGCTTACGCGGCTGCCACAGTGCTCGGAGCTTTGCCTCTGCTCTTGCTCGTGTTGCTGTTTCAGCGCCAGATCGTCTCCGGCCTCACCAACGGCGCGGTGAAGGGATGAGCCTGACTCTGCAATCGGTCGGCCGCCGTTACGGCGACACATGGATCCTTCAGAACCTTGACCTCGAGGTCGGTTCAGGGGAATGCCTCGCGCTGCTCGGCCCGAGCGGTTGTGGCAAGAGCACAGCCCTGCGTCTGATCGCCGGCCTTGACACGCCCGATGAAGGCAGCATCCGGATCAATGGCGAGGTCATGAACGGCGTGCCGCCGGATCGGCGACGGGTGGCCATGGTCTTCCAGAGCTATGCCCTCTTCCCCCATCTCTGCATCCGGGAGAATCTGAATCTCGGACTTCGCATCCGTGGGGTGTCCCCCGATGATCAGCGCCGCAGGGTGGCGTCGATCCTCGAGGTGATGCAGCTGGGATCGCTGGCGGAACGACGGCCTTCGGAGCTGTCGGGAGGGCAACGGCAGAGGGTTGCCCTGGCACGGGCGTTGCTGCGGGATCCGCTTGTGTATCTGCTGGATGAACCGATGAGCAATCTCGACGCCCAGCTCAGGGAGGAGCTGAGGCCTGAGCTCAAGCGACTCGTCCTGCAGGGTCCACAGCCGGTGGTGTACGTGACCCACGACCAGCAGGAGGCGATGGCGCTGGCAGACCGGATTGCCGTGCTTCGCAACGGCAGGATCGAACAGATCGGAACGCCCAGGGAGTTGTACGAACGCCCGGCGACCCTGTTTGTCGCACAGTTCATCGGACGACCACAGATGAACCTGCTGCATCGGGAGACGGGATTGATCGTGGGGATCAGACCTGAGCATCTGCGACTCGATCGCGAAGGCCTCCCCTGCCGTCTGATCGGCCGGGAATGGCTGGGGGCCGGGCAGCAGCTGCTTCTGGAGTGCAGCGCTGGAACGCTGCGCATGCTGTGCGACGGCACGGTTGAGCCTGGCGACGATCTCAGGGTGTCGTGGAACAGCTCCGATGAGCACCGGTTTCTGGACGGCAGCGGAACTCGAATGGCCTGATCCAGCGGTGCGCTGCGACACGTCCTGGATCAGCCGAAGTCGCTGAAATAAATGTCGATGCAGTCCGGTGATGACGTCCGCACTCTGGAGACAACGCAGTGACGTTCTGATCTGCCTTCTGATCCAGACCTTGTTGATTGTCATCGGTCAGAGCCTTCAGGGCCTGCAGCTCAGGCATGGAAGCAAGACAACACAGGCACAACCATCAGTTTCAACTCTCCATAATCTCAACAACAATGATCAAAAAGCTGATTCATTCCGGGCAAAGTTTGCAATAGAAACAGAGAAGTAAAATCATCAATATTGACCATTTCTGATGATTTCCATCCTTTGGCACCCCATCCAATCCATGCATGGTGAGCATCTGTCAGGAGTAATAACCGTTGCTTAACCCGGCAGTCATCTTCCGTCCCCATCATTGAGAAGCATCCCTGTTCGACGATGGGTTCATCGGCAGCCATCCGCCCAGTAATTCTTCTTGCGGGCGTCAGTGCAGCAGTGGGACTGACCGCAGCAACAGCGCAAAGCTCAGACACCATCAGGATCAGCGGATCCAGCACCGTTCACCCGATCACGCGATCAGCAATCCGTGAATTCAAGTCCACTGCTGCTGGTGCGACGAGCAACTTCAAACTCAGCGAAACAGGATCATCAGCCGGGTTCCGTCAGTTCTGCAGTGGGACCATCGTTCTTGCCAACGCTTCGCGTCCGATTTCCGCCAAAGAATTGAGGTCTTGCAAGACCAATAACATCAGTTTCATCGAATTACCGATTGCCTTTGATGCCATCACAGTTGTCGTCAATCCTGCCAACAGCTGGGCGAACAGCCTCACCATCAATGAACTCTCAAGGCTCTGGAGTAAGCAGGCTCAGGGGAAGATCAGCCAATGGAATCAAGTGAATCTTGATTTTCCCGATGTCGGCATCAAGCTATGCGGCCCTGGCATGGATTCAGGAACGTTTGACGTCTTCAACAAGACAGTGAATGGCTCGAAGACAAACTCCCGAACTGATTACACCTCCAGTGAAGACGACAACGTTCTTGTCAGGTGCGTGATGGAGAACAAAGATGCTCTGGCTTATTTCGGCTACGCCTACTTCAAGAATAATGCCAAGAGTCTCAAGTCTGTTAAAATCATCAATCCTGAAGGGCAGGCTACTGCGCCTTCCAGGCAGTCAGTCCAGAACGAAAAGTATCAACCACTGGCAAGGCCATTGTTTCTGTACGTCAATGATCAGGCCTTGAGAAAGAACAAAAACTTCCGTCAGTTCGTGAGCTACTACCTGCGCAACATCAGCTCACTGGTGAACAGCAGCAACTACATCCCCCTCCCGGATTCCACCTACCGGCTCGTGGACGCAAAGTTGTATCGCCACATTCTCGGCACAAGCTTCGGTGGTGATCTGCCGGTGGGGCTGACCATCGGCCAGGCCATCGATCGCAGTTTCGATCAACACAAAACATCCGCTCACCGTTGAAGAAACTGCTCCAGCATGCGGCCATGGGCTGAAGCCTGGGTTCGGATCTGCTCGATGGTCTGAGGATCGGCGGGTGCATCGGCTGCGGCCAGCCACTGGCTGAGGATGCTTGCTGCCGTCGGCAGCTTGTCCAGCTTCAGCCAGGGCACATCGGCCATCTCCGCAGCCGCTTCCACTTTCGGGTCGTAACTGAGGGCCGCCATGGGGCAACCGGTCAGCCTGGCGAGAATCAGCGCATGCAGGCGCATGGGCACCACCAGCCTCGCCTTGCGCACGGTCGCGAAAACAGTTTCAACGCTGCGCGGCACGATCGTTGAGCTGCGGGCCGCGAGAGACGCAGGGATCAGACCACGCTCCTTCAGCGCATCAAACAGCACGGCATCCTGATGCTGGTGAAACGCGAGCCAGCGCACAGGGGCCTGCAGCTGTTCCGCCAGATCATCGAGAGCCGAGAGGAGCACGGACCAGCCGGAGTCATCCAGCAGGGATGTCGGTCTCCAGCAGACGACGATCGAAACGCCTCCAGACCAGGACTGCGGAGGCATCTGCCAGACCGGATCAGGGGCCATCTGCGCCGGCAGTCGGGGAGCCCAGCGCCTGGAACGCTCCAGGGAACTCCGATCACGCCAACTGGCGGCTGTGCACAGAGGCAGCACCTGCCGCACCAGCCACCGACTGGTCGGTCTGTTCAAGGGGCCTAGCCCCTGACCCCAGAGCAGAATCGGGCGGCGCTGAATCCGTGCCGTCACGATCAGCAGCAGGTAATAGATCAGGCTCCGCAGGCTGGTGCTGTCCTGCAGCAGGCTTCCGCCGCCGAGAATCAGGGCATCGGCCCGGCCCACGGCCGCGAGCACGGAGCCCAGCGATCGACGGGGCACGCCGTCCGCCATCGGCGCCAGGGCCCGCAACGCCTCCTGATCGTTCGCAGTGATCAGCAGGCTGAAGCCGGCAGGGATCTGCTGAAGCAGCACCAGCAGCAGGGCATCATCCCCGAGGTTGTTCTCCCCGTAGTAACCGCACAGAAGCAGGGTGCGCGTGCCGGTCCCAGCCACGGTCATCGCCCTGCAAACAGGCTCATTATCCGGCAGTTCCCATCATTAGGGTGTCGCCATGCATGAGCTTTCCTTCGGAACCTGGTGGATTCACATCGCTTCAGTGATCGAGTGGATCCTGGCGATCGTTCTGATCCAGCGGCGGGGCCTGAACGGGCTGGCCCTGGCCATGCTTCCCGCCCTGGTGAGCGCCATGGCCGCCTGCACCTGGCACCTGTTCGATAACAGCGAAGCTCTGCGCGGCCTCGTGCTGCTTCAGGCCAGCCTGACATTGCTGGGCAACGTTGTTCTGGCACTGGCCGCTCTGCAGCTGAAGCGTCGCGCGGCGACCTGATGCCCATGGACCTCGATCCCGCTCCCCTTTTCGCCCTGTCTCTGCCGCCCTACCTGCTGTTTCTGCACTGGCTGCGACAAAGCGACGCACTGCCTCCTCTGGCTCTCTGGGGCTTCCGGCTCACCCTGCTCTTCGTGCTGGTGACGATCGGGGCGGCGATTGTGGCGCTGCGTTGCTGCAACGCGGAACTCGTGGAGATCGATGCCCTCCACGGGGGCGCGGAAGCTTTTCTCACACTCGGAAACGCCGTTCTGGTGATCGGGCTGATCCAGCGGCATCAAGGGTGAACAACTCTTAAGAGTGCAGTTCACAACAGTGATGACCTCGGATGATGGAGCGTCGCTCCACGCCTTGCATGCTGACCCCTCTCCTCGCTATCGCCCCTGCAACCGTCTCCTGGTCTCCCAAGGTTGCCCTGGTGATGATTGCCTGCAACGTGATTGCCATCGCGATCGGCAAGGCAACAATCAAGCACCCGAACGAAGGTGCTCAACTCCCCAATCCCGCCTTCTTCGGCGGCATGGGCCGCGCTGCCCTGCTGGCCACCACCAGCCTTGGCCACGTGATGGGCATCGGCGCCATCCAGGGTCTTGCTGCCCGCGGCGTTCTCTGATTCGGAACAGACCGTCCTGAGGGAGCTGCCCCCACCGGCACTCCCTCAGATCAGATAAGGAAGCAGACGCGGCCCGTAGCGTTCGAACCTGTAGTCGAACAGAAGCTGCGACAGGTCCTCTGCGTCTGCCTGTCTGGAGAGTCCCTCGATCAGACGAAGCATCCGCCGATCCGCACGGGGAGCATCCAAACCCCACCAGGTGCGTCGAGCCAGACGTCCACTGATGCCCCAACGCCAGCCCAGACGTCGGCGCAAGCGAGAGGAGTAGTGGGAGATCAAGGCATCCCGCTTCTGAGGATGAGCCCTCTCATCGCTCATGACGTCCGCCAGCAGATCGGAACTCCGAAGAGCGTGACGAAGTCCCTCGCCACCGAGAAGGTTGCAGGTTCCTGCCGCATCACCGACCGCGATCAGAGCACCACGTCCCATGCTCTGGTCGCGACGGACTGTGCTGGAGACCAAGCCGCCGTGGCGATCCAGCACCGGCAGGCTGTCGAGGTCACAGTGCTGAATCAGGCGCCGGAGACTGGAACCGAGGGCATCGCCCCGGCCTGACAAGGGAGGTGGCAACCGGCAGATTCCCACCTTCAGACGATGCTGATCCATGGGGAACACCCAGCCGTAGCCGTGAGAAACCCAGTGTGAGCCGAGAAAGAAGCTGAGCCGATCCCGCCACGGAGCCGAACGGCGGTCATCCGCCTGAAGCAGCCATTCGACGCCCTCACCCTTCAGCAGCGGATCCTCCCGGGTCTCCACGGGCACCCCCGCCTGACGCAACAGAATCCGCTGAGAGCCCGTGGCATCCACCAGCCATCGGACGGTCCGGCGCTCTGAGGCGCTGCGACCGGAGCGCAGCTCCACCGTGGCGCAATCGTCCTGCAGCTGTTCCAGCGCAACCCTGCAGCCGCTGATCAAATGGACCCCCGCACGGCAGGCCTGCTCCCACAGTGCGGCCCGAAGGCGACCGAAATCGAGCACGACACCAAGAGCATCGTTTGCCCACCACTGGTGAGTCATGCCCTCTGGATCGTGCAGCTGCCAACCGTTCCAGCGACTGCCCCAGCAATCGTTCGGAATCCCGAGTTGGAGAACGTCCCGCATCGGAACGGCAGCACTGGAATAGGCGTTGCGGTGGGGGTCGCTCAGGGGATCCACCAACATCACCTGCTCCCCGGCCTGGGCGAGACGGATCGCCAGGCGCGCTCCGGCAGGTCCGGCGCCGGCGACGAGAACCGTCATCGCTTCAGTGCCCTGGAGAGCTCAGGACTGGACCGCGCCGACGGGTGAGGTTTCGATGAAGTCGGCACGGGATGACAGAGGGAACCTGTCGAGGATGCGCTTGGCCATCTGTGGGGGGGTCAGCTGCAGGGATTCCTTGCTCTGCTGGGGTGTGGCGTGATCCACCAGCTGATCGGGGATACCGATACGCAGCAGGGAGGGGTTGATGTCGCGATCGTTGAGAGACTCGAGAACGGCGGCACCGAAACCACCGGGAAGAGCCCCTTCCTCCATGGTCACCACCCTGCCGATGCGTCGGGCCAGGGGGTGGATCAGCGCTTCATCGAGCGGCCGCAGGAATCGCGCGTTCACCACTGTGGCCGAGAACCCGGCTTCTTCCAGGAGTGTTGCTGTGTCAAGCGCCGGTTTGACCATGGCGCCGTAAGCAACGATCAGCAGGTCATCGCCCTCTCGCAGAACCTCACCGCAGCCGACCGGCAGCGGCTCCCATCCCTCCTCCATCAGCGTGACGCCCACACCGGAGCCCCGTGGGATCCGAAGCGCCGTGGGGCCAGGGTGTGCAAGGCAGGTGACCAGCATCCTCTGAAGCTCGGCTTCATCCTTGGGAGCCATCACGGTGAAGTTGGGCACCGATCTCAGGTAGCTGATGTCGTACTGCCCCTGATGCGTCGGGCCATCGGCTCCGACGATGCCGGCACGATCGAGCACAAACGTGACCGGCAGTTTCTGGATGCCCACGTCGTGAATGAGCTGGTCGTAAGCCCGCTGAAGGAAGGTGCTGTAGATCGCCACCACCGGTCGCAGACCCTCGCAGGCCATCCCGGCGGCCAGCGTCACCGCATGCTGTTCGGCGATTCCGACATCGACGTACTGCTTGGGAACAGCCTTCTGCAGCAGATCCAGACCGGTTCCTGTGGCCATGGCGGCAGTGATACCGATCACGCGGCTGTTCTGTTCGCACAGCTTCACCAGGGTCTGCCCGAACACCTTGCTGTAACTGGGAGGCTTCGGCTTCTTGGAGGGAATCGCCTTGCCGGTGCTCAGGTCGAAGGCGGACTGGGCGTGGTACCCGACCTGATCAGCCTCGGCATAGGGATAGCCCTTGCCCTTGGTGGTGACCACATGCACCAGAACCGGACCGTGGGAACGATGGGCCGCCTGGAAGGTTCGGATCATCTCACCGATGTCGTGGCCGTCGATCGGCCCCATGTAGGTGAAACCGAGTTCCTCGAACACCGCCCCCACCTTCGGCACCGCCAGTCGGCGCATGCTTCCCTTGAGACGGTTCAGTTCCGCCGGCAGTTCGCCGCCCATGAAGGGCAGATGACGGACGCTTTCCTCGACACTGCCGGAAAGGAACTGCATCGGTGGGCTGAGTCGTGCCCGGTTGAGTGCATTGGAGAGAGCCCCGACCGGCGGTGAGATCGACATGTCGTTGTCGTTCAGCACCACCAGCAAGGGGGTCTCCGGCAGGTGACCGGCGTGGTTGATCGCTTCGAGAGCCATGCCACCGGTCATGGCCCCGTCGCCGATCACGGCAACGCATTTGAAGCTTTCGCCGCGGTTGTCCCTCGCCAGGGCCATTCCGAGGGCTGCGGAAATGGAGGTGCTGGCATGACCGGCACCGAAATGATCGAAACGACTCTCCGACCGCTTGAGATAGCCGGCCACCCCGTGCTGCTGACGGAGCGTTCCGAAGTCGTTGTACCGGCCGGTGATCAACTTGTGGGGATAGGCCTGATGGCCCACATCCCAGATCACACGGTCGTGGTCGAGATCGAGGGTTTGATACAGAGCAAGCGTGAGCTCAACAACACCGAGCCCCGGGCCGAGATGGCCACCACTGGTGGACACCACCTCGAGATGGCGTTCACGGATCTGACGACCGACATCCTCAAGCTCAGCGACGCTGAGTCCGTGCAGCTCATTCGGATGCTTCAGATCTCCGAGATGCATGCACAGCCCACTGCAATCCATGCAATCTACGGGGTCCCTTCCGTTGACCAGAGGCTGCGGGCTCTGGAGAGAATGGTGTGATGACCGACTATCTGCAGCGGATACTGCGGGCCCGCGTCTATGACGTCGCCCACGAGACTCCGCTCGAACCCGCCCCAAATCTCAGTCGCCGTCTGCAGAACCGCGTCTGGCTCAAGCGTGAGGACCTTCAACCGGTGTTCTCGTTCAAGTTGCGGGGCGCCTACAACCGGATGTCGCAGCTGACCACGGATGAGCTGCAGCGTGGCGTGATCGCCTCCAGCGCCGGCAATCACGCCCAGGGTGTTGCTCTCAGTGCCCGTCGCCTGAACTGCCGTGCGGTGATCGTGATGCCCAGCACGACGCCCGAAGTGAAGGTGCGGGCGGTGCGGGCGCTCGGTGGAGAGGTGGTCCTGCACGGGGAGACCTACGACGAATGTTCCGCGGAAGCGCGACGCCGCTGCAGTGCCGAAGGGCTCACCTACATCCACCCCTTCGATGATCCGGAGGTGATCGCCGGCCAGGGCACGATCGCGCTGGAAATCATGCGGCAGAGCGAGGAACCACCCCAGGCGATCTATGTCGCCGTCGGCGGAGGTGGCCTGATCGGTGGGATTGCTGCCTATGTGAAAGCGCTCTGGCCCGAGATCGAGATCATCGGCGTCGAACCGCAGGATGCCGCAGCGATGACTCGCTCTCTGGAGGCTGGCGAGCGCATTGAGCTCGACCAGGTGGGGCTGTTCGCTGATGGTGTCGCCGTGCGCCGGGTCGGGGAACACACGTTTGAACTGGCGAAACGGCACGTGGACCGCATGGTCACGGTCGACACGGATGCCATCTGTGCAGCCATCAAGGATGTGTTCGAGGACACCCGGTCGATTCTGGAACCCGCCGGCGCCCTCGCCGTGGCGGGGATGAAGCGGGACGTGATCGATCGGCAGCTGACCGGTCGCCGTCTGATCGCCGTGGCCTGCGGCGCCAACATGAATTTCGATCGGCTTCGCTTCATCTCCGAACGGGCTGAACTCGGGGAAGAGCGCGAAGCGATGCTCGCTGTGGAGATCCCGGAGCGACCTGGAAGCCTGCGCGATCTCTGCGAGCAGCTCAAACGCCGCAGCCTCACGGAATTCAGCTACCGGATGACGGAAGGCTCCCGGGCACAGATCTTCATCGGTGTGCAGGTGCAGGACGAACGGGACCGCAGCGCTCTGGTGAGCGCACTCGGCGCCGCCGGATTCCCCTGCCATGACCTCAGCGACAACGAATTCGCCAAGAATCACCTTCGCCACATGGTGGGCGGGCGACTGCCCTCCTCAGCCCGACAGGCCTGCGCCGGTGATTGCCGCGAACTGCTGTATCGCTTCGAGTTCCCGGAGCGCCCCGGCGCCCTGATGAACTTCGTGAATGCCCTTCACCCCGGCTGGAGCATCAGCATTTTTCATTACAGGAATCACGGTGCCGACGTCGGGCGCATCGTGGTGGGTGTTCTTGTGCCCGTCGATGGCATGGATGGCTGGAGGGCCTTCCTGGACGACCTCGGGTACCGATGCTGGGAGGAAACGACGAATCCCGCCTATGCCCTGTTCCTGTAAGGGATCAGGCGGTACCTTGACTCATCCTGCGGGGTAGAGATGACGGAGCCGTCACTGGCCACCCGACTGGAGGCGATTCTCTATCTCAAGGGGCGGCCGATTGCGGTGGGTGAACTGTCGGAACTGGCCGGTGTTCCGCGATCGGAGGTGGAGCAGGCGCTCCTTGAACTGAGCACGAGCTACTCGCAGCGCGAAACAGCCCTCGAAATCGTCAGCCAGAACGGACGCTACGGGCTGCAACTGCGAGCCGGACTCGGAGATCTGGTCCGCGATCTTCTTCCGGTGAACCTGTCCACGGCCACCCTGCGCACCCTGGCCACCATCGCGCTGAAGAAGCGCATCCTTCAGTCGGAGCTGGTTGATCTGCGTGGCTCCGGTGCCTACGACCACATCAAGGAACTGCTCGCCCAGGACTTCATCGAACGCCGACGGCAGAGTGAAGGCCGTTCCTACTGGCTGACGCTTTCGGAGAAGTTCCATCGCACCTTTTCAGTGCTCCCGGATCTTGGAACGTCCGAAACAACGGAGCCTGCATAGAGTCGAAGTACAACAGCCCCAGCCATGGCGAGTCTCTCCGTCACCATCCTTCAGGTTCTGGCCCAGACCCTTCAGATCTATTCCCTGGTGTTGATCGTCCGGGTGCTGCTGAGCTGGTTCCCCAATCTGGACTGGGGCAATCCTGTGCTGAGCACGGTGAGTTCGATCACCGATCCCTACCTGAATGCCTTCCGCGGATTGATTCCTCCCCTGGGTGGCATCGACCTCTCCGCCATCCTGGCCTTCGTGGCGCTGAACCTGCTTCAGCAACTGCTGCTCAACGCCAGCTTCTATTTCTATGCCGGCGGTCTGAGCTACTGAATCTCCTGCTCCAGAGGCAGAAGATCATCACCCTCGTCGACGCGGCTGCGCACCGGAGCTGAAAACCCTCTGGCCTTGGCGTTCCGGACATCAAAGGGACCTGGTGTTCCCGCCGGAACGGCGATCCGCAAGGCGAACGGATGTGTCCCTGGGGCCACATCACCGATGGATCCCACTCGGGTGCGGTTCTGCAGAGCAGGTTCTCCGCTGGCATCCAGGATGCGGGCATAGACATCCGTGTCCACGACCGGACGACGACCGGGGTTGTCGACCTCGCCGCTGAGCACGAAGCAACTGGCTCCCATCGGGCGTCCGACATCCGGTTGATTTCCCGGATCCTCCTCAGTGCAGGGAAGCAACTGGATGGCGGAGAGCTTCAGATCCGCAGCCGTGGCTGGAGCCGCTGATCCGAGCAGGATCAGCAGGCTGGTGAGGAGCGCAAGCAGACGACGGGACATGGCAGCGATCAGCGATGGTCACCGCTGCCGCCGATGCGACCACGGGCGGCACGGCTGGCGAGCTTGTCGAGGTTGGCGGTGGCAACCTCCTCGAGGTCATAACCGAGCTCTGACGCGAGCTGCGCCACGTACCAGAGCACATCGCCCAGCTCGAGCTTGATCGCCTCCCGGGTTGGGTCGTCGAAGACACCCCCGCGGTCCCGAAGCACCTTCTTGACCTTGTCCGCCACCTCTCCGGCCTCGCCGCTGAGACCCAGCGTCGGATAGACGGGGTTGGCGCCCACGTCGGGATAAGCGGCAGTGCGGCGGGCAGCGGCCTGATAAGCATTGATGTCGATGGCTGCCTCCCACCGGCGGACGCCGGCTTCCAAACGACTGGATGGTAGTTTCCGCAAGGTTTTTAGCCTCGGTATGGGCCAGTTCGATCAGAACCGTCGGACCAAGATCGTGGCCACCATCGGTCCCGCCACGGAAAGCGCCGAGCGGATCAAGGAACTTGTTCAGGCTGGAGCAACCACCTTCCGCCTGAACTTCTCGCACGGCGATCACAGCGAGCATGCGGCACGGATCGCGACCATCCGGGAGGTTTCCAACGAACTGGGCATCAACATCGGCATCCTTCAGGACCTGCAGGGGCCGAAAATCCGTCTGGGTCGCTTTGCTGATGGTCCGATCACCCTGGCCAACGGCGACCGGTTCTCCCTCACCTCCAGACCGGTGAGCTGCGACCAGACCATCGCCACCGTCACCTACGACAAGCTGGCGGATGAAGTGACCGCTGGCAGCCGCATCCTTCTCGACGACGGACGCGTCGAGATGAAGGTCGAACAGGTTGATCAGGCCGAGCAGACCCTGCACTGCAGCGTCACCGTCGGCGGGGTTCTGTCGAATAACAAGGGAGTGAACTTCCCCGATGTGCAGCTGTCCGTCCGGGCGCTGACCGATAAGGACAAGGTGGACCTGGAATTCGGGCTGTCCCAGCAGGTGGACTGGGTGGCGCTCAGCTTCGTCCGAAATCCCTCCGACATGGAGGAGATCCGTGACCTGATCCGCCAGCACGGCCATTCCACACCCGTGGTGGCCAAGATCGAGAAATTCGAGGCCATCGATCAGATCGACGCGATCCTGCCGCTCTGTGACGGAGTGATGGTGGCCAGGGGAGACCTGGGGGTTGAGATGCCGGCAGAGGAGGTGCCGTTGCTGCAGAAGGAACTGATCAGCAAGGCGAACAGCCTCGGCATCCCGATCATCACAGCGACCCAGATGCTGGATTCCATGGCCTCCAGCCCGCGGCCGACCCGCGCGGAAGTGAGCGATGTCGCCAATGCCATCCTCGACGGCACCGATGCCGTGATGCTGTCCAACGAAACCGCCGTCGGCGATTTTCCCGTGGAGGCGGTTCAGACGATGGCGACCATCGCTTGCCGCATCGAGAAGGACTACCCCCGGCGGGCCATTGACAGTCATCTGCCCAGCACGATTCCCAACGCCCTCAGCCTGGCGGTGAGTTCCATCGCCAGTCAGCTGAATGCGTCGGCGATTCTGCCGCTCACCAAAAGCGGTGCCACCGCCAAGAACGTGAGCAAATTCCGTCCAGCCGCACCGATTCTGGCCATCACCCCGGATCCCACCGTCGCCTGCCGGCTGCAGCTCGTGTGGGGCGTGAAGCCTCTGGTGATTCCGCAGCATGAACGGACCACCCACACCTTCCTGGCGGCCATGAACAAGGCGAAGTCGCTGGGACTGCTCAATGAGGGGGATCTGGTGGTGCAGACCGCGGGCACGCACACAGGCGTCTCGGGTTCCACCGATCTGCTCAAGGTTGGAATCGTCAGTTCCGAGGAGTCAGCGGTCAACATGATCTGAAGCACCCACCTGCCTGAGCAGCCATGACCCGGCGGATGCCGCCAACGGAGACGGTGAGGATGGCCCTCACCACCCTGCGGAGCAACCGGCTTCGCAGCCTGCTCACGATGGTGGGCATTGTCATCGGCAATGCCTCGGTGATCACCCTTGTCGGAGTCGGGCGCGGTGCGCAGGGCCTGGCCGAGGAACAGCTGAGCAACCTCGGAGCCAACGTTCTGTTTGTGGTTCCAGGGAACAACGACACCCGTCGCCGAGGAGTCGCCTTCCCGAGAACACTGGTTCTGGAGGATGCCGAAGCGATCGCCGAGCAGGTGCCAAGCGTCAGTCGTGTGGCTCCGCAGATCACCAGCAGCCAGGTGGTCCAGACGGGAGCCCGCAGCGCCACCAGCTCGATCTCCGGCGTCACGCCCGAGTTTCTCCCCGTGCGCAGCTTCGAGGTTGCTCGGGGGCGGTTCATCACCGCCGAGGACAACAAGGCTGCCCGCAACGTCGTGGCGATCGGCCCGGATCTGCGTCTGAAACTCTTCCCCACCGGCAACGCTCTGGGGCAGCAGATCCGGATCGGGAGCCAGGCGTTCGAGGTGGTCGGTGTGATGGCACCGAAGGGAGCCGTGTTCGGCAGCAACCAGGATGAGAATGCCTACATCCCGCTCAGCACGATGGTGACAAGGCTGACGGGTCGGGATCCCACCTACGGCATCAGTCTCAGTTTCATCAGCGTGGAAGCTCGGGATGAGGCGAGCACCGGCGCGGCCAAGTTCCAGATCACCAATCTGCTGCGGCAGCGGCATCGGATCCTGCGCGATGACGACTTCGCCGTCCGATCCCAGAAGGATGCCCTCAGCATCGTGGGAACCATCACCGGAGGGCTGACGCTGATGCTTGCTGCCATCGGCGGCATCTCCCTGCTGGTGGGAGGCATCGGAATCATGAACATCATGCTCGTCTCCGTCAGTGAGCGAACCGAGGAAATCGGACTCCGCAAGGCTCTGGGGGCTCGAAGCAGCGACGTTCTGCAGCAGTTCCTGGTCGAATCCCTTGTGCTGTCCAGCCTCGGCGGCGCCATCGGCACGGCGGCAGGCCTCGGCACCGTTGCGCTTGTGGCGGCCGCGACGCCGCTGCCGGCGACCATCGGCACCGGCATGGTGCTGATCACGGTGGGGCTCTCCGGTTCGATCGGGCTGTTCTTCGGCGTCGTTCCGGCCCGCCGAGCTGCAAGGCTGGATCCGATCGTGGCCCTCAGAAGTCTCTGAACGACGCGTCAGAGAGCGGTCCAACTGCTTTACAGTCGTTCATCATTTCTCAGGATCATGAATCAGCGCTGGCGCCTCCTTGTTCTCTGGCTCCTGCCGATCGCCGTGGTCCTGCTGATCGGCTGGCAGGTCGTGAGCAACGGCGGCGTCAACGGAGTGGGCCCCAGCGGCCCGACCGTGGCACCCCGGAATGCCGCCGTCGCGAGGATGAGCTACGGACGCTTCCTTGACTACGTCGAGGCAGGTCGCGTCACAGCCGTCGACATCTACGACGGAGGTCGCAATGCCGTGGTTGAAGCCGTCGATCCCGATCTCGACAATCGCGTCCAACGGCTGAGAGTGGATCTTCCCGGGCTGGCCCCAGAACTGATCAACACCCTCAAGAGCGAGGGCATCAGCTTCGACATTCATCCTCCCCGCACCGCACCTCCGGCTCTCGGTCTGCTGGGCAACTTGCTGTTCCCACTGCTCCTGATCGGCTCTCTCATCTTCCTGGCCCGACGCAACAGCGGTATGCCCGGTGGCCCCGGTCAGGCGATGCAGTTCGGCAAAAGCAAGGCCCGCTTCATGATGGAGGCCGAAACCGGAGTGATGTTCGACGACGTCGCCGGTGTGAATGAGGCAAAACAGGAGCTTGAAGAGGTCGTCACCTTCCTCAAGCAGCCGGAACGTTTCACCTCCGTCGGTGCACAGATTCCCCGCGGCATGCTGCTGGTCGGACCTCCGGGAACCGGCAAGACGCTTCTGGCCAAAGCGATCGCAGGTGAGGCCGGTGTGCCGTTCTTCTCTCTGTCAGGTTCCGAATTCGTCGAGATGTTCGTCGGTGTCGGTGCCAGTCGTGTCAGGGATCTGTTCAAGAAAGCCAAGGAAAACAGCCCCTGCCTGATCTTCATCGATGAGATCGATGCCGTCGGCCGTCAGCGGGGTGCCGGCATCGGCGGCGGCAACGATGAGCGCGAGCAGACCCTCAATCAGCTGCTCACCGAAATGGATGGTTTCGAGGGCAACAGCGGCATCATCATCATCGCGGCCACCAACCGTCCGGATGTTCTGGATTCCGCTCTGATGCGTCCTGGCCGCTTCGATCGCCAGGTGACCGTCGATGCACCGGACATCAAGGGCCGGCTTTCGATCCTCGAAGTGCACTGCCGGAACAAGAAACTCAAGGAAGAGCTGTCTCTCGAGAGCATTGCGCGTCGCACCCCCGGCTTCACAGGGGCTGATCTGGCCAACCTGATGAACGAAGCCGCGATTCTCACGGCCCGTCGCCGCAAGGAAGCGATCGGCCTCAGCGAAATCGATGATGCCGTGGATCGGATCATCGCCGGCATGGAAGGTCGACCTCTCACCGATGGACGCAGCAAGCGTCTGATCGCATACCACGAAGTCGGTCACGCCCTGATCGGAACCCTCGTCAAAGATCACGATCCGGTTCAGAAGGTCACGTTGATTCCTCGGGGGCAGGCACAGGGCCTCACATGGTTCTCCCCCGACGAGGAGCAGTCACTTGTGACGCGAGCTCAACTCAAGGCACGCATCATGGGAGCTCTCGGTGGACGCGCGGCGGAAGATGTGGTCTTCGGTCACCAGGAAGTCACCACCGGTGCGGGTGGCGACATTCAGCAAGTGGCCTCAATGGCCCGTCAGATGGTCACGCGATTCGGCATGAGCGATCTCGGACCTGTTGCTCTTGAGGGCGGCAATCAGGAAGTGTTTCTGGGTCGTGATCTGATGACCCGCAGCGACGTCTCCGATTCCATCTCCCGTCAGATTGACGAACAGGTGCGCGCCATGGTGAAGCACTGCTACGAGGAGACCGTGTCCATTGTCTCGGCGCATCGCCAGGCCATGGATTCCCTGGTCGAAACTCTCATCGAGAAGGAGACGATGGACGGCGATGAGTTCCGCGCCATGGTCGGCGAGTTCGCGACGGTTCCCGACAAGGACCGCTCGACACCGATTCTCAACTGATTCGGAGATCACACCGCAAGACCCTGAGCATCTCTAAGGTGTCAGGGTCTTGTTCTGCATGTCTGAGCATCACTCATGACCAGTGATGGCACCCGTTCACCGATGCAGGGTCACAGCCAGTTTCATGGCCCCGACTGGACCCCTCAGAGGGTTGCCTTTCACCAGAATCTCGAGGAATTTGCCGATCGCGTCGGCCTGATTGTCGGACTGCAATCAAACGGAAAAGTCAGCCAGGAAAAAGCTTTTGAACAAATCAAAGATATGTGGAAATCCCTGAAGGTCAGTCGCAATGACTTGCTGCTTTAAACATTATCTTTTAACGAAACCGTTGATTTCCTTCGTCGACATCGATCAGAGCAATAGATAACCTCGTCCCAGCAATTCCTCCACCCCTTCCTCCACTGAAACGGTCTCTCGCAGACCGGACAGATCTTGGTTGGACGACCGGATTTCAAGCGACGGAATGCACCGGGCGCTTGTCGATCACTGAGTCAATCAGCCCGTAGCTGACAGCTTCCGTGGGTGACATGAAGAAATCACGATCGGTGTCCTGTTGGATGCGGTCGAGGGGCTGGCCGGTTCTCGAAGCCAGTTCATGGTTGAGGCGATCCTTGAGGAAAAGGATTTCATCAGCCTGTATTCGGATATCACTGGCCTGACCGCGAGCCCCGCCGAGTGGTTGGTGAATCATGATGCGCGAATGCTGAAGGCTGCTGCGCTTGCCCTTCGTACCGGCACAGAGAAGGAAGGCTCCCATACTTGCAGCGAGACCAACACAGACGGTATGAACATCCGGTTTGATGTGCTGCATCGTGTCAAAGATTCCAAGCCCGTCGTAGACGGAACCTCCAGGTGAGTTGATGTACAGGTAGATGTCCTTTTCCGGGTCTTCCGCTTCCAGGAAAAGCATCTGAGCAACGATGCGATTGGCTGAATCGCTCGTTACGGCTTCACCCAGAAAAATGATTCTTTCTCTGAGAAGACGGGAGTAGATATCAAAGGCCCTTTCGCCCCGGCCGGACTCCTCGATCACGATCGGGATCATCTGCTTCTGCGTGATTGCGTCAATCCTAACGGCGTCGTCCTCGGCGCTATGGTCATTGCCGACATTCCAGGGTTCCGACTTGGGCGATCGTCAGACCATTGCTGACAGCAAGCGGGCGTTTCATCAGGCGTTCCCCCATGTCATCGCCCCCCTCTACCGGCGGGTGAGCGATGAGCTGCTGGTGGAACTGCATCTACTCAGCCATCAGACACAGTTCAGCAGCACGCCACTGTTCGCGGTAGGCCTCGAAAAGGTCTTCACAACCTTCACGCGAGGGTATCGACCGGAAAGCCATCCCGATCGTCTCTTCGCAGCGATCTGCAGCAGCAATGGCTTTGATGCCGACGCCCTGAAACGGGAGGCTTCTCAAACCCGCGACGCCGCTGCCTCCGCAGCGATGGAAGGCATTACGACAATGCTGGCCGAGCAGCGGTTGCCCGAGGGATCGCACTACTCGCGGATGATGGCGATCGGCCTGCTGACCGTGCTCGAAACCGCTCGCGGCAACCAGGACAGTCCAGACGGCAAGGCTCTGGCCCAACAGGCTGTCGATCTCTGCACTGACCTCAACTTCCCTTCTGAACGGGTGGAGAAGGACCTGAACCTGTTCGCCTCCAACAGTGAACGGATGGAACAGGCCGTGGAACTGATGGAGGAAACCCTGGCCTCCGACCGAAGGAAGCGGGAAAAACGTCAGGATGAAGCCGCTCAGGGAACATCGAGCTGACCACGCACCCATCGCCAGGAGTCGTCCCGGGCTGTCTGCCCGCGCAGCGGCATCGTGCGCAGCATCAGCCTTTCCGCTGATCGCACCACAGTCGGCCAGCTGACGGGCAGCAGACCGTGGGTGACCAGATCCCTTGGAGACAGCATGAGATTCATGCTGCTGTCGGAGCCGAGCTCGGCCGTTGCCGATCGTTTCAGCGTGGGCACACCGGCAAGCACCATGCGGAGCAGAGCGGGATGTCCATGGCTTGCATCCCTGGGCAGCCAGGTCCATCCCCCAAGCACCCGTCCAGGGTCCTCGTCATCATCGAGCCAGAGAGTCGCCCGGATGACGGTCTGGCCATCCGGGTGAACCAGATCGACGCGTCGTCGCCGGAATCCCTGCTTCTCGAGACGGGTCGCCGTCAACTCAAGCGCTCGTCTCACGTCCGGATCCCGATAGGGGAGCTGCAGATCGATCTGCACACGGGCCTGGAAAGGACCTTTCGCCTGAGGTTCGACACTCAGGCGCATCGGCACCTCAAGAAGCTGGCGACGCATGGCCAGCGTCAACCCGTAGTCGTTCTCAAGACCGTCCCGGATCAGAGGGCGATTCAGAATTCCACTGAGCACGGGCTCCGCTGTTGAACTGTCCAGCTGCAACATCGGCAGCAGCGAAGGATCGGAAGCCATGGGAGCCCGAAGCCTGCCCGGTGCCAGAGGCGTTGTCCCTCTTGGAGGCTTGAGTCGTCGTGGGGCATCCCGAAGCGGTCGACTGGCAAACACCCCGCTCCAACGCAGATCCTTGGCGTCGACATTCAGGACAAGACAGCCATGGGAGGCCGAATTGAGCATCGAAGCGAGTGGTCCGGCCATCGGAAGCAGGGCCTCCGGCGTCCATCGCACAGCCGTTGAGGCCTCGAGGGCCCTCAGACAGAACCGTTCCAGCGGTGATGGGTCCCCTGGCTGGGGACGTAACGACTCCATGAAGCTGCTGCGTTCAGCGGGATCGGAAAAGACAAGGTCAAACCCGGGCAGGAGCCGATCCAGAGGACTGTTGCCCGCCGTTGAGCCCTGTTGGCGTGGCAGCACGAGCACACTGCTGCCCGAGGGAACCCACCCTTTCCACCAGATCTGCTCCCTGGAGGCACGCCAGCGTCGGGAGGCCTGCTCCGGACCGAGCCGTTCAGACCAGATCTCCGGAACGGATTGCCCGGAATCCACTTGAAAGCTCTGCAACATCACCAGGGATGCGCTGAGCAGATCCAGCTGCTGCGTCTGAGAATCTCTGAGCGAGTGCTCCCGCCGGCCGACATGCGTCAGCCAAGCCGTGGACAGCATCAGCAGCAACAGCAGTGCCGGGGCGGTGATCGGGAAGGTCGCCAAGCGGCGAAACAGACCTGCCGCGACCTTCATCAGCGGCGTCGGCGTCGGTCTTTCCACTCGATCAGCGACAGGTAGATCACCGATACACTCACGAACACCAGCAGAACGGCTGCCGAGACCGCCAGTGACTGACTGATCAGGGAACCATCAAGGGACGGCAACGGCCTCAGAACTTCAGAGTTCCGTCACCGTTGCGACCCCAGACGACCATCGCAATGGAGAAGCTGAATATGGCGGCTAGAGATGCCCAGGCCAGGGTGAACAGCATGTGCTTGACCGCTTCGCTCGTGTGATCCTACCTAGGTTCCCGTCCTCGCAACCCAAGCGCCAGCATCTGTCATGAGCAGCTCCAGCCCGGGATCCACAACGCTGCTGGAGCGTCAGAGGACAACCCAGCGCTATCCAGAGGCCAGGGTCATCGTCCTCGACGATGACGTGAACACCTTTCAGCATGTGGTGGACTGCCTGCGGCGGATCATCCCGGGGATGAGTGAGGAAAAGGCCTGGACCCTGGCCAATCGCATCGACAGTCAGGGGTCTGCAGAAGTGTGGTGCGGCCCGCTCGAGCAGGCCGAGCTCTACCACCAGCAACTGGGATCCGAGGGTCTGACCATGGCACCACTCGAACGCTGCTGATTCAGGCTGCTGGTTTGCGGGTGGCCCGGGTCAACCGCAACAGGTCAACGGTGTCCAGGTGAGACTTCTGTGCATCGAGCACATAGCGCACAACCCGTCCCGGGCAGATGGCGAGACCGCGCACTTCACTGCCATGCACTTCCGCAGTGAGCATGCGGGCCTGGGGACCGCAGCTGTCGGTGAGTGGACCGGAGACTGCTCGGCGCAGGGCATCCACGGATCTCAGCATGGCGACACAGCACCCTCTCTCCGGCATAGCCATGGCCGCTAACTTCGACCAGTTCCTGGGAAAGTGTTCGGTTTTGGGCCGGGTTGTGATCACCCACAGCACCTACGTCGAGGGTCTGATCCCCTGGCTGAGATCCCTGGCGTCCGAGCAGGGCATCCAGACGATCACCCCGGCCGTGATCAACCGGGTCAAGGGTCGCTGCCCGACCCTTGAACTGCGGGTGTCCACGCCAATCCGGGGCGGCTACAAGCTTGTGGCCCGTCGTGGAACGACAGTGCAGGAGGTGTTCATCATCACGGACCTGCCGAAACCGGATCTCCAGCAGGCGATGGAGCGACATCGCCCCTGAAGGGCGCGATGGAGTCGCTCAGGGATTCTCGGGATCGGCCAGCATGGCCAGTCGGCAGGCCTCCGGATGAGCCTCCAACAACGAGGGATCGGTTCGGCAGAGCTCAGCCCAGTCCGCCCGCGTGAAGCACTGAGGAAGGATGGCGCGGCAGGCCACCATGGCATCGTCTGGACGAAAGCTGATCCCGTCGGCCTTCACGGGTGAGGAACAGGCGAGGAGCATCAGAACGATGGTCGGAAACGAGAGATTCACGTGATCTCCTCGAGAACGCCTGAAGAAAGAGGGTGAACCGCCATGCCGTGCGAGCCCCAGTGGTCGACCTGGAAGAACCAGAAGGGGCGACAAAGTGGGGTTTCGTTTCCGGCTGCATGGCCGGTCTACGTCACCGTCACGACAGTCTCCCCAAGTCGAAAGAGAGTCAGATCAGAGCACTAGAAAAGGCCGTCACCAACACAGCAGTTCAATGCCACGTTAGTCGGAGCCGAAGCAAGGCAACGGCCAGATCTCTCTGATCCTGGTGGTGATCCTGTGCGCTTCATCGGAGCGCTCATCCGCGGTCGCCCCATGCAGCACCACGGTGATGTGGCCGAGTTTCCGCCCCGGCGATTCCGGGCTCTTCCCGTACCAGTGGAGCGTGGCTTCGGGCAGTTGACGCAGTGAGGCCAGCCGATGATCAAGGGGGGCGGCGATTCCGTCGGACAGACCGAGGAGATTCACCATCACCGCACCCTGGCAGGCGAGCTGAGGAGCTGGCACCGGCAGCCCGGCTGCAATGCACAGCTGCTGATCGAACTGGCTGCTGGTGCAGGCCTCGATCGAGAAATGGCCGGAGTTGTGGGTCCGGGGTGCGATCTCGTTCACCTGCAGACCCTCAGGGCCGAAGAAGAATTCCAGAGCGAGAACCCCGACATAGTTGAGCTTCGTCAGCAGCGACGAGGCTGCGTTGAAAGCAAGCGCTTCCACGGCCTGGGGCACGGCGGCAGGTGCGAGGACCCAGTCGCAGACCTGCTGGCTCTGATGGGTTTCCACCAGGGGGAATGCCCGGACGCATCCGCTGGTGTCGCGGCTGACCACCAACGCCAGTTCGCGCTCGTAGTCCACCCAGGCCTCGAGCATCCACTCCTCGGCAGTGACCGAGCGGATCAACTGAGCCAGCGCATCGATGTCCTTGAGGATCAGGGTGCCCTTGCCGTCGTATCCACCCCTGGCGGCCTTGGCCATCACAGGAAAACTCCAGCCTTGAGGAAGGGCCGGCTGAGCAGGGGACACCAGGCTCAGCGGGCACCAGGGCGGGCTCGGAATCAGAAGATCGGCAAGCAGCTGGCGCTGGGAGAGCTTGTCGACCAGGGGAGAGAGCGCAGCCAGGGAAGGCCGGAAGCGAACTCCTTGCTGCTCAAGGGGGATCAGAGCATCGATATTCACCCATTCGTTCTCAAAGGTGATGCCGCTGCATCCCTCCACCAGCTGGCGCGTACCGGCGACATCCCTGGGATCCGCCGTCACAAGCCGGGAGGCCCCCTCCACGGCAGGGTCGTCATCGGAGCCCGTCTGAACAGCGACGGGAATCTGACGTGAAGCCGCCGCCTGAACCAGCATGCGGGCCAGCTGGCCTCCTCCCACAACGCCGATCATCCAGGTCGAGCAGACTCCCGCAGCTTGCCACCGGGATCCGCGATCGGCTGCTCAGATCAAGGCGCGATCGCCACTGAAGGCCAGGCGGATCAGGGTGAAGAGCATCACCAGCAGGAACAGCGCCAGTCCGAGCGTGCAGGCATAACTGATTTCAAGTTCCGCGAAAGCCTGGTCGTAGACGTAGTAAACGATGGTTCTGGTGGAGTCGGCCGGGCCTCCCTGGGTCATCAGGTACACCTCCTCGAACACCTTGGTTGCGGCGATGGATGAGACCACGGCAACCAGCGCGACGTAGGGACGCAGCAACGGAAGCGTGATGTCGAGATGCTGACGCCAGCCTTCGCTGCCGTCGAGCTCGGCAGCCTCGTACAACTCCTTGGGAATCCCCTGAAGACCGGCCAGAAAGATGACCATGTAATAGCCGAGTCCTTTCCAGAGCGTCACCAGCATCACGGCCGGCAGGGCCAGCTGCGGCGTGGTGAGAAACCCGATCGGCGAAAAGGTGTCACCGAACCAGGCCACAAGCCAGCCGTTGACCAGACCGTTTTCCGCGTAGAGCCAGCGGAACGCGATCGCTGCCACGACGATCGACACCAACACAGGCGTGTAGAAGGCCCCCCGCAGCACATGGATGCCGGGAAGGCTGCGGTTCACCAGCACGGCCAGGGCCAGGGAACCCAGCACGATCGGCGGAACAACACCGATCAGATAGAGAAGGGTGGTGGTCATCACCCGCAGGGCCATGGGGTCGCTGATCAGCCGGCGGAGATTGGCCAAGCCCACGAACTGCAGGGGCTCACTCACATCGAGGCCCGTGGTCGTGAAGCTCATGACGAGCGCCATGACGGCCGGGATGAGAACGGACAGGCTGATCAGAACAACCGCTGGCAGCAGGAAGGCCCAGGCAGTGAGGCTGTTGCGCATGAGCCCCGGGATGCTGGCGTGAGGTTAGGCGCGCGTGACCGTCGCAGAGCGGCAGAGTGGGCAGGTTGGTTCAGCTCCCATGTCCATCACCCAGTCCGCGCCGTTCCGTCGCATTGCTGTGGAACTGGAGACGACGCCCTACCAGGTGGTGATCGGTGATGGAGCCCTGAGCAGCGTCGGAACCGAGCTGATTGCGGCCGGGGTGCGTCCCGGCCGCAAGATTCTCGTGGTCAGCAACGCGGATGTGGCCGGCCCCTACGGCGATCGTTGCCTGAACAGTCTCAGGAGCAGCGGTTTCCAGGTGGAACTCCTGGTGATCGAGGCCGGTGAAGAGCAGAAAACGCCCGCGACCGTGGCACGCATTCATGACGCGGCCTTCGCGATGAAGCTGGAACGCAGCTCACTGATGCTCGCCCTCGGTGGAGGGGTGGTCGGCGATATGACCGGGTTCGCAGCGGCCACCTGGTTGCGAGGAATCGCTGTGGTTCAGGTTCCGACGACACTCCTGGCGATGGTGGATGCCTCGATCGGAGGCAAGACGGGAGTGAACCATCCCGGCGGCAAGAACCTGATCGGAGCCTTTCACCAGCCGACACTCGTGCTGATGGACCCGGAAACCCTGGCCACCCTGCCGGTACGCGAATTCCGCGCCGGGATGGCTGAGGTGATCAAGTATGGAATTCTCGGTGATACGGAGCTGTTCGAAGCCCTTGAGGCGATCGCCGACCCGAGTTGCGCCGAGGGACTTGCCGGCGACGCTCTGATCAACCTGCTGGAACGATCAGCCACCGCCAAGGCCAGGGTGGTGGCCGCCGACGAAAAAGAGGGAGGGCTGAGGGCGATCCTCAATTACGGCCACACCTTCGGCCATGTCGTGGAGACATTGAGTGGTTACGGAACCTGGCTGCACGGTGAAGCGGTGGCCATCGGAATGGTTGCGGTGGGAGAGCTGGCGGTGCAGCGCAGCAGCTGGAGCCGGGAGGAGGCCGATCGTCAGCGCAGGTTGATCGATCGAGCAGGTCTGCCCACCAGCTGGCCTGATCTGGATCCCGAGTCGGTACTCAGGACGCTTCAGGGTGACAAGAAAGTGCGCGACGGACAGCTTCGCTTCGTGATGCCGACATCAATCGGGACCGTGGAAGTGCGGGATGACATCAGCCGGGAGGAGATCCTGCGATGCCTCGAGGGCTGATCAGAGGAAATCAAACCCCGTCGAGGCATTGGAATCGCTGGACTCTTCCGGAACAACCGCCGAGGTTTCACCGCGGAAACTCACACTGATCCGGTCAAAATCATTCGACTGAAGATCAGCGTAACCAAAGCTTTCTCCACCGATAATCAGCTCATCCTTTTTATCAAAATTGGTCAGCTTGATCTTCCTCGAGATCAGATTTTCAGACGCAATGGTCACAACATCGCCAGCCTTGTCAAAACCAAGGTCAACAAATGCTTTCTTCACCGCACCAGTCATGGTGATCTGATCAGCCCCCTTCCCCAACTCGAACGTTGCCCTTCGGATCTCTGCATCGATCGTTGCCGAATCCGTGCCCTTGCCAAGATCAAAGACCGTATTCCCCCTGATCTTCACTGCGGAATCGAGGAGAACAGCATCACCTCCTTCCCCAGTGGAGAAGAAACTTTTGTTGACAACACCCTGACCAATTTCAACGGAGTCATTCCCCTCACTCATCACGATGGTTGTACCACCGCCAATCTTCTGTACTGAACTGACAAACTCGGCATCCTCTCCTTGAGCAAACTCAATCGTGGAACCAACAACCTTGGAACCCTCCAGCGTCAGAGCCCCACTGTCAATTCGAATGTCAAGACCACGAACTTTAGCCGAGACAGTCAGTTTAGTTCTTTCAGACGAGGTGTTGTCCAGAGTGACCTTATCAACGGCATCAAGAGGAATCGCCACAGCACCTCGTGCACCGATCACGCGGACGGATTGGTCATCCTGGATGACTTCAATGCTGGAGCTGTCACCGACGAAATTGGGTGACGGACCAGCCGGTGGCACCGACGGAGTAGGACTGGGCGACGGCGCAGGGCTGGGTGAGGGTGCAGGGCTGGGTACCGGCTGATCGCCCGGGGTGACTGACAACTGGATCTCACCGAGAACCATGGCACGACCGTCATGAACTCCATAAGTCGCCACGCCATCGACAGCGGTCCCGCTTGGGGGAGCCAGGACGATCTGAAGACCGGAGCTGCTGACCCACTCCGGGCCGGACAGAATCACAACAGCCAGCTCGTCCTCGTCAGCATCGGTCACAGCACCGGTCAGATCGATCAATCCCTGCTGACCTGCCACGAACTCACGGCTGATGCTTCTCAAGCTCTCCTGGAGCATCGGTGCAGCGTTGACATCGAATCCCAGCAGTGCCAGATCAGCCTTGAGAGAGGACCATTCACCTCCACGTTCTTCGCCATCAACGAAAACACGATCAACACCAACACGAAAATCAGCGATCAGAGAAGCATTGTCAGATGCGCCAGAACCTGAATTCGTCAGGTAAAAGAGATCCGGAACAGAATCGACCTCGGCAAGATAAGGAGGAAGGCCGAAGCTATTCGCATTCTCAATCAGAGAACCACCAACGATATAATCTCCGCTGGAAGCAATGACAAAACGATCACTACCTTCTTCACCAACAAGTACATTTTCTGTATAACCATCAATGCTGTAAAGGGAATCGCTGTTGTCTCCGCCATAGACGGAAGAATTCGATGAGGCATAAATGATGTTGCCAGCATCTGATCCACGCACTTCTACGCCAGGGAGCTGCACACCACCGGCAGGAACAATTCCAAAGTCCGCTGGGTTCAGAAGCACCTGCTCTCCACTCGCCAACCGAGCAAGGCCGAAAATGAGATCAAGCTCCTGCCAAGCGATATCCCAGGGAACCGTTAGCGAGGCCGAAGAGACAAGGTCGAGCACTTCCGAATCGTCGACCTGATGATTGCTCACGTGAAATCAAAACATCCCAAAAAAGACTAACAATGAGTGGTTAAGGACCGGCAAAGCCACTGGACAATGGCCTGGCAATCATCAGACGGCTTGCATGCTCAAGGGGTGAATGAATGATCATTGAAAACAAAAAAAGGCGGCCATATGGCCGCCTTTCGGGATGTTAATGATGAATCAGATCGTTGATCAAGCCAAACCAGCAAAGTTGCTGATGTGGAAGTCTTCGGTCGTGGTGTTCATGAACAGGCCAACCTCCGCTCCATTCACCCGCAGCAGCGTGTTTCCACCCTGATACTCAAGATCAATGTTGTCGTAGCTGACGCCGGAGAGACCGATGACATCTTCATCGGAGTCAAAGTCCATCACCATCTGAGCCTCGGCAGGACGATCACCAGCGCCGGGGATCAGCCAGAACTGGTCAAAGCCATCACCACCGTTCAGGTAGTTGACACCTGCGCCATCGAGAACGTTGAAGACGTCGTCGTGGTCGCCGCCCAGAACACGGTTGTGGCTGGTGCCGATGTTGAAGACATCGAAGCCATCGTTACCGCTGAGGCGGTTGCCGTCATACGCCGTGGCGAAGGCGGTGTCGTTACCGGAACCACCGATGACCACATCGTCTTCATTGGCGTAGATGGTGTCGTCGCCGCTGCCGGTGAAGATGGTGTTCTCTTCACCTCCGATGATCTCGGAGTCTGCGGTGTCGGTGCCGGCACCGGTAAACAGCACTTCAGCGTGGCCACTGAAGCCGAGATCATCAACGAGGGTGTCGTCGTCGCCGGCCGTACCCAGAACCAGGTCAGACTCTGAGGTCAGTGCCAGCTCAGGGGTCACACCGTCAGGCAGCCCGTAGCTGTAGACATCGAACTGAGACTCGACGGGGTAGTCGTCACCCTCACTGGCCACCAGCAGAACACCGCCGCCGTTGGGGGCTGTCTCGATGAACAGCAGACCCTCGGGATGCATCGATCCGGTGAACAGATCTGCGTTGCCATCCTCGTCAACACCAGGCTCAACGATGGTGTTGGCAAGGATGTCCACCAGGTGGGAGTCCGCAGGTGTGGTCACGTCATAAACAGCAATCGTGGAGTGCTCACCACGTTCAAGACCGATGAAGGCATACATCCTTCCATCGATTTCCTGGGTGAGAACACACTCGGGTTCCATCCCCTTGTCATCGCTGCGGCTGTCGCGATAGAGGCCGATACCCTTCATCAGCTCATCCAGCTCATTGCCGGAATCGAACACCAGGTTGCCGACCTCGTCGTAGATGCTGAAGCTGCGTCCACCGAAGGCAAAGGCCTGATCGATGTCGCCATCCCGGTCATAGTCACCTGCATTGGCGACCAGGTGGAGACGCTCGCCGAGCTCTTCAACCCAGTAATCCTGGTTCTCCTGGGAGGTTCCCAGGTCTTCCACCAGATCGCCGACGCGCACTTCGTCAATGGTTTCATCACCATCACGGGCATCACCCTCGTTGGCCGTGATCACGAAGGTCTCGCCATTGAGCTCGAAGGCATGCAGACCGTCAGGATGCTTGATGCCGTAGACGTTCTTCAGACCGAATTCACCGCCGGCTTCTCCACGGTTGGAGGTGTCAAGGGGAAGAGGCTCGAACGCCACCTGCGTGACCATGTTGCCTGGCCTGTTGGCCTGGCTGACGAAGTCGTTGTCGCTGAACACCATGAGTGATCCATCGTTGGTGTTCAGAGCCAGACCCTCGGTCATCTTGTCGAAGCCGAGGTGCGCACCCAACGACGGCAGGTTGAACAACTCCACACGGTTGGTGAAGTAGATGTCTTCAGCCGCCATGTCATCCACCAGGCTGTCGGTGGCGTAAGCCTCAGGCTGAGTCACACCGAGGATGGTCTGCCAGTCGGTGTCGAGAACATTCGTGGCACCGAGAAGATCCACCTCCACAACGCGCTTCGTCGCCGTGGGGTCACCATCAGAGGAATCACGCTCGGAGATCAGGAAGACGCCGCGGTGGGGGTCGTAGACAGCATCACCGACCTTGTCGACACCGGCATTCTTCGCGGAGATATCGGCACTGGGGAGCAGGTGCAGGTACTCAGCCTGCGGTGTGCCGGTGTAGGGATCAACTGCCAGAACACGGATGATCTCGGCGTTTCCGTCCAGATAGCCCTCAGGGCGCATCGGGCTCTGGATGAAGGCGTAGAGCAGGTTGTCGTCTGTGTTGAACGCCATGCTCTCGAAGCCACGGTTGGTGCGGCGATCGGAGTACACCGAAGGAAGCGTGTCGAAGGTGAACCCTTCCACATCCGCCATGTCGTCGGAATAGTCAGCGTCGTAAACGGTGCCTTCGGGAACGTAACGCTGAACGAGATGACCACTCTCGGAATCGAAGAGCAGGATCTGAGGGCCGTACTCATCGGAGATGGCATACATGGAGTCGCCACCGTTGATCTGAGCTGCCGCATCAGCAGCATCAGGGATCAGATTGATCGACTCAGCATCGATACCGAAAGCATCGAGAGGTGCCACCTGGTACTGGTTGAAGGTGCCGAGTTCGGCATCACCGACAGCCACCAGCTCCATGGCGATGTCGTAGGCAACACCGGCCTCCTGTCCATCCAGACCGGGCAGACCAGTGGACAGACGGAAACCGCCCTCCTCAGAACTGTCGGGAACCATCAGCTGGAGGGCGCTCTCTTCGAGAACCACTCCAGCGTCATCCGTCAGGGTGTAGACGGTGATCGGATACATCGGGTCGTCAAAGACCTTCTCACCGTCGAAGGCATCATCGGGATCATCAAGATCGCGATCACCGATGTCATAGGCCTGAGGACCACGGTCGGTGACGACCACATAACGGTCCAGGCCGTCCTCCTCGTCATCACCGATGTAGAAGGCACCGGAGATGCCACCGGCGATGGCTTCACCAACATCAACGGCGCCATTGCCATTGGGGTCAGGGCGACCAGCGCCGCCGTTGTGAACGCTGGGATAAGCGAGATCAAATTCGATGTCGGTCAGAACAGGGCGGCCGTGCACCCAGTCTTTGAAGCCGGTGGTCCACAGATCAACAACTTCTGCCTCGATCAGATCGATCTCAGCAATGGCATTGGCCTCCTGCAGTGAGACAAAAGCCGTATCTCCGATGGTCGTGATGAATTCCGGTTCGATGTCCTGACCAACGCTCTCGGCTGAACGGGCGATCCGGATGCCCTGGTTGTTGAGTTGTTCGGTCAGATCATCGAGGTAAGAGAAGTCGATGGTCTCGACAGTGAACTCGTCAACGGAACCGGTTTCATCAAAGCTGCTGGTGTCGATGATCGAGATGGTGCCCAGGGCATCATCGGCGAGATCTTCGACATCGTTCGACTGACCTTCATTGGCAACGGCCAGGCGAGTGCCGTGGTCGTTGAAGGCCACAGAGTCAGGCAGAGCACCGACCTCAACGTGTCCGACGAAATTGAGCTGGGCCCGTTCGCCGAAGCCGGTGATGCGGTGGAAAGAGACAACACCAGGATCGGTTTCTGGATCTGATTGATCTGCGACGGCGACGGCGACCAGATCGCCTGCGATGTCGACGCTCTGAACCTCTCCGATCTCAACAATCGAGGAGATCAGTTCGGGCTCCGTCAGATCGGTGAGATCGACGATGTGAACCACATCGCCAGCGGCGTTGCTGTCAACACCGGTCACCAGAACGGCGACCTGATGATCAGGGGCAAAGGCCACAATCTCGGACCCTTCCAGATCGATGGTTCCGATGGGAGCGTGAATCGCGTTGGCACCGGCAACCTCTGCGGCAAATTCATAGGCTGCCAAGTTGTCAGCAGCCAGATTCATCGTGCGGGTGTCGAGGAACGCAGGCTCCTCCTCAGCATCGATGGCGCTCTCCGGCGTGGCGTGGAACTCCTGAAGGTATTGGGCAATCGCAACCTGCTCGCCAAGTTCTTCACCGTTGTCATCCAGCAGGTCGATCACACTGGTGGAAACCCCTTCGATGCCCGAATCGGCATCGTCGGTGAAGGGGTAGCTGTCGCCGTTGTTGTTCACCAGGAAATCAAGGGAGACCATTTTGATCTCCATGTCTGGATCAGCAACAAGCTGACCATTGGCGACGATGACCTCAGTGATTTCATGATCGTCATCAACCAAAGCCAGATCGCGCACACGCTGCTGTCCTTCAACAAGCGGATTGAAGTCAGCGTCGTAGTCGAAGCTGAAACGCATTCCAGCGATCTGTGGGAACTGGCCTGGGGTCGAACCCGGTGAACTCGCGTTAACGGAGTGCTCCATCAATTCATGGAGGCCAGCTGCCGTTGTGTTGACGAGAACCAGGTCGTTGTTGAAGGCGGCAACAGCTTCCAGATCAAGTTGTGAGATAGCACCTGCGGGTTTGTCGTAACCATCGACCACTTCAGTCAAGGCGGCAGGTGCCGTTAACTCGGAATCAGCGGTAATCGTGCCGATCGGAGCACGCAATCCACCACCGTTCTTGAGGGAAACCTGGATCTCGGGATCCACCGTGCGTGCGTACCAGAGCTGGGCATCAGAGGCAAGGTTGCCCATGTTGGTCTCTTCCGTCCGGATGAATCCCCGGCGGCCTTCAAGCCAAACATCCGTGTAGCCGTAGATGGTCTGATCGTTGGAGACGACCACATCACGCGCGGCCTCGATCAGATCAGCAGCAATCGCAGCTCTCCCTGTGGTGACATCGCCACCGACAGACGCAACGCCTGCATCCGTGGAAGGAATTTCCTGGGCCGTAACAGCTGAAGGAACTCCGTTGTCGTCGAACGTGATATCTAAAACACCGACCGAGTCGTAGTAGCCATCGATGGAGACCACGTAAGCGGGATCTCCATCGGCATTGACCATCTCAATACCGTCGGAAAGCAACGTGGCCTCCGTACCGGATCCACCGGAGATGATCACATCAACTCCACTCAGAAGCCCGACCAGGGCTTCTTCCATCTCATACTGCTGCAGATGGCTAGCAAGAATAATTTGATCAATGCCGTCTGCGAGCAGGGCATCGATGGTGGGCTGGATGACTGCAGCCAGTGCTTCCGTCACTGCTGCAAGTTCAGCATCGTTCGTGGGATAACCCGTCAGGCCGGCAGTACCGAGCACCTCAACATCACCGGGTGATGAGATGAACTGCACAATGGGGGTTGTGGCCCCCACAACAGCAACCTGCTCAACAACACCATTGTTATCGAAGTCGAAGATGGCCGCATCAGCCAACGTTCTCGGTTGAGTCCCGCCAGTGGCATTGACAATTCCGTTGGGTGCGTCGGTCACAAAACCGGCGAGATCACCTTCTTCAGAGAAGTCGAGGTTGGTGGTCAGATAAGGGAAGAAGGTACCTGCTGAACGGTCACCAGCAACACCCTCATCACCGCGCTGATCGGCTTCCAGAAGTGTTTCAAAACTGGAGGTGCCAGCGTCAAACTCATGGTTACCGACGGCCGAAGCGTCGAAACCGATGACGTTCATGAGCGCGATATCAATCGCACCGGGAGCTCCGCGCAAGGCGTCGTACGCCTGTGCGTCGCCCTCCAGAGCCGCCAGGGCGTTATAGGCGATGTTCAACGCACCAAGAGTTGCGTCGCCATCAACGCGACGCATGGTGCCGTCGTTACCAGCGTTGAAGAACGGACCTGGAATGTAGTTATCGCCAGCCGAAATCAACAGATCGGATGAGGTTTCTGCTCTGAGTGTCTCAACAAGCGCTGCAAAATTGATCGTTGAGTCGCGACCCAGCGATTCCTCAAGGTCGGACGCGTAGATCAGCCGAAAGTCGAACGGCATGGCGAGCTGGAAAAGGAGCGCACCCGAGATTATTTAAAACATATTGCAACCGGCAGCGTGCAGAACACATTGAGCCTGTATCAAGGAACACACTGGAAAAGGGGGCGATTGGTGGGCAGTGGTTCAGTCAGGAAACCAAAGACCTACGCCAAAAGACCTGCAAAATGACTGATATCAGACAGGGTCGATGAGTCAATATCTTTAAAAAGACCCACTGCAGATCCATCCACTGATAGTCGGGCATCAGAGCCAACCTGTTCAAATGCCAAACTCTCATAACTCACTCCAGCAAGACCAACCACATCTTCTTCAGGGTTGAAATCCATCACCATCTGAGCCTCAGCAGGACGATCGCCTGCAGCGGAGACCAACCAGAAGGCATCATAGCCATCACCGCCTCTGAGGTAGTTGACACCAGCTCCACCCAAAACATTGATCACATCATCATCAGCACCACCCAAGACGCGGTTGCCGGATGTACCGACATGGAACACATCAAATCCGTCATTACCAGCAACACGATTATCACCATCTTCAATCAGGTACGCCGAGTCATTTCCTGATCCGCCAATCACGACATCACGATGACTTGCATAGACCACATCGTCACCGCTTCCGGTAAACATTGTGTTCTCTCGACCACTAACAATGGCAGCATCTGCGACATCATCGCCGGAGCCCATGAAGAGAACGTCAGAGGAACCAAAATCCAGCGCGTCGGTGAGGGTGTCGTCGTTACCTGCAGTGGCTCTTAGGGGATCGGGGTAAAAACCATCCAATGAGTTAGCACGGTCGAAATCAAGGCCCACAACGATCGGATCGTGATCCGATGAGGCAAAT
>ERZ802819.2-NODE-2-length-161802-cov-55.0651_pt1 | contig 161802 bp, 161 predicted proteins | sample MGYA00345647_ERZ802819 | MGnify/ENA primary metagenome ERZ802819 (study PRJEB30503, sample SAMEA104212355) | marine metagenome | biome: Westerlies Biome; feature: [SRF] surface water layer (ENVO:00010504) within the epipelagic zone...; material: water...
AACACCTGGATCAACACAATCAGGAATTGAGGCTTATCAATTCACCAGGGAAGCTTCTGACCATTGGAATGCCAAAACGTCCCGCTGGTCTCGAGTTGAAGCTCATCAATCCTTGCCAAGAGCCCTAATACTGCTGTTTTTGGGCTGATCCCGTTTGGATTGAAGTTGATCATGCGCGTGCTCACGAGCCCTGGGTGGAGGATGGCCACCGAGATTCCGCGAGGCTTCAGATCGATCGATAGTGATCGGCCAGCGATGTTGAGAGCCACTTTTGACATGCGGTACCCGTAGGAGCCACCCGAGGTGTTGTCGTCGATTGATCCCATACGACTGGTAATCAGGGCTAGCTTTGCGCCGTGGGGCATCTGTCCCATCAGCGATTGGGCCAACATCAAAGGTGCTAAGGCATTCACCTCAAATTGACGTTTGATTCCTTCGATATCCAGGTTCTCGAGACCCATGGATTGCAAAGTCCCAGCATTGAGGATCACTCCATCCAACCGCCGACCATTCAGGTTCTGAACTAACGCGGCGATGGAGGCTTCACTGGTGAGTTCGATGCCGGACTGAATCTCCACACCGATGGCCTCAAGATCTGGAGAAGGCTGTCGGCACACAGCAATCACCTGGTCATGGCGAGCCTGCAGTTGACGGCAGAACTCAAGCCCGATGCCCCTATTTGCGCCTGTAACAAGAAAGGTCGCCAAAGAGTCCTCTGAATCAGACAACAGTTTGGTTCGGAATCATGAGGGTGCGATCACCAGCAAGGAATTCCCTCGCTGATTGATGAGTGTCAGATTCACTGAATCGCATGGGGTATGACGGCCAGCATTGGCTGAGCGATCTGAAACGGAGCGAGGGGCTTGACTTACATCCCAGATCGCTCTAGGGGGTTTCACTTTTGCTATCAGTCATCAAACCAGAATCAGAGATCATTGATGAAGAGATGAGTGTTGATTGAAAGTTCCACATTTCTCCGGCCTCTTGCCACAGTTCCCATGAGTACCGAGAGCCATTCACCACAATCAGCTGTCCAGCAAAACCAGCTGGAGATGGTTGGTAGAGATCAGTTAAACCCTGAACTGGTTCGCCATCTCTTGTGAAGATCTCGATCACCCGCTTCCCAATTCGTTTGGAAAGATCTTGCTGGAACTCGTCAAGACTCATGTGCCTTTCTCATCATGTTGAACGCAGTGTTCAGAGCTTCTCTATTGAAATGAGCTTAAGCACAGGTTATCGCTAGCCACTGGTTCGGTGTTGTCGATCCTTCAGATGCGATTAAATTTGGTCCTTCAGCTTGATGTTATTGCTTAAAAGGAAGCGCTAATCCAATGCCTAGATGGGGACGAGAATGCTGATCCAATCTTGATGAAGTGGTCGTGCATTTTTGGAATAGATAATACGATAATGAGAGGTTGGGTGGATGAAAATAAATCTCAAAATTTCTAAGTATTTTCAATTCATTCTTGTTAGTCACTTCTATTGTATAGAAACCAGTCAATAACATACTTGCCAAATGTTTGCGGCGTTGCTTACCGCTTCTGGCTTAGGTGTTAGTGGGTTCTCCAATAACGAGAATGTGCCTTCTCATTCGATTCGGCGGCCTGACTGTAGTTCCCTCACTGTTGATTGAAAAGGTTTGTGGAGAGCTTTTGGACAACGGTGCATGTTCCGGCAGTGCGTGGTTACGGCAGCGAGGGCATCAAGAGGACGGGCGTGGGGGGAACCATGATTCCCTCGACAAAACGTCATAGAACACAAGGATGAGAATGATTCTCATCGCGAATACGCGAGCTAAGATTGGATGATTGGTTTCTCAGGGGTCAGCCTGAGAAGGAAACGGGGAAAGAACGGTGAAACCCCGTCGCTGTCCCGCAGCTGTGAAGCGTCTCCTCGGGAGTCGTCAGTCAGAACGCCCGCCAGAACTCCAACCGACGAGGATCGACATTTGACTCTTTCAAACCAGGCCTTCCTGCGGCCGATGAAGTGGGCTTCCCTAGGAATAATTCCTTTGCTTCTGCTTGGAAGCCCCGCCTTCGCTCACCACCCGTTTGGAATGGGCGACAGCAGCCAGCTCAGTGGATGGTCAGGTCTAGTGAGTGGCATTGGTCATCCTCTTCTTGGGCCAGACCATTTGCTCTTTCTGCTGGCCATCGCATTCATTGGCCTGAAGCGGCCGATCGCCTGGATCATCCCAATGCTGGCCATCGGCCTGGGCGGCAGCCTGATCTCTCAGTTCATCCCCCTACCAGATTTGATTGCGCCCTGGGCTGAAGCTCTTGTGTCGCTAAGCCTTGTTGTTGAGGGCCTGATTGCTCTTTCACTAGCTCCAGCCGCCTGGCTTCTGCCGCTCTTCGGCCTCCATGGTTTTCTGCTTGGTACCACCATTGTTGGAGCGGAGCCGACTCCTCTGATCACCTATTTCTTAGGTTTACTCATTGGTCAAGGCGTTCTATTAGCGCTTGTTTGCTCCTTATCGCAAACTGTGATCGCTCGCCTGGGAGAGCAAGGGCGTCGACTCAGTGCTGGAATCTGGATGGGTATTGGAATTGCCTTTGCCTGGGTGGCCCTGATCGACTAACTACGTTTTCATCAATATAAACAAACGCATGCTGTCACCTCCTTATCCAATGATATGGAGGCTTTTTATTGCATATATTTTAAAGCAGTCATTTGCCCCTTCGCTGTGATAATTTATTGGCCTTGTCTATTTCTTGATAAGAACCATTTGATTATTTTATGTCAAGCGCTTGGTAAGGCCTGAGCTAGAACCGTGGTTACTGCCGTATCGACACTAAGAACTCTTCTCCCTAGATGTATAGATCTTGCAATCTTTGAGGTAGCCAGTTCAACTTCAAAAGGAACGAACCCACCTTCAGGACCGATCAGGACAACAGCAGGTGTTGAAGCAATATCAAGTTCAATAGCTGATTTGGCTGCATTCATGTCTGTAATCCAGCAGTTGCGATTAGCACATAGATGGGACAATTGGTCTTCAACAAAGGGTCGAAACCTTTTATGTAAGTGTACATTGGTCATCAATGTATCTTTTGAGCGCTCCATGCCAGCCATCAGTGCATCATCTATTTTTTCTGGTTGTAATAGCGGGCTCTGCCAGTAGCTTTTTTCTACTCTTGCACTGTTAACTAAATGTAGATTTTCTACCCCATACTCCGCAATTGTACGCAAAATACGACGTAACATTTTGGGGCGTGGTAAAGCAAGAACGATATCAAATTTATGCCTAGATGGCGCATTTTCGTTTAGGATAACTTTGAGTTTCACGACTTGTGTATCAATGCATTCGACAATGCCATATCCGCAACTTCCACCTACCAGGCCAACTTTCAAGGATTGTCCAATGCTTGGATTTAAGATTTTCAGAATATGTGTTAAGCGATAATCACTGATTAGGGCTGTATTTGAATCATGGATGAAATCTTGTTGTTTGAGAAGAATAATATTCATGGAGAATGAGAAGTCTTTTCAACGTTGAACAACTCTGCTGCTCTTATTCACTTTACGACTTGGACCCAAGCACGCTGAATTGGTAGTTATGCAAGGAAGGTCGCTGCAAGGATGGCTGCTGCACAGATGGCTGCTGCACAGACAATACGGTCTGGATTTTGGAGATCACAACAACCTCATTGAGATGCTGCTTGTACAACCTATGGTGATCAAACGAAAATGGCTGAGTATGCCGTGGGTTCTGTTGGTTGCTAATGGGATTTGATCCTCGGCGTTGGTCGTCAGCGGCTGAACCGCGTCGTCGTCAGACCGTTACAAGCAACGTTGATGCCCTCTTGGCCGAAAATGACAGTCTGCGTAGGCAGGTGCTGCAGCTGAAACGCCAGCTTGATTTGCTTCGTCAGCGTCAATGGACACCATCCCAGTCAAGACAACAACAGCGCTCAGATGCGCGAAGACAAGAGCATGGAGAGACAATCCCATCTGTCTCCCCTGATCAGGTTGAACGATGGGGAGAAGCCCTCGCAAAGCAGCAGGGTTGGAATGCCCTTCGCCTCAGTGAACTTGAACATCTAATCGATGCCTTGAATCGCGCCAGTTTTCACCCTCATCTCAATCTTCAACAGCGGTTGGATCGGCTGATGCCTGGCCTGGGTACTGATTTATTTGTTGCCACGCTTAAGCCGATCACGAAAAAACGATGTGCAGTGCTTGCAGCTTTTGCTCTGTATGGAATTAGGTCTCGTGAATGGCTTGACGAAGACCCACAACGGGTGGTCATTGAATTAAAAAACAGACAACAGAGCTCGCGTAAAAATCGCAGAACCAGGTCTGATCAGCGCGCTTCTGATCGTCACTCTCAGTCCTACGGCAGAGACAACAACCCCTCAGAGTTTTCGATCAGCGAGGCACTCCACGTTTTAGGCCTCAAACCTGGTGCATCGCAAGACTCTATTAAAAAGTCCTACCGCCGTTTAGTCAAACAACATCACCCTGATATAGGCGGATCAGCTGAAGAATTCCGGAAGGTCAATGAGGCATATCAGCAACTCATAATGAATAGCTGAATGGACCTAGTGTGATGTTAACTATATCGCGATAAATCCATAAGGCCCACCTGATCATGTTGAATCATAGGGACGTTTGGTTCTTGATGCCAAGAGACGATTCTACTTAAAAAAGCTTAGACCAATCCGTACGATTCTTCGGGATACTGTTCAAGTGATCAAAGTTGAGGAAGTTTATCTAATTGGAGAACGTGAGGGGTGCACTAGTCTCTTAATTGCTATTTTGCTGACGCAGCGGCAGACAAGTACAGGCTTTCGGCTTGCAGAGGCAATGCTCATTAAATACAGTTCTTATAATCTTCTTCAATTAAAGATAGGTTTGAGAAATGCAGCCAGTTTAGTTTGTATTATTTTCTATTCAATTTTTCCCAAGCGTCGCTGTGACGAAATGCTGGCCAAGCCACAAAGTAATAAATGAATAGTGGAAATAATGAATATTCAGGATGTACATACGAACCATACAAGAGCCAATACCCTCCTAATGCTATTGGTAGAGCAATCAGTCGGGGTCCATTTCCATAATCATCTTCGGCCCAGCGTGCACTTAGCGCTTTACCTACAATCCAAGGTGATAAAATAAGTAAAAATGACCAGTGGATTAGCAACCGATAAAGATTCCAGAAAGGCTTGAAAAATAGTGAAACTATCAGGAATACGATTAAGTACGAAAAGATCACTGATTTGCTAAAGCTGCTTGTCTATAATAGCTCTGTGAATACCAAGAAGCTATGGTGTCGATGGGCACCATGAATTGATGAGCCATAGGTCTCAATGTCTTCAATTTTAAATTATATCATTTACTTCTAAACAATATTAGTTGCTACGATTGATTGTTGAGGTCTTGGAATCTTGAGTAAAGATCAGCATTTGTGTTGAGAATCAAATATTTCGAATGGATGAGTCAAAAATTGCTTATTATATTAAAAATAGTTGTTTACGAAATGGGAATCCAATTAAACAAGAAAAGTAGTATTTTTATTCTTGATTAGCTTATGAGTATCTATTAATTTGTGGAGAATTGAATCTGATGTCTAACAGCTGGAAAGATATTGAGAATCATTGGATTCAACTCAGAGATCAACCATTGTTCAGTTTGAGTACACCCTGCATATTGATTGATAAAGATGGAGATTTGTTTGAAATAAATTTATGGGGGTTGACAGGCCACATAGAAATGCCTTCAACAATGTCAAATTCGCAGATAATTGAATATCTTGAAACCGCCATGCAGATAGGAGTAGAGGCTACAAAGGTGAAAATGCTGGATACTCATCAAAGCAACATTCTGAGCTTTTTTGAGGAACTAGATTTGATTAAAAAGCAGGCACGTAATGATACTTTAGGTCATATTGATGACATCCTTTATGCGATAAATGTTGCATCCAATGGTTTCAATGCAACCCCACGAAAAATGTTAATTGTTCAAATGGGTGAGTGCAGAGCAGATTTGTTATTGGTTTCACCTCCTTCTAACGATGGGCGAAGGATGGATTCTTCCCAGTAAATAGCTTCCATATGTTCTTTAACTGTTTCTTATCATGCTTATCAAATAGGTAAGCTATACACAAACTATTTTCGATACTCCCGATAAAATGAGAAATCCATTGACAGCAAACAATGTCACCTGATCTAATAGGGTACATTGCAGCATTTCTAACGACATTGAGCTTCTTTCCACAAGCTCTCAAAACGCTTCGCAGTAGAGATACGCATTCCATCTCACTAAGAATGTATTTGCTATTTACTACCGGTGTAATGTTCTGGTCAATCTATGGGTGGATGGTAGGTGATGGTCCGGTGTTAATTGCAAACCTAATTACATTAGTTCCCGCAGTAATAGTACTCGTTCTCAAACTGTCGAATTATTTATAGTCTATACGTAAATTTAAAATTTCTTTATTGGACCAGTGATTTAATAATATAAGAATGCCTAGCTAACAACGTAGACTTTTTTCGGTTTCGATTGAGTCCTTTCCTCTACAAGGAAGAAATCAGCCCACATGCAAACAAGGAAATGAAATGTTTCGAGTGCGCGTATTTGTTCGTCTGAGCCTGGTTTTGTATATTTAAAATCCATAAATATTCTGTCTGCTATAGCTTGTTGATTCCTGCACCTTTGTTCAATAGACATGGTTTAATTTAGTCCTTTTTTGACTGTGGCCAAATCTGAGGGCTGTGCCAGCACTAAGACCGCTTCTGCCGTGATCGAAGCAGTGAAAGCAATCAGCGAACAAATTGCTGATGAGCGATTGGCCATGCCCTAGACCTATTAAATCTCAATAATTCTACATCAAACTTTATATGATGTTGATAGGTGTTTATACTTGCTGAGCTGGATCATCACGCAATCGGTTGGTCACTCAAAATTCTGTCCTAATGTCTGTGGCTCATAGAGCCATGACTGGACCCTGAAGCAGATCCATTGGGCATCTGAATGACAATGATCATTAGAAAAATGGTAACGACCAAATGCCTTCCCGTTATGACACCATCTTCTCGAGGGTTGCAGGAATCCAGTCGGAAACTGCTAGGTCGGGTCTCTTAACTAGTGCAAAGCAAGTTCCTGCATTACCACGGCAAATCCGAAGTGTGTTATCAAGTCCTGTGATATCTAGCCAAGCAGGAAACGATTGATTGATTTTAGTAAGTAATTTAGGTCTCCATCCATTACGAAGAGATGGACCAAGCCAACCACCTTTTTTAAATTGTACGCCAACTTGATTGGAACTGTTGATTGATAGCTCAGCTTCAACAGCAATGCCTGCCACTGCACCAATGGGTGAACTTAAACGCAAAAGATTGACACCTTTTTTCTGTTCTGGATCAAGAATCTGCAGGTTTTCTAGCCAATTGGCTTGTTTCAGCCATGGCTGGGTTGAGCTACTCCATCTCAATTCCCATACTCCTTTAAGTAGCAACAGATCAGATTCAAGATCTACGTTCGAATTCGTTTCAATCTGCATGATCAATGAAGGAATCAAACCATTCCCAGGATCTGAGCGCAGAAGCTCCATTAATTGATCTGTGCAATTCATTAAATTAGTTCAGGATGATTTGGGTCGCCTTTAAAAGGACCGATGGTCCAACTTGTGATCCATCCTCCATAAAAGGTTCCAGGCTGTGGGAATACCTTTTCACCTTCCAAAATACAAGCATCAACTAATTGGGGGTACAGACTGATCCAGTCCTCAAGGAGTGCAAAACGCTCCGTTGGTTTCGGATAACTCCATCCAGCACGTGGTCGGAGCTCAGACCCATCGGCTTTACTTAGTGACCAGTACTCTGCCACTCCCTTCCATTCACAAAATGTGGCCCTTCCAGTGGTCTGATGCAGCGATCCCTTGATAAAAGCGTCTTGATGGATATAGATCGTTGGCGGATGAAAGGTTTCGCACACACGTACGTAGCGGTTATCCTCAGCAATAATCTCATCGGCAACACGAACTGAGACGCCGCCATTGATGAGTTCAACCAATGGCGGCCTTGGGTAGTTGGATACTCTTTCTTCAGTTGGCATTTAGGCAAGTCACCATTCACCACTTTAGGCATTGTTGATGCTTGGCTGTGGGTTTACCTTAAATTGTTTTTGTTATACATTTGCCAATTTTTTCTTTAGCGAGGTTTTGCTTATCAATAAACAAAGTAGTATCCCAAAATTTCTCCAATTGTGGATACTAGTGAAATGAACTTAATCAGCATGTTGCTCGAATTGTTCTACATTTCTGTGAGTCTGTCTAGACGGGATTCATCGTTATTTTTAGACGGTAATTGATCAACCAATGGCGAGATGCCTATGGATAAGCCCTAGTTATTCGCTTTTGATACTTATGATCGCTCCTGTCCTGTGTAATTTCTATTCAAAGCTGAATCATGTAAGTTAACCACTTATGCTTGACATCTTTAGCGCTTCTCTATCGGTTTCCGAGTGAATCCTGAGCTCACGATCAATTTGAAATCGCAAAAGTCTTCTCTCTTGTTTAATAGCTCAGGACTGTGCACGGCCTTTCGCTGATGATCTGCATGGGTATCGGTGATCAATGCTCCTTTCAGCATGGGATCAGTTACGTAGCCTTTGCTTTTTAACACTTCGAGCATTGATGAGACAGTCGTTCTCAAAGTTGGCTGTTTCGCTTGCAGTCAGTAGCACCAAAGTGTTATGAGCACCTAGTATTTCTTATGGAACAAGTCATTGGCTTCCACACGGATTGAACGTTGGATTGGGTTTTAAGATATTAAATATACCAAAGCTATTTACAATCTTTTTAAAGATTAGAAGTCCGAAATGAACATAATTGTTGAATGGTTTGATTGAATAGATATTTTTAGTGATTAAGCTAAGAATGGTATTGGAATTCTATTACTTGCTCATTTCAAGCATTCGCTCAATTGGAGCCAATGCTCTGATTCGTAGGTCTTCGTCCATTTCAATCTTAGGCTCAAGCGTCTCCAGGCATTGCCATAGTTTTTCAAGGTTATTCATCCGCATGTAAGGGCATGTATTACAGCTACATCCGTCCAGGCCTGGTACGTCGAGGAAGGTTTTATTGGGAACCATCTTCTGCATTTGATGCAATATACCGGGCTCAGTGAGCACGATAAAAGTGTTTGCAGAACTCGATTGTGCATGCGCCAAGAGTTTGCTGGTTGAGCCTATGAAATCCGCTATATCAAGTAGGTTTTCCATGCACTCAGGGTGAGCAATCACTTCTCCGTCGGGGTGTTGAAGCTTAAGTTTTAATAAAGCCTCTTCGCTAAATGTTTCGTGAACGATGCAGCGTCCTTGCCACAATGTGAGTTCACGCCCACTTTGCCGTTGGACCCAGCGTCCCAGGTTTTGATCTGGGGCGAATAAAATAGGTTGATCAGACGGAAGTTGATTAACAAGGTCAACGGCATTGCTGCTAGTGCATATTAAGTCACTTTGTGCTTTTACAGCTGCGGTGCAATTAATATAACTGACAACAAAATGTTCAGGATGCTTGGCTTTGAATGCCTCAAATTCATCGGCTGGACAATCATCTGCTAGTGAGCATCCTGCGTCGCTATCAGGCAACAGGACAATCTTGTCTGGACTTAAAATCTTTGCTGTCTCTGCCATGAAATGTACGCCGCAAAATACAATCACATCTGCATCTGTGCTGGCTGCTTTACGTGAGAGTTCTAGGGAATCACCAATAAAATCAGCGATATCTTGTATTTCTGGTTCCTGGTAATAATGCGCCAATACGATGGCGTTGCGATCCCTTCGAAGCTGGTTGATTGCGCTGACCAGATCACCGGGAGTGTCTTTCATGATCCTGTTCCCTAGCTCTGTCTCAGGGTTGATTTCAGACATTCTGGCCACATCGGGCAGGATGTTGAAAGCTTAGGCACCACTCCTGACCAGATTGCGCCTCGCCATAGCCGGAGACCTTCATGGTGACTGGACCTGTCACGACGAACAGCTGCTCGAGCAGTTGCGGCCTGATGCTCTGTTGTTCGTGGGCGACTTGAGTGATGGTGATCTGCGCTTAGTGAAAGCCATTACGCGTTTGAAGCTCCCCTGCGCCGTGATCCTTGGTAATCACGACCGAGGGAGAGATCGCAGTGGTGAACGTCTGCGACAGCAGATTTCCATGTTGGGGGATCTCGACTGTTCCTGGAAGTTGCGCAATTGGTCGACTCCAGAAGTTGCCATTGTTGGCGCCCGTCCATGCAGTTCAGGAGGTGGTTATCAGCTGTCTGAAGCGGTGCAAAGTGTGTTCGGCCCAGTCACTGAGCAGCAATCGGTTGATCGGATCGTTCAGGCGGCGTCAGACGCACCCGACGACTGGCCACTCGTGCTTCTCGCCCACAGTGGTCCCACTGGTCTTGGTTCTGATGCGTCCAGCATCTGTGGTCGGGATTGGAAACATCCCCACATTGATTGGGGCGATCGTGATCTTGCGATTGCTGTTGAGACCCTGCGCCGCCGGCGAGCTGCTGATTTGGTGGTGTTTGGCCACATGCATCACAGCCTCAGAGGGGGGAAGGGAGAACGGATGACATTTCATCGTGATCGTTATGGCACCGCCTACGTCAATGCCGCGTGCGTTCCACGATCGGGATCAGACGAAGCGGGACAGACTTTGATTCATTTCACCTGGGTTGAATTTGAAGGTCGTCAACTCAGTCTTGTAAGCCATCGCTGGTTCCATCCGAATGGAACGCTTGCCTACGAGCAAACGTTGTTGAGGCAACCCAGTGAAAGCTCTAGGTCATGCTGATTTATGTCTGCCTAAGCAGTCATGGTTTTGGACACGCTGCACGACAAGCCACTGTTTTGTGCGCTTTGCATCAGCTTCGTCCGTCCTGGAGGCTTGTGGTCAGCTCCCTGGTCTCTGCTGATTTTCTGAAGCTGGTCTGCGGTGCTGTGCCCGTAGAGCAACGCCTTGTTGGTTGGGATGTGGGAATGATTCAGGCCGACGCGCTCGGCGTGGATCAAGAGAGAACCCTGGAGTCCTTGAAGGCTCTGGATGCTCAGTTGCCACAACGTCTCGATCAAGAGGCTGCCTGGCTTGCTCAGCAGAACACCCCAGTTCTTGTTGTTGGTGATATCCCACCGGCAGCAGCAGTACTGGCTGAAAGGCTCGGCGCTCCTTTGGTTTGGATGGGTAATTTCGGCTGGGATGACATTTATGAACCCCTTGGTGGACGATTCACCGAATACGCAGCATCAGCACGCGCTCAATACCGGCAGGGGGAGCTGCTGTTGCGCTGCCCTTTTTCACTGGCGATGCACTGGGATATAGACGAGCAGGCGTTAGGTGTCACCGTCTCTGCCTTGCGCGAACTTCCTGGCCCATTGCGTCAACACTTGGAACACATCCAGCAACCTCTAGTGCTTGTTGGATTTGGGGGCTTGGGTGTCGCGATTGACCCTGCCTTATTTCGTCTTTGGCCCCATCATCATTTTCTGATGCCGGCCCCCGTGGCTCCTCATCTGCGTGCCAACTTTCAATCTGAGGGCAATGTCACTCTTTTGCCCGAAAGTGTTCGGCCTTTTGATGTCATGCCTTTTTGCGACCGACACTTAGGCAAGCCTGGTTACAGCACGTTTTGTGAAGCGTTAAGCCAAGACCTAGGGATGCATGTCGTGGAGCGTGAAGGCTTCGCTGAGGCTTCCGTGCTCATGGATGGCCTTCGTCTGTATGGACAACACAGGATTCTCAGTCGCCATGCTTTCAATCAAGGTGAATGGGAACTCGATCAACAACTTGTCGATGCAATCCGCCCGATTGCTTCAAAACAGGGTGCGGAAGAGGCAGCAAAGGCTTTGGCCACGGTGGCATCGAGCACAGTTCAGCACGTCTGATTGTTGCAATTACTTTTTTTAATCTCTGCCGAGATGGTCGGTGCGCTCTGGCTTTGGCGCATGATGCGTCCCACATGAGTCTTGGCAGCGACTAGGGGCAATTGCTCATCTGTCACATCAGCTCTTGGGTCTCTCGAGCTCGTTCGTCAAAGTTCCCATTATTGAGCCTGTTTCGTTCAATTTCGTTTCTATTTGATATTTCGAGTGCCGCCTTATTGCGGACTGTTGATCTCCTCTTCCGGTCAATCTTTCTTCTTTGACACGTATGACTGTTCTTGCGAAAACCGTTTGTCGTCTCCTTCCAGCGGCTCTCGCAAGTTTTGGTCCAGCATTCATGGCTTCTCAGTCTGCTGAAGCTGCTGTAGCTGCGATGCCAACGCTTCAAGCATCACGCTCTGGACTGATGACTTCAACAGATCAGTCTGTCAGTGCCCTCCCATACATCATTACCCCAGAGCGACGGGCTCTTCTCAATACGATCCGCTTCGCTGAAGGAACCTGGAAAAACGGTCTCGATATTGGTTATCGCGTGATGTTTGGCGGGGGGCTGATGGGGTCGATGGATCGCCATCCCGATCGCGTCATTTATTCCTCTCGTTATGCGAGTGCTGCGGCTGGTGCCTATCAGTTCATGCCATTCACCTGGGATCTGGTGAAGCGCAGTTTGGGGGTGAGGGGTTTTGGACCTGAAGTTCAAGATCAAGGTGCTCTGTTCCTCGTTCAAAGACGCAAAGCTCTGCGCCTCACAGATGTTGGTGTGATGACACCTCAGCTCGCGGCGAAGCTAGCTCCGGAGTGGGCCTCTTTCCCTACGCTTCGCGGCCGCAGTTACTACGGCCAGCCTGTAAAACGTTTCGCCAATCTTCAATCGTTTTATCAGGTCAATCTGAGTCAGCTGCGTCAGATCAGAGATCAACGCCAAGAAGCTCTCAGCGATGACCCTGGCAGCAACGGGCCCAAAGCCCCTGTTTGCACAGGACCAACGATTCTTTGTGGCATGCCCCTATCAGGATCTTGATTTAATGGGGGCCAATTATTTGTCATTTTCTTCTGCCAATTTTCGGCCAACGATTGTTTGGGCGATCAGATAGGCACCCACCATCCCTCCAACGAATCCCATCCCGTTGCGCACGAGCGGCAACAGATCGCTTGTTCGTGTGACCACCGGTGCGATGCCAAACACGCCAAACAACATCACCCATAGGGGAGACAACAGGAGTACCCAAGCCCAGGCGATACGTTCACCCTCTTTACGCGGATAGGCAGCAAATCCGGCGATTAAGCCACCAAGCACCGAAGTGGCCAAAGTTAAGAGCCATTGTTCCCGCGGCAAACCCGGAACAAACTGACAACCGCCTCGATCCAGGCAAAGTTCTACGGCTCCGATCGTCGCCAAGAGTGAACCGTCCTCACCGTTGTCGCGGACGTAAAACTGATTTCCATAACGCGTTTGCAGCTCCACCCACCAGGTCCGCGGCATTAAGGCAAAAAAGGCATCGCCCACGTTGAAATTGAGCAAATTCCCACCGCGAGGATCACCAATAATCAACAAACTCCGTTCATCGAGGCCCCAAAACTCTTTAACGGCGAGACCAGGAGTCTTTTCATACTGGGTAAGAACTCTCAGTTTCCAGCCACTGCTCTGTTCAAACGCATCCAATGACGTTTCAAGCTCTTTGAGTTGATTGTCACTAAAGGCGTGAGCCAGATCGATCACCGGGGTTGGATGGTCGGGAAGTAGCTCTGGGTTGTCAATCGCCTGGACTGGACTTGCGACGAGAAGCAACAGAAATAAGCTGAACAGCGGGAACAAAAATCGTGTGAAGCGCGGTTGTGTTCCCATAGCTCTGTCGCATTACAGGCATTCTCCTCAATGACAGGCCCTGCTGCGCCCTGCCCTTTATGGCTTCACCAGCGTTTAAAGCAATTAGGCGGTTCCGTCCCCTTCTCCCAGTTCATGGCCTGGGCTTTGCATGACCCTAAACATGGGGCCTATGGCAGTGGCCAACTGAAGATTGGCAAGGGAGGTGACTTTGTGACGTCAGCCACCCTGGGTCCTGATTTTTCAGCCTTGATGGCTTGTCAGCTTGTCCAGTGGCTTCGAACTCTCGCTCTGAACCACCCAACGGAAACCCTCTCCATCGTTGAAGTTGGGCCTGGTGAAGCGGAGTTGAGTTGTGATCTCATCGACTATTTGAGCGAGCAGCTTCCCGACCTGGTCCATCGACTTGAGCTCGTTTTGGTTGAAGCCAATCCAGGGATGGAACAGCGTCAACGCAAACGGATAGAGCAGCACCAGGGGTCAGGCGATTTCAATCAACTCTTTCGGAAACGCTGGAGCTCTTTATCAGAACTCAAGACCAGCCCGGTGATAGGTGTCTTGATTGCTCATGAGCTCCTCGATGCCTTTCCGGTGGAGCGCCTTGAACTGAACGATGGACGGCTGCATCGTCAAACCGTTCAACTGCAAGATGAAAACAATGGCGATCAGGGTCTGCACTGGGGAATTGAACCCATCCCTCAGACGCTTCAAGAGCGCATGAACGCAACGTTGTCAGCAACACAGATTGCTTTGCCTCCAGAGGACGCTGAGGACGGATGGACCACGGAATGGCATGACGAATGCGCCAATTGGTTCGCAGAGGCGTCTGAGGCTTTAATCGCGGGCCATCTCCTTGTTGTTGACTATGCCCTCGAGGCACATCGTTACTACTCCGCTCAACGCAGAGAGGGGACTCTCATGGCCTATCGAAACCAACGAGCCAGTAACAACGTCTTGGTTGATGCAGGCAAACAAGACCTCACGGCTCATCTCTGTCTTGAGACCATGGTGCATCAAGCCACTACCAATGGTTGGACCCTGGAGGGGCAGTGCCGACAGGGTGAGGCTCTACTGGCCTTAGGCCTTGCTGAGCGATTCAGCAGTCTTCAACAGCTTGCGGGCCACCAACTCGCTGAGGTGCTGCAACGTCGTGAAGCTCTCCTGCGTCTCGTCGATCCTGCCTGCCTTGGGGAATTTCGATGGCTGTCGTTCCTGCGATTCAACCCGTTGTTCCCAAATTCAGGAACTGGTGAGCGGAGTCAATTCCTGCAAGAGCCTTCAGACATCAGCGCAACGATGCCAGGCAGGCTTTGATTTCATCACTGCTTACGTCATCCACGATCGACACAGCACCGATACGTGTCGGAAGCACGAAGCGAAGACGACCGTTGCGGACTTTCTTGTCGCCTTGAAGCGTGCTTAAGACCAGATCTGGATCGAGATCAGGCCATTGGCTGGGCAATCCAGCACTTTGAATCAAACGTTTCTGACGTTCAGCATCGGTTTGGGGCAAAACACCGCGCTGCACGGAGAGTGAAGCCACCGCCACCATGCCAATCGCAACCGCTTCGCCATGGAGCCAGGTGCCGTATCCAGTCAGTGTTTCGACCACATGTCCAAACGTATGGCCGTAATTGAGGATGGCCCTCTGACCACCCTCTTTTTCATCAGCAGCGACAACGAGTGCTTTGGCTTGTGCAGACCGTTCGAGCATCGTTTCCAGCAGCTCGGTGGAAATCGAGAGAGGGTCGTCAAAGCCGGCGGATCGCTCGAGCAAGTCGAACAATTCTGAATCTCCAATCATTCCGTATTTGATCACCTCAGCGAGACCAGCCTTGAATTCGCGCACGGGAAGGGTCTGAAGCGTGTCTGGATCAATCATCACCAGCCTTGGCTGGTGAAAGGCGCCGATCAGATTTTTACCGCCCGGATGATTCACACCCGTCTTTCCGCCAATTGCGGCATCCACCATGGCCAATAGCGTTGTCGGAACCTGCACTACTCCGATTCCGCGCAGCCAGCAAGAGGCTGCAAACCCAGTCATGTCTCCAACAACACCTCCACCTAAAGCGAGCATCAATGACTGACGCTCCAACCCTTTCTCTTTTGCAGCATCAAGGATCGTGCTGAAGGTGTTCAATGTTTTTTGATCTTCCCCTGCGGCAATCGTCAGCAAACTGGCTTTAAATCCCGCCTGAGTGAGGCTGGACAGACAGCGGCCTCCATAGGGCGTAGCAACATCTGCATTGCTGACTACCAGGATTTTGGTGTTCGGGCGAATCCCGATTCGAAGCAATTCAGCGCCGAGATGATCCACACCTCCGCAGTTGATCACGACGTCATAAGGATTGTGTTCGAGCGCCACGCTGATACGTCTTACAGCTACCGCTGATGTGGAGCTCGGTTGGGATTGGGTCATGCCGCCCGCTGTGACGGATCTATTCTCCTTCAAACCATCTGGCGCTGGTGATGGCCCTGCCTTCAACGTCCAAACAGCGGTCCACGCTCATTGCTTGGGGGTTTCTAGCTCCTGCCCTCATTCTTCTGAGCCTTTCCGTATTGGTTCCAGCATTGATGGCGCTGGTGATCAGTTTCACGCAAACAGGACTAGATGTCACCGAACCACTGAAATTTATTGGCTTAACCAATTTTCAGCGGCTCCTTGGCGATCCAATGTTTTATCAGGTGCTAGGCACCACTTTGATTTATTTATTTGGTGTCGTTCCACCGATTGTGATCGGAGCCCTAACCCTGGCGGTTCTTGTTAATCGAGTCCTTCCAGGTGTTCACATCCTGCGCGCTGCTTTCTATACGCCAGTTTTGGTGTCGATCGTTGTAGCTGCTATCGCCTTTCGATGGCTCTATGCCGAAAACGGCTTAATTAACGGATGGCTTGGCGCCTTGATTGGTCAAGGATTCATCCCCATTGATTTTTTAACCAATCCGTTTTTAGCCCTTCCCTCAGTGATGCTCGTCACGCTATGGAAAGGATTGGGCTACTACATGGTGATTTTCCTGGGTGGACTTCAAGGCATCCCAACAGAGCTTTATGAAGCTGCTGAGCTAGATGGAAGTGAAGGCTGGCGGAAGCATGTTGATATCACTCTGCCGTTGCTGCGTCCTTACGTCACCTTGGTGGCTGTGATCTCCGCGATTGCTGCAACCAAGGTCTTTGAGGAGGTGTTTCTGATGACACAGGGTGGCCCTGCAGACTCCACCCGCACCCTCGTTTATTACGTCTATGACCAGGCTTTCGCAGAACTAGAAATCAGCTATGCCTGCACGGTTGGGCTCGCGCTGTTCCTACTCGTTTTATTGCTCACAGCCATTCGACTTGCGTTCGGAGGAGAACGAAGCCTGATTTAGGGCTGTCATCGTTGCTAAAAGGAGAGAATGACAAGCTCCACCCAGACCGATCTGCAACGGATGCCCAACGCTGACAACACAATTGGGGTGATCGGTGGAGGGCAACTTGCCCTCATGCTTGGTGAAGCAGCGCAAACACGAGGTTTGACGCTTGCGGTTCAAGCGTCAAAAGCTGAAGACCCTGCTGCCTCACTGGCTAAGGATTTAGTGATTGCGGGATCAACAGATGTCCGTGCAACAAGGGAGCTCTCATCGCATTGCGTAGGCATCACCTTCGAAAACGAATGGGTCGCTGTCGATGCTTTGATGCCTCTTGAGCGACAGGGAGTGCAATTCACTCCTTCACTGGCAAGCCTGATCCCTCTCGTTAATAAGTTGTCCCAGAGGCGACTACTCAATGATCTGTTAATTCCAAGTCCAGATTGGATTTCATTAGCTGAACTCAATCCTGGATCGCCATCCTTACCGAGCGGATGGACCTTCCCTGTCATGGCGAAGGCTGCCTACGGCGGTTATGACGGAAAGGGCACAAGGGTTGTGGAAGATCTAAACGGCTTGGTTCAGTTGCTTCGAAACGTCGATACCCATGAGTGGTTAATCGAAGCCTGGGTTTCCTACGAGCAGGAACTAGCTCTTGTTGTAAGTCGAGATTCAAAAGGGCGAATTCGTAGCCTGCCCTTAGCCGAAACGCATCAGAAAAATCAGGTTTGCGACTGGGTCATTGCTCCTGCTCCAGTGAGTCAACTTGTTGAGGCAACGGCTTACAACATTGCAGCCTCAATTCTCACAAAGCTCAGCTACGTGGGAGTGATGACATTGGAGTTTTTCTATGGATCGGAGGGTTTATTTGTCAATGAAATAGCTCCCCGAACGCATAATTCAGGCCATTTTTCAATTGAGGCCTGTTCAAGCAGTCAATTTGATCAACAACTCTGCATTGCAGCAGGCCTGGATGTCCCCAATCCAGAATTCATTGCCGATGGTTCCTTGATGGTCAATTTGCTCGGTCTCAATGCCGACCAGGCAGAACCACTTGAGCAACGCCTTTCAAAACTACGTTCAATCGAGGCGTTGCATCTGCATTGGTACGGAAAAGATGAGATCCCTGGACGCAAAGTGGGGCATGTCACCACCCTTCTCAATGGCCATAGCGCTGATGAGCGTGCCGAGCGAGGACAGCAAATGCTGCAAGCTATTCGTGAAATCTGGCCTCTTCCCCTAAATTGGTAGAGAACTGCTGTGTTGGTGACGGCCTTTTCTAGTGCTCTGATCTGACTCTCTTTCGACATGGGGTGACTGTCGTGTTGGTGCCGTAAACCGGCCTTGTAGCCGGAAACGAATCCTCTCGAAATCTTTCGTCCCTTCTGGTAACTCCAGGTCGAACACTGGGGCTCGCACGGCACAGCGGTTCACCACCTTAAGAAGCCAGTGATAGCAAGATTTATAAGCTGATTGCCTCTGTTGCTGAATTAGTCAAACCACAACCCAGTAGCACTACTCAGAGCGCTATTAGGTCGTGTCAGAAGAATCAGGTTTTCTGCTTAGGAGTAGGGATTAGTCGAGCTGTCGAAGACGGGATAGCTGAGTGCATCCCTCCTTGCTGTTGCTAGAGAGACGTTGAGGCGTGAAGCGATTGCCATCTAGGTGTGTCCTTCAGAACGGAGGCACTTGGCGTTCTGTTGTGGAGTAAGAGTCACATGCCCAAGGATGACCAGTGGAATGGTGAGAACAGCCAGCAGCATTGCCAGGTGACAAGTAGTGGTAGTGATTGCTTGTGAATACAAATTTAGTATTCCCGGCTGATTGATACCTAGGACGCTTGCAGAGCCCTCTGGCATCGTCTCTAGCCATCAACGAGTACGCGCCTATGAAGCTGAGATCGTCATCGCTCACCGATACAAAGCAAGAATATGATGTACAAACAAATACACTTAATCCATGATGCTCATGGCATTACTGATTATATCTACTCATCCTAAATATTTCTACTGATAACATTTTAGTGCCTAGTGTTCTAGCAGGAATACTGCACAGCTCTATCCCAAGATCACAGTGATGCCAATTGATCAGGGATAGTAGTAGTGATGCTCTAGTTAATAGATGTAGATGTATCAACTAACTCACACCAGATGCAAAGGCATTGCTGTTACTGGTGTTATTGACTATCGGAGTTCTCAATACTACAGAAAATAATCAACTACTGGCCCCAGCCAGCCACCAATAAGCGGGAAGAAATAAATAAAAGAGGATTGAGAGCTACCACCCTCAGTACGAAATCTAAAATCTTAGTAGATGATTCCCGCCCGGGTGAGCTGAATCGCCATAGATACAGCGAATAGGATTTGGAAATTTATTTTTAAAATCCAAGGAGGGGGTTAGTTAGGTCTGTAGTACATGCAGAACACCCACATACCTTCATCCTCTTTCATCCCTAACTTGCCTCTCGCTTCTTGCTCAGTCACACCACCTGAATTTAACCTTGCACACGTCTCCCTAAACATCTCTTCTCTCGATTGACACGAGACCAACAGGAGCAGAGCAGGAAGCAGGATTAATGCCTTTTTCATCATCTAGTTCTTGAAGAACTCACAGAAGTTGTCAAGTCTCCTCATGTTGCCAGGATAGTTAGAACCGAATTCCACACCTAATTTTCTCCTGCTTTTTAAAGTAACAACGGCCCACCCTTTCTACTGAGCAGATGTGTATCTCTTTGGTGTGCAGGATACCAACAGAAGTAGCAGAGGAAACAGTTGTCATGCCCTTTTCATCACTGTCTCTAGAGGAACCTGAAAGATGATGTGTAGGCAAAAGGGAATCTAATGCCAAACACTTGTAACAACCATCTTCTAGGTCCGATTCTAAGAATCATTCCTCTTCATCCCAGTATTTATAGGACTCAGTAATCTCTAATTAAGTTCACTGCAAACACCCAAGCAGCCAATCGGTCATTAATTTAAGTTCAACTCAGCAAACGGAAAATGGTTTTGGAACGCTACCTCTTTAAGAGCAAAAGTAGAGATAATCATCTCCCGAAATTTATTACAATATTTTTTGTCCTGATTGGAAGCACTGTCTTGCTTGAGGCATGGGGAAGTCATCCAGAGCAGATGCAAGAACACGTCATTGAAAGATTAGATTCAATGCGTGAGAACTTAGCCTCCTTTCAATCTGATACTTTATAGTTTTTTTCAACTGTACATCTTTATCAGTTGTTTACTATGCCGGATGTAGAGCCCTCTGGGTGTTTAGTTGTTCTCGAGCACTAAGCTGTTGAGATGGGGGATGTTGCCCTTGCGGTCTGCTCTTTCAACATGAATAGACGGAGGGATATGTATCATTGACAGAGAAACATGCTAGAGCGATATGGACAGTCGTTACAAGCATTCGAATGGGCTAAATATAATCTTTGCTACCAGTGACGATCTGATTCGATGAATGCCTATTCGGATAGGGTCCTTACTTCATATACTTAAAGAATCGAGGACCTCGAGCTGGCTAAACGGTCAATTAAGTCTGATTTTTCTAGAGTTGTAATCACAAACACTTCCTGAGCCGTCCTGCCACGGCGTGCCATCAGCTTGAATCCACCGCGGATCGCAACAGATGGCCTCAGCGTTAGCTCTTGGCAACGACCCTTCACCCTTGCAATCACTCCTGGGGTGATGGTCTGGATCTGTGGGTCATTCGCCAAAACCTTCAGCCAGGGAATGAGTCCCTTCACATAGGTGCTGTGGGTAACGACAAGACGGCCCACGAAGGGATCAGAAGTAAAGCTTGTTTAAGTTAGCTGCTCTGGCTAGAGATTAGGGAAGAGTTCCTTGCGAGCCATGCTCCGATCTGTCGATTCTGTTACGACTGAAATTTCAGCTCCGTTGACATCTCGATTGGGCCCAAAAGCCAAGATCCTTACGGCCGAGGTGCATGGTGATGAGGTGCGGGGGCTCGCTCTTTGCCCAGGAAAAGTGATTCGGTATGTCTTTGCTGCTCAAACCCAACGGCTGCGTACCAAAGCGTTGTTGTCACTTACTCGTTCCACTCGTAAACCTGCTGCTTGATTCAACCGTCGATTTCGGCCATCAACACCATGTCGAGTCGTTGCGTGGTGGATTCCCTGAATTGAGCGACGCTGAGCTGATTAAGAACAATCAAAGCGCCTGCCATCACAAGAATTTCAATCGTAAAAACCAAGCCATACCCAGCCATCGGACCAGCATTGGGTAAAAGCTGACGACCTAGATCAAGCAGCCCACCACCCACGACCTTGCCAAAGCCTCGAGAGAGAGCTTGCGCTAACCCCCAAATTCCTACAAAGGTTCCTGCCATCGCTGGAAGAGTGAGGTCAAGCATCAAAGTGAGTGCGCTATTGGTGCCAACTCCTGCAGCTAAGCCAAACAGCACCATCACAACAGGAAGGAGTCCAGAAGCTTGTTGCCAGCCACTGACCACTAATAGAAATAATGAACCCATCACCATCCAGCATCCCAACCTGGCAGTGGCCAATTTTCCTAGCTTTGGTGTGATAAACCAGCCGGCTAAAAGCAAACCAACAAGGGTTCCTGATCCCCACCAAGCATTAAGCAAAGTTGTTTTAGATACTGGCATTCCAAACACTTCTGCACCAAAACTTTCCAGAATTGGATCCTGCAAAAACAGTCCAAGAGTAAATAAAACTAAAAATCCAAAAAAGATAACTATTTGACGACTTGATGTGACAACTCCCCAGGCATCTTTAAGTGTGACCAAATCCTGCACAGCCCGAACACTTCCAGGACTTGCTGGTTTTTCAACGCCCCAGGTGGAGACAATGGCCAACACCATCACAATTGTGGTAATTGAAATCATGAACTTCTGAAGCCAGCTCTGGAGAATCACTGGATCTGAAATGCCATCGATCGAGCGAACGGCAAGACTGATGGCAATCGCACCAACAATGATTCCTATTGTGAGCATCGCCCAAATCACACCGATACATCGCGGTCTTTGCTCTTCGGTTGTGCGATCAATAACGAGGGCTAAATAGGAGGTGCTCGCTAAAGAAGTACCCAATCCATAGAGAGCAAATAAGCCACAAAATGCAGCAATACCAGCTGCAGCTACTAAGGGTGATCCACTGTCGAGAGCTTCCTTCACCTTGAAACTAACCGGAACGCTAAGAATCGCCAAAAGACAAATAGCGACGGTTCCGAGTAGGACATAGGGCGTTCGATGTTTACCCCATAAGGGATGGGAATCACTGAGGTGTCCGAACAGCACCCGTGCTGGTGAGACCAGCTGCTCAAATCCCAAGCCTCCACCTGCCAGTAATGCAGGAAAGGCAAGTTCTGTAATCAGAATGCGATTAAAGGTGCCAGTGAAAAGCACCGCAAGGGTTCCAAGACAGGCCTGAAAGAGACTCAACCGCAGCAGGGTTGGCCAGCGAAGACCTGGAACGTCATTCATCTCAATGGATGGGGCTATAGACATTAATTGCGTTCCAATGGAGCCATCGTGAGTCCCTCACTGCTGAGTTGTTGGTGGTAAAGCTCTGCAGGCTCAAGGGGGCCGGCCCACACTTCTGCAGCACCTTCTCCATCGATTTGATGGGCAAGTGTCCAAGCCTTATCACTATTCATCCCAGGGATGATTTTGCATAAACACTCAACCACGTGTTCAAACGTATTCACGTCATCGTTGAGAACGATCACTCTGGCATTCGGGTAACGCAGGGTTGTGCGTTCCGGATTGAGAACGCTCGCGGTTCCAGGAGTTGCCATAGTCATAAGAAGTAATGAATCAACCAGTCAGTTCCGCGGGGCAGCCTAGGTAAGCTCTTTACATTCAAGCGTCATTTCAATGCTGTTCACGATTGCCTGGGCATCACTCGCTGCTGTCTTCAGTTTCTCGATCGCGATGGTGGTCTGGGGCCGTAATGGCGATGGCACCGTGAATTTCTGAAGTGAACGAAGCACTGCAAGCTCCCATCGTCAGTCAGGGATTGGCGATGACCGCTGCGGTTCTTTTGGTCTTTGTCAGCGTGATAGTCGTTTACCTCTCCACGATCGAGTGGAAAGATCGTCGTCGCAGGCGTTCTCGTGACCGCAGCTGACTCACTCCTGAAGATCTCCACCTACAGATCCATCGTTCAGTCCCTCCCAATCACGTCATTGGGGTTAGGGGCTGTTTTATTGAGCGGTTTGATCGGCGTCCTTCTGAATCAGCCATCACGTGAAGACGATGGAATACATGCATCACTGAGTCGCGTCTCAGGCGCATTCAGTTTGATTCAGTCTTTTCATGGAGATTCGAAACGCCCAGCTCCCCAGCTTTGGAACCAACGCCTTGGACTTGTTCGAGCTGCAAACCTATGGAAACGGCAAGGGCGCTCGATCTGGTGGCAGGGATGGTCGGATGATGGCGATGCCTATTTAATTCTTCAGGATCAACTGCTCGCCACCGACACCAAAAATTTACGCAAACACCAAGTTTTGGGATTGACGTTTCTCGGCTCTGATGAGCTGCATCGTCAACAACTCATTCAAAGACTTCAACGCCAACCCGAGCGCCCAGCTCAACCAACATCTCTTCAAAGACGTTGCATGCAGCGTCTTGCTAATGCTCCAGCTGTTTTTTGGACGAGCGATGCCCTTGCTGCAATTAGTGGAACAACAGCTTCGTTGCTTCAGCAAGGGAGTCACGGTTGCCTTGCACTTCGCCTAACCGGCGACACCCTCCATTGGGGCGGAGTCGTAGGCGACCGATCGATCGCACTTGCCGCATCACAACCCAAACAAGGTTGGAATCTTGCAGTTCCTGATCGTCAGAAGCCAGAAAACTTTGATCAGGACAGCCTTTTAGAAGTACATGGAGCCCGTGTTGATTTAATCCTGGGCACATTGCTGAGTCGACAAATCATCCAGCAGCCTTTGGAATCTCAGTACGGAGTGAATCAATCGATCCGATCAAGGCTTGCGCTCTCACCGTTTTCGCTCCGTCTCCAGCAGCAAGCCAAAGGTTCTTACCGAGCAGGTCTTCAATTTCAGGCACCATTGCCTGGAGGAGCTTCCGCTTGGGTCTCAGTTCTTGATCGAGTGAGCAACCATTTAGAAGAACGTGGCTTTCAACGCTTCAAACCAGCTGAAGACAACGCCAAAAAAGCTGATGCTGTGATTTGGAAAGATAAGCGAGAAGGGCAAAACAAGATTGTGGGTGGTTGGCGTTGGTTGCTTCAACCCCACCCCAATCCCACTCTTTTGAGTGCTGGACTGGCAAGTCTTCCTGACACAAAACCGTTTTATCAAGCACTTCCAGCGTCGACGCTTTCAGCACTGAAGCTCAATGCCCGTCCGCGAAATCTTGTGTCGCTTGGACTGATGAATGGATCGTGGCCTGCACTTTTGAAGCAGGCCGATTTCGTACAAGTTCAAATCAAACCGGCAATCACCTCACCACATCTGAAGGCTTCAGGCCAACAAACATGGTGGGAGATCAGTGGTCAGTTAGTGCTCTCTTCCGCTGCTGATTCATCGGAAGACTCAGATTGAGCTTCGGGTGGTTTTGATTCGCTGGCTTGAGAATCAGCCAGTTGACGATCGCGTTTACGACGTTCTGCGGCCAAGGTTTCTTCAATCAGCTCCACTGCCTGAGCCATCTTTTCAAGATTGGATGTGTACAGGCTGAGGTCCTTGTCCAGGCGAGGTTTGGATAGTCCTAGTTGCTCACCAATTTCATGGGCAAGGGTTTTGAGTTCATCAGGATCGGAAGGTTCACCACCTTGAGCGGATGAGAGCAGGCTCAACAAGCCCACAGCCATCAATCGTGAGTAGTGAAATGATTCACCTCCAACACTCGAGATGCCCGCGGACAAGGGCTCTGGAGCCCCAGCTCCGCGATTGGAAAGCCATTCACGCACTTCACTGACGGTGTGTCCTGAGACGGCTGAGGTCGATCCCTCTGCAAGCTTTTTCAAAACCTCCGGATCGAAACCATTGCAGCTGCAAATGGCCGCATAGAGCTCATCGAGGTGTGTTTCAGGTTTGTAGCCCTGTGTGAACGCCTTAAACACCTGACGCAAACCCACAGCAAACAAGGCGTCGCTCTTGAAATGCTGCTGATGACTGAGGAGGTGCAGCTCAACCAAGAGCTCGTCTGCCGTTCTCCTGTACAGAGATGGAATCACATAAGGAAAAGCTTTATGGAAGGCCCGCTTGCTGTCAGCGATCGTCCGTTGATCCGTCAAGGTCCTTCCACCCCACTTTGAATCAAGACCATAGCGCCGCTGCTGCCGCCGTTAGGATTGTTCTAACTGAAGCTATGCAACATGATCCCGATCGTGATCGAGGAATCAGGACGAGGAGAAAGGGCTTTTGATATTTATTCTCGTCTCTTAAGGGAGCGAATCATTTTCTTAGGCGAGCCTGTTACCAGCGATTCCGCCAATCGAATCGTTGCTCAGCTTCTTTTTCTGGAAGCGGAGGATCCCGAAAAAGAGATCTTCTTATATGTGAATTCTCCCGGTGGCTCGGTTTACGACGGGCTTGGGATCTTTGACACCATGCAGCACATCAAGCCAGATGTGCACACCGTCTGTGTTGGCCTTGCTGCGAGCATGGGTGCATTCTTGCTATGTGCTGGCGCGAAAGGAAAGCGCAGCAGTTTGCAGCATTCTCGGATCATGATTCACCAGCCTTTGGGCGGCGCAAGTGGTCAGGCCAGTGATATTCGAATCCAAGCCGACGAAATCTTGTTTCTTAAAGATCGCTTGAATCATGAATTGGCAGACCGCACTGGACAACCTCTAGACAAAATTCAAGCCGATACCGACCGAGATTTCTTTATGTCTCCACAACAGGCTATGGAATATGGCTTGATCGACAACGTGATTGATAAGAGCCCTGTTCGCTCTGTATAAAAAAAGACCCTCGTGATGAGGGTCTTTTAAAAGATCACCAACCGATAAAAAAGACCAGGATTTATGAAAATCCTGGTCTTTTTTATTTAAGCAAGCAAAGGAGAGAAACGCTCCTTTTCAGGTATTTCAGCAAATTCAGCAACAACAACACGGAATTCATCCCCGTCCAAAGTTTCTTGCTCAATCAACTGTTCCACCAATTTGTCCATGGCTTGGCGATGTTGACCAACGAGTGCAACAGTTTCCTCGTAGCACTTCATCACGATCAACCGCACTTGCTCATCAATCTGTTTAGCGATGGAATCGGAAACATCTTTGCGCGTCATCAGATCTCGGCCAAGAAAAACTTCTTGGCTGCCTCCCTCAAGTGCCATCGGACCCAATTGGCTCATTCCAAATTGCGTCACCATTTGACGGGCCATCGAGGCCACCATTTGGATGTCACCTCCGGCACCAGTTGTGACTTCGGAGTGACCAAACACAACATCTTCAGCGGCGCGACCTCCCAAAGCTCCCATGATGCGAGCTTTGAGTTGGGCGCGAGAGACGAGCATCTGCTCTTCGTCTGGTGAGAACCAGGTCAAACCCTGGGCCTGTCCACGGGGAATCAACGTGACCTTTTGAACAGGATCGTGATCTTTCACGAGGGTGCCAACTAGGGCATGCCCAACTTCGTGATAAGCAATTAATCGTTTGCTTCGACCATCGGTGAGGGGATGGCCTTCCATACCAGCAATGATGCGATCAACGGCATCATCAATTTCTGAAATTCCGATACTCTCTTTGCGACGTCGCGCGGTAAGGATTGCCGCTTCATTCAACAAGTTGGCAAGATCTGCACCTGTAAAACCAGGCGTCCTTCTGGCAATGCTGTCGAGAGTGAGATTCTCGTCAAGCTTTTTGTTTCTGGAGTGAACCTCAAGGATCGAAAGACGACCTTTGATATCAGGAGCATCCACGGTGACTTGACGGTCAAAACGACCAGGACGCATTAGCGCGGAGTCCAGAACGTCAGGTCTATTGGTAGCGGCAAGAATGATGATTCCGCTATTTCCTTCAAAACCATCCATTTCTGTCAGCAGCTGATTGAGCGTTTGCTCACGCTCATCGTTGCCTCCACCAACTCCAGCACCACGCTGCCGACCTACGGCATCAATTTCATCGATAAAGATGAGACAAGGGCTATTTTCTTTCGCACGTTTGAAAAGATCGCGAACTCGGCTAGCACCGACACCCACAAACATTTCAACGAATTCTGAACCAGAAAGAGAGAAGAAAGGAACACCAGCTTCTCCAGCAATGGCTTTGGCAAGAAGAGTCTTGCCGGTTCCTGGAGGGCCCACTAACAAAACACCCTTAGGAATTTGAGCACCAACCGAGGTGAAACGTTCAGGTTGCTTCAAAAAGGTGACCACTTCCTGCAAGTCTTGCTTGGCTTCGCTAACACCGGCAACATCATCAAATTTCACACCGGTATCGGCTTCCATTGCAAAACGAGCTTTTGTCTTACCGAATTGCATGGCTTGACCAGGGCCTCCAGGCATGGAGTTGCCACGACGAGCCAAAAAGATCAAAGATCCGATAAGCAACAGGGGGAACAGAAGATTTCCAAGAATTCCAAGGGCAGGGGGAGCTGTCTTCGGTGGATGAATATCGAAACTGATGCCCTCTTCTTTGAGGGTGTTGATCAGCTCAGGGGCTAAGCCAGGAAGGTCAACGCGGAGCCTTTGAACCCGATTATCAAGATCAGGATCAACCGCTTCCACAACCGCGTTACGGCCGCCGTCGTAAATATCAACCGCCGTGACGCGACCAGCTGCGACGTAGTCCAAGAAACGTCCGTAGCTCATCCGAGCCACAGCAGCATTGCGGGGAGCAACCGTGGTGCTTCCGCTAGTGGAAGCACTATTACTACGAAGATTATTGAGAGCTCCGCTTCCAACCAGCTGCCAAACAAGCAGCAACGCGACGCCGATGGGAAGAATCCAGAGGGCTATCTGACGCCAGCGTTGATTCATGGATTCTTCGCAATTCCCACGACTGTAAGAGTTTCCTTACCTAAACCGCTGTTTCAAGGCAAGGCGATTTAGAGGCTTCTTAATGCAACGATCGGATCGAGCATCGCTGCACGCTTGGCAGGTACAACACCAAAAAACAGACCGATGGATCCAGATAACCCCACCGTGACGAAAATTGTTGATGCACCAATCGCTGCTGGTAAGGGCGAGAAGAAGGCAACAGCTGTCACGGTGCCAAGTCCTACGGCGGTTCCAATTACGCCACCGAGGCTCGCCAAAACAAGACTTTCAACCAAAAACTGTCGGAGAACGTCGGAACTACGCGCACCCAATGCCTTGCGTAAGCCGATTTCTTCCGTGCGCTCGCTGACCGACACCAACATGATGTTCATGATTCCGATGCCACCAACGAGCAACGAAACGCCTCCGATCGCACCAAGCATCAGCGTTAGGCCGCCTGTAATCGTGCCAACGATGGTGAGAGCATCCTTCTGAGATCTGACGGCAAAATCGTCCTTGCGCAAAATGCGATGCCGTTGACGCAGCAAATTGGTGATTTGAAACTTTGCTGGCCCAGTGCTTTGCTCATCCTTAGCTTCAACACTGATAAAGCTGAGACTGACTCCATAGGTGGGGTCCCGGCCAGTGAGACGACTCACCATGGTTGTTAGCGGGATGTAGGCATTTTCATCCTGGTTTGAACCAAAGACCGCTCCTTTGGGCTCCATCACGCCAATGACAGAGAAGCTCTGGTCTCTAATCCGGATGCTTTGACCAACGGCTGCACCAGAAGGAAAGAGCTTGTCACGAAGATCTGGACCAATCACCACAACGGTCTTCGCGCTCTGTTCATCCTCGGAACTGATGAATCGACCACGGGCAACCTCAAAACTGCGCACCGGTAAAAAAGCTGGCGTTACCCCTGAGATCGAGGCGCTCGTGCTCCTCGCCCCAGCCTGAACAACTTCATTGGCTGAGATCTGTGGAGCAACGCGTTTCACGCTTGGCACTTGCGTAGCAATGGCGCTGGCATCCTCCAGCACCAAGGTGCGTGGAAATGCCACCCCCTGCCTTCGCGTGTTGTTGCTTCCAGGAACCACAAACAACACGTTGGCTCCAAGACTGCTGAGCTGGTCTTCCGCCAAATTTTGGGCACCCCGACCCACACCAACAAGGGTGATCACGGAGGCATTACCAATCACGATGCCCAGCATCGTGAGCAAACTGCGTAAGCGATTTGCCTTCAGTGTGGTGAGAGCCATGCCGACGGTGTCGGCAAGAGGCAGCTTGCTGGCCATGAACGGTTAGGGACCTAACTCAGAGCATGGTGTCTAATTTCATTGCCATGTTGCTGCCTGTACCCCGATGAACCAAACCATCTCTCACGTGCAAGGTGACAACTTCGCCTTCTCTGAGATCTTGCGTGGCATTGGTCACCCCGGTAATCACAGGAACGCCTAGGCGCTTGGCGATTACTGCAGCGTGAGAGTCCTCGCCAGGTTGTTCTGTGATGACAGCAGCAGCTTCACGAATGCCGTCGAGGTAGTCGGCTGAGGTATCCCGAGCCACAAGGATGTCTCCTGGTTCGAGCCGAGCGCAATCACTAGCAGACATCGCTATACGCACTTTTCCGCTAACAGAGCCACTGCCAAAGCCCGTCCCACGACCGAGTACAGCACTCACGATGCCCACTTTGATCAGGTCTGTAGAGCCACTAATTCCAGCGAGCGTACCTGCTGTTTGCACGCAAAGATCACCGTCTTTCACCACACCAAGCTCTTGGGCATAAGCCATCGCCAACGTGAAGGTGGCTGTGGTGCTCTTTTGGGTTTCAATCAACAGTGGTGACACACCCCAAACCAACTGAAGCTTGCGCGCCACGTTGACTTCGCTGGTGATCGCAAGGATGGGAGTGGAGGGCCTGAATTTGCTGACGTTATGAGCGGTGGCACCACTTTTGGTTAAGGGCAAAATCGCTGCCGCATTGAGCTGTCGGGCAATGCTGCTCACCGCCCCACTAATCGCATTCGGGATTGTGCTCGGCAGATGAGTATCGATGGGCCGTTGGGGGTAATCCCGTTCGATCCGCACGGCGATCGTCGCCATGGTTTCAACAGCCTCAACAGGAAAGTCACCAACAGCCGTCTCATTGGACAGCATCACCGCATCAGTGCCATCCAGGATGGCGTTGGCAACGTCACTTACCTCTGCACGCGTCGGTCTAGGGCTCGAAGCCATGGAATCGAGCATCTGGGTCGCCGTAATGATCGGAATCCCGAGGCTGTTTGCTTTGTGGATCAGATCTTTTTGAAGAAGCGGGACCTCTTCAGCAGGCATTTCAACCCCTAGGTCACCACGGGCCACCATCACGCCATCACAAAGCGGCAAGATCGCGTCAATTTGATCAATCGCTTCGAACTTTTCAATTTTGGCGATCACAGGAGTGGTGTGACCGTGCTTACGAATCAGTTCTCTGATCTCTTGCATGTCAGAGGGATTGCGCACAAAGCTCAGCGCGACCCAGTCCACGCCCTGCTGAAGACCAAAGGCCAAGTCTTGTCGATCTTTTGGAGTCAGCGCCCTTACAGAGAGCTGCACGTCTGGGAAATTCACCCCTTTGTTGTTGGACAGCACGCCAGGAACCGTGACTAAGCAGTGGAGGGTCTGGTCGGCGGCATCCACGCGCTCAACCTTCATCTCGACGCGGCCATCATCAAGAAGGATGCGACTACCAGCAGACACTTCTTCGGCCAGTTTGTCGTAGGTGACTGTTGCCACCGTCTGATTACAACGCACCTGCTTAGCCGTGAGTGCGAATTGATCACCTTTTGCGAGCGTGATCGGACCTTCTTCGAAGCGACCTAAGCGAATCTTCGGACCCTGAAGATCCTGAAGGATGCCGATGTGGGCGCCCAATTCGTGGGCCACCTGTCGAATTGTGGCCATCCTTTCGGCGTGCTCGCTGTGATCTCCATGAGAAAAGTTCAGTCGAAACGTGGTCGCTCCGGCTTGGATGAGTTCACGGATCCTTTCGGGACTTTCCGTTGCGGGCCCAATGGTGGCCACGATCTTGGTTCTACGGGTTAGATCGATCTGGGCCATCCACAGGTCTTGAAGCTTGCGGAATCTACCGTCTTGCCCTTTTGGACTCAAAGACTTGTTGGATGATGACTCTCTTCAACATGAATCGTATGGACCTGAATGCTTATCAGACCGCTGCACGGCTAACTGCTCTTTACCCAGATGCTGGCAGCAATCCCATCTATCCAACCTTGGGCCTAACTGGTGAAGCAGGGGAAGTCGCAGACAAAGTGAAGAAGGTTCTGCGCGATCGAGCAGGACACTTTGACGATGAGGTCAGAGCTGAGATCGCGCTGGAGCTCGGTGATGTGCTCTGGTACGTCGCTCAGCTAGCCAGTGAACTGGGCTATGACCTGGATGATGTGGCCAACCAAAACCTTCAGAAATTGCGTGACCGTTCAGCGCGTGGGCAGCTGAAAGGGAGTGGCGATCACCGCTGAGGATGCTGACTCAAGTACCCCTTAGCCGTAGTTGCCAAATCCACCGGCAAATGCGTAGCTGGCTGACACCAAGAGCTGCTGCATCAAGCTCAGGGCAACGAACGCGAGAATGGCGGACAGATCTAGGCCTCCTAACGGGGGGATCAGGCCACGAAAGGCATTGAGGTAGGGGTCGGTGATCGAACTCACCGTGCTGAGCACTGGGTTCCCCATATCCACATTTGGGAACCAGGTGAGCAGCACTCGAACGATCAAAACAAACGAATAAATCTGCAGTGTCTGGGCAATGATCTGAAGGAAGGTGGAAACAAAACTCAAATCCATTGGTGCTTCTCAAGCGTGACTAATGAATGAACTTTATGCAGCCTGATCTGGTTCTGAGATCCCTCTATCAGGAAGCACAGAAAAAGTACGGTGAAACTTTTCAGAAAGACTGAGCCAATACGAGCGTCCTTCGCTTTGGCGTTTGCGTTCAATAAAGTTCTGATTGAGCAGCTCTTTGATGTGGTCGTAGGCGCCTGACCCCCTTAATTCAACAAGCTCCGACTGAAGAATCCGTCGCTTCAATGCAATCGTTGCAAGGGTTCTCAGCGTTGCCGTTGACAGATTGACCGGCAAAAGATTACGAACTAGTTCCCCAAGACCAGCCCGGAGCTGAAGGCTGTACCGACCACTGTTTTCGTGAATTTCCAAGGCCGTATCCCGTTGGGCATAACCAGCGACCAAGGCGAGCAAACCCTGTTCTGCTTCTTTGTTACTGGCGTCAGCCAACTCGGCCAATTCCGAAAGGGACAGGGCTTTTCCCTTTAGGTAAAGGATGGCCTCCAAGCGAGCTGGAAGGGAGAGAGAGAACTCCTGAATGTTGCTTCGCTCCAATCCTTGTGCCATTACCTCCCCTTACGAACCGATTTCAAAGTAACGCTGGTGCAGCTTTTGGCCATTCACTCCTCTTCATCCACCCAGAAAAAGTTGGTAAGCCGGATTACTCGTTTCTTCCCAACTGCTGTAACCAAGGTCGCGCAGGAAGGACTGCCAGGCCTTGAGATCGTCGGTGCTGACAAGAACGCCAACCACAATTCGACCCACATCGGCTCCATGATTTCTGTAATGGAAAATGCTGATGCTCCAATCCTGATGCAAGGCCGTCACGAAGCGCATTAAGGCCCCTGGGCGCTCTGGAAACTCGAAGCGATAAAGCAGCTCCTTCACATTGCTGGCCGTTGAACTCGCAGGGAGACGGCCTCCAACCATGTGCCGGAGATGCACCTTCGACAGTTCATCGTCACTGAGATCTAGGCAGGCATACCCTTGCGTCTTGAGATGGTTGATCAAGGACGCTCTGTCATCGGGCCCGCTCACCTGAACGCCCATAAAAATGTGGGCCTGATCACCAGCCCTCATCCGATAGGAAAATTCTGTGAGGCTGCGATCTGCAAGTAATTCACACAGGCAGCGAAGACTCCCTGGACGCTCCGGAATTTCTACGGCGAGCATCGCTTCGCGCTCTTCACCTAATTCCGCACGCTCAGCAACGAAGCGCAGGCGCGCAAAATTGATGTTCGCCCCACAGGCCACAGCAACGAGGTTTTGATTCTGCAGCGACCGTCGGTTTACATCAGCCTTGAGACCTGCAATAGCAAGGGCGCCTGCCGGTTCGAGAATCGATCGGGTGTCTTCAAAAACATCCTTAATCGCGGCACAGATTTCATCGGTGCTCACGGTGACGATGTCATCGACATACTTTTGGGCCAAAGCAAAGGTGTGCTCCCCCACCTCACGTACAGCCACTCCATCTGCAAAGAGCCCCACTTGTGGCAATCGGATGCGTTCACCTGCCTCTAAGGACAGGGTCATGGCGGCAGCATCGTGGGGTTCAACGCCAATGATTTGAACGTCAGGCCAGAGACTTTTCACATACACGGCGATTCCGCCGATCAAACCACCACCACCCACAGCCACATAGATCGCATCGGGTGGCTGATGGCACTGGCGCAGGATTTCCATGCCCACCGTTCCCTGTCCTGCAATCACCTCCGGATCGTCAAACGGATGGATAAAGCAAAGTTGTTCCGCTTCACTGCGTGACCTGGCCTCGGCATAGGCCTCGTCATAGGTCTCACCATGAAGCACCACCTCTGCTCCCAACTGGCGCACAGCATCAACTTTCACGCCAGGGGTTGTGACTGGCATCACGATCACTGCTCTACAGCCGAGATGGGATGCGCTGAGGGCCACACCCTGTGCATGATTCCCAGCACTTGAAGCGATCACCCCGAGTTGCAGCTCAGCTTTCGAAAGTTGAGCCATGCGGTTGTAGGCACCACGCAGCTTGAAAGAAAAAACGGGTTGAAGGTCTTCCCGTTTCAACCAAACGCTGTTGCTCAACCTTCGGCTCAGGTTGTTAGCGAGTTCTAAAGGGGTTTCCCGGGCCACGTCATAGACACGGGCGCGCAGGATCCGCGGCAAATAATGATCCATCACTGCAGTCTGACAACCACTCACCATCGCGAAGGGTCGGTAGGGCCCGTAGATTGACTGAATCGGTCTGGGGATGGGTATGCATCTGAGCGAATTAACCCATCCCAATCAGCTGCACGGACTGTCCGCTGCGCAGCTTGAGGATGTGGCCAAGCAAATTCGTGAACGCCATTTGGAAGTGGTGTCCAACAGCGGCGGACATCTTGGACCTGGACTAGGCGTCGTTGAATTAACCCTGGCCCTCTACCAAACACTTGATCTGGATCAAGACAAGGTCGTTTGGGATGTGGGGCATCAGGCCTATCCGCACAAATTAATCACTGGACGCTATGGAAGCTTCGACTCCCTACGTCAGCAGGGAGGAGTTGCCGGATATCTCAAGAGAGCGGAAAGTCGTTTTGATCATTTCGGTGCAGGCCACGCCAGCACATCCATCTCTGCAGCCCTCGGAATGGCAATTGCCCGTGATCGGCAAGGTCTTAACTACAAATGCGTTGCCGTGATTGGTGATGGGGCCCTTACCGGTGGCATGGCCTTAGAGGCGATCAACCATGCCGGCCATCTTCCATCCACTCCACTACTCGTTGTTTTAAATGACAACGACATGTCGATTTCTCCACCTGTTGGCGCTCTCTCGACCTATCTCAACCGGATGCGATTGAGCCCGCCTCTTCAATTTATATCTGGAAGCGTTGAGGAAAGCGTGCGTCATCTTCCCTTTATGGGGGGAGAGATACCACCGGAGCTGAATCGTCTCAAAGAGAGCATGCGCCGACTGGCTGTTCCAAAAGTTGGTGCCGTTTTTGAGGAGCTTGGATTCACCTACATGGGTCCGATCGATGGCCATGACATGGCTGAAATGACTCGAACGTTCCAATCCGCTCATCGCGTGGGTGGTCCGGTCATGGTTCATGTTGTTACAAAAAAAGGGAAGGGGTATCCCTACGCAGAAGCCGATCAAGTCGGCTACCACGCGCAGTCAGCTTTCAACCTCAATACCGGTAAAGCAAGGCCCAGCAAAACTCCAAAACCACCGAGCTACAGCAAGGTGTTTGGACAAACCCTTGTCAAACTTTGCGAACAGAATCCAAAGGTTGTTGGGATCACAGCCGCCATGGCGACTGGAACTGGCCTGGATATCCTGCAAAAAGCACTCCCCGACCAATACATCGACGTTGGCATTGCTGAGCAGCATGCCGTCACCCTGTCCGCTGGCATGGCTTGCGATGGGCTGAGGCCAGTTGTGGCGATCTACAGCACGTTTTTACAGAGGGCCTTCGATCAGCTCATCCACGATGTAGGGATTCAAAAACTTCCGGTGACGTTTGTTCTAGATAGGGCGGGCATTGTCGGAGCCGATGGTCCAACGCACCAAGGCCAATACGACATCAGCTACATGCGTGCGATTCCTAATTTCACCGTGATGGCACCTAAAGATGAGGCGGAGCTGCAGAGGATGTTGGTGACTTGCCTCAACCACGATGGACCAACAGCTCTGAGAATTCCTCGCGGTCCAGGTGAAGGTGTGCCATTGATGGAGGAAGGCTGGGAGGCCCTCCCGATTGGCTGTGGTGAAGTCGTACGTGAAGGCAATGATGTCTTGATCGTTGCCTATGGAGCCATGGTGCCAAAGGCAGTGGCTACGGCGAAATGTTTGGCAGCAGTTGGCGTTGAGGTTGCTGTGATTAATGCCCGATATTTACGTCCCCTGGATGAAGCACTCATTCATCCCATGGCCAAGCAGATCGGAAAGATTGTCACGATGGAGGAGGGCGCATTAGCTGGCGGCTTCGGCTCAGCTGTTCTTGAATCGCTCCAGGAGAAAGGGCTAGCGATTCCCATGCTTCGCATTGGCATTCCTGACCGGCTGGTGGATCACGCAACTCCCCAGCAAAGTTTTGAAGCCTTGGGTTTGACACCGGATCAAATGGCAGTCCGGATCAAGCAGCATTTCCTGCTTGCAACAACAGGTTCTCTCACCCTCGAGCAGAAAGCACCAGCTGAGGTGTCCTCAGCTGGCTGAAGTTGAGTTGATTCAGCTGGTGCAGCACTGCTGCATCAGCTGAACTCATGCATCGAGGGAAATTTAAAGAACGCCTCGGGCTGCGAGTCCCTGGATCGCGCCAAAGCCAATGATGTGACCCAGGCTTGTGGTGGCGAGCATGCTGCCGTGACTCATACCCCCAAAGAAATTGGAGCCGGGCAGCTTGAGACCGACGTCTTGATGCTTAATCGTGGCTTTGCCAATCCCGATGGCAATGACATTGCAGATCACCATCACAAGGGCAACCTTGGGTGACCAGGAAAGAGTGGCTGGAGCTATAGCCAGAAGAGGAGTAAACATGCAACGCAACAAGCGACACCTCATCTTCCGATTTCAACGCCCCAAGATCTCCTCCTCGTAAGAGTTATTCACTGGCTCTTGCGGCTTCGATCGAAGCAGCCCGGCAACAATGCAGGCATTGCTCAAGGTGAGAAAGGCTTCAGCGCCACCATGAAGCCAATCCACAGCCACCAGTTCAGAGTCGTATCGAACGAGGGCAAACACCGCAGCAGCAATGGTGACAGCAACAAACAAGAGGGTGAGCTGAAACCCGAGAACGGTCAATTTTGGAAGCTGCTTGCTGCGCCCTAGGTGATACAAAAACACCAAATAAGGGAGTAAGGACAGGGCAAAGAGGGGGGCAGGGTCAAAATTCGATGTCATCCCTTCACCATGGCGTCGCGTTGCAGATTCCAGGCAGCAAAGGCCAACGTGACATTCCCAAGCAGGGTTGTGCTGGCTTGCAGAGTCACGAGCCAACGAAGGCTCTCGGAATTGTCATAGAGGTGCCAAGTGCATGCAGCCATGGCACTGATCAAGGCAGGAATCATTGCTGCGGAGAGCCAGATCATGCTCGTTTGAGAGCGCAGTGAACCGCGCTTAGCGATCAACACCATCGCTAACAGCCACTCAAAAACAGAAGCCACATGAATCCACCATGTACCGAGCGAAAGGGCATGCATGCATCACAACCAAGCGATTCACCAACGTAGGCGCCCTAAGCGCGGATAATGAATGCACCCCTGGTGTTCTGAATGTCTGGCCCGGCTCCGTCTTCATCGCCGAGGGGCATTCTCCTCTGTGGCTATTACGGAGAGCACAACCTGGGAGACGACGCCCTTCTTGAAGTCTTGAACAAACAGTTGCCCCGAGGATGGCAACCGTGGATTACTGCCCATGACCCGTCAGCTGTTCAAACGATCGTTCCCAATGGAACGGTGGTGAACAGGAGGTCGTTGAAAAGCGTCCTGTACAGCCTCAAACATGTGCAAGTGGTGGTGCTAGGCGGCGGCAGCCTGCTCCAAGACAGCACAAGTTTTCGAAGTCTTGTTTATTACATGATTTTGATTGTTGTGGCACGAATCAAACGCAAGCCAGTGTTGCTATGGGGACAAGGTCTTGGTCCTCTGAAGCATCCATGGAGCCGCTATCTGGTGGGTCGAGTTCTTAACAGAACTAGATCGATTACCTGGAGAGATAGTGCATCGATGCAACTAGCCAAACGCATCGGAATCAAAACGTCGATGTCAGAGGCTCCTGATCCAGTGTGGACCCATCAGACAAATGATTATCAGGGAGGAGGAAATATTGTGCTGTGTTGGCGACCAACGCGTTTGTTAACAGCAAGTGGATGGTCACTCTTGCTAGGAGCCGTGGATCAGCTGAGAGAAAGCACAGGACTCTCGGTGACTTGGTTCGCTTTTCATGCCAATCAAGATGCCAATTTGCTAAAAACACTGAACGAGCAAGGATTAGTGCCTCATGGACTCGAAGCAAATTCAAGCACAATCATCGCAAAGAATATTGAACATGCGCAAAACATATTTAGTGATGCAAGCCTGGTCATTGCGATGCGATTGCACGCTCTTATCCTATCAATTGTCAGTCAATGCCCAACCGTAGGACTTAGTTATGATCCAAAAGTAGAGGCTGCTGCACGAACAGCAGGCGTGCCATGGCTTGATTTAACCCACCTGCCAAATCTTGAAAGGGTGGTATTGCAATGGAAAGAATGTATGTCACATTCGCCTGCAACGTCACGGCTTCAAAGAATCCGTCAACAAGCCTACGAACATGAAAGAGCACTAAGATCTTCACTAAAAGAGCTATAAACAAGAAATCAAATATGATGTGAATAAATTATATTCACATCAAACATGTAAAACGAACACAATCGGGAATATGAATCGGTCCATGCTTATGGAAGACGATGGCCACTTTCTAGAGCAAAATGATGCTCATCGGAAACATCCCATGAAACGTGAGGTGCTTCAGGAATATCAACAGCCGTCGAGCAAGACAATCTCAAGAAACCTTCAGGCGAATCAAGATAAAGAAGCTGAGAACTTCCTAGCCATTCACGAGCGGTTATTTTGCAAGGGAGACCCTCCTTAGCAAAGAAAAGAGACTCTGGCCTTACGGCACAAATAACACCATTCTTAGGCCGTAAACAATTAATTTGAGGGCGTCCAATAAATTTGGCAATAAATAAAGTTTCGGGATGATGATAGAGATCTTCAGGGGTCGCAACCTGTTGAATTTTCCCGGAATGCAACACGGCAATACGGTCAGCAATCGCCATCGCTTCATGCTGGTCGTGGGTGACATGTATTACAGGTTTTTGCCGGTCGAGCACAAGTCGACGAAGCTCTGGCCTCAATTCCTCGCGCAGTTGGGCATCTAAATTACTCATGGGCTCATCGAGCAAATACACATCTGGATCGCGCAACAAAGCTCTTGCTAATGCCACCCGTTGCCTTTGACCTCCAGACAGCTCAGCCGGCAAAACATTTGCTCGATCTTGCAACTGCACAAGTTCAAGCATTGCTTGAATACGTTGTTGCCGGTCGAATGGACGAACTCCTCTTACCCGCAGGCCTAGTTCCAAATTGGCAAAGACACTCAAATGTGGAAGCAAGGCATAACTTTGAAAAACCATTCCAACAGCTCTCTTTGCGGCAGAAGAATGCGTTATGTTTGCCTCATTGAGAATAATCTCACCTTCAGAGACTGGATCCAGCCCAGCAATCAGCCTCAAAGTACTACTCTTCCCACATCCAGAAGGACCCACTAATGCAACACATTCACCATCTTCAACTTGAAGATTGAGATGCCTGACAATCCAATGTTGACCAACACTACGACCTAAATTTTGAATTTGAAGAGTCATCCTTTTACTGCTCCACTAGTAAGACCAGAAACAATTGGTTTTTGGAAGATTAAAACAAGTAAGACCAAGGGAATCGATCCAAGTACGGTAGCTGCTGCATAGGCTCCATAGGGAACAGAATAAATAGATGAACCTGCAATTCTTGCCATCGCAACAGGTAAAGTTAATTTGTTTGAATCACTAATCCAAGTTAAAGCAATTGGATACTCATTCCAAGAAAAAAGGAATACAAGGATTGCAGTACTAGCTGTAGCAGGTGATATCAGTGGGATCAAAATCCAACGAAATCGTTGAAAAAGAGAAAGACCTTCTAGCTTTGCAGCATCTTCTAATTCAGGTGGAAGATCATTAAATGCGCTATTGAGCAAAAGGATGGCAAGAGGTTGAGATAGAGCTGCGTAAGGAAGGCTTAAAGCCAAGAGTTGATTACCCAGATTTAATGCACGGGCTAATTCAAGCAAAGCCAAGAACAATAATACATAAGGGAATAATGCTGCACCAACGAGTGCCAAACGAGTGAGAACCGACAATTGTCTCGGAATTCGATTCAGAGCATAGGCAGCAGGGAGTGCAAGCACCAAGCATAGAAATGTGCTTGTTGCTCCTACAATCAAACTATTAATGAGATACCGCCAAAATGGTGGATTGGCATTGAGAACATTTTGGTAGTGAATTAATGTCCAACGATGGTCGTTGGAGACGAAGGGTTGAATCAGAGCTTGATCACTACAAAAGGACGTATAAACCTGCCATAGCAATGGACCTAATGACCATAATAAAAGAAGAGCAATCAGAAAACGACGATTCATGATTTAATGACTCCTCTGGATTTTGAATGGGTAGGAATAAGAATTTGCAAACCGATCCAGGCAATTAAACAAATCACACTGATGAGTAAAAAACTTGCCATAATGATAGTGGAACTGTATCCAAAGTCTAAAAATCTCAGTGCATTCCAATAAGCATATAAAGCAACACTTTCGGTACTACTGGCAGGACCACCTCCCGTGAGAACTTGAATTAAATCAAAGACTCCGAATGCTTGAGCCAGTCTAAATAATAAGGCAAGAAGAATATATGGTCGCAGCAACGGAAGCGTGATTCGTCGTAAACAGATGAGGGGATTACCACCTTCTAGTCGTACTGCTTCATAAAGGTCAACGGGAATCGTCTGTAACCCAGCCAACAGAATTAATGCTGCAAATGGCGTTGTTTTCCAAACATCTGCCCATACCGTGGCCATCCATGTAAGGTTAGGGTCTCCGAGAATATTTAGTGAACCAATGCCAACCAAGTTGGTAAAATAATCAATAGGACCATAAGGTGTATTGAAGATCCAACGCCAACCAAGCGCCATCACCGTGGTTGGTAAGGCCCAAGGGATCAAGGCCAGGGTGCGAACGAGATCTCGTCCACGCCAGCGCTGATCCAAAAGCAGAGCGATAATCAGAGCAAGAAAGAGCTCAAGTCCAACAGAGACTCCAGCAAAACGTAGTGTTTGGCCAAGATCTTGCCAATAGCGTTGATCCTGCACCAAGCGCAGCCAATTCGCACCGCCATTCGGAATGGCAATTAAGCCAGTCATCACGGAGTCGGCATGGAAACTCAGCCACGCATAACGAAATAAGGGGCCAACAAAAACAACTAGAAGAAAAAGTAGTGATGGTAATAGCAGAAAGACAGTCACAATTTCTCACCTGCTGAGATCAGGATTTGATTGGTGTGTGAGGTAGCTACATTCATCCCATCCTTTGGAGTCGTCTCACGGGTAAGAATGCTACTAAGTTGGCGAGTTAAGACATCACTAATTTGAGCATACAAGGGTGTTTCAGGCCTCGCCTTAACAACTTTTAGGGCTTGGCCAAATTCCGCCAAGATTGGTTTATCTTGTAGTAGTTGAGGATCATCAAAAACACTTTGTTGTGTTGGTGTATAGCCATGCTTCAGAAATAGCTGCTTTTGTGATGACTCATTTGTTAGAAAACGGATCGCTTCGATCGAGGCATTCACATGCGCAGATCCTTTTAGAACCGTAAGCCCCCAGCTTCCAAGAGTGGCAGTGGAGTGACCAGGCCTAGCCACCATGGTGGTAATACCAACATTCCCTTTTACGGCGCTATCTGATTTTTGAAGTTCAGTCCATGCGTAGGGCCAGTTGCGCATGAATGCGGCATCTCCAACCTTGAAACTCTGTAAAGCCTCAGGTTCAGCATAATTTGTGACTGCGTTTGGGCTGACCCCTTGATCAATTAGTTCCTGCAGCCAAGCTGCTGCTTGCACACCTGGATCTAAATCTAATCCAATGTGATTGTTATTAGGTTGTAACCAATCACCCCCAAAACCATCAATCATTTCTAAATAGACACAACTAAGACCCTCATACTGACGGCCTTGCCAAACATAACCCCAATCAACTTTTCGATCCTTTTGTAGGGATTGGCTAACTAAGACTAATTCTTCTGGGGTTGCTGGTGGCTGCTCCATCAGGTCAGTTCTGTAATAGAGCAAACCCATATCTGCAGTCAGCGGCCAACGATAAAGATGCCCATCATATGAGTTCCCCTCCCGTGCTCCTATTGCCAGAGCATCCACATCCTTTTCATTGAAAAAATCCTCTAAGGGTTCCATCCAACCAGCTGCCGCATACTTTGGTAGCCAAGTGACATCCATGAGTAAGCCATCAAATGGTGCTTTACCTAATAGCAAACTACTGATCGCTAAATCAGACATCGCTTCTGTTTCCAATGGCCCCCTAACAACTTGTAGGTTGATTTCACCACGATGCTCTTGATTAAATTGCTTAACCAAATCTCGAGTAGCATCTGCAAAGGGAGCTGCCATCAAAAACGTAACTGATTCAATTGTTCTTGCCCGTACAAGGCCAAAAACAGCACTACAAATTAAAACAGCGAATAGGGAAGCTAAAATTTTTTTAATGAATGTACTCTGCTTCATGACTAATCACTTTTCCGACCTTCAAGAGCATCCATTTGTTCGCTAACCCAATCACTCACGGTGAAGCTCTCAACAGCACTACTCATCCTCGTCATTCTTTTAATTTGTTCGTCTTGAGGCATTTCCAATGCCCTTTCAATCGCCTCATCCATCTGCCGATGCGAATAAGGATTGGTCAGAATTGCACCATCAAGAACAACGGAAGCACCTGTAAACTCTGAGAGCACTAATACACCACCTCGATCCTTACGAGCAGCAGCATATTCCTTAGCGACCAAATTTAATCCATCGCGAAGAGGTGTAATCCAACAGATATCTGAACGAGTAAACCAAGCAACCATTTCTTCATAAGGTATGCGTCGTGTGGAGAAACGTATTGGAACCCAATCAATCAAACTAAATCGTCCGTTGATACGACCAGCAGTTTCTTCGATCGTACGTTGTGTATCTTCGTAGATTTTCATCCCACTTGCAGCTGCTACACAAGCGAGCATTAGAACGACTTTTCCATGCCAATCGGGGCGATGTTCAAGTAAACGTTCAAAGGCAAGCAGGAGCTCTTCATTGCCCTTGGTGTAATCCACACGGCTCGCAGAAAGGATTAGTTTCCTCCCTTTCTTAGTGTCGTCATCAATCTGATCAGCTAATTCTTGAACATCAGCCCGAGCTGCGAGTTCTTGGATAACATCTGGCGATGTTCCAACAGGAGAAGACAATAGCTGAATCTTTCGGCCCTTGTAATGCAAGCAAGGTGTTTCTGAGGGTTCCGTTAAAGCAGAACCGGTTGAGACAAATCTTGAATTAACAGGTTGCTTTGAACCTTTTTCTGCACCCAATAAACAGTTTGCCGCTCTCGCAAAGTTTTCGGTATAACGTGGAATATGAAACCCCACGACATCACAGGATAAAAGGCTCTCGAGGATTTGTTCGCGCCAAGGCAAAATAGCAAACACATCATTTCCAGGGAAGGGTGTGTGATGAAAGAAAGCAATCTTTAGGTCAGGTCTTAATTCCCTTATATAGCCAGGAACAAGCCACAAGTTGTAGTCATGAATCCAAACGGTTGCTGCTTCGGCGGCCTGGTGACAAGCAGCTTTTGCAAAGCGAAGATTAACTTCTTCGAAAATACCCCAGTCGGCATTGTTAACATTAAAATGGGTTGGAAAGGTATGAAGTATTGGCCAGAAAGACTCTTTTGAGGTAACATGATAAAAACTTGATATTTGATTTTCTTCTAATGGAATTCTGCACAAAGTAAATGGCTTCGGATCAGACATCGAGATGCTTTCATCCATCGCATCTTCAATTTTGTCTACTTTTCTCCAAGCAATCCAAGTACCATTTTCTCGCGTTCGAAATAAATTTCTTAGGGTCGGAATGATTCCATTTGGGCTTTTCTGGTCGCACCAAATCCTATTGCCATTTTCATCTTTTCCTTCATCAAATGGTGTGCGATGGTACAGAAGAATGAACGGACTTTGTCCCTTTGTGACCGCCATGCTTCACCTCTCTTTCCTGGCTCTACCGAACCATGGTCAACATCCCATCTCTAACACGCGCTGGTGACTCAACCGGTCTGTAACTCTTTGAGGCGGCTGAGTACCTCGTTGGCATGCCCAACGGGACGAACCCCTGTCCAAACAGCTTGAAGCACGGACTGTGGATCGATCAGGAACGTATGCCGCATCGAATATGGCGCCATCCAGGAACCGTAAGCCTTGCTTACAAGACCATCCGGGTCGGAGAGCAAGGGAAACTTCAACTCTTCAGAGCTACAAAACGACTCATGATCGCTTACTGAGTCTGCACTAATGGCAAGAACCTCTGCTCCTTGCTTTTGGAACGCTGGCAACGCTTCCTGAAAGCCATGGGCTTCGATCGTGCAACCAGAGGTGAAATCTCTCGGATAAAAGTAAACGACCAGCCAACGTCCCTGAAGGTTGCCGAGATTCCAATGCTTTTGCTCTGGATTGACACTACTGAACCCGAGAAGATCAAAATCTGGGGCTTTTATTCCGATCTCAGGGGATGTACCACCTAGCGCCCTTACACGAGCAGGCGTCAATAAAAAAATCCCTGCTCCCAGAACTGCAGTCTGGAGTAGGGATCGTCTTTTCATGAAACTGCTGTCAGTTTCTAAATTCTAAAGAGGTTCAGAGCTTTGCGAGGTTCACTCCCAGTGAGCGTGCATAGGCACCCAACCCTTTTTTCTGGATGGTCTTGAGGGCACGTGTCGTGATGCGAATGTTGATCCAACGTTTCCCCTCAGCCCACCAGAGACGTCGCTGCTGCAGGTTGGCCTGCTGCAGCTTTTTGGTACGTATATGCGAGTGGCTCACAGCCATGCCGTTGTTGGCACGAGTACCTGTGAGCTGACATACCCGTGACATAACGGCGTCCTTAAGAAAGCGATGGCCATTGGCCGATGGCTCATATTAGCAAAGGGTCTGATCAGAAGCCCCGTTCCATCAAGCGAGACATCAGCTGCATATTGTTGGTTTGGAAACTCGCAAGTTCCTTGGGATCTAAGCCTCCCACGGACAGCTTTGCTGTTTCATAAAGATGTTGGGCCAGGTCTCGTGCAAGTACTTCGCTAGGAGATTGACCAACATCGCCAACGATGACACCCCCGGCTTGAAGCTTGAGCAGACCTTCCACAAGGGGGTGCTTTTGATTCACGAGCAAGACGTGATAATCAGGCAAACCTGGCAGCCGCTGGTCCATCAACGCACCGATATCGTTCATACGACGCATTTGTTCTGGAAGCAAAATCAGGGCAGCAGGTCCTTCTGAGCCAGATTTGAGGGATTGAACTTGAATCGTTACTTTATCGTTAGATAATGCATCTTTGATCAATTTTCGCAAGCTTTCACTTTTGGTCTCTCCATCACCATCACTTAATTCAGGTGTTTCTTCCTTAAGCGAAGCATCCAACTCAGCATCAACACGCTGAAATTTTAATTCGTCGTGTCGTGATTCAAGCCAAGGGATGAATTGACTATCAATAACGGTATCGGCGTACAACACTTCTCGCTCTTGTGACGTCCATAAGTTGAGTGCTGCTGATTGTGAAACTTCGTCAGTGCAATACAAAATGATCTTTTCATCATCAGGCAGACGGCGACGGTACCCATCAAGAGTTGTGAAATTGCGCTCACCTCCTCCAATTGGATCCGGATTATCGTCAGTGGAGATGGGTGCGCTGGTGGCAAACATCACTAACTCTTCCACTTGCTCAGCAAACTTGTCATCTTCCATGGCACCGATTTTCACGAACGGTGCTAAAGACTCCCAAGCTTCTGTATAGGCTTGTGCATCGTCTTTTTTAAGACTGCGAAGACGGTCTGAAACTTTCTTGGCAACAAAATTTCCAATGGAGCGCACACGGCGATCGGTCTGAAGCGCACTTCTGCTCACATTTAATGGAATATCAGGTGAGTCAATCACTCCTCTTAAAGGGAGAAGATAGCGGGGGACCACTTCCTTGATTGAATCGCTAACAAATACTTGATTACAGTAGAGCTTGATTTCTCCTTTCTCCCAATCAGCTCTACCCGTTTGCTTGGGGAAGAAGAGTATTCCTTGCAAATTGTACGGGTAATCTGTATTCAAATGGACCCAAAGCAAGGGATCACCTTGGAATGGATAAAGATAATGATAAAGATCAATATAATCTTGATCCGAAAGCTCTCGAGCACTCTTACGCCATGGAGCTACCATCTTATTAATTGTTTCTCCTTCAAGCTGCACAGGTACTGACATAAAATCGCAGTACGTATTGATAAGCGTGCGAATTCTTGCTGGCTCTATATATTCTAATTCTTCTTCCATGAGATGCAGGATGACATCTGTTCCTGCATCAACTCGCTCTGCGCTAGTCAGGTTGAAATTGGGCGACCCGTCGCAGGACCAAAGAACCGCTTCATGGTCAGGCTTGGCAGATTTGGTGAGCAGTTCAACGCGCGCCGCCACCATAAAGCTCGAATAAAAACCTAAACCGAAGTGGCCGATGATGGCATCATCTTCTTGCTTGTATTTCTCGAGAAAGTCTTCAGCGCTAGAAAAAGCCACTTGATTGATATACCGCTTAACCTCATCAGCCGTCATACCAATTCCGTTGTCGGAAATAGTGAGAGTTTTGGCCTCGCGGTCTACATGAATTTTAATTGTGCCATCGTCTCCTTCGCTGCAATCGCCAGCCATAGCAGCCATTCTCCGCTTGCTGATGGCATCAACGCCATTGCTAACAAGCTCTCGCAGAAAGACCTCATGGCCGGAGTAGACAGCCTTTTTAATGATTGGAAAAATATTCTCGGTGTGGATCTGAATTTGACCCTGCTCGTCCAACACCGACATGACAGCAACTTGAAAAACTCAATTTTAGAGAAACAACCCATCCGGGCACAACAGCCTGCTGAGGGGGTTCTCCGAACCTTTTCAAAGCTTTGTGCTCGTTTGAATGCGTAGATATCAACAACGAGGTAACCCCCATAGGGACCATGCTCTTGTATGCAAGAAAATCTCTGCACAACGTAAAAGGGATTAATCATCCCTCATTCGATTCATTCAAATAATCATAAAGATAACAAAATAAAGTTCTATTATTAACTATTTGATCACAACTTTCGGTTATCCGATCAATTGAAGATCATCGGACATCAGCCAGGCTGTTGTAGGTCAGCTCGCTCCTCAGGAAGGATGGCGTTTGCTACTGGGCAAACCTGGAGACAAATGCCACAGTCAATGCAGGTATCGAAATCAATCCAATAAAAATCGGTCCCTTTTTTGTTTTTCCCACGTCCTGGGTTGATGCAGGCAACGGGACAAGCATCGACACAGTCAGCAACGCCCTCGCAGATGTCGGTGACGATCGTGTGTGCCATAGCGGTGGTTGTCTGTCATTGGCAATCTAGTCAGAGAGCCAGTCGATGGTGTTGCATCGCGAAGACTTGAGACGTTGCTCAGCTTCTTCACGATTGCAACAAGGCCTGAGATCACATTGAGCAACCTGCCCTTGTGCATGCCAGCTCGTCTGTTTCCTCAACGCCTTTTCAAGACATGAATCATTGCTCCAGCAAATTAAAACACTCGATTCATTTTTGGCATTCTCGGAACTAGAGCCAGGAAGGTTACGAATATCGTCGAGGCAAAAACTAAACCCCACCCCCGCAGCATTTGCTTCACTTTCTCCGCACCGCTCCACCAATCCGTCATAACGACCTCCACGGGCAATCACCACTGGAGCTGAAACTCCCTGACAGACCAGTTGAAACACCAAGCCGTCATAGAGCTGATGATGAGGGTGAAAGGTTGGATCCAATTGAAGTGCCAGAGATTGTTGTTGAGCAAGGGGACTGAGATGGACAAATACGCGGTTCAGATCATTGAGAACGGTTTGGGAGCCAAAGTGTTCTCCCAACAAATCAAGAATCGTCTTTGGTGTGCCCCGGCAGTCCAGGAGGTTCACTAACCGTCTCAGATCTGATGAATCAAGCCCCATCGCTTCGAGTCCGAGTCGGTCGTATTGGATTAAGCAGGTGCGGATGTCTTCGCGCATCGGTTGCTCAAATGGTGCCAAGACCAATTCCATCAACGCCGTGTGGCCGATCAGCAGTTTGGGCTGATGCTCTCCCAACAGCGAGAGAGCATTCATGGCCTCTAACAGCAGCGTTAGAAGTTCAAGTTCTGCTGCCAGATCTTTAACGCCAAAGAGCTCTACACCGCTGTGCAGTTTTTCCTCGATGCACAGCCCTCCCTCTTCTGCCGTTCGGCTTTCGAAAATGGTTCCGCAAGCACAAAGGCGCAGCGGCCTAGGCCGATCCTTCAGTCTTGTGCAGGCTGCTCTAGCAATCGACGCTGTCATCTCTGGTCGAAGACCCAGCGGGTCATCGGCTACGAGCCGAACCACGTCATGACTAGCAATCGCACCACCGGCCATCAGTGTGTCGAGCCGTTCCACCTGGGGTGGAGACACCTCGTCGTACCCCCAATGGCGATAGACCGTCGCTAACTGTTCTCTTAGATGCTGGTTTTGTTGAACTTGCTTCGGATTCAGATCTCGAGCGCCCGTGGCGGGTTGCAGGGCCATCCAGCTAGTCATCGAATCACGAACAACGATCTTATGACTGCCGAACCTCAAGCTCCATAAAGCTTGGGTGAGAAGGCGGTCACGCGAGCAAGCTCTTGTTTGAGCGGGAGATGGAGCCCTGAAGACGTTGCGAGAATCCTGCCTTCGCCCACATCGAATAAGGAGTCTTTGTAATCACCAACAACACCACCAGCGCAAGCCACCAAGGCAGCACCTGCTGCCAGGTCCCAAGGTGCCAAACCACGCTCCCAATAGCCGTCCAGTCGCCCGCTGGCCACAAAAGCAAGATCAACGGCTGCGGCCCCACCCCGCCTTACACCACGACATCGATGGGTTAGCCAACAGAACTCGGCGTAATTGTTATCGGTAACCTCATGCCTGTCGTAAGCAAATCCCGTCACGAGAAGGCTGTCCTGCAAGGTGATGCAATCACTCACATGAATGGGAGTGTCGTTGAGATAGCTCCCTTGATGGGGAGAACACCAATAGGTCTCATTGAGGAACGGCACTGCCACCGAACCCAGCAGTGGTAAACCCTTCCAGATCAAGCCCACTGAAGTGGCAAAAAAGGGATATCCGTGAGCAAAATTCGTTGTGCCGTCCAGGGGATCCACGCACCAACACAACGAACCTGGAGTACCACTGGAGCCGGATTCTTCGGCAAGGATCGCAATCGTTGGAGTGTGCTCTCTTAAGTAATCAAGAACCACTTTTTCTGCGGCCACATCAGCGTTTGTGACCAAGTCGCCAATACGCCCCTTACTTTCGATGCTGCTGAGACGGCCGTAATGCTGCATCAGCACAGCAGCTCCCAGGTTTGCAGCTGTACGGGCGATCTCAGCAAGCTCTTGCTGGCTCGCTGCGTCCAGATCAGCATCGCTGGCCACCTGCCTGCAATCAAGAACTGAAGTCATCACTCCTCATCCAAAGGAAGGCCAGGACGAACCTGACCACGCCCGAAATGACGTCCAAACTGCAGCTCATACACCTCATCCTCATCTTGCGTGACCGCCTCAAGAGGACCGATAGCTCTTGCAACGCAAAGCAACCCGTAACCCTGTTGTCTGAGCTCTTTTGAAAGTCCCATGGCCTCGGATTGATCCAGGCTTCCACTTTGAACTCTTACTGCGCAAGACGTGCAGCAACCATTACGGCATGAAAAAGGGAGCGGATCACCCTGCTGCTCAAAGCTTTGGAGGATGTACTCCCCCTCTGGAACCTGATGGGTGATCGTCCGTCCAGCCTGAGGCCAGTGAATGGTGACCGTGTGGTTTGGTCTCATATCAGGCCCTCAGGAAACGCCCTGCTACATTCTCACTTCAGCCACTGGAGAGGTGGCCGAGTGGTCGAAGGCGCAGCACTGGAAATGCTGTATAGGGGCAACTCTATCGAGGGTTCGAATCCCTCCCTCTCCGTTAGCTAAACACCCCCCTTGCGATGCAAGGGTTTTTTTTTGGAGATCATTGACAAAAAAATAATTTAAAACTGATAAAAAAGACATTTAAACTCCAGGTATGCGGAAGCTAAAACGTCAAAAATTCGAAGGAAACCAGAAGGAATATATTTGAAAGGTTGCTAAACTAATATTATTAGGACTATATATTAAAACTTATCCAACTAAGTCAATCATCCAAAGCGACCTGAAACGTAATCCTGGGTAGCCTGCTGCGCAGGAGAATTAAAGATTTTATTTGTTTCATTGAATTCAACGAGATAACCTACTTTGCCTGAACCCCCTTCAACCGCTTCAGCATTGAAGAAAGCTGTCATATCACTCACACGTGAGGCCTGCTGCATGTTGTGAGTCACGATCACAATCGTGAAAGTCTTCTTGAGCTCATGGATCGTTTCCTCAATCTTCAGGGTAGAGATGGGATCAAGAGCAGAGCATGGTTCATCCATCAGGATCACTTCAGGCTCAATCGCGATGGTGCGTGCAATACAAAGACGCTGCTGTTGACCACCAGAAAGTGAGTTGCCACTTTCTTTGAGTTTATCTTTGCATTCATCCCATACTGCTGCCTGACGCAGTGACCTCTCCACTAATTCATCCATATCGCCGTTATAGCCATTAATACGTGCACCAAAAGCTATATTTTCATAAATGCTCTTTGGAAAAGGATTCGGTTGTTGAAAAACCATACCGATACGTCGGCGTACTTCAACTGGATCAACATCGGGAGAATATAAATCAGCACCTTCAAACAGAATTCTTCCTTTGAGAGAACATCCCTCAATCAAATCGTTCATCCGATTAATGGCTCGTAGGACTGTGGACTTTCCACACCCCGAGGGTCCAATAAAAGCTGTTACTTGACCTCTCGGTATATCACAAAATACATTCTTTAAGGCCTCGAAGGAGCCATAGCTGATTGTTGTATTTTGAATAGAGACACAAGTTTCAAGCTTTTGATTGGCTAACTCTGTCGATTCTGTAAAAGTCATGGGTATGAAAAATTAAGTGTAGGAAATTAGATTTGTTTGAAAATGTTTATGATAGAAGTCATTAGCTCGAGACTCTCCGTCCAAGCCATCGAGCAAAGAGATTGAGAGCCAATATGAACATAACAAGAATAAAGGACGCTGCCCAAGCGAGTTCATTTTGAACTTCATAAGGCTGAGCAGCAAAATTATAAATTAAAACAGATAACGTTGCAATAGGATCAAAGATCCCATTCGGCCAAAATGGTGAGAAAAGCGCTGTAAATATTAAAGGTGCAGTTTCACCCGATGCTCTCGCGATCGCCAACACCACTCCAGTTGCTATTGGTGTGAAAGCTTTAGGGAGAGTGATTTGAGTCACTGTCACGAAACGAGATGCACCAACTCCAAGGGCAGCACGCCTTAGGTCGTTAGAAACAAGTTTCAAGCCTTCATCTGTTGTCTTGACCACAGTGGGAAGCATCAATACAGAAAGAGCAGTTCCTCCTGCTATCGCGCTAAAGGTATTGCCAAAAATGATTCGAGTAGAAACAATCACTCCGTAAACAAAAACACCAGCAATAATTGATGGGACGCCAGCAAGAACGTTGGTTCCAAAACGAATGAATTGCGAAAATCCTCGGCCGGTAGAATATTCTGCCAAGTAGATTCCACCACCTACACCTATAGGAATCGCGATCATTGCCGCAATTATGGTGACAATGATACTTCCAAGAATTGCATTGGCAATTCCTCCATCTTCAACACCTGGTGGCGGCGGGAGCTTGGTGAAAAGGTCCAAGTTAAATGTTGATATTCCTTTTATTACAAGATAAGCAAGCACCGCAATCAGTGGCAAAACACACACAAGTGAAAACAATCCAGCCAAAATCGATAAAGCCTGACTGCCAATATTTCGTTTTAGCCAACTCTTGTAGTTGAGGTCAGGGGTTCCTGCTGCTGACTTTGCGACTGAGGGATAATTCATGAATCAATACTTTAAACTTAAGCGTTTCACAAGCCATTGAGCAGCAATATTGACAATTAATGTCAATACCATTAAAACAAAAGCTGCATACATTAGTGAGGATAATTGTGATATGTCTGCCTCGCCAAACTGATTAGCAAGCATGGCTGAAATTGTATTTCCTGGAGCCAACAAGGACCAACTAAAAACGTTGGAGTTTCCGATAATCATGGTGACAGCCATGGTTTCCCCCATTGCTCGTCCTAGGGCGAGCATCACTCCACCAATAATTCCTGAAATGGCCGCAGGCAGGATGATATTGAGAATTGCGCCCCAGCGTGTTGCGCCAACTCCATAGGCGGCTTGGCGGAGTTCAAGAGGTACTTGGTTTAAAGAATCACGGGAAATTGCAGTAATGATCGGTAAAATCATCACAACCAGAATCAAGATCGCAGGTGCCATTCCTGGACCCAAAGGCTCACTGCTAAAAATAGGAATCCATCCAAAATCCTCATATAAGAGCATAAGAAAAGGTCGGATAAGCGGTTCTAAAATAAAAATTGCCCACAAGCCTAAAACGACTGATGGAATAGATGCCAAAAGCTCCACCATTAATCCAATAACGTTTCTAATCTTCTTCGGAATGATGTTTTCGGTGATGAATATTGCAGTGCCCACACCCAAAGGAATGGCAATAACTAGTGCCAGAAGAGAACTGACGAGCGTTCCATAGATCGCCGTGAAGGCACCGTATTCGTCATCAACAGGGTTCCAGTTGGACGTGATTAAAAAATTCAGTCCGTAGCGCCCCATCGAGTCCAAGGATCCCCAAAACACAACCACAAGAATGGAGATGAGAACAAGCGCAACCATGGAGGCCATGACCACGACAAGGTTCTTAAAGCCCTTATCCACCAGCTTTTCTGCTGTTGGTCTGTGCCTAAGCAGATATTGAGCCTTGAATTGGGCCACTCAATCAGCACATATGCAGACGAACACTAGCCTTTTCGCAATTTTTTGCTGGTAAGAGACACAACATCAACACAGGCTCGCCAGAGGAGCTTGGTGATTGGGGTTTGGACCGTTAGCTTGGAGAAACCAAATGCGCGGTTATGGGCCGGATCGTCGGAATCGACCTGGGAACCACGAACTCCGTCGTCGCCGTGCTTGAAGCGGGTCGACCGGTGGTAATTGCTAACGCGGAAGGCACGAGGACAACGCCATCTGTTGTTGGTTACACCAAAGAGGATGAACTGCTGGTTGGTCAGCCCGCCAGGCGCCAACTCGTCCTCAACCCCCGCAACACGTTTTCCAATCTCAAGCGCTTTGTTGGACGCGCCTGGGATGAGCTCGACGACAACACACTTACCGTTCCCTACACCGTGAGTGCGAACACACAGGGAAACGTTCGTGTGGCCTGTCCTCAGACCGAACGGGAATATGCCCCTGAAGAGCTTGTTTCAAGCATCTTGCGCAAGCTTGTTGATGATGCCAGCACCTACCTAGGCGAAACAGTTGATGCAGCCGTTCTCACCGTTCCGGCTTACTTCAACGATGCTCAACGTCAGGCCACTCGAGACGCGGGACGCCTTGCCGGCTTATCGATTGAACGGATTCTCAATGAGCCCACGGCTGCTGCCCTTGCCTATGGCTTTGATCGCAGTGCTGTTCGTCGTGTTCTCGTTTTCGATCTGGGTGGAGGCACCTTTGATGTTTCGCTCCTTCGGATCGCGAATGGTGTCTTCGATGTGAAGGCCACAAACGGTGACACCCAATTGGGTGGAAATGACTTTGACCAACTCATCGTGGATTGGCTTGCCGATGCCTTTCTCCAGCAACATCAAATTGATCTGCGTAGGGATCGTCAAGCGCTTCAACGTCTCACCGAAGCGGCTGAAAAAGCCAAACAAGAACTCTCAGGCGTGTCCACCACACCCATTTCCCTTCCTTTCATTGCAACCGGTCAGGAAGGACCACTTCATATCGAGACCACCCTTGATCGCAAAACATTTGAAAGCCTCTGCCCTGATTTGCTTGATCGACTGCTGACGCCTGTTCAGGCCGCTCTGCGCGACTCAGGCTGGCTTGCAGAAGATGTTGACGATGTTGTGCTTGTGGGTGGCAGCACAAGGATGCCCATGGTGATGCAGCTCGTGAGGACCTTGATTCCTCATGACCCCTGTCAATCCGTCAATCCTGATGAGGTTGTGGCTGTGGGTGCAGCCGTACAGGCCGGAATCATCACCGGTGAGCTAAGAGATCTGCTGCTCAATGACGTCACACCCCTATCCCTTGGTTTGGAAACCGTTGGCGGCCTCATGAAGGTGTTGATTCCTCGAAATACGCCGATTCCAGTGCGTCAATCCGACGTTTTCAGCACCTCTGGTGCCAATCAATCCTCTGTGGAGATTCACGTTTGGCAAGGTGAGCGTCAAATGGCACAAGACAACAAGTCATTAGGCCGTTTCCGCTTATCAGGGATCCCGCCTGCACCGCGAGGTGTCCCTCAGATTCAGGTTGCTTTTGACATTGATGCCAACGGGATCCTTCAAGTGAGTGCAACAGATCGCACCACGGGGCGAAAGCAATCCGTCACGATTCAGGGGGGCTCGAACCTCAACGAAGACGAATTGCAAGCACTCCTTGCCGAAGCGGAAGCCCGTTCAGATGAAGACCGGCGCCGACGTGCTTCGATTGAGCGGCGCAATTCAGCCCTCACCTTGGTAGCGCAAGCGGAGAGACGCTTGCGTGATGCCGCCCTTGAGCTCGGTCCATACGGCGCCGAACGGCAGCAGAGGGCCGTTGAAATGGCCATGCGTGATGTTCAGGATTTGCTTGAGCAAGATGATCCTCAGCAATTAGAGATGGGCGTGAGCGGCCTTCAAGAAGCTCTCTTCGGTTTAAACCGACGCCTTTCAGCAGAACGAAGCAGCGATGCGGGGCCACTGCAGGGCATTCGCAGCACGCTTGGGACGCTCAAAGATGAACTCTTCGCAGACGATGATTGGGATGATGACCCCTGGTCCACGGGGAGTAGTCGTTCCGACGACCGCATGAGACGTGGACGTCGCGGAATCGATCCCTGGGATGATGACTTCTATCGCTGACCCCGATTATTGGTCCCTGCTGGGTCTCGATCCAGGCAGTGACGGAGATTCGCTGAAGAGTGCCTTTAGGCGTGAGGCAAGGCGCTGGCACCCTGATCTCAACGGGAACGATCGCCAGGCGGAAGAGCGCTTCAAACTCGTCAATGAGGCCTATGCCGTCCTCAGTGATCACGACAGGCGCGTTGCCTGGGAGCGACGTCGCAACGGTCGAAGTTTTAGCCAGGACCCGTTTGCTTCTGGGTTCCCGGATTTCGAGGAGTACCTATCTGTTGTTCTGGGCATCGGTGATCCTCCAGAGCCTGATCGCGCCGAATCCACTCACAATGAGGATCAAGATGAACCTGAGCGCAGACCAACCCCATCTCCCCAGCCTCCATCCCCTGTCCGCTCGCAAGACAATCTCGAAACAACGGTTGTCTTGACTCCTGATCAAGCCCTTCGTGGCACTGCGGTGAACCTGGAGCTCGCCGATGGAACGGTGATCGAAGTGGACACGCCCCCATTCGCAGGAGATGGCTGGCGCCTCCGTTTGGAGGGAGTCGCACCAGGTGGACGGGATCATTTTTTGCAGCTGCAGGTGGTAACGGATGAGGGGTTACGCATTGATGGATTGCGTGTGCTGTACCGCTTGGAACTGTTTCCGCCGGATGCGGCCCTGGGATGCGCGGTAGACGTTCCAACGCTGTCCGGATCGGTGACCCTTCAAGTCCCCCCAGGTTCATCGAGTGGTCGCCTGTTGCGACTTCGAGAACGTGGCTTGTCTTGGAACGATCGACAAGGGGATCAGCTTGTGGAGGTGGTCATTGTGATTCCTGCCCATTTGAACGATGACGAACAAGCCTTGTACCAGAGGCTGCAGGAACTGAGCTTGGATCAAGGTCGGATCTAATCCAGGACTTTCGATGAGAGACTGAAAGCGACCTCAATCAGCTCATGCTCGTTCACGTCCTTCTTTACGACGCCGGTCAGGACAGTGAGGGCATTCATTCCCTTGAGCTCTCTGGCCAGACCGTGGTTTTGATGTTTGAAAACTGCGACGATGCCGAACGGTATGCAGGTCTTTTAGAGGCCCAAGATTTCCCAACTCCCACTGTTGAAGCTCTCGAGCAACACGAGGTGGAACTGTTCTGCACGGAGGCTGGATATGAAGCGCGACTCGTCGAAACAGGCTTCGTACCTAAATCGGATGACGAGCGCTTGATGCTCGCTCCTCCGAGTTCCAATCGTGATGTCAGTAATTGGCAAACAGAAGATCAATCGGTGGATAGTGTTCAGCCAACAAGCCCAAGTGATGGTCTGGATGATGTCCGCCGTCGCCTGGAAGGTTTGCTGTGAATCCGTCTGAAAATCGGGGCTACCTCACAACAGAGCAGTCGAACCCACGCAGCGCTGATTTGGATGTGTTGTCCACAATTGATCTGGTGAAGCTGTTCATCGATGAAGATCGCAAACCACAATTAGCTGTTGAGGGTGCTTCAGAAGCCCTTAGCGCTGCAGTCGATGCTGTGGCATCGCGGTTAAGCAAAGGCGGGCGATTGTTTTACATCGGAGCAGGAACCTCTGGTCGTCTTGGTGTTTTGGATGCCGCTGAATGTCCCCCCACCTTTTGCAGCCCACCAGAACTGGTACAAGGTGTTTTGGCCGGAGGTGCTCCGGCCCTTTTACGCAGTTCAGAGGGACTTGAGGATCTAGACACAGCAGGCGTAGACGACCTCAAAGAACATCAATTCGGCGCTGATGATTGCTTAGTAGGCATTGCCGCTGGTGGCACCACTCCCTATGTACGCGGTGCACTTCAATACGCCGTGGATTTACAAGCCTTGGCGATTGCAATGGCCTGCGTTCCCGCAGAACAGGCGCCCATGCCCTGCCACCTGGACATCCGCTTGCTCACCGGCCCAGAACTGCTCACTGGATCAACGCGTTTGAAGGCGGGAACCGCCACAAAAATGGCACTCAACATTCTTTCCACCGGTGTGATGGTGAAATTGGGAAAGGTGTATGGAAACCGCATGGTTGATGTCGCTGCTAGCAACAGCAAACTTGTCGACCGCTCACTGAGAATTTTGACCGATCTCGTTGGCTTATCACGCGAGCAGGGGCTTCCCCTCCTCACCGAAGCCAAGGGATCGGTGAAGCGGGCTCTGGTCATGGCTGCTGGATCCATGGATCTTCAAGAATCCGAAACCCTGCTCACCAATTACAACGGCAACCTGCGCAAAGCCCTTGGCTCGATCGGAATCACTCTGAATGCAGCAGCTCATTGAGCTTGAGCGGTTGCTGGCCCCCAATAGGCACTCGTGAATAAATCCAGGCGTTGCCGGGTCGCCGCAGGAACGGCATCTGGAGGGGTCATCAAGGCATCTTTAAGGGCCTGATGAGCAGGAGAAGAAGGACGTTCACGAGCTAATTTCTCCATGAGAGCGAACAGGATTGGACCTGTGGCATTGGCATTGGCTTTGAGGTTGCCAATGATCATTTCAACCGTCACAGCATCGTGCTCGGTATGCCAGCAATCAAAATCAGTCACCATGCTGAGCGAGGCATAGGCGATTTCGGCTTCTCTTGCTAAACGGGCTTCGGTGTGATTTGTCATGCCAATCACATCACAACCCCAGTTGCGATACATCTCGCTTTCAGCTCTCGTTGAGAACGCCGGACCTTCCATGCACAGATAGGTGCCACCACGATGCAGCCGATGTCCCGATGGCATTTCGGTGGATGCTGCAGTTGCAAGCAAATCACTCAATCGCTCGCAAAAGGGATCAGCAAGACTGACGTGAGCAACGCAGCCATCGCCAAAGAAGGATTGAGGCCTCTGCATCGTTCTGTCGATGAACTGGTTGGGAACAACCATGTCGCGAGGGCGCAGATGTTCCTGAAGAGATCCCACGGCTGAAACTGAGATCAACCAGCGGACTCCTAAGGACCTCATGGCCCAGAGATTGGCTCGATAGGGAACTTCGCTTGGCAGCAGGTGATGCGAGCGTCCATGGCGGGCAAGAAACACCACCTCAACTCCATTCAATTGGCCGACTCGCAAACAATCAGAAGGAACACCAAATGGTGTATCCAACGTGACCTCTTCAACGGATTCGAGTCCATCGATCGCATACAAACCACTACCACCAATCACACCAACGCGAGCGTCTTGGAGGGAGGAGTGGAGTGTGGTCATGGTGAAAAGCGGGCGTGCATTGACACTCATCTTGCTCGCTTGCCTAAGATCGTTTTTTGCCTTTGGTGCCTTGACGACAGTCCTGATGAAAACGGATGCCGGCCAGATCAAGCTGGAAATGTTCGATCAAGATGCGCCGAACACCGTCGCCAATTTTGTGAAACTCGCGCGGGAAGGGTTTTACGACGGTCTTGCCTTCCATCGCGTCATTGACGGTTTTATGGCTCAGGGTGGATGCCCCAATAGCCGTGAAGGCGCAAAAGGAATGCCTGGAACAGGCGGTCCTGGCTACATGATCAATTGCGAGATCAACAGCAAAAAGCATGCCCCGGGCATTCTTTCGATGGCCCATGCCGGTAAGAACACGGGCGGAAGCCAATTCTTCATCGTCCATGAAGCTCAGCCGCACCTCGATGGTGTTCACACCGTGTTTGGGCAAACCGGCGACATGGATGTTGTTCTCGCCTTGAAAAATGGCAGTCGCATTGAAAGCGTCACCGTGACCGACTGATCCGTCAGGACCAGTGAATCAAAATCGGCTGGTCAGATTGGTCTGACCAGCCATTTTTTTTGTTATTCAGCAGAGAAGCCAAGTCCCTGTCTTCACGATTAAGTTGCAAGGAAGGATGGAGACGCTGTTCCGCTTTTGCCGTTTTCAAGAGCCCGAGCCTTTTTGTTTCCGTCCAAGAGGCCAAAGATTTGAGAAATAGCTCAATCGCAGTGATGTCGCCTGACACAGTCCAAACAAATTGAGGACGCTCCCAAAGCGCAAGCAGTCTTGGTGTTTGTTCTGGTTGCAAAGTAAGACTTAATTTTGATGCCAGCATCTCAGCCCTATTCAAAAGATCTGGGAGCTTGGCACTGAGAGCTTCGCCACAATCCCAAGCAAGAGTTACAACATCGGCTGCACTATTTTCATTAAATAGATGTCCTAATTTATCTCTTTTTGTGGCTAGATAATTGGCATTATGGTCACCTGGGTTGATGATGAGTGGGATTCGACTCACCACTTCCAGGCCATAACCACCGAGTCCAGCAATTTTGCGAGGGTTATTGGTCAGGAGCCTTAGGCGATGAATACCAAGATCACCAAGAATCTGCGCTCCAACTCCGTAATTTCGTAAATCAGCTCCAAATCCCAGCTTCTCGTTTGCTTCCACGGTGTCAAGGCCTCCATCTTGAAGGCTGTAAGCCTTCAACTTATTGATCAGACCAATGCCACGACCTTCTTGGCGTAAATAAACAACAACACCTTCACCTTCTTGCTCTATTTGAGACAGCGCAGCCTCAAGTTGTGGCCTGCAGTCACAACGAAGAGAACCAAAGGCATCACCCGTAAGGCACTCTGAATGCATCCGAACCAGTACAGGTTCTTGGAGTTGCCCGGGAATACCTTTCACCAGGGCAACATGCTCACTGTTGTCCAGTTCATTGCGAAATCCGATCGCCTGGAACTGTCCGAACTGACTAGGCATGACAGCCTGAGCATGGCGACGAACAAACCGCTCGTTTTGAAGCCTGTAGCTGATGAGATCTGCAATGCTGATCAGCCGTAAGCCAAATTGTTTGGCGTAGTCCTGCAGTTCTGGCAGACGAGCCATCGACCCATCGGAATTCTGTATTTCGCAAATCACCCCCGATGGGATGAGTCCTGCGAGCTGGGCGAGATCAACGGCAGCTTCTGTATGTCCAGCACGTTTGAGCACACCTCCAGAACGGGCCCTCAGCGGAAACACGTGCCCTGGACGCCGCAGATCGGATGGCTTGGCATCGGCCTGAAGCACAACCTGAATCGTGCGAGATCGGTCCTCCGCTGAAATTCCAGTCGAGACACCATGCTCAGGGCCGGCATCAATACTCACCGTGAATGCCGTTTGATTTTCATCGGTGTTGCGATCAACCATCAAGGGAAGGTCGAGGGCATCAAGACGATCACCTTCGATGGCAAGACAGATCAAGCCTCGAGCCTCTTTGGCCATGAAATTGATCTGTTCTGGCGTCGCAAACTGCGAAGCACAAATCAAATCTCCTTCGTTTTCACGGCGTTCGTCATCGACGACAACAACGCACTCGCCATTACGGATGGCGTTGAGGGCATCGGGGATGGAATCAAAGATCGGATCCATGCCCTCGGCAGCTACGGCTGAATGGCTCAGCGTTCTAGGTATCCAACAAGCTCTCATCATGATCGACGCCAGTACGATCAGCCGATCATTCTGCTCAGTGCATGGCGATCAAACGAGTTGCGGTCATCGGAGCATCCGGTTATGGGGGCTTGCAAAGCCTGAGGCTGTTGCAGTCCCATCCCAATTTTGAGATCAGCCTGCTCGGCGGAGAACGCAGTGCTGGCAAACGTTGGAGCGAGCTGTGCCCGTTTTTGCCCCTACCGGATGATCCCCTGGTGGAGAGTCCTGAGCCCACAAGAATTGCTGAGCGGGCTGATGTGGCTTTGCTCAGCCTTCCGAATGGATTGGCGAGTGGCCTCGTTCCTGGGCTTCTGGAACGAGGCGTTCGGGTTATCGATCTGTCTGCTGATTATCGGTACCGCTCGCTCGACCAGTGGTCGAGCGTCTATGCCCAGGAGGCTCTTTCGTGCAAGCGCACGGATGCCGATCTGTGCTTAGAAGCCGTCTACGGATTACCTGAGTGGAATGCTTCTGCCATTGCAACAGCTCGATTGGTTGCTGCACCTGGCTGCTTTCCCACCGCGAGCTTGCTTCCTTTGTTGCCCTTCCTCAAGCAAGGTTTGATCGAACAGGACGGTGTGATCATCGATGCAAAGACGGGTACATCCGGTGGCGGTCGCGCTGCAAAAGAACATCTACTGCTGGCGGAAGCTTCTGAATCAATCAGTCCTTACGGCGTTGTTGGCCATCGCCACACCTCTGAAATTGAGCAGATGGCCAGTGAGGTTGCTGGATGTGGCATCCAGTTGCAGTTCACCCCCCATCTCGTTCCCATGGTGCGCGGGCTGCTCTCAACGGTGTACGCCAGATTGCGCGATCCGGGACTGACAGCCGAAGACTGCACCACAGTTCTGGATAGTTTTTATCGCCATCACACCTGCGTCACGGTGTTGCCTGTTGGAACCTACCCAGCAACCAAATGGGCCAAACACACCAATCGGGCCTTTTTATCCGTACAAGTCGACAATCGAACCGGACGTCTTGTTCTGATGAGCGCTGTTGACAACTTGATGAAAGGACAAGCCGCACAAGCCATTCAATGTCTGAACCTGATGGCAGGCCTGCCGGGCGAGACAGCTTTGCCGCTCGCTCCTTTTTATCCTTGATCTCTGTTGGTCGACAGCGCCAAGGCCTGCCGCCACTTCAATCCGGCAAGAGCAATGGCCCAGGGCAAAATGCGATGTTCCTGGGATTGAATACGCGTGGCCAAGGACGCTGGACTGTCGTCCTGAAGCACTGGAACAGCCGCCTGGGCGATAACTGGTCCGGTATCCACATCAGCCTGGACCAGATGTGCAGTGCAACCACTGATCCGCACCGACGCTTGAAGAGCTTGACCAACCGCATCGAGACCTTTGAAGCTGGGCAAAAGTGATGGGTGGATATTGAGCAATCTGTTCGGGAAAGCTTCGATCAGCACTGGAGTCACAATCCTCATCCATCCAGCCATCACAATCAGGTCCACACCCGCCTCAAGAAACGCAGTCACAAGGGCGTGATCAAGACGTTCTCTCGTCTCAAACTGACGATGATCCAATAACTGACAAGGAATGTTGAGACGTTGTGCTCTCTTCTCAGCGCCACAGCCTCGGTTGTTGACCACTAATAGGCGAATGTCGGCATGAAGCTCATTAGCAGAGATCGACTCTTGAATCGCCTCGAAATTGCTTCCGTTGCCAGAGGCCATCACTCCCAATTGCAATGCTGGCTGAAAATGTGGCCATTGCTGGATCGATGGGGAGATCAGCTCGAGACCTGAATCGAGTGCATCATCAGCACAGTGGCTAAGGTTCAAATGCGAGGGCATCATCTGCTCATGTCCCATTTGACCATCCTGCCAACCGTCATTACAGACCTCGAGCTTCTTGAGGAAACTCTGTTGGCGGAGCACTACCTCGTCCAGCGTCCAGGCCTGATCAAAGCGTTTGGCCAGGAGATGTATCCGGCTGAATTGGTGGCCACAGACAGCAGCGGGCTCCAAATGGGCTGGAGGTGGGATGACGATGGATCCTTGGCGTTGATGCTGGATCTTGGGCAAACCAGAGATTCCGCAGGCCACAAAACACATCTCAAAACCATTTTGCGGGCTTATGCCCTGAGGTCAGCCCTCCGCTCTGCAGATGGGGTCACCTTCGATCCTTCCGTCTCAACGACAGACCAGCAGGGAGCTGAGCGGGCCATGAGTTGATGGGTGGCGTCAGGATTTCGATCGATCTCTGTGAGCCTGCACGTCAGCAACTCAAGGTGAAACTCGAGTGGACACCACGAGTGCATCATCAATCCTGGCTGATGCCTAGTTGGACACCTGGGTCCTATACCGTTCGTGACCACGCACAGCATCTTCACAGTCTTCAGCTTCAGCAATCGGGTCGCGCTGTTATTACCAAGCGAGTTGCTCCTTCGTGCTGGGTGGCCGAGCTCCTGAACCTCGACCCCGTTTGCTTGACCTACACGCTGGAAGCGCGTCAGCTCACAGTTCGCACTAATCATTTAGATCCAGATTTCGCATCCCTGTGCCTTCCCGCAGTGGTCATGCTGATTGATGGGGAACGCTGGAATCCGCATCATCTGCAGCTGTCATTGCCACCCGGTTGGTTGGGACATCTCCCCCTGCCAAGTGGGGTCGATGGATACGAAGCACAAGACTTTGACCATCTCGTTGATGCACCCATACACGCCGGTCCCTTCCATTCACGCCGGTTCACGGTTTGTGGTCATCACCATGAATTACTAACGATTGGCGAACCACCGATGGGTTGGCCTCTGACGCTTCAAGCAGATATTGAGGCCGTCTGTGCAGCCGCCTGCACGTTGATGGGAACCCCACCACCGGCTGGGGATCGTTATCAATTAGTGATTCAGATACTTGATCAAGGCTATGGCGGTTTAGAGCATGATCATTCTTCAGTGCTTCAATTTTCGTGGGAAGCTCTCACAAAAAAGGATGGCTATCGACAGCTTCTGCAGTTGATTGGCCATGAATACTTTCACCAATGGAATGTGCGTAGACTCCGACCTGGCGCCTACGTTCCCTATCGATACGACAAGGCAGAAATCAGCGATGGTCTTTGGTTTGCAGAAGGAATTACCAGTTATTTTGATCTAACGCTGTCGCTATTAGCAGCTAAATCTGACCGTCAGACTTTTCTTGAAGATTTAGGAAAAGATATTTCTCATGTCCTGGTTAATCCTGGATGTAAGATCCAATCCTTAGCAGATAGTTCAAGAGAAGCATGGCTAAGGCTTTACAAGCAAACAGCCGCTAATTCTGTGGCTCAAATTAGCTATTACCGACTTGGAACTGTTGTCTCATTTTGCCTTGATGTACAGCTAAGGCAATCAGGTTCATCTCTCTCCTCCGTTGTTCGAGATCTTTGGCAGCGCTTAGGGCGCCATGGCAAGGGGTATGAGCCAACAGACCTGATTGATGCTGTAGCTGCTCACAACATGGCACTAGCCGAGCGTTTACCAACCTGGCTTGAAACTACGAATTCAGCTCCGATTCACGACAGCCTGAACGCTCTTGGCTTGCAAGCTGTCGCGATTCACTCGAAGCATCCATACGTAGGAATGCAACTTTCCAAACAAAAAGGTCGATTGTTGATCAACAAGGTGAGTCCTGACGGTCCTGCCGAACAAGCAGGCCTTGTCCCAGGGGACGAAGTGATCGGAGCTCATGATTGGCGTCTAAGGGGACTTGAGCATTGGCAAGCACTCATTCAAGGTCCAGAACAGATTCCAGTTCTTTACGCACGTCGCGGTCGGCTTAGCTCGACAATCCTGAAGAAAAGCGATCCAATTGTGGAGCAATGGGAGATCACTTGGGACTCTGGTGCCTCGTCATCACAAAAAGAATTACGTGATCGATGGTTTTCAATCGTGTAACTGAAATCTGGAAGCGACTGCAGACTCAATCATCACGTCGTAGCTCCACTGTCATTCTTTGTAGTGGCACTCTTGTTGTTGGCATGGGTGCGCTGGCCTGGTTGAGCAATGATCAAAGTGTTGCACTAAAAGAAAGTAGTCCATCTCTCCTCGATCTTCTCGATCAAGTTGGTAGCGAGGCGAATCGAGAGCGTAAAAAAGTTGAGCAAACCAAACCACCGCTACCCCCTAGGGCGATCTCCTGGTCGTCGCCCCTGGCTAAACAATGTTCAGGTTTTGACTCCAAGGTGAAAAAAAGGCTTAAAGCACAACAAGGCACCCTGAAGCAAAGACGTGTTTCTGTAGCAACAGATCCTTCTAATTTCGGAAAACGCTTCAGAATGAATCCATGGGGAGAGTCTCTTAATCCAGATCCACGCGTCGTTGTCCTTCATGAAACGGTGTACTCGCTTGATTCGGCAGTGAATACCTTTATGACTCCTCATCCTAGAGATCCAGACCAAGTGAGCTATCACACAGTGATTGGGCTTGATGGAAAAATCGTTGATCTTGTTGATCCACTCAAACGTGCCTATGGTGCTGGCTATTCAGCTTTTCTGGGTGAATGGGCTGTAACCAATGCAAAAATAAGGGGCTCCGTTAATAACTTTGCACTTCACTTAAGCCTTGAAACGCCTTTTGATGGCGAAAATAGCAGATCTAGCCATAGCGGATACTCATCAGCTCAATATGACTCACTGGCACTTGTATTGAAAGACTGGATCGATCGTTTTGGATTTACTCCAGCAGCCATTACGACCCACCGTCATGTAGATCTTGGTGGAGAACGTGGTGATCCAAGAAGTTTTGATTGGGATGAACTTCAAATCCGACTTGGTGCTTTAGAAGCGCTTTGTCCTTCTTGAGTCAGGAAATATTGATCAATAGCCGGTGATCAAATAATATCTATTTAAATCACTAGATTACAATCAGCTATCAAACCAAAGGCTGTGTGATTGGACGACGCTCAGAATAGATTAGGCCGTGCAACTCAGTATCTTGCATGTATCGCAACACACGTCTTGGATAATCAAGCTTGCCATTATGGAGGTACGCCAAGGTTGCAATTGCTTTGGCATCAACATACGAACGACTCGCAATTAAAACTTGATCAGGAGAGAGGCCTAATTCTTTTTTGAGGCGAGCTATCTTTGCTGCAAGTAATTCAACATTCGCTTCGGAATTCATCAAAAGATTTCTCGCTTCAGCGATTTCAATTTTTGATGGTTGCAAGGGAAGTCGACCTTGATGAATTAACTCACTAATTCCAAGCTGAGCAGGGCCGTGCGTTGACACAAGTCCGGAATGCACAACAAAGGGCAGATCTTCTCCCGGCTTGGAATGCTGTATTTCATCAAACAAGATTGCTGTTACTAGCATCGGATTGACCCGATAACGTCGCGATTCCCGCTTAATAACGGGCTTCAGGTCTTGAAGTCGATTGACCGTTTGAGTGCGCAGAGGCTGGAATTGGTCCATGCCCCGAGTGAACAACTGAGCGAGTCGCGTCTGTGGTCCATGGACTCCAAAACGACGCTGCAGCAGCAAAAGCTCTTCTGGGCTGAAGACACTCGGATCACCCTGCAGAGGCTGCGTCTGGATCTCAGCATCGACTAAGGGAAGTTGTGCGGGGTTGCGAAGGTGAGCAACGGACAAACAGATGAAGCCCAAAACTCCCGCTATGGCAACAACCTGACGTCCAACAAAGCTCACTAAACACAGTCCACGTTTCCGCCGAGAGAATAACCGCGTTATTCCAATTCATGGGCATCTCGGAAAATCAAGGATAGGTTCGGTGGTGAAGGTTCTCCGCAAGAGATGAGCTTCCCGGATTTCAGCTCCATCGATAGCCAGACCCAGTGGCAACGCTTTTGCGATTTGCTTTGGTATCACGACGATCTCGGCCTCTGGCTTGATGTCAGTCGGATGCATCTCAACAGTTCTGATCTCGAGGCGCTCACTCCCCGTCTGGAACAAGCGTTTAAGGCGATGGAGGCCTTGGAAGGAGGTGCGATCGCCAACGCCGATGAGCAACGTCAAGTTGGCCACTATTGGTTGCGTCAGCCGCAACTAGCGCCGGATCAACAGGTTGGGGTGAGCATCTCTGCTGAAATTGATGCCATCGATCAATTTGGCAAATCGATTCTTGCTGGATCCATTCAGGCTCCGAACGGACAGTCCTTTACCGATGTCCTTTGGATCGGAATCGGAGGGAGTGCTCTTGGTCCTCTGCTCATGGTTCGAGCTCTTCAGGACCATGAAGTAGGCCTGCCGTTCCACTTTTTTGACAACGTGGACCCCAATGGCATGAGCCGGGTTCTTCAAAGCCTGGGTGAACGTCTCCGTACAACGCTGGTGATCACAGTGAGCAAGTCGGGGGGAACACCGGAGCCTCATCTCGGCATGGAACAAGCCAGACACCGCCTCGAAGCTGCAGGAGGCATTTGGCCAGGGCAAGCAGTCGTGGTCACCATGGCGGGCAGCAAGCTCGATCAGCAAGCTGAAAAAGAAAACTGGCTTCAGCGCTTCGACATGTTCGACTGGATTGGAGGTCGAACAAGCATCACGAGTGCTGTTGGTTTATTACCTGGCGCTTTGATCGGTTGCGATATCCGTGGCTTCTTGGCAGGTGCCGCTCAAATGGATGAAGCCACGCGCTGTCCAGATGTGCGCCGCAATCCATCAGCACTCATGGCAGCGGCCTGGTATGCCGCCGGCGAGGGCAAAGGCAAACGCGACATGGTCGTGCTCCCTTACCGAGATCGTCTTGAGGTTTTCAGTCGTTACCTCCAACAGCTGGTGATGGAATCGCTCGGTAAACACCTTGATCGCGATGGCCAGGAAGTGCATCAGGGCATTGCTGTGTATGGAAATAAGGGATCAACCGACCAACACGCCTACGTTCAGCAGTTGCGTGACGGTATCGATAATTTTTTCGTGACCTTCATCGAAGTCCTGCGTGATGTTGATGACATCCCTGCAATCGAGGGTGAACGCCCTGGAGATTTCCTCGATGGGTTCCTGCAAGGAACGCGCTCAGCACTCACGGAAGGAGGGCGGCAAAGCCTGAGTATCAGCATGCGGAGCTTTGATGCCCGCCGTCTCGGAGCACTGATCGCCTTGTTTGAGCGGACCGTTGGTTTGTATGGGGAATTGGTCAATGTGAATGCCTATCACCAGCCAGGTGTCGAAGCAGGCAAAAAAGCCGCTGCCGCCATTCTCAATTTGCAAAAGCAAGTAGAAGATGTCCTCTCTGACGGAGTGTCCAGGTCTGCATTGGACATCCAGAAGGCCGTTGGATCAGGCACCGAAGAAGCCATTTTTTGGATCCTGCGTCATCTCACAGGTAACGATCGTGGATACGTGGCACAGGGAAGCTGGGACAGTCCAGCCTCACTGCGCTTCAGCAAAGGTTGATCCGTTAGGAGCTCGGCACCAGGTTGACGAGCTTTCCTGGAACCACAATCACGCGTCTAGGGGGCTTGCCTTCCAGCCAGCGTTGGGCCACGTCGCTGGCAAGAGCCAGACGCTCTAGCTCTTCTTTGCTGCAATCCACGGCTACGGACATCGATCCCCGCACCTTTCCTTTGACTTGAATCACCACTTCAATGGACTCCAAGACAAGAGCAGCAGGGTCATGGTCTGGCCATGGCTGAAGGTGAACACTGTCTTCACCGCCTAGTTGTTGCCAAAACTCCTCGGCCAAGTGAGGCGCAAAGGGCGCCAGTAAACGTACGAGAGCAGACATCGCTTCTTGCCGCACACCAGCAGAGGCTTGAGCTAAGCCAGAAGAGAGGGCATTGCTCAGCTTCATCAGCTCAGAAATCGCCGTATTGAACTGAAAGTCATCACTGAGATCCTCGCTAACAGCCTTGATGGCCTGGTGAACGGCCCGACGTATGTCACTGTCTGATTCGCCTGTGGCAGGGGAGACTGCGACATGCTTGACCTGCGCATCCACTAGACGCCAAAGACGCTGCAAGAAACGGAATTGACCCTCCACATCCGCGTCGTCCCATTCCAAATCCTTTTCTGGAGGCGCTTTGAAGAGAATGAACATCCGAGCGGTATCGGCGCCGTAGCGATCGATCACAGCAGCAGGATCCACCCCGTTGTGCTTCGACTTAGACATTTTCTCGAACGAAACCTCCAAAGGTCCACCGTCATCCGGATCGAGGGGGTTGGATTCATCCTTCACCGCTTTCGGGGAGACATAACGCCCTGTTCTCGGATTGCGGTAGGTGGTGCCCTGCACCATGCCTTGCGTTAGCAAGCGTTCAAAAGGTTCCTTTGCCTCTAGTAAATCACGATCTTTCAATGCCTTTGTAAAAAAGCGCGCATACAATAAGTGAAGAATTGCATGCTCAATTCCCCCCACATACTGCTTAACCGGCAACCATCGATTAACCGAGGTTGCATCAAATGGAAGCTCTCGATTATGAGGGTCTGCAAAACGCAGGAAATACCACGATGAACACATAAAAGTGTCCATCGTGTCGGTCTCGCGGCGAGCAGGTTTTCCACACTTGGGACAGCTCACACTGACCCAATCCTCAGCACGTGCGAGGGGAGATCCTCCCGAACCTTTGAGATCAACTCCAGTTGGCAATTCCACAGGAAGCTGATCACGGGGAACTGGAACAGCACCACAATCATCACAATGAATAATTGGGATCGGACATCCCCAATATCTCTGACGGGAAATCAACCAATCGCGAAGCCTGTATTGGCGTTTAGCCCGCGCCCAACCGTTCTCGGCCCCATGATTTGTTATCGCAGTTTTAGCCTCTTCATTCGTTAATCCACTAAAACCAGCGCTGTGAATCAAGCTGCCTGGTCCCGTCCATGCTTCGCCGTCATTGAGATGCTCATTGGTTCCTGCAACTTCAATGACCCGTTGAACGGGTAATTCATGTTGCCGAGCAAATGTAAAATCTCGAACATCATGGGCCGGTACCCCCATGACAGCTCCAGTGCCGTAATCAGCCAGCACGTAATCGGCAATCCAAATGGGAATCGATTCACCATTGGCTGGATTAATGGCTATCGCACCGGTGGGAACTCCACGTTTTGGTTGATCTTCAGAGGTACGCTCCTCTTGACTCAATTCAGCCATAAGCTCCCTGAACGCAGTCACCGAGATCCGTTCATCGCTTGTGGTGAGTTGATCGACGAGAGCGTGATCAGGAGCCAATACGAGATAGCTCACTCCAAACAACGTGTCAGGACGCGTTGTAAAAACAGTGATTGAAGTGCCTGGATGGGCTTCAACTTGGAAATCGATCTCCGCACCAATGGAACGGCCAATCCAATTGGCCTGCATGGTGCGGACGCGTTCAGGCCAACCCTGAAGTTGATCAAGATCATCAAGCAGGGCGTCGGCGTAATCAGTGATGCGTAAAAACCATTGGCGCAAGTCCCGCTTTTCCACCAACGCTCCAGAGCGCCAGGAGCGTCCCTCTGCATCCACTTGCTCATTGGCAAGCACCGTTTGATCAACGGGATCCCAGTTGACAGTGGCGTCCTTTTGGTAAGCAAGCCCGCCGGCATGAAGTTCCAGGAACAGCCATTGAGTCCAGCGGTAGTAATCGCTGTGACAGGTTGCTAGCTCACGATCCCAGTCGATTGACAATCCCAGGCGACTCAACTGTCCACGCATCTGAGCGATGTTGCTGTCTGTCCAAACGCCGGGTTCGATCTTTCGTTCAATCGCAGCATTTTCAGCTGGTAAGCCAAAAGCATCCCAACCCATGGGATGAAGCACCGCATCTCCTCGCATGCGTTGCACCCGAGCAATCACATCCGTAATGACGTAATTGCGAACATGTCCCATGTGAAGCGTTCCCGAGGGATACGGAAACATCGACAAGGCATAGAAAGGTCGCTGGCCTGGCTTCGGGTCCTGCGTTTCATAGAGCCGCTGGTCGTTCCAAAGCACTTGCCATCGCTCTTCAAGCGCAAAGGGTTGATACCGATCAGGGGCCGAAGAGGCTGGGCTGGCGGATGGGGACGAGGAAGCCGTCACGTCAGGGGAACATTTGGAAAGATCGTGACACAAATGCTGGTTTTCAAAGGCCACGGGGCAACGGCCGGACTAGGAGCATGGCGGCACGATTGATCAAAACCGGGTCGTCTGAATCCGACGGTTGAAGCGCCAAGCAAAGTTGGTCTTGCCAGATCAGTACTCCAATCAGCCGACGTCCATCGGCTAATTCCAGACTGAGAATTTTCCGTTCACGAATCCATGTCTGCAACAGGCGAATGCTGGGCAAGCTCGGATCAAAGGAACTTGGCTCCATAGGATCAGAGAGGGATCGGACATTTCATGCTGCAGTTCAGCAAGTATCAAGGTTTAGGCAATGACTTCGTGCTGTTGGAAGGCCGCGGTGGGCAACTTCCTCTAGAGATCACGGAGCCAGATCCCAATTGGGTGCGCCAGCTGTGTGATCGCCGTTTTGGGATCGGAGGCGATGGCTTGATTTTGGCCTTGCCTCCACAGCATGGCGAAGAACTACGGATGCGCATTTTTAATGCGGATGGAAGCGAGGCCGAAATGTGCGGCAACGGCATTCGCTGCTTAGCCCGTTTTCTTGCAGATAACGATGGAGATCAGCCAGGTCGGACTTGGAGAACCGAAACCATGGCGGGCGTGATCGTGCCTGAACTATGTGAAGACGGACAGATCAGGGTCGATATGGGTCAGCCATTCCTTGAACCCGATCAAGTTCCAACCACACTCTCAAAAGGACGGTCTGGACTGCCTCAAGGAGAGATCGAACTCCAGGGCAGCACCCTTCAGCTCGCCGCTGTGGGGATGGGCAATCCCCATGTGGTCGTTCCGGTGCAAGACCTCAAAGCCATTCCCTTTGACACATGGGGATCTGCGCTTGAGATCGATCCTTTGTTTCCAGCCAAAACGAATGTTCACTTCCTGCAGGTAATCAATCAGCACACCCTTGAGATCCGCGTTTGGGAGCGCGGAGCAGGTCCAACCCTTGCGTGCGGCACGGGTGCCTGCGCCACGCTGGTTGCGGCAAGGCTGCTCGGGTTATCGGAATCGGAGGCCACTGTGAACCTTCCAGGCGGGCCACTCGAGATCAACTGGCCTGATCCAGAAGGGTCCGTTTTTATGACCGGACCCGCCGTAGCAGTTTTTGATGGCGTCCTTAATCCTGAATTACTTCCACAGCCAAGACAAGAACAGCCAACTGCAGTTGCTGGACAATCAACGTCATCTACCGCTGATTCCTCCTCACCATCAACGCAGGTTGAGAACAGCTTGGACTGCGCGAATGATTGCAAAGACACCTGCCAGCAACCAGACCATTGCCTACGCGATGAAGCCCAAGCTCGCGTCCAAGAATTTTTGTCGTCAACCTCTCTAGACGCCATGATCAACCTCGCTGGCGACTCCCTCGAAGAGCGAACCTTGTCCCGCTTTGATCGTGATGACAGGCCCTGAAGACCCCTACTTTTATCTAGATGCGTGTGCCACAGCTCCCCTAAGAGAGAGCGTGATCTCTTGCATGGTCAGGGCGCAGCAGGACGGTTGGGGCAATCCTTCAAGCCTTCATCGGATCGGCTGTGATGCTGCTGAGTCACTGGAACGGGCGCGCCTTTCCATCAGCGCCAGCCTGGGAGCAGAGCGGTCAGACATTTTGTTCAGCTCAGGTGCCACCGAGTCGGCCCATCTCGCCCTGCTTGGACTCGCCAAAACCCAATCACCAGGACGATTGGTGATCTCTGCTGTAGAACATCCCGCTGTTGCGGCGGCGGCTCATCAATTGGTTGCCTGCGGATGGACCGTTGAGCGATGGCCGGTGGATGCCTACGGACAGATCCAAATGCAACATCTGGATCGATTGCTGCAACCTCCAACCAAAATCGTGTCCTTGATCTGGGGGCAGAGTGAAGTGGGAACGCTTCAACCGATTCAGGCTGTGGGTGAGGCCTGTCGGTCGAAGCACATTCCATTTCATACCGATGCCACCCAAGTTCTGAGCCAGGGGTGCCCGAATTGGAGTGAGCTTCAAGTTGATCTGTTAACGGCCTCAGCACACAAGTGCGGTGGTCCAAGAGGCATCGGCCTGTTGCTCATCAGACAGGAGATTGCTGAACGCATCCAGCCCTTATTTGCCGGAGGCCAACAAGAAAATGGGCTTCGCGCCGGAACCGAATGCCCCGTCTTAGCTCAAGGGATGGCAGCAGCATTCCGTGAGATCGCTTCTTGTCAGGCGCATCAAGTCGAAGCATCAGGATCTGGGATCGCTCGGTTGCGCGATGCCTTGCTTGCTCTGCTTTGCCAGAACGATGCAATCCGTCTCAGTGGCCATCCCAGAGAGCGTCTGCCGCACCATCTGTCAGTGCTCATCTCCGATCGCCATGGACAGCCCATGTCGGGTCGCGCCTTGGTCCGAGCCCTGGATCGTGAAGGAATCGCAGCGAGTAGTGGCAGTGCCTGTTCCTCCGGTCGCGATAGTGATAGTCCCGTCCTTGCAGCGATGGGGGTGGATCCTGCCTGGCAACGCTCCGGGCTTCGGCTCAGTCTTGGCAACTGGATTGACCCTGCAACATTGCCTAACATCAACGATCGTATTCAGATCGCCATCGACCGTTTGGAACACAATTGAGTCGGGCTTTTAGTACCGTCCGCGCACCCCACCCAATCAAGTTGAGTTTGTCCGTCACCCTTCCTGCCGACCTTGTACAGGCCGAGGCGATGACCCTCGCCTCCCTCAAGCAAGCTCTGAGCGATCGTCAGCAAAGGCGCTGGACAGTGACCTGGCGCTTCGAAGGACTCAGGCTCCTAAAACCCGCTTTGCGCCTCGCTAAGGCAATGGAGGATGCAGGACATGACGTTCTTTTGGGCTGGCCGGATGCAGGTTCAGCGGCTCTGGCGCAGCGAGAAAGCCCTGAAATGGCAGCCAACTGTTTTGCCCTAAAGGATCTGATGCTTTCCAGCGATCCCGAGATCACAGGACGATTGCTCTTGGCTATGGGACCTCAACCCAGCGATTACGAGATGGTCGAGCAGATCTGCAATATCTGGCAGGGAGCGGTGGTTCTTCTCAATGGAAAGCTTGAGGACGCAGGTGTCGGTATTGGCAGTGTCGCCAGGGGCAGACGCAAAGGGTTTCTCTCGATCTGGCGGTCTGCCTTTCACTTAGAGCCGCTAGCTGAAGGAGCACTCCTGCAAAATGAACAGGAGATGTGGCATCTGTTTAAAGCCGATCCTGATGGCTATCGGTTCCTGGGAACCATGCCCTCAAAACCAGACGCCGAAGTGATTGCAATGGCACTCAGCGGTGATGGCGACAGTCTTGGACGCCAATTAGGGGCCGTCGACCGCTTCATCGAAGATCTACGTGGTTGATGTTCCCAACTAACGCTTTTACTGTGGCCAGGTAATCGGAATGGGTATGGCTTTAAGAGACCGATTACGCGGGTTGTCAGTTCTGGATGCCACTGCTGGCCTGATTGCTCTAGTGGCCGTTGGTGGTGTGCTTTGGAGTCCAAAACTCTCCAATGCGTTAGCCAAAGCAAACGGATCGGTGAAATCCGTGCAGGTCATGGTCGACGTCCGTCGTGTGAGTGCGGCAGACCCGGAAGCTTTGATCCAGGACGCTCTTGCCTCTGGACGGACGAGCATCATCATTCGAAATCAGCCCGCTGGAAGCGTCAAGTTGATTCGCGTCGACGACATCAACCAAGTGCTGGTAGAAGTTCAACCCGATGGATCCGTCGTAACAGCCACTGATCCAAACCCGACGAATGTGGGCACATTGAATGCTCGCTTTGTGCTGGAAGGTGATGCAACAGTTTCAAAATCAGGCGTGGTTCTGGCCGGTACCAAGTTGAAAGTCGGCACACCCGTGGAACTTGAAGGTGCGCTCTACCGCCTGAATGGAACGGTTAGCGGTGTCAAGGTGCAATGAAAGCAGCCCTCCTTTCCCTAACGCTGGCGGCAACCACTTCTACGTCGATGCCTAGTCGGGCCGAGCCTCCCTTACTCACCCCTCCACCACCGCCCTCCGACCAGCCCCTTCCTGATCTTCAACAACGGGGTCGCTCATGTGGAGCTTTACAGCAAGCGTTGAATCGCCTGATTGCTCCCGTTGCCTGGGCTTGGAGCGTGTCTGTGGTCAACAGCAATGGTGATCTGCTGGGTGACGTGAATGGCGCGATGGCACGCATTCCAGCCTCCAACCAAAAACTCATCAGTACAGCCTTCGCTCTCGACCAATTAGGTCCAGATTTCCGCTTGCGGACACAGTTAGTCCAACGTGCTGATGGAACCCTTGAGCTCAAGGGTCAAGGTGATCCTGATCTTGGAATTGCCGGTTTACAGCGTTTTGCCATGGCTGCTATGGGCCAGGGAGGAGCGCTGGGAACCTCAGCCGATCCAGTGAACTTGATGGTGCGAGAGGAACCTCGTCAAAATTGGTGGCCGCACGATTGGCACCCCGCAGATCGCGCCTATGCCTATGGAGCCCCGATTACTCGTCTTGCCTTAACCAGTAACGCCTTAGGAGGTGCCGTAAGCGACCCCTATCAACGGTTCGAGACGTTGTTCAAGAAAGAAGTGAAACGGCGTGGCGGAGCCATCAAAGTTCAACAAGCGCGACCCATCAACAACACCCAACGGGCAGAACAAAGCGGCAATCAGATCGTTCTGCATGAGGAGACCTCTGCTCCGATGCATGCTCTACTAAGCCTTGCCAACACTGAAAGTCATAACTTCACGGCAGAAGTCTTGCTGAGACAAGCAGCTGACCAATGGGATGTCAGAGCGGCATCGGCGGCCGCACACCATTGGATGCATCAACAAGGAATCCCAGTGGGGGGGCTCAGGGTTGCAGACGGCAGTGGTCTCTCGCGCAACAACCGTGTGTCGAGTCAGACCATCGCGGCGTTGTTGATGCGGATGGATCAACATCCTTTAGCCGCCTATTACCAAGCTTCGATGGCGATTGCTGGACAGCGAGGAACGCTGCGCAATTACTTCATCGGCTCACCAATCCAAGGCAAGTTTTGGGGGAAAACAGGAACCATCAGAGGGGTGCGCTCGATTTCTGGGATCCTCCAAACGAGCGACGGCCCGCGGTATGTGAGCATGATCTCGAATGGTGCCAACCGACCGAACGCAACGATCGGCCAGATTTTGAGGACCGTTTATAACCTCAGCCCGTGCCCTTCATCGATCTGAGACGGGAGGCGGCACGACGTGCCTTGTTCATCGTGACTGCTTTCCCCTGACGGTTTTTCGTGCCAGGAGTCTCTGTCTCGGGAGAGGAACTGTCGGGGCGGATCATTTGAATTGTGACGAGCTCCTGGCGACCAGCCAAAACAACCTGGGACATCTCCTTGAGTCTTTGCTCAAGTTCTCCCAGTGTTTGCTCGGCATAGCGGTTGGCACCGTCCTGAACAGAAGCAGCGTCGTGACGTGTGCGCTGAATCAAGGATTCACACTGCTGTTGGGTTTGCTGGCGAAACTGGAGTGCATCGTGATGAATACGCTCAGCTTCCAATTGAGCTTCTTTATGGAGTTTGACCCCTTCACTACGAATCTGCTCGAGCTCCTGAGCTGACTGCTGCCGGCTGCGCTCATGGTGCTCGGCCAACTGGCGCTTCAGTTCGAGAGCTTCCTGATCAAGCTGTTGCCGGCGTTGCAAAGCCTCTTGCTCTAACTGTTGGCGACGCGCAGCAAATTGCTGCTCCAGCTGCACCTGCTTGGACTGCATGTCGTGCTCCATTTGAGCGGCCTGCTGGCGAGAGCTCTGCAGCAGCTGTTCGCACTGCTGGCGAACTTGATCTCTCATCTCATTGACTTGTCGCTCCGCTTCCTGCCGAACCGAAGCAGCACTCACAAGCTGTTCGCGCTGAATCTGAGCTTTTTGAACAATTTCGTCGGCCTGACTGCGCGCCGAGTTGATGAACTCATCCTTTTTTTGCAGCAACTGATCAGCTTGAGTGACCTGCCCAGGCAGCGATGCTCTAACGCCATCCATGATCTCGACGGCATCCTGCTCATTCACCAGCCTTCCCCCACTGAAGGGAATGCGGCTACCTTCTAGAACAATTTCCTCGAGCTGGTCGAGCTGGTCGAGCACGGAGAACTGGATCTCGCTCATCGCAACTGACTTATAAAGCTGAATTAAAGAACCTCTTGAGGTCCTCCGCCACCACCGACGGAACCATGTGTTCAACACGACCACCAAAACGGGCTACTTCTTTCACAACAGAACTGCTCAGAAAGCTGTAGTGGGCTGCTGTGCTTAGGAAAATCGTTTCAAATTCAGAATCCAAAGATCGATTCGTATGCGCGATCTGGAGCTCGTATTCGAAATCACTCATCGCTCGTAAACCGCGCAAAATCAACTGGGCATGGTGTTCGCGAGCACAATTCACCGTTAGGCCGTTAAAGCTGGTCACCGTGACCCCTTGCAGATGGGAGGTGGCCTGAGTGATTTGTTCCAGCCGCTGATCAAGGCTGAATGTGGGGGACTTTCCTGGGTTCTGGAGAACAGCAATCACCACTTCTCCGAACAGAGAACAACCACGCTCGATTAAATCGAGGTGTCCAAGGGTGAGAGGATCGAAACTGCCCGGGTAAAGAGCGCGCATCAGCTGTGCAGGACTGATTGGATCCTATGCAGCGCAGGTTCCCTAGATTCATTTCATGCAGCGTCCTTTGCTCGAGCAACCGGAGCGCCTGGAACAGCGCCTGAAAGAGATCCCCCCTGAACCGGGCTGTTATCTCATGCGTGATGCCGACGATCGGTTGCTCTATGTCGGAAAATCAAAAACCTTGCGCAGCAGGGTTCGAAGTTACTTTCGCAGCAGCCAAGACCTGAGCCCACGCATCCGCTTGATGGTGCGACAGATCTGTGAAATTGAATTCATCGTGACCGACAGCGAGGCGGAAGCGCTCGCTCTGGAATCCAATCTCATTAAAAACCAGCAACCACATTTCAATGTGCTGTTGAAAGACGACAAAAAATATCCCTATCTCTGCATTACATGGAGCGAACCCTACCCCCGCATTTTTATTACTCGACGGCGAAGATTTCGAAGCCCTCTTGATCGATTTTATGGACCCTATGTGGATGTGGGCTTACTGAGAAGAACTCTTTTTCTTGTGAAACGAGTGTTTCCACTACGCCAACGACCACGTCCACTCCATCCAAATCGTACCTGCCTTAATTATTCGATTGGTCGTTGTCCAGGTGTTTGTCAGGAGAAGGTGAGTTCTGAGGATTATCACCAAACTTTACGCAAAGTCGCGATGGTGTTTCAGGGGCGCAGTGATGAACTCAGGCAACTCCTCAACCAGCAGATGGAGCGCTACGCCGAGAGGCTTGATTTTGAATCTGCTGCTCGACTACGCGATCAGCTTCAGGGCATTGATCAGTTAACGGCTGATCAAAAAATGAGTTTGCCAGATGCAACTGTGAACAGGGATGTTCTAGCTGTTGCCCAAGATGATCATTTTGCAGCGATTCAGTTGTTCCAGATGCGTGCTGGAAAACTTGTTGGGAGGCTTGGTTTTGCAGCAGACGCAAAAGACCTGCAGGCGGGATTAATTCTTCAACGGGTCATCGAAGAGCACTACAGCCAGGTTGATGCTGTTGAGATTCCTCCAGAAGTCTTAGTGCAGCATCCGCTTCCTCAACAGCCCTTGATTGCCGAATGGCTAAGCGAGCAAAGAGAGCGCAAAGTTCAGGTCTTGCATCCCAAACGGCGCCAAAAAGCAGATCTGATTGAGTTGGTGATGCGTAACGCTGAATTTGAACTAGGTCGAGCTCGCCAAAGCCAGGAGCAACAGGCCTTAGCGAATGAAGATCTCGCTCAACTTCTTGAATTGGCCACACCACCAAGACGAATCGAGGGCTATGACATCAGTCATATTCAGGGCAGCGATGCTGTTGCCTCGCAGGTGGTCTTTATTGATGGACTTCCTGCCAAGCAGCATTACCGCCGATACAAAATCCAAAGCAGCAGCATTCAGGCCGGTCACAGCGACGACTTTATGGCCATGGCAGAAATCATGCGTCGGCGATTTCGCAAATGGGCTCGCATCAAAGCGGAGGGTGCTGATCTGGTTCAGATCAGGCGTCAATCCAGCAGCAGCCTGAACATGGACGGACTGCATGATTGGCCCGATGTCGTGATGATCGACGGCGGCAAAGGTCAGCTGTCAGCCGTGATGGAAGCCTTACGCGAGTTGGATCTAGATGAGGATCTTGTGGTGTGTTCCTTGGCCAAACAACGCGAAGAGATCTTCCTGCCAGAAGCCAAGCAACCCCTTGAAAGTGAACCCGATCAACTCGGAGTGGCCTTGCTGCGGCGTTTGCGCGACGAGGCGCATCGCTTTGCAGTGACCTTCCATCGACAGCAACGGGGCCAGCGGATGAAGCGCTCACGGCTATCTGACATCCCAGGGCTAGGCCCAAAACGCGTGCGAGATCTTCTGGCCCACTTTCAATCCATTGATGCCATTCAGCTCGCCAGCGTGGATCAGCTCCATCAAGCCCCCGGTGTGGGACTCTCGCTGGCCAAGCAGATCCGCGCCTATTTTCATCCTCAGGAAGCGGATGAGGACAACGTGGTGATGGCAGGCGAGGACATGGCATGAAACGGAGCTTTCAAGCCGCAAACTTGATCTTCTCTGTTTTGATCGGCGTCGCCATCACACTGATCGGCCCTGATCGAGCCGTTGCCGCACCTGGCCTCTGCACAGGTGTGGTGTGCGCCGATGAAATCACCCGCAGCGCCAAAAATCACTGGCAACTCCGCATGCGATTAGAAGATCAACAAGGTCATCGGGAACGTGTGGTGATGGACTGTCGCAACCAACAGCTCAGCCCAAGAGGCGGATTGGTGGATCGCATCCCAGCCACAGCTCTTGGGCGGCGTGCCTGTCGACTCGCAGGAGAAGCCGGTTAAGTCGCGATGGAAGTCACCCTTGTTTTTCCCCATCAGCTGTTTGAACACCATCCCGGAATTCGTGCCAATAGAAGCATTGCCCTGATTGCTGATGGCTTGATTCTTGGTGGGGATCCTCAATGGCCACTCACCATCCATCCACGCAAGCAGCAGTTGCATCAACAATCGATGCTTGCCTATAAAAAGCGCCTTGAATCCAAAGGCCATAGCGTTTTCACGCTGACGCCAAACGAACAGCAACAAACGTCAGATCTCCTGAACCAACTAATCGACTCTGGCTATCAAACGTTTTACCTTGCTGATCCAGTCGACGATCTTTTAACCAAGAGAGTCAGAAAGACCCTGCAACAGCGAAGTTGCGTCCTAGAGATTGTGCCCACTCCGATGTTGCTCACACCAGCTGATGTGATGGATGACTATTTCAATGGCCGACGCAAGCCAATGATGGTCCATTTCTATCAAATGCAGCGCAAACGCCTGGGAGTATTGATCGATGATCAGGGGTCTCCTGTAGGAGGGCGTTGGAGTTTTGATGCCGATAATCGTAAAAAACTTCCCAAGGGAATCACTGTTCCCGAAGAACCATCTATTGACTTGCCCATTGATCACTTATCGGCACAACAATGGTTGGACACTTTTCTTGAACACAGACTGGCTGGTTTTGGCACCTATGAGGATGCGATCAGCTCCCAGCACCGTGTCATGTGGCATAGCGTCCTTACGCCGATGCTTAATCTTGGACTCCTCACTCCCGACCAGGTTTTAAACCGAACGCTCGCTGCAGCAGACGCTAGTGAGATCCCCCTGAATTCTTTAGAAGGTTTTCTGAGACAAATTATTGGCTGGCGTGAATTCATGGCCGCCATGTATTTGCGACACGGAGTAACGATGCGCAACAGCAATTTTTGGAATTTTGAGGATCGTCCCATCCCAGATGCTTTTTATCAAGGAACGACAGGAATTCCGCCGATTGATGATGCCATTAAACGCGCCCTTAATACTGGTTATTGTCATCATATTGAGCGTTTAATGTTGCTTGGAAATATGATGCTTCTTTGCGGCTTCCACCCCACCCGCATCTACACCTGGTTCATGGAACTTTTTGTGGATGCTTACGATTGGGTGATGGTCCCGAATGTTTATGGGATGAGTCAGTTTGCTGACGGTGGAATCTTTACAACTAAGCCTTATTTATCAGGTTCCAATTACGTGCGCAAAATGTCGGACTACAAACCCGGAGAGTGGTGTGGAATATGGGATGGTTTGTTCTGGAGTTTTATTCACCGTCATGGAGACTTTTTTCGGTCTCAACCAAGATTGGCGATGATGACGCGCAATCTCGATCGCATGGCACCAGAGGTGATGGAAACCCATTACTCCAAGGCGCAACAGTTTCTTGACTCGCTCAGCTAGCACCTTTCTATTGTTGACGGGAGATGGATGGGGACATGACACTGACGCTTCCTCCTGAGGCTTACCTGTGGTTCAAGACCCTGCACATCATTGGAGTGGTGGTCTGGTTCGCCGGATTGTTTTATCTCGTCAGGCTGTTCATCTATCACGTTGAAGCAGAGCAAGAGGAGTCGCCTGTACGCGAGGCCTTCAAAGCCCAATACGCCGTGATGGAACGGCGACTGGCCAACATCATCACCACACCCGGACTCATCCTCACCGTGACGATGGCCGCAGGGCTGTTGATCGCCCAACCGTCCTGGCTGCACCAAGGCTGGATGCACGCAAAGCTCGGGTTTGTGGCCTTGTTATTGGCGTATCACGTGTTTTGCTATCGACTCATGGGCCAACTTGAGGCTGGAGTTTGCCAATGGAGCGGACGGCAACTCCGAGCTCTCAATGAACTGCCCACCCTGTTGCTGGTCCTTGTGGTGATGCTGGTGGTGTTCAAGACCCAGTTCCCCACTGGGGCGGCAACCTGGCTCACCGTCGGACTGGTGGTGTTCATGGCAGGAACCATTCAGTTTTATGCCCGCTGGCGGCGTCTTCGTGAAGCAGCGCTCGCGCAGGAGCAAGCCAGTGACTCATGACCAGCACCCATTGCGGGCTGTCTTGAACACGATTGGACCGGAGAGCTGTCCGGGCTTACTCAATTTTCATTGCCATACCGTTTGCAGCGACGGAAGCCTGGAACCGATGGCTCTGATTGAGCAAGCCACGGCTAGAAAGCTGCATCACATTGCGGTCACCGATCACCATTCGATCGCTGCCTACATGCCAATGGTCGACTGGCTTGATCGCGCCCGCGGTCGGGGCGAAAGCACTCCAACACTCTGGAGTGGCATGGAAATCAGTTGCATTTTGCGCGGTTGTTTGGTCCACGTTTTGGCTCTTGGCTTTACGCCAGGACATCCCGCTCTTTTGCCCTATTCCAGCGGCGATGCTGCGGTGGGCGCTCCTCTCAGGGCTGCTGAGGTTCGCAAAGCCATTCATGAAGCCGGAGGGCTTGCAATCCTCGCCCATCCAGGTCGCTACAGGTTGGGCTTCTCAGAGCTGATTGATGCAGCAGCTGAGCTGGGTTACGACGGTGGAGAAGCCTGGTACGACTACGACATGCAACAACGCTGGGCCTCCACGCCATTGATCTGCGAATCAATCGACAAACAGTTAAAAAACCTTGGCCTTTTGCGTACTTGTGGCACCGATACCCACGGTATGGACCTAAAAGGCCGTTAAATTCACGTATCGATCTAGATAGATGAAATGGGCCTCTTTGATCGGCTACTGAAGTCACGCTCCAAGGACGATGGTCAACAGGCCCCTAAAGATGCTGGCAAGCCGAAGACAGAAGCCTTCTTCCTCGACTCTGACGCGTCGTCGTCCTACGGAAATGTGGACTACATGCGGGAGGCCAAAACCATCCGCCGCACCTTCCCAGGGTCCGCTGACAATCCAGGCAATAAAGAACTGGTGACAGAAGTTGACGCAATGGATGTCAAAATTGGGACTCGGTCCAAGGGTTTGGGTGATGAAAAACCCAACGAAGAGCCTTCCATCCCCTCCGTTTTTTCAAGTGGTGTTCCCACCCCGGTGAAAAAGACGTTCGCCGAGGCGATGACAAAGGAGCAACTGGATCAAAAACTTAAGGGCAATGCCTTACGTACAGCTGGTGTGAATTCACCCATGGCTGCTAACGCAGCCCCTGCAGGTCGCAAGGAGGAGTTGAAGTCCGAGCCCCCATCGATGCAGCCTGCACCACAGATGCCTACGCGGACTCCATCCTCAAAACCAGGATCGATTGATCCGTTCAAAGACATGGTCCGCGACCTCAACAACTAAGGCCTCCATTCTCGACAGCCTGCTCGGCCTGGAGAACCAAGCCCCTGATCTGCTCAAGCTGATCAGGGGACGGTTGAGACCACAACCCACGGTTTGCCGCTTCCAACAGTCGTTCGGCCATATCTCTAAGTACCCAGGGATTGGACCGGCTTAAGAAGGCTTGAGTGCCAGATTCCAGTAGCCATTGATCACAGATGGCTCCATAGCACCAATCAGGAACGGCTTCTGTTGAAGCGTCGTAAGCAAACAGATAATCAAGGCTGGCTCCCATTTCGAACGCTCCCTTGTAGCCGTGCTGTTGCATTCCCTTGATCCAACGAGGATTCAATAAACGGCTTCTGACTACCTTGTCGATTTCACGGCTGAGGGAATGAATGCGAAGCCTTTCTTGGCGTGAATGGTCTGCAAACCAGGGCTCCACTGTGGTCCCTCCAGAGCGACGCACCGCAGCGGTCATCCCCCCATGGAACTGGTAGTAGTCATCAGAATCGAGTAAATCGTGTTCCCTGTTGTCTTGGTTATGAAGAACCACCTGCACATGGCGCAGAGCACCCTCTAACCCTGTGCGATTGGCCCGGGCATGAACGTCGCCGTCGTAACTCCACGAACTCCAGGCTAAAAAAGCCTCGCCAAGTTCATCCTGGTTGTCCCATTGGCCGGAATCAATCAAGGCCTGCAATCCAGCGCCATACGCACCCGGTGCAGAACCAAAAATCCTGGCTTGAGGTCCGTCCTGACGGGTGATCGCCGCAAGCGGATTCTCGGCGTCAGGTTCATCGAGGGATGAAACGAGTTGTACAGCGCGATTCACCCAACCCACAAGCTGAGGGAAGGCATCGCGGAACAGTCCTGACATCCGCAAGGTGACATCAACCCGGGGGCGAGCCAACAGGCTCAACGGGATCACTTCAAGCTCCACCATTCGCCGTGTTGGGCCATCCCAGAGAGGACGTACCCCCAACAACGCGAACATCTGGGCGATGTCTTCACCGCCATTGCGCATCGTGGCTGTTCCCCACACCGACAACGCAAGATGCCGCAGATCTTCTCCATGCTCGAGTCGGTAGAGATCCAACAATTGCTCAGCGCTCCGCCGGCCCAAATCCCAGGCCGCTTCGGTTGGAAGACCACGCAGGTCAACGGAATAGAAATTGCGACCCGTTGGCAACACATCTGGACGTCCTCGCGTTGGGGCGCCGGAGGGACCACTTGCGATCCGTCGCCCAGCCAAAGCAGCAAGGAAGGCCTTCTTTTCACTGGATGCACAGGCCAACAATCGGGGTAAGAGCTCGTCGCGCAAGCGCAGTAGAGCAGGCTCCTTGTTGTCGTCGAGCCAATGCTGCAGAGCAGGACTTAGAGGTTCCGAGGGCTGGTCTGTGATCTGTTCCAGCAAGCGAAGCGCTTGATCATCGAGCCAACTCACAGCTGCCGATACACGTCTGGGCTGATCACAACCCAACTGCTCGAGGGTTCTGCAGTCGTGATCGCTAAGACGGGCACCGTCTTCATCAGACCAGGGGTCGCACTCCAGTCCAATCACCTTGGCCATCGCCTGAGTGATGCCCTGGCAGCCACCGGACGGCGATCGGGCAATGGCCAGGAGAAGTTCTCTCTGAATCAACGGTTCTGGCTGGCTGCCAAGACGATGCAAGCCTGTTCGGATTTGCGCCTCCTTCAACTCACAGAGATAGGTCTCAACCTGATCAAGACAGCGGGCCCAAGACTCGTTGTCTTGATCAGCAGCACCTGATTGCTCGTTCGATGGTTCGTTTGATGAATTGGGGAAGGAGGGCCAATCGAGGCCTTGCAACAGCTGCTTAATTTGCTGCTCGAGCACAGCGCATCGCTCGGCAGCAACCTGACGAGCCTCGACGTACTCGTCCAGTAAGGCTTCCAGAGACAGCAATGATCCGTGCAGACCAGCCCGACCCAAGGGTGGAGTGAGGTGATCGAGAATCACGGCATGGCCGCGACGCTTGGCTTGGGATCCCTCCCCCGGATCATTCACGATGAACGGATAGACGTGAGGGATCGGAGCAAGCGCCAGTCCTGGCCCGCAGGCCTCACTCAGTCCAACCGACTTGCCTGGTAGCCATTCGGCGCTGCCATGTTTCCCCACATGAACCATCAGTTGGGTGCCATGCACCTCCTGCAGCCAGAGATATTGGGCCAAATAACGATGCGGAGGAGGGAGATCAGGAGAATGAAGATCACTGATCTGATCGGGGTCGTAGCCACGGCTGGGCTGAATCAACACGGCCACATGACCCAGCAGAAGACCATGCACAGCAAAACCCTTCTCCTCCAGATCCACGGCTTGTTCCGGTGAACCCCAGCGTTGCTCAATGAGAGCTCGAGCGACGGGAGTGAGTTTTTCCCACCAACGCAAGTAGTGGTTGAGGGGCAGATAGGCAAGGGGCCGTAGGTGAAAACTCTCCGGATCGTTGCTGCGACCAGACAACAATTGGGCCATTAGCGCCTGAGACTCTTCGGGACGCGACTCGCTGCCAAGGCCAACGCCGGCTTCAGCAAGCCAGTTCAAGATATTGATGGTGCTAGCAGGTGTATCCAGACCAACCCCATTGGCCAAACGTCCATTACGAACGGGGTAATTCGCTAGCACCAATGCCACGCGTTTCTCTGCTGCGTCCGTTTGACGAAGATCCACCCAACAACGGGCATGCTCAGCAAGCCAATGCAGCCCAGCAGTGTCGGGAACCAAAGCTTTGACCGCCGTCGACAGACTGGACTCCGCATCCTGGACTTCACGGAAGGCGCCAATTCTCGTGGTGATTCGTCCATCCAACTCAGGAAGCACCACTTGAAGGGAGAGATCGATGGGATCGAGCCCCTGGGTGGTTGCGTCCCAGGCTTGCTTGGATCGTCCCGAACAAAGCAACTGCAACACAGGTAGATCAAGACCATCCCAAAGAGGAGTGCCTAGCCCAGCCTCTTGAAACTGCACCGATGCGAATGCCGTGGTGCAGACCACCAGCTGAACATCCTGCGCTTGAAATGCTCGTTGCACCCCCTCTTGAACCACGGGGTCCCTCAAGCTGCTCACCCAGAGGGCACGCGGTGCTAATCCGCGGCTTCGCAAGGCCGTTAAAAGTTGATCACACCAATCCGTGTCAGCGGCACGGGCATGGGCCCGATACAGCAAGACACCAACCTTTGCACCAGGTTCATCACGCCAATCAAACGGGGCGGGATCAGCCATCCGCTCCGGCTGAAGATCGGTAGCGTCGATAAGGGTTTCAGCTTCCTTCCCACGGGTAATGAAGGGATGAATCGCCTTCAAAACCTTGGTCATGTTGGGCATCCCGCCTTCGCGCAACAACAGAGCTAGCTGTTGAGACAGGGTGGAAGACACCGATCCAATCGGATGGAGTTCGTCGTTTTGATCAGCGGTCCCCGCCAGGACGATCAACGTCCGATCTTGAGCAGACGACTGCCAGCGGCGGCACTGTTCAAGCCCGTAGCTCCAGTGTCCCCGCCCTCCCAACAAGCGCACCACGAGCACTCGAGCCGTACGCCCCGTTGTGGCCAAATAATGATCAATTTGAGCTGGATGGCGCAGACAGTCGAGTGGCAAAGCTCGCAATTGCTCCTTCAAGTGCCCCAGCTCTGGCTGCTGAAGGCAGGCTGAGAGCGTACTGATGTCGGTTGCAGCGCTCGTCAGAAAAAGAATGGGAGCAGGCGGTTGCTCAACAACGGTGAAAACCTCGTTGCTTTCGGCGCCAGGAAGACTGCTCAGTCGATGCATGTCTCCATTCTGGTCTGATCACATCACACCCAACGAGCGAGGTGAGTGAGAAAATTTGAGCATCGATCAATAAGCGATGCATCAGTTCCTGCCCTACGCCTGGTTTGAAGGCCGCTGCATCCCATTTGACCAGGCCAAAGTTTCGATCGCTACGCATGCCCTTCACTACGGGACCGGTGCTTTCGGAGGCATGCGCGCGATTCCAGATCCCGAAAAGCCCGGCGGCATGCTGTTGTTTCGACCGGACCGCCATGCCCGGCGCCTCTCGCAAAGCGCCAAGCTCCTGCTTGCTGATCTCACGGAAGAAACCGTGATGGAGGCACTCATTGCGGTGCTAAGGGCTAATAAGCCCACAACGCCCATCTACTTAAGGCCGTTTGTATACACCAGTGATTTAGGCATTGCACCACGTCTGCACAACATCGAGACCGATTTTCTGATTTACGGCTTAGAGCTCGGCGATTACCTCTCTCCCGATGGCGTGAGTTGCCGAATTAGTAGTTGGACCCGGCAGGAAGATCGCTCACTACCGCTTCGCGGAAAAATCAGTGGTGCTTACATCACAAGCTCCCTTGCCAAAACAGAAGCCGTCACCAGCGGTTTTGACGAAGCTCTGCTCATGAACACGCGGGGAAAGGTGAGCGAAGCCAGTGGCATGAATCTGTTTTTGGTACGCGATGGCGTCCTCATCACACCTGGCGTTGATCAAGACATTCTTGAAGGAATCACCCGCTCCAGTGTGATCGAGCTGGCGAAGCACATGGGTTTGCAAGTGATTGAACGCCCTGTTGATAAAACCGAACTCTGTATCGCCGACGAAGTGTTCCTCACGGGAACAGCGGCAAAAATTACGCCAATTCGTCAACTCGAATCAACGGTCTTACCGACCAACCGACCTGTGATGGACGCCTTAAGGCAACGTCTGGTGTCGATTACGGAAGGGCGAGACCCAGACTTCAGCCACTGGGTCACCAGGATCGAGCTCGAAGCCTAAGGATCGGCCTTCAGATCAAGAGCAGTTCATAGAATGTGCTGAGAGAAGTAATCGAGCGATGCAGGCCGTCACCGAGACCCCAACCGTGATCGCCTCACGTTTTTTAAAGCGTCTGCACGATCCGTCACGGCCCGTCTTGGTATTTGACGGAGCAACAGGCACATCCCTGCAGCAGATGGACCTCTCCGCCGATGATTTCGGCGGAGAGGCATTGGAAGGTTGCAACGAAAACCTTGTGGTCACACGACCCGATGCCGTTCAAAGTGTGCATCGACAGTTTCTTGACGCAGGTTGTGATGTCATCGAAACCGATACCTTTGGAGCCGCTTCTGTGGTCCTGGCTGAATACGGCCTAGAAAACAAAACCTTCGAGCTCAATAAGCGTGCTGCTGAGCTGGCCAAAGAAGTGGCCATGGAATACAGCACCGATGACAAACCACGATTTGTGGCTGGCTCGATGGGACCCACCACAAAATTACCCACGCTCGGACACATCAGTTTTGATCTCCTTCGCGATTCCTATCAGGAGCAAGCGGAAGGACTGATTGCCGGCGATGTGGATCTACTCATCATTGAAACCTGTCAGGACGTTCTGCAGATCAAGGCAGCTCTTCAAGGAATTGAGCAAGCCTTTGAAACCAGTGGTGAACGCCGCCCCTTGATGGTGTCCGTAACGATGGAAACCACAGGCACCATGCTGGTGGGTTCCGACATCGCAGCTGTTGTTTCTATTCTGGAACCCTTTCCGATTGATGTTCTTGGCCTGAACTGCGCAACAGGTCCTGAACAAATGAAAGAGCACATGCGCTACCTCACGGAGAATGCTCCGTTTGTGGTGAGCTGCATCCCCAACGCAGGCTTACCAGAAAATGTTGGAGGCGTGGCGCATTACCGACTTACGCCGGTAGAGCTGAAGATGCAATTAATGCACTTTGTAGAAGATCTTGGTGTTCAAGTGATTGGTGGGTGTTGCGGAACAACACCTGCTCATATTGCTGCTCTTTCTGAAATTTCATCAGAGCTAAGTGCCGCACCAAGAAATGTGCGCTCCCACCACCATGAAAGAAAAGCACTCAGTTACGAAGCAGCAGCCTCATCGATTTATGGCGCAACTCCCTATCTACAAGACAATTCATTCTTGATTATCGGTGAACGACTCAATGCCAGTGGCTCTAAGAAAGTACGTGAATTATTGAATGAAGAAGATTGGGACGGACTGGTAGGCGTTGCCCGAGGACAGGTCAAAGAGAATGCTCATGTACTGGATATCAATGTTGATTATGTCGGTCGTGATGGTGAACGAGATATGCGCGAACTGGTGAATCGAGTCGTCACCAACGTGAATCTTCCTTTAATGCTGGATTCCACCGAATGGCAAAAGATGGAAGCCGGACTCAAAGTTGCTGGAGGGAAGTGCATCCTCAATTCAACGAACTACGAAGACGGCGATGAACGTTTCTTCAAAGTGTTGGAGCTAGCCAAACGTTACGGGGCCGGGGTGGTGATTGGCACGATTGACGAAGACGGAATGGCCCGGACTGCAGACCAAAAGCTTGCAATTGCGAAAAGGGCCTACCGAGATGCTGTGGAGTATGGAATTCCAGCTCGCGAAATCTTTTACGACGCGCTCGCGCTACCAATCTCCACAGGCATTGAGGAAGATCGTCGCAACGGCGCTGAAACCATCGAAGCCATTCGAAGGATTCGCGAGGATCTTCCCCAAGTTCACGTTGTTCTTGGTGTCTCCAATGTGAGCTTTGGTTTGTCTCCTGCTGCCAGAATTACACTCAATTCAGTCTTTCTGCATGATTGCTGTGAAGCTGGAATGGATGCAGCCATTGTCTCACCAGCAAAAATCCTCCCTCTTATAAAAATCAGCGAAGAGCATCAAAAAGTTTGTCGAGACTTGATTAATGATCGCCGTGGATTTGAGGGCGATGTTTGTACTTATGACCCGCTTACAGTTCTAACAACCTTATTCGAGGGTGTCAGCGCCAAAGCGGCCCGTGAATCTGGACCATCCCTGAGCGACCTCCCCGTTGACGAACGGCTAAAACAACACATCATCGATGGTGAGCGGATTGGCTTAGAAGATGCTCTCAAAGAGGGCTTAAAGAATTATCCACCCCTAGACATTGTCAATACATACTTGCTTGATGGAATGAAAGTGGTTGGAGAACTATTTGGTTCCGGACAAATGCAACTTCCTTTTGTTCTTCAATCTGCCGAAACGATGAAATCTGCGGTGGCATTTTTAGAGCCGTTTATGGAGAAAGAGGACGGCGAGCGATCCGCCAAGGCTAAATTTTTAATCGCAACAGTCAAGGGTGATGTTCATGATATCGGGAAAAACCTTGTAGACATTATTTTGACCAATAACGGCTATGAAGTCATCAACCTTGGCATCAAGCAAGATGTGAATGCAATCATTGCCGCCCAGGAAGAACATCAAGCTGATTGCATCGCCATGAGTGGACTCCTAGTGAAATCCACTGCCTTTATGAAAAATAATTTGCAGTCTTTTAACGAAGCAGGTATCAACGTACCGGTCGTTCTAGGTGGTGCTGCACTTACACCCAGGTTCGTCAATAAAGACTGCAACGACGTATATGAAGGCAAAGTGATTTATGGCAAAGATGCTTTTACAGACCTGCGTTTCATGGACGCCCTCGTGGCAGCTAAGTCCAAGGATCGCTGGGATGATCGCGCTGGCTTTCTCGATGGCACCCCTGATGGTCTATCGATTGGCGTTGATGCGGACCCCTCAGATTCAGCCGATGCATCGCCTGAGAACTCCTCTGAGCCAACTGAGACCCCTGATCGCAAGCTTCCGGTTACCTACCACCGATCGGATGCCGTTCCTGAAGAAGCAACCATCAGTACGCCCTTCCTTGGTGCATCCGTCCTTCAGGGAGAGGATCAGATTCCGCTCGATGAGGTGATTGCGTTCCTCGACCGCCAAGCACTGTTCGCTGGTCAGTGGCAGATGCGCAAAGCCAAAAACCAAAGCCGTGAAGAGTACGAACAGGATCTCGCGGATAAGGCCGAGCCAATCCTCCAAAAATGGCTGGCGCGGGCCAAAGACGACCAACTCCTCCATCCAGCAGTGGCTTACGGCTATTTCCCTTGCGGACGTGATGGCAACGCGGTGGCGGTGTTCAACCCGGAGGGTGGTGCAGCTCTGGGTCGATTTGACGTCCCCCGTCAACGCAGTGGCAATCGCTATTGCATCGCCGATTTCTTCCGAGACCTCAAAGAGGGCCAACCCTGTGATGTACTGCCGATGCAAGCCGTCACCATGGGCGAGGAAGCCAGTCGCTTCAGCCAAGAGCTGTTTCGCAAGGATGCCTACAGCGATTACCTCTTTTTCCACGGATTAGCCGTTCAGATGGCAGAAGCGCTTGCTGAGTGGACCCATGCGCGCATCCGCCGCGAATGCGGCTTCTCCGATCCCGAAGCGATGCCTCTCAGAGACATTTTTGCCCAGCGCTATAGGGGTAGCCGCTATTCCTTTGGCTATCCGGCCTGTCCCAACGTGGCGGACTCCCGTCAACAACTGGAATGGCTTCAGGCTGATCGCATTGGTTTGACCATGGACGAAAGCGATCAACTGCATCCAGAACAGAGCACAACAGCCCTGGTTGCTTTGCACAGCAACGCTCGCTACTTCAGCGCTTAAAAAACGCAGAAATGTGGTGCCTCAGACTTCTGAGGCACTGCACTCGCTCCCATGGACTTCAGCGGCCCCGACGCCATCGACAACGCGATTAAGGCTGGATTGGACATCGATGGGAGCCCTCTTCCAGAAGCGATGCTCACTCTTTATCGCGAGGTCATGGATCAAGAGGCACAACGAAAACGCAGTGGAGTGCGTAAGTCGATGAGAAATCGCATCGTGCGCACGGGTGCCAAACATTTCAGCCAGGACGTCCTGAACACCCGATTAATCGAGGCTGGCTGGGAAGGCCTGAAGGACAAGGAAATCAGCTTTTACTTCAGCTGAGAGCCGATTCAATTTGAGCTCTGCAGGATCACTCCTGGCAGAGCTTTTCCATCGTGTCGATCACGTCCTGCTGAAATTCATCCAGCGCACTGGACTCGCTCAAATCAAATCCTTCTCCCGCAGCGTTCTGCGCAAGATCCTGAAAGTGGAAGGCTCCTTCGCCATTGGCGAGGAACTCGATAGCCGATGACTCGCCACTTTCGCGGAACGAATCGCAGAGGGCGATGAACGCCGCGTCTTCAGTGAACTCCCAATCCATCGAGGAGGCATAACTGAACGACCTTTAACGCCTGACCCCCGTGATCCGTCAACTATCTCGTCTCGGAATGTGCCAGTCGTTCGGCAGACTCCTGGTAGAAAATGCAAACGAATGCCATCACAACCACAAGAGCAAAAGCCAGTTGAGCAGGTTGATCTGAATGTCTTAGGTGGTGCTCTTGAAGTCTGTAGTTGTGAGCCGATGACAGGTTGGTTTCGAGATGGACATTGCCGCACCGATCCCAGCGACTTGGGGCAACACAGCGTCTGCTGCGTGATGTCAGAACGATTTCTGAACTACAGCAAGGCCCAGGGCAATGACCTGAGCACTCCCATGCCCGATTTCGGCTTCCCAGGTCTCAAGCCTGGCGATCACTGGTGTGTCTGCGCCCCACGCTGGAAACAGGCCTATGACGACGGAATGGCACCGCCGGTACGACTCGAAGCAACTGAACACACAGCGCTGCAGGTGATCCCTTTGGACGTCCTCAAAACGCACGCTCACCAAGGAATCTCCTGACCATCCCAAGCCAGGAAACGGCCACTGTCGTCTGATGTCTGTTCAAGCAAAACATCGAGCAACAGGGAGGCCGCTTTTTGAGGACTGAACAGACGGTCTGGCGGAACAAAATCTTGAAACGGCTTAGAAAGCGCTGTATCTGTAGTGCCTGGATGCAGCATCGTGACTGTGGCAAGTGGAAAACGCCGCGCCCACTCCACACTCAACGAACGCAAAAACATGTTCTGGGCTGCTTTGGCTCCGCGATAGGCGTACCAGCCTCCACTTCTGTTGTCGCCGATGCTCCCGACCCGCGCACTGAGACTCGCAAAGTGAAAAGGGCGATCACGCTTCAAGGCTGGCTCGATCGCTTTAGCCAAGAGAAGAGGGCCCGCAGCATTGATCGCAAAGGATTCCATCAACTGATCAGCACAAACCTGCTGCAGACGCTTCTCAGGGCTGAGTGAGCCTCCATGGAGTCTCCCAGTGGCATTGATCACCAAACGCAGGGGCTGGGGATCCTCCAGGAGCCTCTGAGACAACACCTCAAGGCTCTGGGGGGACTCAAGATCCACGAACCAATCATTGGCTGAACTCACGGTCCGACCGCAGAGCATGACCGCCAAAGCGGGCTGACGGCGTTGCAGTTCCTGTGCAAGTGCCGCGCCGAGACCACCACGACCAACGATCAATGCACGGCCAATCCAAGCAACTCTGTTGATATCAGGCATGATCAAAAGCGTTGTCCGAGGGACAGTGAGACAGCTCACCCCACTGTTGCTGGGCATGTCCGCCACTGCGGGGCTGATTGCTGTGGTCGCCTGGAGCGTCCAAGCGATTGGACAGTTGGAACAACAGCGAAGCCAACAAACCACCCTTGAAACGCTGTTAGAGAGCTCCTCAACAGATCAGCAACTTGTTCACTCGTCTGCTGATTCCTCTGAAAATCCACCCAAACCATCCAATTCGCTGTTCCACCAAACTCCAGATTTCAAGCCAATAGGTGCTCCTAGCAACCCGATTGTGCGCGTTGCGTTATTAAGTCAATCGCCACCCCGTTCCGTAGATTTATCAGGACAGGCAGAGTGCAGATTTAGAAATGGTGTAATCGTTCAAAAAAGAACACTGACGAAGGTAATTACCAGTCGTCGTTCATATTTAGTGACATGCCAGTCCGGTCAAGATGGTGCCGTAATTGTGAATGAACGCCCCTATCCTGAGACGGTTTACTTTCTGAACAGAGGTGGCGGTGGGATTGTCATCAACCAACTCCCTCTTGAACGTTACGTTGCCTCTGTGGTTGGGGCGGAGATGCCGAGTCACTGGAATCCTGAAGCGTTAAAGGCACAAGCTGTGGCCGCACGGTCCTATGCCCTCGTGCATCTTGTGCGTCCTGCAGATTCTGATTTCAATCTTGGTGATACGACCCGTTGGCAAGCCTATGGAGGCCTCAATAGTCAAACCGAGCCGACGGCAGCAGCAACGAAAGCGACCCAGGGTTTAGTGCTCAGTTTTCAAGGAGGTTTAGTGGAATCTCTGTACGCTTCAACCAGTGAAATCGCCGCTGAAGCGCACAGCCATTTGGGAGCGAGTATGAGTCAGCACGGAGCACAAAACATGGCCATGAAAGGGCTCAAGTTTAACGAAATCCTTCGTCGTTATTACGTAGGCGCATCCTTGGCGAGGCTCAAAACAAATGGGAACTGAGACTTACTGGAATCGTGCGCTCGAGCAAAGCAAAAGGGCAATTAAGTCTGGAGCTCTCGTCCCACTCAGCACCTCGTTAGAACATCTTATTAGCAGTCCAGAATCAAATTTTGAGCTGAGAACTCTAGAAAGTCGCTTGCCCAAACATTTAAAGAGAGAGGGACCTAAACCCAATCCTTTTCGACCATGGGATCCACAACTTGAGGTGGCACGATTGAATCCAGGTCATACGGTCATTCTGAACAAATATCCGGTCCAACGCGGACATATGCTTCTGATTACTGCCGATTGGGCCGCCCAGGATGGTTGGCTCACATTGGCTGACTGGAGCGCTTTAGTTCAAGTTGACCATGACACATCTGGGCTGTGGTTTTTCAACAGCGGACCAATCGCAGGAGCGAGTCAACCCCATCGACATCTTCAACTTCTGCCGCGCAACAAAGACGAGACAAGTTGTCCCAGAGATCTATGGTTTCAAAAACGATTGTCATCGCAAAGAACAATCGAAACAACCAGCGATTCCTTGCTGAACTGCTGCGCCGTTGTCTCGCGATTAAGTCATGAAAAGGATAACGATGAACAGGCTCAACACCTCTATCAATGCTATCTGTCACTCTCTAGACAGCTAGGGATTGGGCATCCCTCTCAAGATCAACGCCCAAGGTCTTTTTACAACCTGTTAATAACTCCTCGATGGATAGCGATGGTGAGGCGTCGACGAGAAGGTGCTGCGGGTTTCAGCATCAATGCGCTTGGATTTGCTGGATATCTCTTGGCCACTGCAAGCGCTGATCTGAACTGGCTGAAGACCTACGGACCCGAGGCCTTATTGCGTGAAGTCGTTCTCGAAATCCGTGAAAATACGGTTGTGGAGTAACCCCTATAGCTGTCTGTCTGAAGAAGGACAACCGGCCGACACCGCCCTAAATTCTTCAACAACAGCCATGAACAAGAGCCACAAGATCAGAAACAAAAGGATTGAGCATCATCTGAAACTGGTCGATCCAATTGCTGGCCATTACGCCAAACGATCGGGCACGGATCGAGATGATCTCAAACAGGTGGGCAGGCTTGGCTTATTGCGTGCCGCAGAGGGGTATCAGCAAGACCAAGACAAGCCATTTGAGGTATACGCAAGGCCACACATCAGGGGAGCCATCCTTCACTACCTCAGAGACAGCGTGGGACTGGTTCGACTGCCAAGACGTCTCCAAGAGCAAGCCCAGACCACAATTAAAAATGGTTCCTCTGCAACGCAACAAGGTGAAGCGATGTCAGCGGAGATGGAAGTCAACGTCCAGGCCTATCGCCGCCGTCAGTCATGGGAACCCTTGGACGAAGCCAGGGTGGCAGCAGAGCAACCTGGATGGCAACCAATGCTGATGCAGGAAAGCGCCCGTCGGATCAGGAAAGCGATCAATGGATTAGCGCCCTTAGAGCAAAGGGCGCTCATTGAGGTGGTGATCGAAGGTGCCAGCCTCCGTGGTGCTGGAAACAAGCAGGGTGTCAGCGCAATGACAATGCAGCGAAGGCTGAAACGGGCCCTAGCCCAGTTGCGACATGAACTTGTCGATCAGGATTCGTCGCTGTGGTCGCGCTGAATTTGACCCTCAAGTGTGGTCATCGCTGCAGTGACGGCAGCAAGTTGACGCTCAAGACCATCACGCCAGAAACGGAGCATCTCCAACTTGCGTTGCTGGTGATGACTACGCCAAGAACTGGACTCACACGAAGGCTGACAGAAGAAAGGAGGCAGCATGAGCAGACACAAGCTTTTCCATAATCCTGGCGAATTGTTCCAGAAATCGGGACTGCCAACACACATGTGGCGCTTCTGAACCAGACGATTAGTTTGGAACTAGCGAAGAACACAAGCCACATTGCTCAAAAGCCAGTCTCGCGTGTCTCACCGATTACCAAAACTGGTCCTAATCGGCGTCGCAATTGCGACCTGCGATTTTGGCGTCATGGAACAGGCGCACGCCTATGTGCCCTTAATGGCTGGACAAAGAGCTCGTGCTCTCAATGGCACCTTCAATAACGTTCCAGTCCTTCATTCCAACCAACCCGAAATTGTCAAAGGGCCAGGGATCCTCGTTACTACAGCCCCAGGTTCTGCTACCACCGCCGAAAACAGCCAGCCCCTAAAGAATGCTGAGTTCACATTTAACGGCGAATTCGGGTTGCATATGCACCATAAGTATTACCCTCAAGATAGCAGTAAATTAGGTGGAAGTCGGGCAAGAGGATTGCTTACGGTTGCAGCAATCGCTATCAACCCAGGCAACAAACCCATTACCCTTAAGTTTAAACGAGGTTCTGTAAAAAACAGTTTCGAAGCTCCTTATCATCCCAACCGTTTGATGGGGGTGAAGCCCCTGGGACGTCGCCCTTGGAATACTGGCCCGGGTGACGCTACAGCTGTGCAAATGCTGCGAGGAGAGCTTGATCGAAAACTCCCACGGGAAATAACGATTCCTGCTCGAAGTAGCAAAGTGATTGTGAGTTCAATTCTTCCTGCTAGGGGAATTATGAACGGGCTGTTGAGAGGTCGTAGTAACGGGCCTTTCCAGCTTGCTGTGATAGCGGCAGAGGAAACCAACCAAGATCAAGAGCTTATCTCCGTTCTTGAGAACAATAAACTTGCGCCAGGACGCGTTTATTTGAAGCGTCTCAATGAGATCAGTACTGGAAAAGTCTTTTCAAGAGTTGCTGGTGTTGCCCTTGGTGATGAGTATAAGGCCTCAATTAATCATGATCTCTCACAAGGTGCATTACACATTCCATTAACAAGTACTCGCAGGCACCACTTTGGAACGAGCGACATACAGGTTAATCAATTATCAACACGAATGATTGATTCTGCTCTGAACAATATTGGCACCTATGGCGTGCGATTTGATGTTGAACTAAATCTGTCTGGCGTTGGTACTCACGAATTAGTTTTAAGCCATCCCGTGGCATCCGGTCGAAAACCATTCACCGCATTCCGAGGATCGATCGGAATTAAAAGTACCGAAGGGTATCGAGAAGTTCATGTCGGGATGAAATCAGGAGAAAGCCTGCCCCTCGGTGCAATTAATGTTCAGGCAAATGCTGTCAATCCCATCACGGTGAGCGTTGTTTATCCAGCGGATGCCACGCCAGGGCACTTGCTAAGCGTGGTTCCAACAACCCAGCTCGCCATGCTTCGTCGTCGTGAAGATTTTGTTGAAGCAGCAAAAAAATCTGAAGCAGTGGCAAAAACACGCAAGGTTGTTCCGTCAACGCCTCCACCGGCGACCCAGGCACAGCCGAAATTTATTCAAGTCACCAACAACAATCCAAAGCAGATCATCAGAACGTCTCTTCCTCAAGCCACACCTCAGACCGATCCCAAACCAGCCCCAAGGATTTCGACTCAGGCCATTGCAGCACCATCAAGTGGTGCCAATCGGTTACCAGCAGCGATGATCATGCCTCAGCGCGTTAATGAGTCATTAGAGAAGCGCTATAGCGATGCAATCAAGGCTCAAAAGGAATGGGTACGCCGACTACAAGGTCGATAGGCTTCGCGCATCGGTTTTACTCGAATCATCGCGGCAGGTTGAATGGGGCGTCGGATCACACTTGAACTTCCTGATCATCTCGTTGGCCGCCTCGACGAGCTGAAGAAAGAGTGGTGCATCAGGTCCAGAGGCGATTGCTTAACGCGATTGCTGGAAGAAATCTGGACTGATGAGACAGATTTCGACTCTGGCGACAACGAGGATCCAGGGGTCTTATCCGTGGCCACCTCTGCTGCTGCTATCGAATTACAGCGAGACCAGCGACCATCAGAACCCTCTTACGACGAAGACCGGGCCATCGTCTTGGTTCGCAGTAGTCAAGACCCGAAGGAGCAAGACGCAGCTTCAGTGCTCACCCCCGACACCAGTCAAGCGAGGGAGAGCAGCACAAAAAGTCGTGGCATCGACTTACCTGGATTTGTGCGAAGCCGTACGCAGGCGATCCGAACCAGCCTGCAACAGCCTCAAACACAAGAAGATCGGCGCGATAGTCCCTTTGTCCCTGTGGTGAGCTTCGATCACCTAACCGCTTGCTGCAATAAAGCCATCGATCATTGGACCAGTTTGTATGGATCCATGCCAGGAGCAACGGTTCTTGAGGCTGTGATGCTCTGGATGGCCCGAGATATTTGGCCCCAATTGGATGGAAGTGAGGGACGCACCTTCACCTGGAGCCAGGTGAACCAATCGATGCAGGATGTCTGCGCTGATTGGTCCGTGCAGTCTCCAAAATTTGAACATGTGATTGTCGCTGCTGCAGTTCTCGAAGATCCATTTGCCGCAGGCAGCGTGGAGGATCGCATCCCAACTTTGATTCGTCGCTTTGTGAACCGCTTCAAACGGAGTCGGCGTGTGACGTCATTTGAAACCTTGGAATCCACCATGACCCTGCATGGCGCGCTGAGATTGCTAGATCTACCCACGCAAGCTGGAGCTTCCCTAACGCTGCGTTCCATCCGTGACGCATACAAGAAAAAAGCGATCGAAGCGCATCCAGATGCCGGTGGATCTACGGATGGCATGAGACGACTGAATGAGGCCTATCAGATGCTTCGGGAGCTCTACAGGGACAAAGAGCCTCAATAGTCTCAACTGAGCATCAAAGTTAGACTCATCACAAGACGCAGGCTAGACAAAAGAGAATTATTCGTCTCAATTGAGTCTTGTCGCAGGTCTCAGCAAGAGTCCCATCCGAGACCCAGAAGGGCTTGTTGTTATGAACTCATTTTTCCATTGTTTTAAATGCATACGCCTGTAATACCCCCTTCCTTGAATGAGCCAACAACAAGCAATAGATCATCAAGGCCTGAAGACCTGTTGGGCATCAAAGACCAACCGAATGACCGCCTACATCCTGTCCAAGCCTGACAATCCAATGTCCAAGCAATTCTTGGCCAACGCAAATACGAGTTGTAGCTTCATTTTTAAAGCTTGCGTACCTGCTGTAGACACAGTGACGCAAGAACAATGGTCGACCTTGCCAGCTCACTGACCTGGATCCCCTTGCGCGGGATGGAAGCAGTGGCGCAAGCTTTCGCCGCATCAAACTAATGAGTCAACAGCCTCAGATGAGTCTTATTTCTAGACTCAGCAAGAGTCTTATTTGCTCGACATGAAACAAAGATTGTGTGGATCATTCCTACCGAAAGGAGATTCGCTTTGAAGGGAAGCGCAGCTGAAATCCGCTATGAAAAGCCAGACTCAGTAGAGCAAGGCATGCCCGCCCTCGGCAATCAAATGCGTTTCTCAGGGGTCTTAACTAAGACTTTTCATAGGACTCATAAAGTGTCTCACCTGAGACGCATGCAATCCATTTTTGAATGTCGTTTGCATTAAAAAAGCCGCCTCTATGGGCGGCTAACAGATGAAAGCAAGACGGTTTAGGTCGAAGTCTGCATTCCTTGAATGAGGTAATCAAAGTAAGGAGATGCGACGGCTTGCTGGTCTTCGGAAAGGAGGGCCAAGGACGCCTCTCTCATGCAGCGCATGGCTTCCACCATTCCAGGCATGGGAACGCCAAGGCTGTTGTACATCTCACGGGCACCCACAAGACCAATCTGTTGAATCAGCTCTGTACTGCCAGCAAGAACTCCGTAGGTGACAAGGCGCAAATACCAGCTGTAGTCACGCAGGCACTGGGCACGTTGCTTCTGACCGAAGGCGTTGCCTCCAGGAGCAACGTATTCAGGTTTACGAGTGAACAGCTGTTTCGCTGATTCATCGATGATTTTTTTCTCGTTCTCAGTGAGACTTCGAACAACAGATAAACGAATCGACCCCTGGCTGAGGAAATCAACCATTGATCGCAGTTCACCGCTGCTTGGGTAACGCAGATCGTCATCTGCTTTGAGAATCAGATCCCGAACAACGCTCATGTCAGCTGGCAAGCTTGAATGAGTCTAGAGCTATCGATCGCTTCGCATGCAGTTGCAGCGATTGGTGTTACGCCTTTGCAATGGCCCAGTCCTTAAGCGACCCACCAGTAGCTGGTCAAATCATCACTGTTCTGGGGATCGATCTCAATCACCAGGGCCTCGGACTCGCACGCTGGCAAGGCTGGGTGGTGATTGTTCCCCAGTTGCTTCCAGGTGAAGAGGCCCAGGTGCAATTGCTACAACGCAAGAAGTCGCAATGGTTTGCGCGCCATCTCAAAACGATCGTTGCCGCTTCAGGGGCGAGGAGACCTCCGTGCATCCTTGCCAAAGACTGTGGGGGTTGTTCACTGCAACACCTCGAGGAAAGTGTTCAAGCGGAATGGAAGCGCACGCGACTTGAACAGACCCTGAAACGAATCGGTGGGATCGACATCCAGTCGCCTGCCCCGATCCATCACGATCTTGAACACTTGGGCTACCGCAATAGAGCCCTCATTCCTCTGCTTCGACAAAACGATCAGCTGCGTTTGGGTTACTACCGACGCGGAAGCCATCGCATCGTGAACCTCAATCGTTGTCCTGTTTTAGACCCACGCATCGATGCCCTCATCAAACCCCTGAAACAAGATCTTGAAGCCAGTGGTTGGCCCGCTGATGCTGATTTACACGGCGAACTCGGTCTTCGCCATCTCGGCTTGCGCGTTGGCGTGCGAACCGGGGAACTGTTGATCACATTGGTCAGTGCAACGAGCGAACTCAACGGTGTGAAAGAGCTGGCCGTGGAGTGGATGAACCGTTGGCCTGCCGTAAGCGGTGTGACCTTGAACCTGCAACCGCGACGGAGCAATACCGTCCTCGGTGCGATCACCCACACCCTCGCTGGTCGAGATTGCATCAGCGAGCGTTTCTGCGATCTTCAGCTCCTTCTTGGAACCACCACCTTCTTCCAAATCAACACCGCTCGTGCCGAGCAGATCGTGATTGTTTTGCGTGATTGGCTTCTCGCGCGTAAGGATTGCAATCGCTTAATTGATGCCTATTGCGGTATCGGAACCATCAGCTTGCCGATTGCTGCAGCTGGAATTGGTGTGGTTGGTCTTGAAATCAATCCCGCCTCTGTTCAACAGGCACAACAAAACGCGGCTTTGAATGGAATCACTGATGCCAGCTTTGAAGCTGGTGATGTGGCCTTGCTGCTGAGCAATTACCTTCCAGATCATGATGCTCTTGTGGTGGACCCACCGCGAAAAGGATTGGCTCCGGATGTGCTTGACGCCATTTTGAATTGTCCACCCAAAAGCCTGGCCTACTTGAGTTGTGACTCGGCAACCCTGGCAAGGGACCTCAAGAGACTGGTCTCAGAGAGCGGTCCCTATGCCATTGATCGCATTCATCCCGTGGACTTTTTTCCCCAAACAACCCATCTGGAATGCCTTGTCCTCATGGAGCGCATTAACTGCGAAGTTCAACCTTGAATTGTTGAACCAAAGCCTGTCTAACTTTGTCTTGCACTGGCTGCAATTGCTCATCCGTGAGCGTGCTGTCTTTGCCTCGGTAGCGAAGTCGGAAGGCTTGGCTGCATTGATCATCAGGCAGTTGACCACCTTCAAACCGATCGATCAACTCAACACTTTCTAGAAGTGGCTTGCCTGCTTTACGAATGGCCTGCATCAAATCTGCAGCTGGCAATGTTTTCGGAACAAGCATCGCGAGATCCCTTTCCATCGCTGGAAGTGTTGAGAACGCTTTAAAGGAAGGCACCCAGCGATTGCGACGCGTCACCGCTTCAAGAAGACGGTGAAGATCAAGATCAAAGAGATAGGTGGCGTCGGGGAGCTCGTACTGAGCACACAACATGGGATGGAGCTGACCAAAGCAACCAAGGGTTCGGCCTTCCACCACCACCGCTGCAGCCCGCCCCGGATGAAGACGCGAGTCGTCAGATAAGGGCCGGTCTTGGGTTTCAAGACCCATGGAGTTCAAAACAGTGGCGAGTGCTCCGCGAGCCATGAAGTAATCCGGAGCGAGTGCCTTGCCGCTGGTCGCCCAGCGTGAAACACGCCGTTCTCCGCAAATCACGCCGCCAAGACGTGCTGTCTGCACTATCTCTCTGTCCTGGGGATGGAAAACATGACCAATTTCAAACAGCCAACAACCGGGTTGAGAAGCCTGAAGGTTGCGTTGGCAAATCTGGAGATGCTCCTGCCAGAGCGCGGTTCTGAGATGACTGGTTTCCGCCAATAGAGGATTACTGATTGGAATCCGATTCGGATCATCGGCGTCCGCCCCTGTAAGCGATAAGCAAGTGATCTCTTGGAGGCCAGCACTGCAAAGGCGGCGACGCAACCGACGCTCCGCCTGCTGCATGTCCGTAAGACCACCAGGAGCCAGGGGGTCGGGCAAGTGGGCACCAAAACAGTCGAAACCAACAAGACGAGCCACCTCCTCGATCAGATCCACCTCGCGAAGAAGATCCATCCGACGGGAGGGAGGTACAACCACCGTCCAGCCATCCTCAGTAGTGCTGAGGTGGCAGCCGAGTGCGGAAAGACAATCCTCTACCTGTTGATCACTCACATCGGATCCCTCCTCGTCTTCAGAAGCCAAAGGACCTAGAAGTTGATGAAGAGCATGACGGCGAAGCGTCACCACGGGTTCCGGGCCTTCTTCGGCACAGCACTGCCAACTGCGGCCTGCCACTCCGCCTAGGAGCTGTTCCATCAGTTCGAGTGCACGACCCGCTGCAGGCAAGGTGATCTGACGCGGTAACCCCTTTTCGTAACGAGAACTGGCATCCGTGCGCAACCCTGTTGCACGACTGCTGCTGCGAATCGAGGCGGGAGTGAACAGGGCTGACTCCAACCAGATTTTGGTGGTCGTGGCCGTCACTCCGCTCTCAGCACTACCGATCACCCCCGCAATCGCAACCGGTCGATCACGACAGGTAACCAACTGAACGCGTTCGTCAACCTCGATGGTGCGGCCATCCAATCCCGTAAAGGGTTCCTTGTCCCGCCCTTGCCTAAGGCCAAAATCAGCAGGCTTCAGGTCGCTGCCACATAGCCGCTCCAAGGCATCGAGATCAAAAGCATGAAGAGGTTGACCTTGTTCCAACATCACCAGATTGGTGATGTCCACAATCGCGTTAACGGGTTTCACCCCGGCGCGGAGAAGTCTTTGTTGGAGCCAGACAGGAGCATCTTTCCCACCATCGAGACCACTCACTTCGGTCAAGGCGTACACACCCCCCTCTTTCATGGCGGCAGCATGGTCGGCTGAGGGGTTCAAATCAGCTATCGACTGCGGAGCAACTGGCTTTGGCAACTGCAGGGCGGCACCTGTCAGTGCCGCCACTTCCCTTGCAATTCCTGTCATCGAAAGGCCATCTGGCCGATTCGCGGTGATTGCCAATTCCAGAACGGTGTCATCCAAACCGAGGCAAGATGCCACTGCCGTACCAGGTGCTGGAAGGCCTTCAAGCAGATCGTCTAAGACAGCAATGCCGTCAACATCCGTGGGTTGCCCGAGCTCGGCCAGCGAACAAATCATTCCTTGACTCGCGACCCCCCTCAGCTCACCAGCCTTAATCGTGAGATTGACCGCAGGAAGAACGGCGCCAATGGTCGCTACAGCAACATGAATTCCTGCCCGTACATTGCTGGCACCACAAACGATCTGAACCGTTTTCTCCGCCCCAATATCCACAACACAAACACTGAGTTTGTCGGCATTGGGATGTTTGTCACGCTCCAGAACATGGCCCACTACGACGCCTTGGGCCAAGCGACTCAAATCATCGATCTCCTCGACCTCAAAGCCAGCCATGGAGAGGCGTTCGCCGAGTTGATCCGCGGCTTCAGTTACCTGGACGAGATCCTGCAACCAGGAAAGGGAGACCCGCACGTCAACGATTCAATCGGATATCGATCCTACGAAGCTCCGCGCAATCATCAAAACTGTTTGTGCTGTCAGCTGAAGATGTAAAGTCGTTGTTTGTTACTACGCTTCGCTTCTGCGGCGCAACGTCCTTTATGGCTAAAAACAAGGGCGTCCGGATCGTGATCACTCTCGAGTGCACTGAATGCCGGTCCGCCTCCGCCTCCGAAAAGCGTTCTCCCGGTGTGTCTAGGTACACGACGGAGAAGAACCGACGGAACACCACTGAGCGGCTGGAGATCATGAAATTCTGTCCCCAGCTCAACAAAATGACTCTCCACAAGGAAATCAAGTGATTTTGCAGGTGTTCATCGTTCAACAGCTTTCCTGAGTTATGTCTAGTTCCTTCTTTAAGAAGCGTCTTTCTCCGATCAAACCTGGAGATCCCATTGATTACAAAGATGTGGATCTACTTAAAAAATTCATCACCGAGCGAGGAAAGATTCTTCCTCGTCGTCTGACTGGGCTGACTGCTAAGCAGCAGCGCGACCTGACCAATGCGGTAAAGCGTGCTCGCATCGTGGCGTTGCTGCCCTTCGTCAACCCCGAAGGCTGATCCACTGGCTTCGTCCTCTCTCCAACCAGGAGATCTTGTCGGCGTCCAAGAGTCGAAGGGGAACCAACTTGCTGTCGTCGAATCTCTTCAAGGCAGCAAAGCGCGCTTGAAGCTTGGATTTGATCGCAAATCCGTTGTCTTACCTCAGCGGCAATTGGATCTCATTTGCCCCCTGCCATCCGGAGCTGAGCTTCCCGATGGCCTGGGGGCTTCTCCATGGCATCTCAAATCCGAGCAGGTCCACCCATCTTGTCTCGATCGTCGCAGCTGGGGCGCAGCATGGCTCCTATTACTGGAATCGGATGAGACCGTTGAGATTGATTTTTTCAGTGACCTAGTCTGCGGAGGAAGCAGTCCAAGCCAATTGGCCCTGTGTTGGTTGGCCTTAATGGGGCCACAACTTTGGTTCCGTTATAAGCAAGATCAGATCAAGGCACGCTCGGCAGCCGAACTCAAACCGCTGCGCCGACAACAGCGGCTCAAAACTCTTGAACAGCAAATCGAGCAGCATTGGAAAAAGCTATTAACCGCTCGACAACCGCTTGATCTGCAAAGCCTCCCCCCAGTTCTTGGTGCCAGGTTTGAACAGCTCAAGGACATGGTTTCAGGGTCCCTCGAATTCGCACAACTTGACCGGGTGGTTCAGCAAAGCCTGGTGGGGCTGCGCCTAGATCAAGACAGGGCAGACGTTCGCCTTCTGTTGGTGGACCTCGGCCTTTGGGACCCCCATCAACTGGTATCAATGGCCGGCACTCCCTGGTCTTCAGGATTTAGCTCAGCTCTGCTCGAGGAGGCTGAACGCTTGGTGGAGCTCAACACGAGCGAACGCCCCGGTGACTCCGAGCGCATCGATCTTTGCGATCAGCGCTGCGTCACGATCGACGATGAAGACACTCGAGATATTGATGACGGGATCGCGCTGGAACGTTGCGAGGATGGCACTCAAAGAGTCTGGATTCATATCGCTGACCCAGGGCGACTCATCGATCAAGACTCAGCCCTCGACCTCGAAGCCAGACGCCGCGGTAGCAGCCTCTATTTAGCGAAAGGCAATCTGCCGATGTTTCCAGAATGCTTGTCAACGGGGCCTTTCAGTTTGCGAGCACGGATGCGAACGGCTGCCTGGAGCATCTGGGCTGAACTCAGCAGCGACGGTGAACTCGGAGATCACGGGATCCAGCGCAGCTGGGTTCAACCGACCTATCGCCTCAGCTACGAAGACGCCGATGAGTTGATCGAATTGGCACCTCCAGAAGACACCGATTTAGCAGAATTGGATGCGCTCCTCAGTCGAAGGCGAGGCTGCCGAGTACGCAATGGAGCCCTTCTCATGGACCTTCCAGAAGGCCGGATTCGTTGTCGAAATGGTCAGCCATCTCTCGAAGTCAGTGAACCTGGTCGATCAAGGCAAATGGTGGCTGAAGCGATGATTTTGGCCGGTGCCGTGGTGGCCAGAATTGCGGAGATGCATGACCTGGCCTTGCCCTTCCGCAGCCAACTCCCGGCTGACCTCCCCCCCAGCTCCGAATTGGAGGCACTGCCCGATGGAGCCGTACGTTTCGCCGCCATCAAGCGTTGTCTCAGTCGCGGACTGATGGGAACCCAACCTGCAGCACATTTCAGCTTGGGACTTGCCTCCTATGCCCAAGCCACATCCCCCATTCGTCGCTACGGGGATCTCGTTGTACAGCGGCAATTCCAAGCCCAACTCAGTGACGGTGACAGTGGCGAGGAACCGCTCGACCGCGATGCACTTCAAGCCCTCTTGAGTGACTTCGATGCAGCGGTGCGAGAAGGCATTGGTATTTCCCGAGAAGACCAAAGACACTGGCAGCAGGTGTGGTTTGAACACCATTGCAAGGAGCAGTGGGCTGCTCAGTTCCTGCGCTGGTTGCGTCCTCAGGATCAGCTTGGACTGGTGCGCATTGACGACCTCGCCATGGATGTGGCAGCTGAATGCCCTAGAGATTCAGAACCGGGCGAGGGCCTATTGATCAACGTGCAGCATGTGGACTCGGTGCGCGATCAACTCAGGCTGGTGGCTTCGGCTCACTAACTCCCCCTTGAGCCATGCAGGCTGATGCCCCGTAACCAGGGCCCCCAGGGGTTGGCGACTGCGAGTAACTCAATGGCCTTAGGGCGTTGCTGATTCACCAGCCAATCGCTTAGCTCGGGCTCCAAGGTAATCAAGGGCCAACGACGGCCGCTCACAAGTTCCAATTCGTATCCACCTTGGCCATCAGGCAGCAGCATTCCCGACCAAACGCCCTGTTGAGGCTGGGGAGGAGGTGCCATCTCAGACTGCGCATCAGAACCGAGCCAACACCCATCGCCGCCGAGGAGCTCAGGGGTTTCAAGACAGGCACGCTGTCTTTTTTGCCAGTGTGGATGATGCCAAGGTGTGTCCCAGAGCGGAACAATTCCAGAGGGAGCCGTGGGCTCCTCGATTAGGAGCTCTTGAAGGAGACGAACGGGCAGAGTTGCGAGTGGACATTGGAGCCGAATCGACAGGGCTGCCGCTGCGCCAGAAGCCTGTCCCACATTAAAGACAAGAGGTTGGAGCCTGGTCGCCCCATTGGCCATATGGCTCGTACTGAAAGCCTTATCAGCAGTCAGCAAATTATCCAGGTCAGCACTCACCAGCGCTTGATAAGGAATGCAAAAAGGAGTCCCTGACCAGCGGCCACCCCAACGACAGCTTTTTGGGGCAAGTGGCCAATCAGGTCCGGGATAGTGATGGTCGTTGGCGTAATTGCCAACAGCAATCGATTCCAACGCACCAGCGTCATTTAAGGGAAGCGCAGCGATGGATTGACCGGTCGTCTGAGGCAGAAGATCCTGTTCAATCACCGTCTTGAGACCGACCATCCGGCGCCCCTCACGCCAATAGGGCATTCCAGCCAACCAGGGAGCTGGGCTTCCTGCCTCCTGGGGGAACGCCTCTCCCCGCGTTAACCAACCGGAGCTACATCGCTGAAGCTCATCCGCAAAATGCAGGCTGTGAGCTTGCATCTCAGCCATGAGCTCCTGTTCCGCCTTGGGATCCGCGTTGAAGGCTCTCTCCAATCCCCGATGCCAATCGTTGCCATGCAGGGGCCAATTCAGCATCACCAATCCCCCAGGCAAGCGGCCGTAATTGATGGTGCGCTCCAAACCAAAGGCTGCACAGGCCTGTTCAAACGGCTCGGGTAACAGCAACGGTGCTCCGTTTGGATCAAACCCTGAAGCGGGATCAGCCAAAAGTCGATTGCTCTGAAGCTGAGCCATCACCACCCAGGTGGGGGATTGCACTGGCTGCTCACGAAAAAATCGTTCTGTCTTAAGCCGCTGCTCACTAGGAGCGCTCGGCTCCCCCCACAACTCTTGAGCCTCCCAACCAAAACGAAAGGGTGCCTCAGCCAAGGGCAACAAATCTCCGCGATCACTACCATCGATCACCACGTCACAGCCAATGCGATAGACATCGCCAGCGCATTGAATCAGCACTGCTTGCACAGATGATCCAGAACGTTCCACATCCAGCAGCTGACAATCCGCCCACCACTGAAGATTCGGGAGTGCCTGCACCCAGTTTTGAAGAATCCGCTCAGCCGTCGTTGGCCGATAGCCAAAGCAACTCACCCAGTTTTGATCGAGGCCTTCTGGCTCGTTTTGATACAAAGCCCTAAGGAATGCACCCCACAATCCGGTCTGCCAAGGGGCGAGTTCATTTCCATCAGGACAACACACTCCGGCCGTGCTGACCATTCCCCCTAGCCAGCGACCAGGGGTCAGCAGAAGCGTGCTGGCGCCGGATCGAGCAGCCTGGAGTGCAGCGGCAACACCTCCAGTGCCACCACCCCAGACCACCACTGGGCTATGGCAAGTTTGCGCGCTCATCCCTGAGCCGAATCGCGACTGCTGTTCATCAGATCGCAATTGAGGCGAAGCGCCTCGGCCCAGATCCGGAATAAATCAAGTTCAGGTTGGCTGAGCTGCTCAGTCAGCTGCCTCTGTTCCTCAGGATCGAAGTCTCCATCGACGAACGCAACGTTGGGAAGTGGCATGACGAAGCGAAGGGAGGTCGTTAGGATCCAAGGCCGGAAGGGGATCACCCCGAGACGACCATGATTTATACCCTTACAACCCCTCTTTACTACGTCAACGACAAACCTCATTTAGGAAGCACGTACACCACCATTGCCTGTGATGCACTGGCTCGCTTTCAGAGACTTGAAGGTCATGAAGTGGTGTTTGTCACTGGTGTAGACGAACACGGTCAAAAAATTGAACGCACAGCCGCTGCACAAGGAATCAGTCCCATCGATCACTGCAATCGAGTAACAGCGAGCTACGAAAAGGCTTGGAACGAATGGGAGATCAGCCACGATCGATTTGTCCGCACCACGTCACCACGCCATTTGCCGCTTGTCCAACAGTTTTTTCAACGTTGTGAAGAGGCAGGAGATATCCGCAGTGGCCGTCAAACCGGTTGGTATTGCGTTGGCTGCGAGGAGTTCAAAGATGATCCTGCCGAAGCGGTCAACCCAACTTGTTCCATCCACCAGAAAACATTGGAGTGGAGAGATGAAGAGAACCTTTTCTTTTGTTTATCTCACTACCAAGAAAAAATTGAAACCCTGCTCAACCAGTCTGATTTCATTGCACCAGCGAGTCGTCGCAAAGAGATTCAAAACTTTGTAGCGGGCGGATTGCGCGACTTTTCCATTTCAAGGGTCAATGTGGACTGGGGATTACCAGTACCAGGGCATCAAGGCCACACCTTTTATGTGTGGTTCGATGCCTTACTTGGCTACCTCACGGCTCTATTAGATGACGGTGGAAGTATTGACCTTGAGCGCTTAAAAGCTGTTGGCTGGCCAGCAGATCACCACGTGATTGGCAAAGATATCCTGCGTTTTCATGCTGTGTATTGGCCAGCAATGTTGATGTCAGCGGGTTTACCACTACCAAAAAAAGTATTCGGGCATGGTTTTCTGACCAGAGAAGGCCAAAAAATGGGCAAATCAATTGGCAATGTTCTTGATCCAAATGTGCTCTTGAATCGCTGCGGCAAAGATGCCGTGCGCTGGTATCTCTTACGCGATATTCAATTTGGTGATGATGGTGATTTCCAACAACAGCGTTTTGTTGATCTTGTCAACAATGACCTCGCCAACACCATTGGTAATTTGCTGAACCGAACCTCTTCGATGTCTCGTAAATGGTTTAACGAGTCCGCACCCATCGTTGAGTCCAAAGACAGCGATAGTCATGCGTTACGCCAAGCTGCCGAAACGGCAATCGCTTCCGTCCGCGAGGCCATGCCCTTAATGGCCTTTCAGAAAGCGGCTGAGGCCATTCTTCAGCTTGCCATTCAAGCGAACGGATACCTCAACGACCAAGCACCTTGGAGCAAAATGAAGAAGGGTGGCCAGGATGCTCAAGTCGCAGTGGACTTATACGGAGTTTTAGAAAGCGCTCGACTGGTGGGATGGCTTCTGCAACCTCTCGTCCCTGATTTGAGCGAACGGATTCTGAGCCAACTCAACCAACCGTCAAATACGGCACACTGGTCCGGACAACTGGTGTGGGGAGGCCTCGAATCAGGCCATCCCCTCCCCCCGCCACAGCCTGTGATGCTACGGCTGGAACTCGAAGAAGCACTGTGACTCTCGCTCAGCGATTCCACTCCGGCAGCTTGCAAAAAAGCACCAGCTGGATCACTCCAGTGCTTCTCAGTACCTTCATGCTGGGCTGCGGCTCCTCAACAGGAAACCGTTCGGAAACAGTGGCACCGCCACCATTTGTGTTTCGAAAGCTTGAGCTTGAACAGAAAAAAACAAGTGGAGATATCGACTGGAAACTCTCGAGTCCTGAAGCACGCTATGAACTCTCTCGCAGATTAGTAAGGGCCAAGAAACCCGTTGGGATTCTCTATAACAACAACAAACCTTCTTTTGAAATTAGGGCTGACTTTGCTGTAGTCGTCAATGATGGAGAACAAGTTATACTTGAAGGAGATGTTCAGCTTCAGCAAATCAACGGGCAACAAATATTGATTAAAGGCGAAAGATTGCGTTGGCAACCACAACTTTCTCGCCTTGTGATGGAACAACAGCCAAGGGCTTTTGATGATCGTTCGAGAATCACCGCAACCTTTGCAGTCCTTCGGCAAGATACAAGTGACCTCACACTCAGCGGTCCCGTTCAACTGGATCACTGGAAAGGCAAGCTCGCGCTCACTGTCAAACCAGATACAGCTGTCAGAACAGGGAAAGCATTCTGGAACCTTGAAAGTGGCTCACTTAAAGCGAATGGACCAGTTCTTGGCCAACGTCGTGATCAAGAGGGCGTTGTCCTCGAGCAACTAGAAGGACGGGAATTGATCGGAAATACGCAGAAAGGAGTGATCACGGTGAAATCTCCCGTAATTGTGACCATGCCTAGAAATAAAGGCCTGCTCCGTGCCAAAGACACCAGCTGGAATTTCCGTCAACAAACGCTCAGCAGCAATGACCCATTTCAAGGCTTGATCAATGAAACCCAGATCAATGGTGAACGTTTCCTTGCTGAACTGGATCAAAGCGCTGTGGTGATCCCTGAAGGATGTCGAATCCAACAACCTGGTGAACTGCTGGAAGCTCGCAAATGTCGCTGGAATTGGAAAACGGACGACGTGTTGGCAACTGGAGGGGTTCGCTTGGAACGCGATGACAACAATCAAATTACGGAGGCACAAACACTGAGCGGATCTGTGGGAGACGAGGGGGCACTAATCTTTTCTGCTCCAGGTAACAAAGTCCGGTCTCAACTCAGCATTGAGGAGCAAACAAACAATCAAGATCAACAGCCACAACGTTCCAAACCTCCAGTATTGTTTTAACTGATATTCATTCCCTGAATCATTCTTACGACCGGATGCATTAGCAACTGCCATCTCTGCTTATGGCATGTTGCTCAAGTGATACGCAGTCAGTTCGACTAGAACAGTTCGTTTCAAAGGAAATTCAAGACTTAATCGAGAATGGCCGCGTCTTTAGACTTGGAGCAACACAAGCCGACACTGAGCTACTTACACCTCAAGCTATTCTTGGGTTTAGGATTAAGGCTAATCTGTCTGCATATGTTACACATTATCGATCTAGATTAGCGCGTAAATAAGCGCCGAACAAGCACACAACTTTCGCAAAAAATACATCCCCAAAACCGCCAATCATTCCCAAGAAGCATGCATAGACTTCTCGCAAAGAGGTAGAGATGAATGAATCAATAGATATCAGCCATCAAACGGTAATCAAGAGAGCGATCAGATGTGCTCGATTAGCGCATTAGAAACAACAGCTGCAAGAGCCAAGAAACCAGCGACAGCAAGGATGCTCATGAGAAGGATTCGAACATGCATTAATCATTTCTCCTGGAGATACCTGTCGTCTGTCTCATTTGAGACCAATCTAAGAATTGCCACAGACCTCGCCAGCTCTTGCCAGCAACCAAGTCGCTGCCCAGCCGAGCCAATAAGGAAATGGCATAAAAAAGCCCCCTTTCGCGAGGACCTTTTCTTTGCGGATCCCGTTCAAAGGTCGCCTCGAGGAACTTAATGTTTTGGTAACGGTTTGTAAAGGTCTTTGACTAAGATCTTTTCATCCTGACCTCCAGATATGAACCACTCCCCAAACATCGCTTTCTTTGGCGGCACTGTGATCATCGCCATCATGGTTATGGCAGCTTTTGCAAACCTGGCAAACGCTTGACCACGTGGGTCCCCAGGATCACGGCAATAATCTCTGCCCTAGTTTCCGAATCCGCAGCCAATAATAATCGGGCAACCAAACGAGGAGAAAGCTTCAAATTACTGCGATAACAGGGTTTCTTCTTCAGACTCTGCAGAACTCAGTGTTGTTTGAAGACGTTCAGCCCAACCGCTCAGCCAACGTTCATCGGAGCGACTGAAGCATCGTTCTGACCAACCACCAATCACAACCCAGCCGCTTTGTCCCAGGGGTTGCACCATCACGGAAGGCAAGCCGGGTAAGACGGGGTCAAATTCAGCTTTCCCTGGGTAGAGGGCTGTTTTTACAAGAGAAATCAGTTCTTGCTTTTGCCGCGATCGTTGACAGATCTCGCCAGGTTCAAAATCACCAGCACCTAAAAGGCCCCGGCGAAGCAGGACCGAGTCCTTCCAAAACACAAGGATCGTGGCAGCAGAGGTCGCGGTCAGGAACTGATGGCTACCCCATGCCAGTTCAGCCCGAACCTCATCGGCCAAATCAGAGGAAAGCACAAAACCCTGCTCACCCTCCAGTTCAACTGCTTCCGGACTGCGTGGAGAGGCCCTCGTCCACAGGATGGAAACCAGCATCAAGCCAACGCCTGCCATCCCGGCAAGAACATCGGCTCGCTCCAGGCTTGGAGTAATGGTTTCAGCGGTGCTGGCGTTAAGGATGGAAAGACCCAAAACAAGAACACCTGCGAGCAAACACCATTGGTTGGATCTCAACATTTTTTGCAACTCATGAGCAGTCAGATCAATGCACTTTTGCTGAAATAGAAGTCAACCCTTCAAAGCTGATGACCGAATCCGAAGCCTTTGCCGCGATCGCGCTGGCCACAGTGGCTTGTGATGGAGTTCTGGGCAAAGATGAAGCGCATGCTTTAAGGCTTCAACTGGAATATCGAACCCCTTACAAGGATCGAAGCGAGAGTGAGATGGCAATGTTGTTTGACCATCTACTCAAACGCCTTCGCGAGAAAGGATCAAGTCAATTGATCAAAGACGCCCTACCCCAACTCAAACAATCGCAACAGGAAACAGCACTTGCTGTGGCCGTGCAGCTGGTTCACGCTGATAGGACCGTGACCACTGAGGAACAAACCTTTCTCGACGAGCTCGCTCAAAGCGTCGAACTACCTCAAGGCAAAGCTCAAGCAGTGATGGACGCGATCATGGCCTTGAATCACGACAGCCTTGCCAGCTGACGGCAGACTCCACCAATCGAACGCCTCATGATGCCTAGCCTCTTCAAGTCTCTGCAGCTGCTCATCGCCGCAAGTCTCTGTTTCTTTTTGGCAGTGCCAGCGGGTTTTGCCTTATCTCCCCAAGACCTACCAGCTCAGCCGCCGGATGAAGCCGTCCTGGATTCAGCTGACGTGTTGAGTCGGGCTGGAAAGAATGAAATCGAAACGCGACTGAATCAACTGGAGTCTTCCAAGGTGGACGCCAGGGTGATCACCCTACGGAAACTGGACTACGGGCTGAGTCTCACGGGATTCGGAGAAGAATTGGTGGAACGTTGGTCAAATAACGACAACAGGAGTGAGCGTCCTCTGCTTCTTTTCCTTGAAGAAACTCAGAACAAACAAGCTGCGGTTGTGATCTCAGCAGAGCTGAGCGATCAACTACCAGACGCGTTGCTCCGCAGTACTGCTCGAACCACGATGAGTCAGCCGATGCGTGATGGCGAGAGATTCCGACAGGCATCCCTGGATGGAATTGATCGCATTGCAGTGGTTCTTGATGGGGGCGAAGATCCAGGCCCACCGATTGAAATTGAACGCACCACGATTCCCACAAACGTTCCCACTGTTGAGGAAACACGTGAAAGCAATGCCTTCACTTGGGTCATTGTGCTGCTGGTGGTCGGAACCATTGTGCCGATGGCCACCTGGTGGGTCTTCTCACGCTGATCAGCTATGGCATTTCGCAATTGGATAGGAGCCTTCGGCAAAGCCAACGCGCTTGATGTCAACTCTGACCTCGATCGGGGCTATGAAGCGGCCTTATTAATCCAGAGCTTGGAACTGGAGTATTACGGCGACCGACCCATCCGTCCCGAACTTGAGCTCTCTGTTCCGAAATCAGTGCAGGCGACAGTTCTGCGCAAGTTTCGAGTTGCGATCAATGTTTGTCGTTTGTCGCTAGATCAACTGGAGTACCAGCGAGCCCAGCTGGATCCCCAGGAATTACGTCAACTTCAGCTGATTGAAAGTGTCGTAAATCGGTATAGCCCTAAACGGGCTGCGGCGGCTCCAACCATGACTCGCGCTCCAGATCCGCTGCCGCGCTCACTGCTCGGGGTCTTCGACAAGGTGCGCAGGCAGCTCAATCCTGCCGGAGAAGCGACATTAGTTGCAGGCTTTAGAAGACGCAGGGATTCAACCCTGATCTCGTTGAAGGTTCTTTTACTACTGATTCTGGTACCGCTGTTAGTTCAACAGGTCGGCCGCACCTACATCATCAGTCCTGCTGTAGACCGCTTTGCTCCAGACCTGCCCTTCTTGAGTTACCCAAAGCCACAACTTGAAGAACAAGCTGTTGAAAAGTTGAGAGTTTATAAGGCAGAAATTGAATTCGATGCCCTTCTTCGCGGCGACTCAATCCCAAGCCAAGAAGAACTACAACAACAATTAGGTAAGAAGGCTGCTGAGCTCAAAGAAGAGGCTGACACTGAAAGCACCCATGCTGTGAAAAATGTTTTAGCAGACATTTCAGCCACGCTTGCCTTCGTCATGGTTTGCTTATTCAGTCGCGAGGAGCTCAGGGTTCTTCGCGGATTTTTTGATGAGGCTGTATACGGATTAAGCGACTCAGCCAAAGCCTTTGCGATTATTCTCTTCACCGACATCTTTGTTGGATTTCATAGTCCAGAAGGCTGGACTGTGCTTCTTGATGGCATTGCAAATCACTTTGGATTTCCAGCTCGTGAAAACTTTATCCTGCTTTTCATCGCTACATTCCCTGTGATTTTGGCGACAATATTCAAATATTGGATCTTCCGCTATCTCAACCGTGTCAGTCCATCCTCAGTCGCCACATTGCGAGGCATGAACGGAGGCGGATAACGCTTTGGCTCATCCAAACACAAAAAGCCCAGAGCTTCCCAACGGGCTCATTGTTGTTAGCGGACCAAGCCGTGGAGGGAAAAGCAGATGGGCTGAACATTTGCTCAGCTCTCAAGAGACGGTCACCTACGTAGCGACCTCTGCCCATCGTTCGAATGATCCAAGCTGGGATGAACGGATGCGACTACATCGAGAAAGACGACCGTTGCACTGGCAACTACGCGAACCGGGATCAAAGCTTGCTGAATGCATACGCAGAGAAGATGCCAATCAACCCTTGCTGATCGATGCCCTTGGAGGCTTTACGGCCGTGCACCTCGATCGCAATGATCTTCAGTGGGAGCAAGAGGCGGAAGATCTGGTTCAAAGTCTTCTCACTCGAAGACGCCCCACCGTGATCGTCGTTGAAGAAACAGGCTGGGGTGTCGTCCCCTCCACAATGATTGGCGGATTGTTTCGTGACCGCCAAGGCTGGCTAGCCCAACGATTAGAACAACACGCGGCAGACAGCTGGCTCGTTGTTCAAGGCAGAGCTTTGAATCTCACTCAATTAGGCATGCTCGTTCCGTGAAGAAAGCCTCAATCAATCAATCCTTAATTAATCAATCATCTGGCAAACAATCTTCGGATGAGAAGCCTTTGATCCAAAAACCCTTGAGGGTGGCACTATATGAACCTCGAATTCCTCCAAATACAGGAAATATTGCCCGTACTTGTGCAGCTTTTGGTTTGCCGTTGGATTTAATTGAACCTCTTGGGTTCAGTCTTGAAGATCGTTATTTAAAAAGGGCTGGTCTTGATTATTGGCCTCACGTAGACATCACCATCCACAAGAATGTCGACGCATTTTTTGAGTCCCTTGCGCAAGCCTCAAGGGTGATTGGCTGTAGCCGTCGAGGAGGGGTGCCTCTTCAAGACATGCAGTTCCAACGGGGAGATATTTTGTTATTCGGCAGGGAAGACACCGGCCTATCGGAAGCAACACGCAGCCGCTGCACCCAGATCACAACCATTTCGATGCCATGTAGCGCCGGAGAAGATGGCCTAGGGGGCGTACGAAGCCTCAATCTTTCTGTGGCTTGTGCCATCGTCAGCCACCAAGCAGGCTCGCAGCTGCAGTTGTGGTAATTGGCAAGCTGACACTTCAGCCCTTGCGCCAATCTCCTGCACCCGTTACTTTCAGGCCGTTCCTGAGCTGTGGCGGCTTCTCCAGGAGCGGTACCAATCGCTGATTCAGATGAAGCCCCTTCTCGTTCTCGTTACGGCAATCGCATCAGGAACGTCTTTATCTGTTTTGGCGCAGCATCCAGGTTTTGCCGATGCTGGCCGCGTACAAGCACCCTTTCTTCTGGCATCGGCACCAGCAACCCAAAGCAGAATTTGGGTGAAGGTCTCGACTCAGAGCACTCTTAAAGGTATAGCTGAGGATCTGGGATATTCCTCCTCTGATCTCATCGCTCTTAACGACCAGTCATCCTTTGAGTCGATCCAGGCTGGCTCTTGGGTTGCTCTCCCTTCTGACGCTGAGGAAGGACTTGAAAACGCATCCCGCCTTGACGCAACAACCGTTCTCCACAGGGCACCGCTCCAATCTCCTCCTGTTCCGCCACCCGTTGTTCGCATCAAAGCGAACGAATCACTTTCAACGTTTTCTCGAGATCAAGGCGTCAGCCTGAGTGAATTGCGCTCGCTGAATCCCGGTCTGGATCTAGCTCGTATGACCATTGGTAGCGAAGTGCGTGTTGCCAAAGCTTCACCGCTGGCTCTGTTAGCGATTCGCCCTATACGTTCAGGTGGTGCAAGCTTCCCAGATCTGCCGCCATTGCCTGGAGTAGAGGAAGAGGATGATTCGGTTGGGAATCAAACCTTCGTGTGGCCTACAAAAGGGGTCTTCACCTCTGGCTTTGGATGGCGTTGGGGCCGTATGCATAAGGGCATTGATATTGCAAACAACGTCGGAACCCCAATCGTTGCTGCCAGAGATGGGGTTGTGAAATTTTCAGGTTGGAGGAGTGGCTACGGTTATTTGGTTGAGTTGACTCACTCCGACGGATCATCCACCCGTTACGCCCACAACAGTCGCCTTTTGGTCCGCAAAGGACAGATCATTCCCCAGGGAGTGAGAATCTCACTCATGGGCAGTACTGGGAGAAGCACTGGACCTCATCTACATTTTGAAATACGCCAATACGGTGGTTCAGCATTAGATCCAATGGCAAAGCTTCCAACACGTCGTCGGGCCTAAGAGGTCCTGACGATCGTCTAAAATTTAGAGGTTACGGCTCGGTAGCTCAGCTGGTTAGAGCGTGGGATTCATAACCCCAAGGTCGGGAGTTCAAGTCTCCCCCGAGCCATTTTTTATTAATTAAATTGTTTTAATGCGAATGAATCTCAGCGCATTTCGATGGCGTTAAGTCGCTCTCTGAATGATGTTGGGCTGTCCTTCGTCGTTTCTTCAAGCGTTAAAATTGGTTGATCTTCTGGAACAGGATTGGGGCGCCGCTGTTGTCGTACAGATTGTCCGTGATGAGGCCTTGCCTGAAGCACGAGCTTTCTGGTCTGGGCATCACGATTCAGTGGCTGACTTTTGAGCTCGCTGCGGACTTGATTTAAGAGTCGGAAGTGACCTGTACTGCTGAATTTGCGTAATAAGGCCTGATCCCAAGCCATGGGTTGATCAATCATCTATTTATTTTAGGACTCCATCAGCAGCAAGCTATGCGCGATTCCGCCAACTGCAGGCAAGGGTAGGGCGTGATAAATTAAGCGATGTAACTAGAAGTCGGACCGACTTTGGATTGAGTCTGGTCTGCTGCTTCCGTCACGTACCCATCGACCTTTCATCATGACCGACAACGGTTGCCTGCGCGTGGGCCAACAGGCCCCTGATTTCACAGCTACCGCTGTAGTTGATCAGGAGTTCAAAGAGATCAGTTTGTCTCAGTACCGCGGCAAGTACGTGGTGCTGTTTTTCTACCCACTGGACTTCACCTTCGTTTGCCCAACTGAAATCACAGCGTTCAGCGATCGCTACTCTGATTTCTCCAGCAAAAACACCGAAGTGCTGGGTATCTCAGTGGATAGCCAATTCAGTCACCTGGCTTGGATCCAAACCGCACGCAATCAAGGCGGCATCGGAGATATCAACTATCCGCTCGTTTCAGATCTGAAGAAGGAAATTTCCACTGCTTACAACGTTCTCGATGACGCTGAAGGCGTGGCTCTGCGTGGTTTGTTCATCATCGACCCAGAGGGTGTGATCATGCACGCCACGATCAACAACTTGCCTGTTGGCCGGAATGTTGACGAGACCCTGCGCGTACTTCAAGCATTCCAGTACGTGCAGTCCAATCCAGATGAAGTCTGTCCAGCTAACTGGACACCAGGCGAGAAGACCATGAAGCCTGATCCCAAGGGCAGCAAAGAGTTTTTTGCTGCGATCGGCTGATCGATACCGTCATAAGGCTTTAAGGATCAGCCCTTGCAGGCACTTGAAGTCGAATGGCCAAATGATTGAGGTCACGGGATAGGTCACTGATCTATCCCGATTTTTTATGTCTTGTCTGTCTGTGATTGCGCGCTTCACTAGTCCTGCTTGTCACGCATGCGCGGACGCATCGCCTGACTCGATATCGTCTGGAGCATCCCACACGTCTTCAATCAGAGGTCCCCTCGTTGCCGTTCCTGCAGGCTGTGGCTGGTTAGGCTGGCATCACCGTCTTCTGCTGTGAAAGGAGAGTTAGGGATCCAAGGCTGGAGAGGGGAAGGGGAGCTTGGACGAATTGATGGTTCAAAAGATATCGTCAAATAATTAGTTATTCATTTATTGATCCCTGCTATCGATATTGGCCTGTGCTTATTAGTAGGTTTGCATATTGCTTCCGGAACTGGGATAATTTAATTCCAAAGCCACTACAAAATAATAGGGCTATAAATCCTTATCAAGCTCCTGCACAACAACATCATTGGTTCCACTCCCCTGAAGAAGAGCATCAAGGCCCGTGCGTAAATCTTTGGCCATCGCAACACGGCTGCCATCGCTGACTACAACACGCGTTAACGTCGGCAAACCACCGCGACGTGCTCTTAAATAAATCGGCTCAACATAGAGAAGAGCATTTCCAAGTGGCACTACCAAAAGGTTGCCTTGGACCACTTGAGAGCCCGCACGGTCCCAAAGACCAAACTGCTGGCTAATCACCGGATTCTGATTGATCAAAGCCTGGATCTGCTCAGGGCCAAAGATCGGAACATCACTAGGAAATCGCAACAGAATCAGTTCTCCATAATGCTCAGAATCGTTTCTAGCCGCTAACCAACCGGAAAGATTGGGACGTGCTAGTGGAGTAAGCGGTTGTAAAAGTAAAAACTCAGAGTCAACACTCGGTTTTACTTGCGCAGTAATATGATATGGAGCTACTGGAATCTGCGTCTTTCCATACAGCTCTTTTGGTACTTGCCAAACGTCATCTCCACTATAGAAAATGCGTGGATTTGTAACATGATAGCGGAGCAATTGCTGTACCTGTAATTGAAACAAGGAACCAGGAACCATCAGATGCTGACGCAAAGATGTAGGCATTGACTCTAAGGGCTGAAATAATGCGGGGAAAACCTTCTGCCAACCACGAATCATCGGATCGTCAGGTTCACTCACATACAGATGAACTGTGCCGTTATAAGCATCAACGACAGCTTTCACTGAATTGCGTACATAACGCATCTCTTGTCCATCTGGAAGTGTTGATGCATAGGGATAAGTGTTTGAGCTGGTGTATCCATCAACAATCCAGTACTGGTGTTGATCGTCTTGATACTGATCAAGACCAGACTCCATAGGAACTGATACAAGATAGGGATCACCTTTCAACTGCAAAAAGGGTGCTAAAGCCTTCACACGCTTTTTGACATCACGTCGAAGCAATAGGCGTGAATCAGGTTGAAGGACGCCCGTATTAAGCAACCTTGGATCACGGATGTAGATCGATGCAGCAATCCGCTGTCCTAAAGACGCCAGTGGGATGCCAGCTCCACCTGAATAATGGTTGTAGGTATTTTCGTCTCCTTCTGGATGATTAAATTCCTCAATTTGTGTTGGAGCAACGGCATAGGGAGATGGAAGCATTCCGAAATAGAGCGCAGCTCGTCCAATCGGCACATTCTTCTTTACATCGTCACGACTAATATCAAGAAATTCGTTGCCATTAATACTCGCTGAACGACCAATATCGCTTATAAAATAATCAGGTAGTCCATCTGCAGCGCTTGAATTCACTGGACTCAATGTGAATCCAAAACCATGTGTAAAGACAAAGTGACGATTTTGCCAAGTACGTGATCGCTTGGGGAGGGCCGCCTGGTCGAGTTCACGCGCAGCAAGGATCACCTGCTGGCGTTCCAGTAAATCAGGACGCAACTGATAGCGATCAACAGCTGCATTCGTAAAGCGGTAGTAAACCCTGAGCTGCTGAAGCTGTCGATTCGTAGCGAGAAGAGGTTGGCTATCCCACAAACGAATATTGCGCAACGTACTGGCACCGTCTTGGAGATCCCTGGGACTTAAGCGAGGAGAAGGATCAACTTGTCGGGTGGTAATTCGATCCAATTGATAGGCATGACGCGTGGCCTCAATCGCACGACTGATGTAAGGGCTCTCGAGCTGTAATTCCCGCGGACGCACCACAAGCCAATGCATCAAAGGAAACAACACCATCTCCAATCCAAAGGACGCCACAGCAATACAGGCAAGGATCAGCCTTAACTGACGGCGACGAAGACTGGAAAAGGGTGATGGCAAGACAACAAACGCCAACACGAGCAGGGCAATCGAACCCACCGATCGCAGAGGAAGCAGCAGATGAACATCGAGCCAACCAGCGCCTGCAACGATTCCATCCTGAGTCCAAAGCAACTGGTGCCTTGAGAGCCACATCAACCCAGAGCAGGTGATCAGAACCAAAGCAAAACCAGGCCTCAAACCATGTCGCTGGCGCACAGTTAATCCTGGAAAGGTCCAATCACTAAGGCAAGTTGAACGTGTTAATTGACTCCATAAAGCTGTACTCAGCGTGAGTGAAAGTTGCAAAAGCACTAACTCAAGGCCAAGCGCAATCGCAGAAAAACGACCCAACCCAAAGCTCACATCAGACCCGAGCATGGGTTCAATGCGGCCAAGATCTGGAATCGAAAGAGCAAGGCTCCAGAGCCCCCAGCTGCGCGCAACGATCAAACAAATGCACACACTTCCATAAACCTGTGCGAGACCTAAACGTCGGCTGCGGGTGAGGCCGAACATGATCAAAATCAGCACCAGAATGGACAAGCTCAGCAGCGGCCAACCTGTCGAAAAGGGAAGACTCCACCAATACGACAATGAAAAAGGTTCGCTCCAGGCCAGCCAAGCCAGTCGTGTATCAATGGCGAGAACGGAGAGCAGAACCAGGAGACATGTCAAAAGACAGAAGCCGTAGCGATAGCCAGTCAGGACAGGTCTGCGCTCAACCTTTTCTAATTCAGGTGAGCGCAGCCAAGATTGACGCCAAAGCGCACAACTACCAACAAACAAAAAAGCAAACAGTGCGCCTGCTAATTGAAGAAATAAGCGTTTGCCGTAAACAGACCCGAGTTCAAATTGATCGAACCAATACCACTCCACCTGCAGCCTGGAGAGAATCACAATCAATGGGATCAACAAGATCCCAAAACGCCCCATCGTCGGGATGATTTTTGCCACTGGAGTGGAGCGAATCAAGTCGCAACTGGCCTTTGGGCCAGGACAGTTTTGTTGAGAGGTGCATCAAGACCGGCCAAATCATGAAAACGCGAACTCGATAGCGTTTCTTCTGTAATCAAGGCTTCAACAAGACGATCCATCACCTCGCGACGGGTCTCTAACAAGGCGATCGCTTCATTGAGAGCTTGGATTGCCAGTTGGCGGACACAAGCATCAATCGCTTTACCTGTGCTCTCCGCATAAGAGGGACGGGTATGGATCAAGTCTCTGCCTAGAAACACCTGCTGATCTCCACCTTCAAGCGCAACAGGCCCCAGAGAAGAAAATCCAAAGCGAGTCACCATTTCTCTGGCGAGCTGAGACACCATTTGCAGGTCTCCACTCGCCCCCTGGGTAATCTCACCAGGCCCAAACACCACCATCTCTGCTGCACGACCGCCGAGTGCCATCACAAGACGGGCCCGCAAATAAGCCTTGCTGACCAGGCCGGAATCAATCACCTCCTCATCAGGGAAGAATCGGGTAAATCCGCCCACACCGCCACTGCGTGGAAGCAAGGTCACCTTGTCCACGGGATCGGCATGAGGAGTATGGGCTGCCACCAGGGCGTGGCCTATTTCGTGATAGGCGATCAGCCGTTTCTTCGCACTGTCTTGCAGTGGAGACGCGGATAAGCCCATCGTGATGCGTTCGAGGGCTGCCTCTAATTCTGAGCTGCCAACAAATGATCGGTCATTCCGCGCCGTAAGGATCGCGGCCTCATTAATGAGATTGGCCAGGTCAGCACCTGAAAATCCTGGAGTTCTTAAGGCCCAATCAGCCAGAGACACCTCGTCTGAAAGAGGCCGGCTTCGGGCATGGACCGCAAGAATCGCCTCACGCCCCTTGCGGTCAGGCAGGTCGACCTGGATACGACGATCGAAACGTCCTGGACGCATTAATGCCGTATCGAGCACGTCAGCCCTGTTGGTGGCGGCAAGCAGGATCACACCTGAATTATCAGCAAAACCGTCCATTTCTGTCAGCAACTGATTCAGGGTCTGCTCGCGCTCATCATTCCCTCCCCCAATTCCTGCACCGCGTTGACGGCCAACGGCATCAATTTCATCGATAAAAATGATGCATGGCGATTTCTCCTTGGCCTTGCGAAACAGGTCGCGAACGCGACTGGCACCAACGCCCACAAACAGCTCTACAAACTCAGATGCCGCAATCGAAAAAAACGGAACCCCAGCCTCCCCAGCAATGGCTTTGGCAAGCAATGTTTTTCCCGTTCCAGGTGGTCCCACCAACAGAACCCCCCGAGGGATCCGCGCTCCAAGACGGATAAAACTCTCCGGCTGCTTCAGAAAGGTCACGACCTCCTGAAGTTCCTCCTTGGCTTCGCTGATCCCGGCAACGTCCTCAAATCGAACGGTGATTTCATCTTGAGGGCGAATCCGCGCTTGACTGCGACCAAAGCCCATGGCCTTGTTTGCGGCCTGAGCTGAGCGACGAAGAAGAAAGGAAAGACCGATCACAATCAAAGCGATCAAGGCCAAATTTCCTGCCAATCCAGCCAAAGCTTGTTCCTGACGAACATCTTTCACCGTCAGGGGAACGCCAGCTGATTCAGCTGTGCGCAAGATCTGTTGATCGTTCGCCAGCGTGGACACAACGGCGTTGCGGCCGTCGTCGTATTCCACGATCACTTCCCGGCGAGCAGGAACCAATTGCAGATCTTTGACTTTTCCCGCTGAAATTTGCGTCAATAATTCGCTGTAACTCGGCGGTGGATCCGATTCGAAACGAGCAAACACATTGGTGGGCCTTTCCTTGGCATCGGTCCCAGATGCCTGGGAGACGATGATTTCACGATCTTCCTGACCTGAACTCACACCGTTCCTGCGATGTATTAAGAGTAGCGATTTGACGAGCGGACTCTCGAAAGTAGATTATGGGCGATTGGATGAGTTCCGGCTGCAATGGCTGTACCGAAGAAGAAAACCTCTAAAGGCAAGCGCAATCAACGCCATGCTGTTTGGAAGGCAAAAGCAGCCACTGCTGCACAACGTGCCATGTCAATCGGCAAATCAGTGTTGAGTGGCCGCGCTCAAGGTTTTGTGTACCCCGTTGCTGATGCTGATGACAGCGAGGACTGAATTCATTTCAAGGTGATCTCTCGAACAGCGCGTTGGTTCGTGAGATCAATCACAACATCGGATTGATGCAGATCCTGCAGCCAAGGTGCTGGAAATGCAGTTTCAATCATCCGAACAAAATCTTGGACAGCGGATTGAGGCACTTGAACACCGGTTGTCTTGGCTTGGGTCTCCACCTGCTGTCGCTTCCAAAGCCGGCTTGATGTGCCGCTTTGTGATTTGAGGTGCCAAAGCTTATCGATTCGATTCCAAATCGGTTCATAGTCAGGCAAGAGCCGGATGAGCTGCTCGCGATACAGCAACTCTTCCGTCGTGAGCTCAAGCGAATGGGTGTTCTGTGTGCAAGAAAGCTCATCGGAAACGAGAACGCCCACGAACCATCCCTCCAGAACGACTAAATCAGGAGTGGAACGAACCCATTCACTGCGATCCCCTCGACCTTGACGTAGGGATTTATCAAAACGAGGGGCGTTCAACACACCCGTCTCTCGCCACTGATCGAGGGCCGTGGCCATCAACTCAAGATCGTGACTACCCGGTATGGCCCTGGGCACTCCCCAGGGATTTCCTGCCATCCGTCGATCAAGCTCCGGGCCAGGCCAATAAAAATCATCGATCGAAACAAACGCGATCGACCATCCCAACTCGGAGCTGGCTTGCACAAGCCAATCGCAAAGGGTGGATTTTCCGCATCCAGGGAGAGCACTCAGTCCGAGCAGGGGACGACCACCCATCTCCAAGAGACTCTCTGCCTGCGAGAGCAATGGCAACGCCACACCCAGCAGCCATTCATCTTTTACGTCTGCGGGCCAAACGCGACGCGCAAGCTCAAAACCACCGCGTTGCTGCCAAAGGCTCCACCAGCGCTCGGGATCGGACCAACCCAAGGCTTCAAGGAGCAAAGGCAAACCTTTGGGAGCCATTGGAGACGGATCAGGAGCCAAGCTTGAAGGCCTCAAAGACGACTGAAAACACAGCCCCGATACGGATGTTGTCGATCGCCAGCCAACCAATGGGCCAGGGTTCGCGTTTGACATACGTCCTAGCCCTCACCAACAGCTCAATCACGAACACCATCGAGAGCACAACAAAAGGGCGTTGTTGATCGACCTGTTGAAACCAATACATGGTGAAATTGCTGCCCAAAAGGAACCCCAGCAGCAGGGAAAGAACACCCAGGCTGCGGCGACGCCACGATCCGGTTAGCGATCGCGCGAGTTGAACACCAATCCGTCGCTGAAACTGTTCATAGCGGGTGAGATGGGTCGTCATCAATCAGGTAAGACGAGAAGCATCTGCAAGTACTCCAGCGTGACAAGCCCATCCACACAAGGGGGGCCGCTCGAAACACGGCATGGAAGCTGGGTATTTCCAAGATGATCCAGCACCGCCTCGGCTCGAGCTTGATACCGATAGAGCTCCTGATCCCATGGGGAAGGCATCAGGAGACAACGAAGTCCAGCCGCTTTGGCAGAGAGAAGGCCGGGCGTTGAATCCTCAAATGCCAAAGCCGCATCTGGATCGGTGTTGCTGCATTCAAGCGCCTTCAAATAGGGATCAGGACAGGGTTTATGGCTCGACACATCATCGGCACTAATCACCCCAGCAAACGGATGGACGTCACCGGGAAACAGGGTGTCTAACAGCGCGGATACGGAAGGAGCACCGCTGCTGGTCACAATCCATTGAGCAATCCCACGCTCCTGAAGCTCACCAAGAAGACGGTCTACACCTGGGCGCAGAGACACAGCTCCGGCACGCACTGCATCGAGATAGTGACGCTGCTTGGAAGTGCGCAGCTGAGCAATCTGCGCATCACTCAAAACGTCACCCTGCTGCTGCGCAAAGGTTTTCATGCGAAGGCTTCCACCAGGAATGTTCAGCAAACGCTTATAGGTCTCTGGGTCCCAGGTCCAATTCAAACCCTGTTCAACAAAAGCTCGGTTGAAGGCTGGTCGATGCCCATCCATTTCTGTGTCCGCAAGGGTGCCATCCACATCCCAGAACACGGTCTTCAAGACAGGCATGACGGCCATGCAATTGATGGCAACAGCTTGAAGGACGAAGCACAATGCAGGCTGCTTGAGCTCCTGCCCGTTGCCGTCTGCCGCCTCGATTCAGCAATGGCAACTACCGCAGAGCATTGACCTCACTGCTTTGGATGCGGTTCCCCTTCCTCTGCCCCTCCGTGCACTGCTGTTCCGCCGCGGTCTGACAGAACCAGATCAGGTGAATGCACTGCTGAGTGATTCCCCCTTACCCAAGCCTGATGGCCACTTCCCTGACTTGGAAACGGCCGTCCATCGCTTGCGTCAGGCCTGTTTAAAGGCAGAACGCGTTGCAATCTGTGGCGACTACGACGCCGATGGGATGACGAGTACGGCGTTGTTGCTGCGCACCTTGCGCACCTTGGGGGCGGAACCCCAAGCAGCGATCCCAAGCCGTATGGCTGATGGCTACGGCTTGAACTGTTCAATGGTGAATGAACTCCATGACAGTGGAGTTCGGCTCATTGTCACGGTCGATAACGGAGTGGCTGCTCACGAAGCCCTGAGCAGAGCTGAAGATCTGGGCATGGAGGTGGTGCTCACCGATCACCACACGCTCCCAAAGACACCCCCAAAAGCTCTCGCTTTAATTCATCCGGCCACGACGCCGGACCACTCTCCCTATCGGGGGTTAGCAGGCGTTGGACTCGCCTATGTCCTGGCGAGAGAACTCGCAGAACAGATGCGCCAACCAGCAGCCATCGCCAGTGCTCGTGATTTGTTTTGCATTGGAACGGTGGCCGACATGGCACCGCTGACAGGTGCCAACAGGACACTCCTTAGAGAAGGGTTGCTTCATCTCCATCGAAGCAACTGTCCAGGAGTGCGCGCCCTCCAGCAACTCGCAGGACTCGGTGATCGCCCCCTGCGCGCCGATGACATCGGTTTTCAACTGGCTCCCAGAATCAACGCGGTGGGGAGGATCGGCGATCCCCAGTTGGTGGTGGATTTACTCACCGCAGACGACCAAAACAGCGCGATTGAGCTCGGCCGGCAATGCGACAGTCTCAACCGACAGCGGCGAGAACTCTGTGATGCCATTGAGGCCGAAGCATTGGCCTTATTGGAGTCTGACCGTGATCCCTTGCCACCATTCCTTCTGCTCGCTCAAGGCCACTGGCATCACGGGGTGATTGGCATCGTTGCTGCACGTCTGATGGAACGATTTCAACGTCCAACCGCCCTTCTGGCTGCTGATGGCGATGGCCTGATGCGGGCCTCGGTGCGGGCTCCAGAAGGGTTCGCTGTCGACAGCGCTCTCGACCACTGCACAGCCCTTCTTGAACGCCATGGCGGGCACCCCGCCGCAGGAGGGTTCACAGTGAAGCCCGAGCAGGTTCATCGACTGCATGAGCAGCTCAATGCCTTGGCAATGGACTGGATCGAAGCGCGTGGAGAAGGCCTTTTGGTGGAACCAGAAGCCCTGTTGTCGCTAGCAGCAATCAATCACGAACTCTGGTCGGCGTTGCTCACTCTTGAACCCTTTGGAATCGGCCATCCAGCGCCACTGTTTTGGTCGAGGGGTTGCAAGGTGACATCACAACGATTGCTCCGCGGCGGTCACCTGAAACTCACTTTGGCGCAAGATGACTGTGAGCGGGAAGCCATCGCTTGGCGTTGGCAACAAACCCAACCACTTCCAACCAGCGTGGATGTGGCGTTTCGGATCAGCCTCAACCGCTGGCAAGGAGAAGCAAAACTGCAGCTCGAAATCCAGGCTTTACGAGAACATCACGCCTGCTTGGATCTGCAGCGCGGGCTAGTCGTTTATCGCTGCACGAGCCCCAACAAATCAACCGTAGAGATTCGGAATCAGTCTGGAGAGAGCCTGACTGGGCTGATCAACAGCAACGGAGTTTTCGAAAGCAAAGACAACAGGGCAAGACACCCTTACGTTGCTGACCTCATTCAAGACGCTTGCATTGGCCTCGGCCTGCTTCCATGACCTCTGTCAAAACCACCAGCTCAGGGTTCCGTGGACCAGCATCGGTCTTGAACGAGATCCATCGACTTGGGCGCCATTTCATTGGTTTGCTCGTTGTTGGCGTCTTGATCGGCTTGGCTTGCCTCCCCCTGAATCTCGTCGATCGCATTCAGGAGTGGTTCTTCGAGTTCTTGCCCACAACTGGCCAAACACGCTGGACCTCCATTGGTCTGCTGATTGCCCTTGCTCCCGTCGTGGTGATGCCAATCCTGTTGATTCTTCAACGGGGACCGTGGCGGGGCGGCGCTGGATCAGGAATTCCTTCAACGATGAACGCTCTGGAAGATCCATCGTTGATGCCAGATGCAATGGAAGCAGGCAGCACTCTGCACAGAGGAATCCTTTGGTCTGTGGCGACAGCAGCCATGTTTCCCCTGGGACGGGAGGGTCCGGTGGTGCAATTTGGCTCAGCAGTGGCACGAGCCACTCAAAAGCGTTGGCCCAATTGGATGCCAGCTCTCACCGAACGACAGATGGTCGCCATTGGGGGAGGTGCCGGTCTAGCTGGTGGTTTTAACACCCCTCTGCTTGGCGTTGTGTTCATGCTTGAGGAGCTCACAGCTGAATATTCAATCGTCACGATCTGGCCAGCTTTGCTGGTCTGCGTCGCCGCGGCTGGATTTTCAAACCTTGGAGGAGAACCGATCTTCGGGTTAGGTCTGATCAATGTGTTCGCGCCGGAAAAAGAACAACTCTTGCTGGCAATTCCGATCGGAATTGCCGCTGGTCTTGTGGGTGGATTCTTCAATCGAGGACTCGTCTGGACCACAGCACGTTTGGCTCCAATGGTCCGGCAGCGTCCCCTGCGCACTGGACTATGCCTTGGTGCCTCACTCAGTTTGCTCGCCCTGTTGAGCTGGGGTACAAGCACTGCGGATGGTGAAGCCCTCGTGAAACAACTTCTCGAGCGTGGCTTGCCGGAACTTGGCTCTGAGCACAACGATTTGCGCTCGGGGATCGTGAGCATTTGGATCACCGTTGTGCGGGTGATCGGTCCCATGCTCGCGCTTGCACCAGGCGTACCAGGTGGATTGATCGACCCATCGCTCACGTTCGGTGCCGTTCTTGGCTACACGGTCTGTGCAGTGATTGGATTCAGCACCCAGGTGGGTGTAGGTCTTGGCTTAGCAGCAGGACTTGCTGGAGCCACCCAATTGCCTCTGGTCTCCTTGATTTTTTCCTGGAGACTCGTGGGCGATCAACAATTATTTGCAGGCGCTTGTCTCACGGCCGTCATCGCCGCATACACCGGCCGGCTGGTCTCCCGAACACCGGTGTATCACGCACTCGCAAAGCTTCAGAGAGCTCCGCGCCTATAGAAGAGGATGAAGATCACTGCTGGGCCAGCAAGCGTGATAAGAGCAAGAGCCCCAAAATTTGCAATCAGGTGGATATCAAATCCCATGGAAGGAAAGCAGTTGATCAGCATGATGCCTCCAAAAGGGTACGGGGCGTTCCACCGCATTGCCCTCATCGAGAGGTATCACTGTGATGCCTTGTCACAGCTAGATCTGAATTGAGCCATGAGCCGCCCACCCCTTCACTGGTCTTGCCTGAATCACTGCGGTGCTTGTTGCAGGCTTGCTCCGGCTGAACGACAGGAAGCTCTTCAAGCTTTATCCGATGAACAGCAAACGATCTATCTGGAGATGGTGGGAGAGGACGGATGGTGTCGACATTTTGACCAGGGAGGCAGGCGCTGCAGGATTTATGAGCAGCGCCCAGACTTTTGCAGGGTGAGCGGGTTAGCCGATTTATTTGCGGTACCTACGGAGGAGGTCAATGACTTCGCCATTGATTGCTGTAGGCAGCAAATTCGATCTGTTCATGGCGGAAGAAGCCTGGAACTGCGTAAGTTCGAGCGGTTGATTCGCTCACCTCAGAATTCCAATGACTGAAGCAGGTAGCGACAGCAAGCTTGGTTTTAATGCCGTTCTGCTTAGCACCTTTACCACCGTATTCCTCGCTGAATTGGGTGACAAAACCCAATTAGCCACCCTTCTCCTTTCCGCCCAATCCGGCGAGCCATGGGTGGTGTTTATCGGGGCAGCGCTGGCGTTGATCTGTTCAAGCCTGGTGGGAGTTCTGGTGGGACGTTGGCTCTCCACCATCCTTCCCCCAGAACGCCTGGAACAAATGGCAGGTTTGCTGATGGTTGGACTGGGTCTATGGCTGGGAAGTCAGGCCTTGAAGTCACTAATAGAGACCCAATCACTCTGAAATTGTTATGGACTTCACCCTTCTCTTCTCCACGTTTGTGACCGTGTTCTTGGCAGAGCTCGGTGACAAAACACAGTTGGCAACAGTGGCCATCAGCGGCACATCCAATCGACCGCTGGCGGTGTTTCTCGGATCCTCCAGCGCTTTAGTGCTCGCCAGCTTGATTGGTGCTGTCGCTGGAGGGTCATTATCCGCTGTCATTCCAGCCGACTGGCTGCAACTGGTTGCTTCCACTGGATTCTTGGTGATCGGAGGTCGCTTGCTCATGCCCATGCTCCAAGCCGGACTGGGATCCAGCCAGACCGAGGACTAAGAGGGGGATTGCGCACAGTCGGGCGATTAGAGTTGCATTGTCATTCATTGATTGCACTACCCACTCTTCGAGTGCAACGGTTTTGATTCAACTCCCGGTCCTGAAGGCCGGCTTCTTTCACGCTCCGATGAAATTTACGGTCGCCGACCTTCTCGACCAGGTCCCCCAAGACGGCTCGCTTGAGGTCAGCAAACTCGAGAAGATTCTCCGTCTAACCAATCGAGCCGACAAACAGTCACTCAGCATTGCGCTAAAGGGCCTAGACCGCCTTGGTGTTCTGAGCCTTGAAGAGGAGAGTTCGGTCTCCCGAGGCGATGACATCGGCTGGATTGAAGCCCGTTTGCGCTGCAGCAGCAAAGGATTCTGTTTTGCCATTCGTGATGACGGCGGCGAAGACATCTACATCCGTGACCATCAGTTGAATCACGCTTGGAATGGTGACCGCGTGTTGGTGCGCATCATCCGTGATGCGGGCCGTCGTCGATCTCCAGAGGGAGGGGTGCAATGCATTTTGCAAAGAGCAACCACGAGCCTTTTGGCCCAAGTGGAGCAACAGGATGAACGACTGCTCGCCGTTCCCCTCGATGATCGTCTTCTCGCCTCCATCGAGCTACCCGAGGGAGATAGCAACTACCAACTCGAGGGACCAGCCACATCAGTGGTGGAAGTGCAGCTGGATCGATACCCGATCGCTCAACACCCAGCCCGCGGCCATGTGGCCCGTTCGCTGCCACTCAACGGCGGTGTCGATGCTGATCGCGATCTCCTGCTCACCAAGGCCCATTTGCACTCCAGGGCTAGTGCCCCAAGAACAACGATTAAGGCTCCAGCAGATAAACGACGCAAAGACCTCACGGATCAGCCCTGTTTGCTGCTGAACAACTGGGTGATTGATGGTGCTCCCCACCTACCTGCAGCCCATGTCATCCCCCATGACGGTGGAACCCAACTGTGGATTCATGCTCCTGCTGTCGCTGAACGCATCAACCCTGGCAACAGTCTTGATCAATGGTTGTGCGAACAAAGCGAAGCGCTTTGTTTGGGCAATAAGTGGATCCCGCTGCTAAGCACCAACCTCTCCAAGGCGGCAGCTTTCAAAGTTGGCGAATCACAAGCTGCGGTGAGTCTTCGTGTTGATCTTGATGCTGAAGGCGAAGCTCGCGACTGGGAATTCTGTCTGACTCAGATTCGGCCTGTCGCTGAAGTGACATCGGAGGCTTTGGCTGCTTTGGCGGGGCGAAAGCCTCGATCTCGTGCCATCCCAGCAGCACTGAAATCGATTAAAGATCACATCGGACAACTGGAGACTTTGATCTTTTGTGCCAAAGCTCTTCATGCAGCAGAGTTAAGACAGGGACAAATCGAATTGGATCTCCCAACACCCGGTTTAGAAACTCTGGGAGACCTGCGAGCCACCGAACCTGATGGTGGGAATCGGCAGTGGATTGAGCCGCTGAGGGAAGAGGATCCCTTTTCAATCTTGGCTGTGTTCCTGCGAGCGGCTCATGCCACCTGGACTCAGCATTGCCTGGATTTCAATCTTCCAGCTCTGGTGCTGCAAGCCAATGATCCCGAAAGTGGACCGCTAAACGATGTCGCCAAAGCAGCCATTGCCTTAGAACTGCCTCTCTCCCTGGATGAAGAGGGCACCACCTCGGCGTCGGAACTCGCTCAAGCCTTGATCGCAAGCCCATCGAGACGGGTGCTCAATCTGCAGTTGCGACACACCCTCCCGGATCCCCAGTACCGCCTGATCCAGTCGAAGGCCAAGCACATCGCACTCGCCAGTGAAGACGATGCATCAGCGACTGAAACGGAGGAATGTCTTGAGGACGTTGACCCTGCAAACGACTCTGATGTGATGTCTAGTCCTGCCCAGGATGGATCGTCTCCCTTATTGGCTCCTTGGTGCTGTCCCAGCCTGCATTACGCCGATTTATTGAACCAGCAGGTGTTGTGTCAGCTCCTCAACGACGGCAAAGATCGTCCCAGCGTTCGCCAGAAAGAAACGGTCAACCTGGGCAACAAAGGTGCCGCTTCAAGGATGACTTGGCCGCTCTTTAGCGGGTCGCTCCAACAACGATTACAGGAGCTTCTCCAAGAACGCCAACTTCAACGGCTCAATGCTCGGCGCCGCCAGCAATCAGAGCTTCGCAGAGATGTGATTGCGATGGCTCAAGCACGAAGCGCCGAACCCATGCTCGATCAGGAGCAGCAAGGCGTCATTAGTGGCGTTCAGAGTTATGGATTCTTCGTGGAAATTGCCCCCTCCATGGTGGAGGGTCTGGTGCATGTCAGCTCCTTGAACGACGATTGGTACGAATATCGTTCGCGCCAAAATCGACTTGTGGGTCGTCGTAATCGCCGCGTTTACAAACTTGGAGATCCCGTCACGGTTCGTGTCACCAAGGTGGACGTCCTGCGCAATCAGATCGACCTGGACATCGTGTTGTCCTCGGAAGAAGTAGAGGACGAGTCTCCGATGCCTGTGGCCCTGAGTGAGGGTTAGGGACGTGTCCTTCGTGGAGCAATCTGAACGTCCATATGTCATAGGGGTGAGCGGTGCCTCAGCCCAACCGCTTGCCGAGCGGGCCCTCCAATTGTTGCTTCAACAGGAACGCAGCGTTCACCTGATCATGAGTCGTGGGGCTCATGAGGTTTGGCTCGCCGAACAATCCATCCAGGTTCCCGTCGATCCAGAGCTTCAGGAACGCTTTTGGAGATCGCGGCTGAAGGTTGAAACTGGATCGTTGATTTGCCATCGCTGGGGAGATCAAGCCGCCACCATTGCCAGCGGAAGTGTGGCAACCCGAGGCATGGTGATTGTTCCTTGCTCAATGGGCACCGTGGGACGTATCGCCGCCGGAGTGGCCAGTGATCTTCTTGAACGTTGTGCCGATGTTCATCTCAAAGAAGGACGACCACTAGTGCTGGCTCCTAGAGAAATGCCATGGAGCCTGATTCATCTCCGCAATCTCACAACTCTGGCTGAAGCGGGAGCAAGAATTGCACCACCTATCCCTGCCTGGTATAGCCAGCCCCAAAATCTCAATGAGATGGTTGATTTCTTAGTGGTGAGACTCTTCGATTCCCTTGGCGAGGATTTGAGTCCTCTGAAACGTTGGCAGGGTCGCCAGCCATGACAGCCTTTCAACGCTTGCTGCTGATTCCCTGTCTGAGTCCGGTGGTGTTGATGTTGTTGATCGCCTCACTCAATCTCGGACAAGCGTCATCGTTGCGGGTGCTCACATGGAGATTGCCCCCAATGCCCATTGGGGCCTGGATCGCCGTCGTAACGGTCCTGGGGTCGGGCGTCAGCGCTGTAGGTGGATTGGCGATGGTGACTTCGAGACCTGTGCTGCACCGAAAGGTTCGACGTCCGGCAACAGGGCCCGATCTTCAAGAGCCCTTGCCTCGTGAGCAACCACATCAGGCAAGAGCAGCTCAACCCACGCCCTGGCCTGAACGTGACGTGCGCGATCCAGCCCCAACCGTCTCAGTGCCCTTCAGGGTGGTGCATCGAGGCAGCCCGGCCAACACAACAGCAACCCAATCCAAAGACACCAACCCAATCCAGGCAAGAGAACAGCAGGCCAATCCATCTACTGCCGCTGCAGGGGGAGGAGCTGGATCTGATGCAGACGATTGGAATCAACAGATTGGCGATGATTGGTAGAGGGAGCACTGGGCTGTCTACAGTTCGCGCAGCAATCAAAGTCCGGTGAGCGAAACTCCCGAAACACCCAAAGCAGCTGCCCAACCAGCGGCCAAACCGGCAGCAAAACCTGCTCCGAAGCCGAAGCTGGAGGACAAGCCCTTTCAGGCGTTCATTAAGGACGATCTCATCCCATCCCTCAGCAAAGCGCTGAGCGGCAATCATCAGATCACCGCTTCGATCGATCTCATCGAAGGCGATCGTCCTGTTGTAGGAGGCCAATGCTGGATGGTCGCCGGTGAGTTACCTGGCGATCGGCGGTTCTGGGTCTGTTTTGAATCGGATTCGATCACATCCGGGAAAACCATTGCACTTGCAGAATCCGGAACGGAGCCAAGCCTGCTGGAATCCTTTTTGATCGATGAGAAACGCATCAACCTGGCTCTTCTCCAGTCCCGATTGCTGCAGCGTCTGAATGGCCAGAAATGGCTGGGCGGAAATTAACTGAGCGCTCGTAACAGTGGGCTGCGTGGTTACCAGAGGGCGACCTACGATGAGGCGTAGTGACGACGCAACCGATGGTGCCTCCAACAGCCGTGACGGAAGCCACAGCAGCACCAGGATCCAACGTAACGGCGAAAGATCCGGAGAAGGACACGATCCTGACCCCTCGTTTTTATACGACAGATTTCGAGGCGATGGCCGCGATGGATCTGCGTCCGAATGAGGCAGAACTAGAGGCCATCTGCGAAGAATTTCGAAAGGATTACAACCGCCATCACTTTGTACGCAATGGCGAATTTGATGGAGCTGCAGAGCAGCTCGATCCAGAAACCCGCAAAGTATTCGTTGAATTTCTTGAGCAAAGTTGCACGTCTGAATTTTCCGGATTTTTGCTTTACAAAGAACTCAGCCGTCGGATCAAAACCAAAAACCCCCTTCTGGCTGAATGCTTCTCGCATATGGCCCGTGATGAAGCGCGCCATGCCGGCTTCCTCAACAAGTCGATGAGCGATTTTGGACTGCAGCTAGATCTTGGCTTCTTAACAGCCAGCAAAAGCTATACATTTTTCAAACCAAAATTTATCTTTTACGCCACATATCTGTCTGAAAAAATTGGTTACTGGCGTTACATCACCATATTTCGCCATCTTGAGCAAAATCCCGACTGCAAGATTTTTCCTATTTTCAACTTCTTCGAGAATTGGTGTCAGGACGAAAATCGCCACGGTGATTTCTTTGACGCGTTGATGAAAGCTCAGCCAGACACTGTGAGGGGATTGCGCGCACGACTGTGGTGCCGTTTCTTTCTGCTTGCGGTGTTCGCCACCATGTATGTGCGTGATGTGGCTCGCAAGGAGTTTTACGAATCCTTGGGTCTTGATGCTCGGGAATACGACCGTTTGGTCATCGACAAAACGAACGAAAACACTGCACGGGTTTTCCCAGTGGTTCTCGATGTCAAGAATCCCCGCTTTTTCAACGGTCTCGAACGCTTGGTGAACAACAACGCTGCGCTCAGCGCCGTGGATGCAACGCAAGCCCCTGCACCTATCAAACTGCTGCGCAAACTTCCCCATTGGGTGGCCAACGGCGCTCAGATGGCATCTCTCTTCTTGATGGCACCGATCCGCAGCGAGCGATACCACCCAAGCATTCGTTGAGAGCTGGCAACCGACCAGAGCCTCTGTCTCCGATTTCTACCGCGATTCTCCATAATCAAGGTTGACGCAGACGAGGGGCTTGGTCGAAACCCATCCCGCTCTTAACCAGACCTTCACTCTGGATCCGAGCCACACTCCCTGGAAAGATCGCCTGGAAACGCTTCTGCAGACAGGGGTTCGTGCTGGTGCTGATCTGGTTGAAGTGTTCCTAGAACGCACGGATCACTTAGGTGTTCTCGCCGAACAGGAACGCATCACAAGTGTGTCTCCATCCTTCGGAATGGGGGCTGGAATCCGCGTCTTCCTCGGACATCGAGACGGTTTCGTGAGCACGAACGATCTCAGTGAATCCGGCCTCGCCCAAGCCCTTGACCAAGCCTTGGCAATGCTCGAATTGGAGCACAACGCTCTTCAGCATCAGAGAGGCTTTGAAGGACTCCTTCAGCTCAGAGATTTTGGAGTCAATAAGGACGCATGGCTCGCTCAGTCACCTGAGCTCAGTGAAATCACACAACGACTGCTGGAAGGAACGGCCCGACTCGATCAGATCGGACAGCACCTTGAGGTGCGTCGTGGCAGCTTTTCACGCGACTGGCAAGAGGTCCTTGTCGCTGCCAGTGATGGAACCTATGCCCGCGACATCCGCTTGCATCAGTCCAGTGGCCTCAGTGTGTTGGCCGCAGATGGTGAACATCGCGCCAGCATCGCTCGCCGATTTGGATCCAGCGATCGCCCGGATGATTTACGGGAATGGGATGTGGATGCAGCGGCCAATGAAGTGTGCAGTAGTGCAGCAACCATGCTTCATGCCGATTACGTGGATGGAGGACAGATGCCCGTGGTCCTTGCCAATCGTTTTGGAGGCGTCATTTTCCATGAAGCCTGCGGCCATCTGCTCGAAACCACCCAGGTGGAACGCGGCACAACCCCGTTTGCAGATCAAGTTGGACAAACGATTGCCAACCCTGCTGTGACCGCAATTGATGAAGGTCTCAGTACCGGTGCCTTTGGGTCTTTATCCATGGACGATGAGGGGATGGAATCAGAGCGCACGGTCTTAATCGAGAAGGGCGTCTTGAAAGGATTCCTGAGTGATCGCGCAGGAGAACTACGCACCGGTCATGCTCGGACCGGGAGCGGTAGGCGACAAAGCCATGGCTTCGCAGCTGCGAGCCGCATGCGCAACACCTATATCGCTGCAGGTCCCCACAGCACCGACGAACTGATCCAATCGGTCGACCGTGGCTTGTATTGCAAGTCCATGGGCGGTGGAAGTGTGGGACCAACCGGTCAATTCAATTTCTCTGTGGAGGAGGGCTACATCATCGAAAATGGCCAACTCGGCCGTCCAGTGAAGGGAGCCACGCTGATCGGTGAAGCCAAGGAAGTCATGCCAAGAATTTCCATGTGCGCCAACGATCTCGACTTAGCTGCTGGCTACTGCGGATCGGTGAGCGGCAGCATTTTTGTCACGGTGGGGCAACCCCACATCAAGGTTGATTCGATCACGGTGGGAGGCCGCTGACCATGACCCATACACCTCTCAATGTGAAAGAGCTGCGGGATCAGCTCCATGCATTAGCCACCAGAGACGGAATCCGTCATTGGGATCTAGGAGCCAGTCGAGGAATGAATGCTTCGGTCCAAGTGGACCGGGGAGAAGCCAAGCAAATGAAGGCGGCTCAACGCAGCTCGATCACAGTGCGCGTTTGGAATGAGCAAGGACTGGTTGGTGTGACAAGCACCTCTGACCTCTCACCAGGAGGGCTCGACAAAGCCCTCAAGGGCGCATATCAGGCCAGTTCCTTTGGCAATACAGAAGACATCCCAGGCTTTTCTCCATTGGCAACGGCACCGATCCCCGAGCTTGATCGGCCGCTGAAACCCTCTCAAAGCATTCAGACGTTGCTCAGCACTCTGAAAGATGTAGAAGGCGAGCTGCTTGCCAAACACCCTGCGATCGAAACCGTCCCCTACAACGGTTTAAGCGAAGGCAATAGCGAAAGGATTTACCTCAACAGCGAGGGGGCACTCCGCCACATGCAACGCACGCAGGCCAGCCTCTACCTGTATGCCCGTGCCGAAGAAAGTGGCAGAAAACCACGCAGCGGTGGGGCCGTACGCGTGGCGCTCGGCAGTGCTGATCTTGATTTGGGTGGCTGCATTCAGGAAGCCGCCGAACGCACCATCAGCCATCTCAATTACCAACCGATCGATACCGGTCGTTATTTGGTCTGTTTCACACCGGAGGCGTTCCTGGACTTGCTCGGTGCCTTTAGCAGCATGATGAATGCCAGATCCATTCTGGATGGCGTCAGCCTGAGCAGCAAGGAATCGCTTGGTCATCAACTCGCCGTGCCATTTTTCAATTTGCACGACAATGGTTTGCACCCCGCTCATGTGGGAGCAGCTGCCTTTGATGGAGAAGGAACACCAACCAAACGTCTCTGCCTGATTGGCAACGGCACCTTGGAGAATCTGCTTCATTCCGAGGCAACGGCACGTCAATTTGGTGTGCATCCCACCGGTCACGCTGGACTCGGAGCCAAGGTTTCGGTGGGACCAGATTGGTTTGAGGTGAGTTCAAGCAAAGGAGTCAGCGGTGCGGCGAGCCATCTCGACCATCGCAACGCCGGGGATACTTTTGTGTTGATCGAGAGTTTGAACGCACTTCATGCAGGTGTGAAGGCCAGCCAAGGTGCCTTTTCACTGCCGTTTGATGGCTGGCTCGTGAAAGATGGTGAGCGAATCTCTGTGGAAGCAGCCACGATCGCTGGCGACATCCGCGATGTTCTGAAAGGAATCGTTCACTTAGAGCCCAACGAAGTGGTGACCCATCAAGGCGTTTCACCACATGTCTGGGTGGATGGCTTAGCGATTACAGGCGAGGCCTGAGCTCCCCAAGATGAACATTTTGTTCTGGGGCACGCCCGACTATGCGGTGCCAACTCTGGTGGCACTGCATCAAGCCGGCCATACGCTGGTGGGAGTGGTCACCCAACCGGATCGACGCAGGGGACGCGGGAAATCCTTGATTCCATCGCCCGTAAAGGCCAAAGCCCTTGAGATGGGGTTGACGGTGTTCACGCCACAACGCATCAAGCAGGACGAAAACTGCCAAGAGCAGCTCGCTGAGCTCAAAGCAGACCTATCCGTGGTGGTGGCCTTCGGGCAAATTTTGCCAAAGAGTGTGCTGAATCAACCACCACTGGGGTGCTGGAACGGCCATGGATCTCTGCTGCCCCGATGGCGAGGTGCTGGACCCATTCAGTGGTCGCTGCTTGAAGGGGATGCCGAAACTGGCGTGGGTGTGATGGCGATGGAAGAAGGACTCGACACTGGACCTGTTCTGATTGAGCGAAATCTGTCGATTGGGTTGCTCGATAACCACCACACCCTGGCCGAACGTCTGAGCGCTCTCACCGCTGATCTCATGGTGGAAGCCATGCCATTGATTGAATCAGCAGGACACGGATCCGAGCCCGAACGCAGAGCAAGACTCAAGCTGATCGACCAGGCCGATCGCCCTGGAGAAGCGAGTTACGCCCGCATGCTCAGCAAACAAGACCATCAGATCGACTGGTCAGCCTCGGCACTCACCATTCACCGCAAAGTGATGGCGCTCTATCCCAATGCAGTGACGATTTGGAATGACAAACGCCTCAAACTCTTGCATTGCGAACCGCTTATCGAGCGACTGAGAGAGGAGCTCCCGGCCGAGATACATCCCCTCATCGGGCGCTGGCCGACAGGAGGTCATCCTCCTGGCATCGTGTTGGGAACTGAGAAGGGACTCGGCATCGTCGTCAGCACGAGCGGCTGTCCGATCCTGGTTCGTGCAGCACAGCTCGAGGGGAAAGGGCGGAGCCAAAGCGATTCCCTTCTTCAACAATTAAACGCTCAACCTCAACAGCAATTCGGCACGTTTACGTGACGCATAAGTGTTAACGACGATACGTCCTAGTGCTACGCGTGTCCTGTCGTCGTCGCGATGAACCTCCTGAACGACGACCCCGTCCACCGCTTAGGTCGAGGGGGGGAGCACTGAGAACGGTGGGCTCAAACCCTGGAACATTTTCTCGACGTAGAGACTCACCCGTAACGCGCTCAATCGCCTTCAAGAGCAGTGCCTCTTCAGCAGCAACCAGAGAAATAGCGTGGCCGGTTTCTCCAGCACGACCTGTACGCCCAATGCGATGTACATAGTCTTCGGCAACGTTTGGGAGGTCGAGATTCACCACATGAGGGAGCTGCTGAATATCAATCCCCCTAGCAGCGATATCAGTGGCAACAAGAACGCGCACAGAACCATCCTTGAATCCCTGCAAAGCCCGGGTTCGTGCCCCCTGGCTTTTGTTGCCATGAATAGCAGCCGCTAAGAGCCCCTGCTGACTCAAACGTTCCACGACGCGATTCGCTCCGTGTTTTGTGCGGGAGAAGACCAACACCTGCATCCACTCACCACTGCGAATCAGATGACTGAGCAGATCAATTTTGCGGGCCATGTCGCATGGATGAACAACCTGCTCCACAGAGCGCACGGTTTGATTGGCAGGTGCAACCTGAATTTGTACGGGATGGTCAAGCAACCCCGTCGCTAACTTTCGAATTGGCGCACTGAAAGTGGCCGAAAACATCAGGGTCTGACGACGATCAGGAAGACGAGAAATCACCCTTCGGATGTCATGAATGAAGCCCATGTCCAACATTCGATCGGCTTCATCAAGCACCAAAAATTCAACCCGATCGAAACGCACAGCACCCTGCTGAAGCAGATCTAACAAACGGCCTGGAGTGGCAACCAACACATCAACACCCTTTTGCAGACGCTGAATTTGAGGGTTGATCTTCACACCCCCAAACACCACTTCGCTGGTGAGCGGAAGATGCTTGCTGTAGTCACGAACACTTGCCAGCACCTGGGCGGCAAGCTCGCGAGTCGGGGTCAGCACCAAGGCCCGAATTTGACTTCGCCCTGGACGAGCCCCATGGTTGAGGCGTTCCAACATCGGAAGCGTGAAGCCTGCGGTTTTACCCGTGCCTGTTTGGGCAGCAGCCATCACATCCCGGCCAGAGATCACAGCGGGAATGGCCTGCAACTGAATCGGCGACGGAGCGGAGTATCCCTTCTCCTGCAGAGCCTTCAGCAACGGCTGACTCAAACCAAGGGAATCAAAACCAGAGGTTGCGGACTCCGATGCGAGAGGGGAAGCGGGAATGGCCGGGAGGGCGAAAGATTCAGCCTAGATCCACACCTTCAACACTCCGTATAAAGGATGCGAGCCTGATTCCAAATCTGTTCAAGGTCCTCATCCGACAGGGCAAGCGCTTGCGAGTGCACCATCCCCAACCACTGACGTCGGTTCTCCAAGCCCGTGCCATCAAAAAACTCTTCACCCGCTGCTAACACCCTGAATTTCAAAAATTCAAGCAGAACTGAGCGAGTTTTAATGCGTTCTGCATCCGTCATCAAGATTGAACCACCAAGATTTAGAATCACTCACAAAGTGTTGCTCATAGAAGAGCAACGGTCTAGGCAAGATCAGAAATTGTACAAAAGCAAACAAACAGTAAAAACTCAAAAAGGGAAATTGTCAGATTAAACAGAAACATCTAACAAAGGACCAGAATAAAAACCAGAACAGATCACACCCATGACTAAACGCCAAAGAACAAGGCGGCCTAGACAAGACCAAGAAATGAACAATAGTTCGTCTCCTGTGATTAGGGACGTAAGACTTGAATGGTCTCAGGATTCACTCCAAGTTCAAACCATTCACTCAAACGAACATGATCGATATAGGGAACTAGAATTTCCAAGACTGATGAACTTTGCCAATGCCTTGCCTTGGTTTCTGGATGAGGACGATAGACTAAACCTGGAACATTAAAATCATGAGCACCAACTGAACGCAAACGAATCTTCCAAAACGAAAAAGTTTCAGGCGGATGCAAATGGGTCCATTCGAGATCGCGAAATAAATAATCTGGATTCTTCAGTTGTAGTTCAGCAGGAGAAAAAGAAAGATTTAAGGTGCCAGGCCAAAACGGAGAAAGATCAAGTCCTAACGCCGCAAAAAATGGTGCTTGCATCGCAATCGTGCCCTTGGGGTAGGGAGAGGTCTTTAATTGGCCTGCGTTCAAAGCTTGACCAGATGCAACTCCGTGTCCCTCAAGAAGAACAGCAGGATGCCAGCGAAGGGAGGACATCAGCGCGCTTCTCTATGCGCACAGCGATCGCAGGGTCCATCTGGCAACACGGCGCAACGAAGCAGTGGGCTCAAAGCATTGAAGCGGCAATCAGAATCTCCAATCACCCAACCATGACCAACAAAGTGTGCATCGGCAGGCTGCTTTTGAGCTTTAACAAGTAGAACAATCGAAGAGAGTTCATAGCGACCTGAACGCAATTTATATCGATGCCGTCGTTGCATCACGAGATAACTGGCCTGATCATGAAGAAACCATTGCCCTGGCATTGGAGGATCAATCATCTCCATGCGGTCGAGCAAAACGAGATTGATGGACTGACGTAATTCAACAAGCATCAGATCAAACTTCGTGTGACAACGGCTCTTTCCGTTGAGAAAAGCCCCAAATCATCAATAGCGCAACTGTCAACAGCGTCCACCATTCGGGAGGTTGCAAATCCGAAAAGATCAACGTAAAAATAAGCTTGATGCCCACTAAAGCAACCGCCAGGTAACCAGCAGTTTCTAAACGTGTGTAAACGTCAAGCCAACGAATGAATAACCCCGAGGTAAAGCGTAATGCAACAACACCAATAAAGGCCCCCGTAATAACAAGAATAAGTTGGTCACTAATCGCAACAGCAGCAGCAACACTATCCACTGAAAAGGCCAAATCGGTTAGGGCCAATGCCACGATCGTTCGTATGAAGGAGATCGATGAAGAATGCCCTGGGGATCCGGTGGAAGTTTGGGAGACTGATGGCTTGAACCAGATATGAGACAAGAAGAGCCACAGCAGATAAACACCAGCAAGTAATTGCAATGGTTTGAATGCCAACACCCACTGAGCCAATAAAATCAAGGCAACTCTGAGAAAAAAAGCAATTGCAATTCCATAGTCGAGAGCTCTCTTTTCCTTAACCGGGTCTTTTTGCTTTCGAGCAACAGCAGCTAAGGCAATAGCATTGTCGGCAGAGAGCACCAACTCCAAAGCCACAAGCACTGGAAGGAGAGGTAAGAGCTCAGCCCATCGATCAACACCATCGAGAAAAGGCGTTAGAGATGGTAAGGCTGCTGAATCCATCCCAACAGCTTAGAAATGGTTAACCCCCTCCAGAGGCATGAAGACAAAGGTCGAGATTTGCCACATCGATAGCAACCGATGTGTAGTACGTGTCAGCTGCTTCGAAGGCGAACAGGAATTCGGCAGCTCATTAGGAGAGGCTGCTGATGCAGAGCAAGCAGAAGACCGTGCACGAGAGCGCTTAATGGATCGTCTCATGAAGGCAGAGGCAGCCCCTGAGCAAAAGCCACCAGCGGAGAGGCCTATAAAAAGACAAGAGATGGGCGATGCCAAACAGCTAAGAGAACAACAAGCTGCGGGCAAAAACGAGCAGAGCAAATCAGAACCATCGCCATCGGCCCCACCTCAAGATCAGGCATCACAACCAAAAGCAATCTCAGCACAAATCACAGAAGCAATCGCAGAACCAAGCGAAGCACCCACAGACCCAGATGATTGGAGCGAAGAGCTCACAGCTATCGATCTACAACTCAAGCGCATCGGTTGGAGCCGCGAACATGAGCAAATGTATTTAGAGCGCGCGTATGGCCATGGAAGCAGGCACAAATTAACGAGATATAGCGATCTAGTTTCCTTTCTGAATAAACTTAAAAGTTTCGAAATTGGTGCTGAAGCAGTTTCAGTGCCAACTCCTCTACGCAGAAGCGACTTGATCACTCAAGGCGACGAAATGCTCACGACACTGAAATGGGATCAAGAAAGCGCAAAGACATTCCTGCAATCAAAACTAGGGGCAACATCAAGACAACAACTCAGTGACGAACAATTGTTTGAGTTCAATATGCTGTTAGAAGAGCAGCTAATGGCAGCAACTTCCTGACTAGGGTTTCAGGCTAGAAATGTAGTACATGAAAGCCGTTGAGGAATTTAAATAGCCGCTAATGGATTAACTTTTGGGGTCTATCGGCGGAGCTTGGTTGGAGATTGTGAGCGCGAGGGGGGCCTGCAAGGACTCCTTCTATTAAATAATTAATCCCATAATCTACAAAGCTGCTGTACATCGCCAGTGCTAGAACTCGTTCTAGAGTGAAATAAACCCACAGGCTAAAACTCCTCCATCAGCGGTTAAGCCGAACTGGAATTGCAAAAGCAAGTGGCAAAACCGATCACAAGAATGGAGCCAAAAGTAGGGCTGCCATGAACCCACCCCTAACCCTGAAAAGCTCAAACCTGAAGTACATGACACGGGATCCAAAATTGTTAACCGTCGCAAGTGTCGCAAGCGAGACTTCTTAAGGTTTGCTCCATGGCAAAGGATTTGTGTGCGCATACCGTGACAGAATGGATGAGGCAAATTCAATGGACAACAACACTCCCAAGAAAGGTGTGCTCTGCATGAAGTGGGATTCAGATGGCGAGCTTTCAACCCATGACACCGATGCATTGATCAAACGCCTTGCTAAGGCTGAAAAATCTCGTCGTACCATGCTTGATCACCATGAACGAAGAAGATGGAGATCACGCATGAACGGTGACATGAATTGTTGCGACACACTTGCTAGTTAGTGACTGCGTCATTAATGATTGGTTAGCAAACAGCAAAAGACAATATTTTGAACACTCAAATTCAACGCTATAGGAACTCGCATCAGCACACTGTACAGAGATTTAGCTGCAACCTAAAATAGATAAACTCGTAGATCTAGAATAACTTGCGAGTTTATTTTATATTCTGTATGTAGAAAGTACATGCCAAACAATGAAAACACTGGGGATGACTGCCAAACAAGCATTTAGTCTCTAGTATTTGGATATGAACTGGAGTCGTTTCATTTGGCAAAGCAGAACGAAATCAACCTTCCCTATTCTAGGAAAGAGATGGTGGATTCACTCTGTAACAAATGGGATTCGATGCGCGACAGAGATAATCATTCTGAGCAGCTCACTTCCGAACAATTTCGAGACTTAGCGCGTACAGAAACTGATGATGAGCTTTTTAAGGATTGCTGCAATACCGCCAAAAAAGAAGGTCTAACACTATCTGAATTCATGGAACGCTATGTATAGGCAAGCCTTTAAACTAGAAATAAATATATCAATGAACTGAATAGAGATGCTTAAACAAGCAAAGAACTAGCCTCCCAGGCGTTTACAAACCTGTCAAGTAAAGCCATAGGATACTCTAATCAATAACTTTTTTATCTACTAAAGTAGAATTAAAACTGATCATTTGACAATCCATCGAGTCCATATAGTACATGTGATATTTCATCTACATTGACCCAACTAATCTTCTCATCATCAACATCAACAACTTGAATCACATGATGACCACTAGGATCTCTGGCTTCTTTCTTGCAAGAAATAACCTGTCCCATCCACCAACTGTGGTCTTTCTTGAGAGTTACTTGGTTTTCCCCTTTAACAATGATGTAGTCACCGGGCTTTACACCCAGAAAGGCTGGATAAGCCACCTGTCCATACGGAAATGGCATTCGCTCCTTAGCTTCATAACTCATGACTTCTGCCCTTTCTTCTACAGATCTAACCCACACAACAAGGGAATGCCACTTTGGATAGCGAAATGTAAAGGAAACCTAAAGCCAAGATCCTGAAGAGCATTGCTTCGGCCAGATCGCATCATGGTGAAGGCAAACCCTATTGGTAACGACTGATGCAGAAGATGGGACGAGTGACGAGAACATCACCTAGCTCTTGAGCCCAAAACCAACACGCAGAATTCAATCAATCCCAAGAAAGAAACAAAGAAAATAAGTATCTTAAAAAGGGAGGGGGTCAATCACTCAATATCACTTGGAATCATCAATTACCATTGGATTTAATATCAAAAGGCAAACAATCTATATTGATCGAGGATCACCTCAAAAAAGTATCATAACCTGAAAGAACGAGTGGAAATTCAAGTCATGAATACCTCACTGGCACCTCAATATGGATGATGTAGCAGGCTGCGAGTGAGAACTCCTCTTTCATTGACCCACTCGCAGCACTTTCTCTATGCCTGCCTGATCAACTGATTCAGATCAGCAATCAAAGACTTTGCACATGGGGGAGCCAGGATGGGTGTCACAGATATCATCCAGAACTTTGTCATTGTGACGGTTAGCTGGATTGTCTAATCCACCATTCTCCTTAGGATCAAACTCATCAGATGAGTGCTTTTCATTTGTGCTGTAAGGAACTTTGAACTTTTCGTACTTATCGGTGATGTCTGTCATGATGAGCAAATAAGAACATAGTCATCTTAACAAGAGTTTGCGTCCAATTGATTAAATGAATATGTCGATCAAGTGACCTGGTATCAACTATCACGGTTGAATTGAGTGCGGGTCTGAAGATGTCAGTATTTCATACTATTTAGTTGACACCATTCCCAATATCCTTTGAGCGACAACGTAGAAAGCTGGACGTCAAGCCAAGTCACGCGAAATGCCATTTGCAATTCCCATGCTCAAATCAGTACAAAAACATTAAACCAACAACCAAACGCCCTAAAAAGTAAAAATGGAAACAAGAGATTATCAAACAAATTTCATCAATAAATATATACCTAGCAAGAACTATTGGCCACGTTAGCTGTTAAGCCTATGAAAACAATAAGGGGATTTAGAATAAAGACAGGAGCCAACTTAATAGAGGGCTTACAAAGGTAAGTCAATCAACCAAAGAACCATCCATAGCTATGAAGACCAATACCAAGAAGATTCACACCGATATAACAAACACCGATCACAATTAAGCCTGCGCTAGCCACCAGGGCAGGACGCCTGCCCTGCCAACCTCTGCTTAAACGTGTATGCAAATACGCCGCATAAACCAACCAGCAAATCAGTGCCCAGGTTTCTTTGGGATCCCAGCTCCAGTAGCTGCCCCAGGCCTCATTCGCCCACACGGCGCCGCTAATGATCCCAACGGTGAGCAACAGAAAGCCAACCGTAATCGTGCGGTAGCTAAGGCTGTCCAATAGTTCATTCCGAGTGAACTGCACGGAAGACAACTGAACCTCAGAATTTCCCACATTGCCTAGTGGAGTCGCTAGCGCAGCACGCCGATACCCTCCACTTCCAATCGAACTGCTGCGCAGTTCCAAGGCATGACCACGATCCGTGACCAAGACAGCCACTGACAACAAAGAGCCCACTAAAAGGGCGGCGTAACTCACCATGATCACGCTCACATGCATCACAAGCCAGCTAGAACGCAGCGCTGGAACAAGCGGAGATGCTTCTTGCAACTGGTCAGGAAGCGCAAAGCTCGCAAAAGCAATACAACCCAAGCCCATCGGGGTCGCCGCCGCCGCAACAATCGGTGTTGGCCAGGATCTCTCCACTAAAAGCTGAGTGAGCGTGCATGCCCAAGCCAGGAAACACAGCGATTCATAGAGGTTGCTGATCGGGAAATGCCCCGACTGCCACCAACGAAGAACGAGTTGAGCCGTCAAGGCCAGATTGGCCGTTGCAATCAACAGCGTCACAAGGCCAGACGTCTTTTCTGAGCTCACTTTCCAGAAGGAGAGCGGTAAGGCCAACAGCAAAAGGGCGAAAGCAAACAATCCGAGCCCAAGAACCGGATCCATCCCAGCCAACTCCATGAACCACTTCACCGCTAAACAACTTGATTCTGACGCGTTTGGTTACCGGCTGGCCTGCCGCAACAACACTCCACCTCCTGCAAGAGAAATCAATACAGGCCCCCAAGCCGCCAAAAGGGGAGCCAAGGTGCCTTTAACACCGAGGGAACTAAAACTAAAACTCAACACGTAGTAAGCAAAAATAAGCACCACGCTGATACCAAAACCCTGACTACGGCTCGTTCTGCTGTTGGGCTTTGCACCAAGGCTCGATCCGATCAAACCAAACACCAAACAAGCCATCGGGACGGTGAATTTCTCTTGAATTCGAACTCTGAGCCTGCGAGCTTCTTTGCGGTCACCAGCATCAGATAAAAGTTGTTCAGCCTCAATGGCTTCAGATACGGTCATGTTGTTGGCATCCTTTGGCAATTTTGCAATACGTAATGGTGCAGGACTCAGCGGGTAGAGGTATCGATCAAAGTCAGCTGAAGTTGTACTTCCTGATGGAGTTAAAGTAAGAATTTTTCCATCATTAAACTCCCACTTGGCCTGAGACTCATTCCAATTGGCCTTATCAGCAACAAGCATCTGCGTAAAACCAAACCGAGAAAAGTCTAAAACAGTTACACCAATCATTGTTCCTTCGTTGAACTCTCGTGCATAGAATAATTGGGTTAAACCCTTTCGAGAACGTCCATCAGGACGGGACACTCGGCCAAAGCGAGAATAAACAATATTGTCACCCTTTTCAGCTGCAATAGCTTTACCAAGAGCACGTTGTAATGTGAATTCCGCAGAACGATTTGTTCGTGGCACGATCACGTCGTTAAAAAGGAACGAAAGACTTGTCATCAACAATGCCAAGGCGATCGCGGGTGCAACCATTCGACTCGCGGTCACGCCAACGCTTCGTAGCGCAGTCAGTTCACTATTGGCAGAAAGACGGCTATAGGCAAGCAGAGATGCCATCAAAGTGGCCATTGGGAAAGAAATCACCAAAAAGCTTGGCAACTTCAACAACAGCACTTGAATGGCGATCGTCCAAGGAAGATTCGATTCAACAATCTTGCGAACCAGATCAAACATCACCCCTACCGATAGGGACACCACAGTGAATGCTGTAAGGGCAAACAACAATGGGCCGATCAGTTCACCAAGAAGCCAACGATCAATTAATGGAATTCGATGAACAAGCCTACGAAGCTGACATTGAGCTTCAATCCAAAGATCATTGATCACAGCTGGAAACCCTCCCCAAGATAATGACGTCGAACGAGTGGGTCATGGGCTACTTCATCGGAACGACCAGAAGCGAGGATGCTGCCATCGGTCAAGATGTAAGCCCGATCAGTAATGGCAAGGGTTTCTCGAACGTTGTGGTCGGTGATAAGGATGCCCATTCCTCGCTCGCGTAATCCATGGATCATTTGCTGAAGATCCGCCACAGCCAATGGGTCCACCCCAGCGAAGGGTTCATCGAGGAGTAGATAGCGAGGACCCTCTAAACCAACGGCAAGGGCTCGGGCCACTTCGCAGCGTCTGCGTTCACCACCCGAGAGCTGATAACCACAACGATGAATGAAAGGCTCGAGATGAAAATCCTCGATTAATTGATGGAGTCGGTGATGACTATCAACCTTGGAAAGTCCGCTTTGAACCAACACAAGTTCAAGATTTTCTTGAACAGTCAAGTGACGAAAGACACTAGGTTCCTGCGGTAAGTAGCCAATTCCAAGACGAGCCCTTTGGGGCATCGACAGGTCCGCGACGGGATGTCCATCCAAAAGGATTTGACCACGATCAGGCCGCAATAACCCAATCACTAAATTGAAGCTGGTGGTCTTGCCCGCCCCATTGGGTCCGAGCAAACCAATCACTTCACCTGGCTTCAGTGTGAGTGAAAGGGAGCGAACCAAGGTACGGCCACCAAGGGTCAGAGTGACCTGATCAAGACTCAAACTCATGGCATTAAGGGAGTTTGCGCATCAGGACTCTGCTTTAACAACAGGATGGACTGAACTTGCTGACCTGGGATGGGGTTCGCAAGAGCATGTTCATCATCAAGGTTGTACGTCAAGCGTTCAGCGCGAATACTGTTTCCATCGTCCCGCACCACATCCACATCTCCGCTTAAAACAAGTTTCTCTTCCCTGCTGAAGTATTGCGCCTGACGCGACGTTGAGACTATGCCCCTAGGGGGATAAACAATCCGAACATTCCCAATGGCTGTCACAACACCCGTGATGTTGTCGGCACTTTGCATATCCGATTCAATCGTAATGAAATTGTCTTCACCTGCAGCTGTCTGTGCACGTACAGGAAAAACACAACCAGCAAAAACCAACAGGGCAGCAATGGATGAGAGTTTGGCAGTCCAGGTGGTCATTGTGCGCGAGGGAATGGAAAAACAGTAGTCCACTTTCATTATCCCAGGCAATGGACTTGAAACTTAGGAGTGGTCACGTAACTCAGGAAATGGAAGTGAGACAGGATCGGTCTGTCGCTGAAGTGCTTCCAATCGCAAACGAGCCTGATCTCGAACCAAGGGCAAATCGAGACCAAGATCGCCTCGTTCTGCAGAAGAAAGACGTCCAACACCTTCACCCAACAAGATTGTTGCACCTCTGAGATTTCCCCGCTCTAAATGAACATGAGCAACTGCAATTTGTAGAATTCCTTGTAGCAAACGGCGGTCAGGTTCAGCCGTTTCATGCCATATCTCCTCAAAAGCATCGTGTGCTTCATACCAGGAACGTCGATTGAAAAGATCGACGGCCTGCTGGAATCGAGGATCGAAATGAGCGCTCAACGCTTAGCCATTTTTTTTGCAGGTAACTTTCTTAAGCGCATGGATTCAGGAGTAACTTCAAGCATTTCATCAGGTCCGATGTATTCCAAAGCGCGTTCCAATGTCATCTGAATCGGTGACTGCAGCGAATCCAAAACATCTGCACCAGCAGAACGAATATTGGTGACCTGCTTGGCCTTGCAGATATTGATTTCCATATCTTGCTGACGAGTGTTCTCACCAATAATCATCCCTTTATAAACCTTAGTGCCTGGAGTGATAAAGAATTGACCACGATCCTCTGCTCCTTTCAGGGCATAGAAGGTAGCTGTGCCTTCTTCAAATGCAATCAACACTCCATTCCTTCGGTTATCAAAATCACCCAACATCGGACGATATTCAAAAAATGAATGGCTCATGATTCCTTCTCCGCGAGTAGCGCGAATGAATTCACCACGGAAACCAATCAATCCCCTGGAAGGAACCACAAATTCAAGCTGCGTGCGGTTGTCAGAGCCGGTTTCCATATTTTGCATCTCACCTTTGCGCGTTCCCAGCTTCTCAATGCAGCTACCAACAGCAGCTTCAGGAACATCCATCACTAGTGTTTCCACAGGCTCACAAGGTGTGCCGTCGATGGTGCGGAAAATAACCTGTGGCTGAGTTACTTGAAATTCAAATCCCTCGCGACGCATCGTTTCAATCAAAATTCCGAGATGAAGTTCACCGCGACCACAAACAGAGAACCGATCAGGAGAATCGGTATCTTCGACCCGTAGAGCAACATTCGTGAGCAATTCACGCTGCAGACGATCTCGAAGCTGACGACTCGTGACAAATTTGCCCTCTTTTCCAGCAAAAGGCGAATCATTGACCACAAAGGTCATTTGAAGCGTAGGCTCATCAACCTTGATCAGAGGTAACGCTTTTGGTTCGTCAGGACAAGCAATCGTTTCGCCGATGTTGACATCGTCGAAACCAGCAACGGCGACAAGATCACCTGCAGATGCTTCTTCGATATCTACTCTTTGCAAGCCTTCAAAACCTAATAACTTCATAATGCGGCCTTTTTTCACGCTGCCATCATCTTTAATAAGAGTTGCTTTTTGACCCTGTCTGATAACACCATTATGAACCCGTCCAATGATGATCCGGCCCAAGAAATCTGAATAATCTAGGGTGGTGATTTGAAGTTGTAGTGGCTTTTCAGGATCTCCAACAGGGGGTGGAACATGACGCAAAATCGCATCAAAAAGAGGACGCACATTATCACTCTCTGTTTTCATATCTGGCTTCGCAAAGCCTCCTAAACCACTACCGAATAAATAGGGGAAATCACACTGGTCGTCATCAGCACCTAGCTCTAGAAAAAGGTCGAGAACTTTATCAACAGCCGTTTCTGGATCGACACGCGCACGGTCAATTTTGTTGACGAACACAATCGGCCTCAAACCCTGTTCGAGGGCTTTTTTGAGGACAAAACGAGTTTGGGGCATGGGCCCCTCATTGGCGTCAACGATCAGCAAACATCCATCCACCATGCCGAGCACACGCTCAACTTCTCCACCAAAATCGGCGTGGCCAGGGGTATCAACAATATTGATTCTCGTATCTTTATATGTGACAGCAGTATTCTTAGAAAGAATAGTAATGCCGCGTTCCCGCTCTAAATCATTGGAGTCAAGAACGCATGTTGGAACGGCCTCGTTGTCACGAAAGATTCCGGACTGGCTGAGCAGGGCATCCACGAGAGTGGTTTTGCCGTGATCCACGTGGGCGATGATCGCTATATTGCGAATCGCCTTATTCGGGGCGCTCATGAGGTCCGTAACGTTATAAAGGGAAACTTGGTAACGCCCGCAGGCGCAGCCGCGACATGCTATCTCAAAGTGAGACTTGTAACGCTTGATTTTCGCGCCCGATGCGCAAACTGCCACGCGTCAAGCCTAGTTAGTGATCGATTTATTCCCTCTTCCATACTTCGGCTGAGAGGGAGCAACCCAAAAGAGCATCGCTGTAAGGCTGAACCCACCGCAGAGTTATCTGGGTGTCTTCATCGAAAAGGTCCCAGCAAAAACGTTTGATGCCTGTATGCCACAGGGCGTATACCCCCCCTATCTGGGGCTTGACGTTGAACTGAGTATTGCGACAGCCAAAATCCACTTTCAGCGGATGCTCCACACCACTTCGATCTGTTCAGGTGGAGATGCCTGCACCAGTCAAGCAATTAACTGAAGTTCAAATAAAAATCAGCTCTCACTCAATCCAGCCCCCAAGCCAAGCCCCCAGGTCTCAAGGAACCAAAGCAAGCTCACTGGATTAGCAACCTTCAAACTGAAGTCTCTAGGGCGAGGGCCTGGCTAACAAAATCCCCTCTGCCCAAACGCCACGACCTATCGCTACAGCTTCGTTGAGATCCGTCGGACGCTCAAAATCGGCAACAACCGAGTGATCGCTCCCTCGCCAATGTCTTGAAGGGCACAGACCTGCTCCAGGCGCCAAACGAGATCAATCAGCAATCACCAACCACTAACGCTGAATCCTGTTCGGCTCAGAAATAGGAAGAAATAAACCCGAGCCGAGGTCGGCGTCTAGAAACTCAAGACACCAGCCGAATCTGCAGCCAAGAGCAGATGGGAAAGCAATTCTGGGGAAAATGATGCCTTCAGCGACCAAGAGCCAACTGACGTGCGGGTTCAAATTGACGCAAAGCATCGGCGGAGCCTTCAAAACGCCAATGCCAAGGCTCATAGCTCACACCCTGTGGATTCACTTCAGGAAAGGACAACGTGAAGTGATAACTGGCGGCGTAATCCTGCAACCAACGGAATGCTGGAGTCGTCTCAAACGAAACCGAAAGATTGGTATCTGGGCGGCTGCCATCGCCAAGATCAATCGCATAGCCAGTGCTGTGTTCGGAATAGCCCGGCGGAGCAGAAACCTTGGCCCGTTCTTCAGCCGTTTGATTTCTTTCAGATTTCACATCAAAGAAAATCACCTGCTGCAAGTTATGAGAGCGATAGCCACTGATCAGCCGCAGATCGATGCCATCTGAAGCAGCGGCACGGCGCATCGAATCCAACGCAAGGGCTGCATCCTGATGCAATTCAATTCCAGCCTCAACAGTCACAAGTTGGCTGAGAATCGCCTCGTCATAAGGAAAGTGTCCAAGCAGACGACCGTCTTGATCTGGCGGCGCTTCAATCCCTTCCACCTCAGGAACGGGAGCCGAGGAAAACAAAAAGGAGCGACGCGCCAGCAAACCGGGCCCTAACCAAACAGCAGCCAAACTGCCTCCCCCAACAAGGAGACACGCCAAAAACACACCAAAACCTCTGCTTCGCTGACGAGGAGCAGGTTTTGAGCGACGGGCAACAGGAATGTCATCCCTGCTGCTTCGGCGAGTAGCGACGACCCTTCCCAGAGGAATCATGCAGTGTTGTTTCAATCGTAAGGGGGTCCGCTAGGGCCTAGTAGCCCTTTTCAAGATGCGTGATTAGTTTGAAATCAATGACCCGGCGGAGTTTGCTGAGATGCTGAGAGTTGCCGTTGTCGGTGGTGGACCGAGCGGATCCTGTGCCGCAGAAGTGCTTGCACGGGCCGGCATCAAGACCTGGTTATTCGAGAGAAAACTCGATAACGCCAAGCCTTGCGGGGGAGCGATTCCGCTTTGCATGGTTGAAGAATTCGATCTTCCGGATTCGATCATCGACCGCAAAGTTCGGAACATGAAGATGATTTCACCCTCCAATCGGGAGGTTGATATCAAGTTGGACCCACTCGGGTACGACGACAATGCCTATATAGGTATGTGTCGGCGCGAGGTGTTCGACTCTTTCCTGCGCAATCGGGCTGCCGAGTTAGGCACCACTCTGATCAATGGCTTGGTGCAAAAGATCGACACGGGTGACAAACGCCAAGGTCCCTACACCATTCACTACGCCGACTACAGCTCAGGCGGGCCCACCGGTGAGCTGAAAAGCCTCGATGTGGATTTAATCATTGGTGCCGATGGAGCTAACTCCCGCGTCGCGAAAGCGATGGATGCCGGTGATTACAAAGTGGCGATTGCGTTCCAAGAGCGCATCAAGCTGCCAGCAGAAGAAATGGCTTACTACGAAGATCTCGCCGAGATGTACGTAGGCACAGATGTGTCCCCCGACTTTTATGCCTGGGTGTTCCCTAAATACGACCATGTCGCCGTGGGAACAGGGACCATGCAGGAAAATCAGTCGCTGATCAAAGGTCTTCAGAAAGGCATTCGCGAACGCGCTCGTAAGCGCCTGTTCAAGGGCGAAGTCATCAAGGTTGAAGCGCATCCGATCCCAGAGCATCCCCGTCCTCGCCGAGTGGTGGGCCGCATGGCTTTGGTGGGAGATGCCGCTGGCTACGTGACTAAAAGTTCTGGAGAAGGCATCTATTTCGCGGCAAAAAGTGGTCGCATGTGTGCGGAAGCGATCGTTGAAATCTCCAAAAACGGCACCCAGACGCCTACTGAAAAGGAGATCAAGAACACTTACCTAAAACGTTGGGACCGCAAGTACGGAGCAACGTACATTGTGCTCGATATTCTTCAACGGATCTTCTATCGCACCGATGCTGCCCGTGAAGCATTCGTCGAAATGTGCGATGACCAAGACGTCCAGAAGCTGACGTTCGACAGCTATCTGTACAAAAAAGTGGTGATGATGAATCCCTGGCAGCAGGTGAAGCTCACCGCTCGCACCCTTGCCAGTCTTCTCCGAGGTCAAGCCCTGGCCCCCTCGACCTACGACTCCGTTCCTTCAGCGGTGGGTCGCTCCGATGGTGACTTTCTTGCCGACGAAGCCGCCCAAGCAATCAAAGCGCAGACCTCTGGTCATGCAGCCAAAAAAGGCGAGGCGGAGATTGAGGAAGAGCGCCCCAAGGTCACGGCAGGCTGAAACCCTGCTGAGGCATCAGGACTGGATGCAATCAAATTGCGCCAGGACTGATGCCTGATTTTTCAAGACACCAAGAAGATTGAGGCGATTGCGGCGGACATCGAGATTGTCCGCCATCACCATCACGCTTTGCGGACCATCAAAAAAGGCCTCCAGCGCTTTCGCAGCACCCTGCAACCCTTCTGCAAGTTGGGTGTAATTGCGGGATTGAGCAAGCGGAGACAGGTCGTTCAGCGATTGCAATAGAGACGCTTCGCTTGCTGATTCGAACAAATCGGAGACCACCACTCCAGAAGGGGTGAGCTGATCGACGCCAAGATCTCCTTTTTCGGCAAGTTTTGCAGCTCGTTGCACCACAGCCTGGACCGCCTGTAGGCGCTCATCGCGACGAAGCTGATGCAGCAAAACAAGACGTTCGCGAGCATCCACTGGATCGCTAAGCAAACGCGTATCGCCAACGGTCTCTCCGGCCACGGCTTGAACCAAATCGGCAGGGAAGCCATCCTCCTCAAATTGAGAGACCATCCGCTGGCGCAATAACAGCGACAGGTCGGCCACTAAGGCCTCAGGTTGGACCGCAAAAGAGGGGAATCGTTCCGCCCAATAAGAGGCAGCATCGGAAAGCAGGATCTGCAAAGAAAGACGCCAACCGCGATCCCAAAGGATCTGAACAATTCCATTCCCAGCCCGACGCAGGGCATAAGGATCAGATGAACCACTGGGGCGGTCGCCCTTGGCATAGATGCTTAGTAGCAATTCCAAGCGTTCCGCTAGGGCCAACAGCGCTCCTGCATCGCTGGAGGGAAGAGCATCTCCAGCACCACGGGGCTGGTAATGCTCAGCCACTGCAAGGGCGACCTGGCGATCTTCCCCCTCCTCTAACAAATATTTGCCACCCATCAAACCCTGTAGCTCAGGGAACTCGCCCACCATCTGGCTCACCAAATCATGTTTGCAGAAGTGAGCTGCTCGCTTGGCATGAATGGCAATATCTGAAGGAATAGAGAGCGATTCGATCAATCGCTCAGTCATCCAAGACATCCGCTCAGATCGATCGCGCAGGCTTCCGAGCCCCTTCGCGAAGGTGACGCGATCCAGGGCATCGCGGCGCGCCTCGCTCGGACTTTTCCGATCCACATTGAGGAAAAATTCAGCATCAGCCAAGCGGGCCCCCAACACTCGCTCATTGCCCCGCACGATGGTTGCGTCGGCACGATCGAGGCCATTGCTCACCAGCAAAAACTTGGACAGCAGGACGTCTCGAGCCTGAAGAGCCAGTGGATCGTAATGAGCGTTCTCCCGTTTCAACGGGACATAGCGCTGGTGGGATTGCATCACAGTGACAATCACCTCAGGTGGCAAATCGAGATAACAATCAGCAATCTCCCCACTCAGCACCCTGGGTGCCTCCACAAGATCAACCAATTCTTCAAACAAACCTTCAGGACAATCAACAGAGGCAGAACACGCTGTGGCCTCCTTGTCCAACGCTGAGCGAATCAATTGCTCCCGTTGGGATCGATCCACCATCACTCCTGCCTTCGCTAAGGCATCGAAATAATCATCCGCATGCTCGATCTCCAATGTGCTGTCGCGGAGACGGTGGGATCGACTCAAGCGACCGCTTTGAACGGGTGGTTGCGCCGCCGAAAGGGCAACCGGAATCAGCTCAGATCCATACAGCGACACCAGCCAACGCACGGGACGGCTGAAGCGCTGATCGCCATCGCTCCAGCGCATGAATCGCCTGCCTTGCAAGCCATTAATCCAGGCAGGAATGCGCTCATTGAGCAGGGTTGTGGTGGTGTCACCTGGGGTGCAAACACTGGCAAATAAACAAGGCCCCTTTGGAGTATCACGCGCTTGGAGTTCTGCTGGATCCACACCGCAACGCTTGGCAAAACCCAAAGCAGCCGGACCAGGTTGGCCATCCACCAGGGCCTGCTTGACGGGAGGTCCCTTGCGTTCTTCCTCTAAATCAGGCTGTTGATCAATCAACGACTCCACCACCACAGCAAGGCGTCTTGGCGTCCCAGACACCCTCACTTGGCCATGACTTAAGCGAAGGTCCTTCAAATCGGACACCACCATTTGCTGAAGCTGCTTCAGTGCCGAGTGCACAAACTCTGCGGGCAGTTCCTCGGTACCGATTTCAAGGAGGAATGTTGAGGACACGCCGATTGGATATGTAGGAATTGACTGTATTGGAAGCCGCTTCGCTAGTTTCAAAAGACCTATCCCTTGATTCCGTGAACGAAGGTTTGACGACAACCTCAGGGACGCAAGAAGCAGGGCGTGATCGGATGCTTGATGGCCCTTCAATACCTACAGAATCAATCGACACAGCTCTGTCTAAGGCTGAAAAGCGAAAGCTCTACAGCGGGCATCTTCGAGAACCCTTATTAACAGAGCTGAGTAATGAAGAGATTCGCTTTAGTGAGGACGCAGTTCAGCTCCTTAAATTTCATGGGAGCTACCAACAGAATCATAGAGAATTAAGAAAAACGGATAAAATTAAGTGCTGGCAGATGATGCTTCGCCTTAGGAATCCAGGAGGAAGAGTACCGGTACAACTTTTTTCGGCTCTCGATGACCTTTCCAATCAGTACGGAAACGGAACACTACGCATCACAACACGCCAAGCCTTTCAAATGCATGGCATCCCTAAGGCTGACCTTAAAACAGTGATTGGCACAATCATTAAAAATCTGGGATCTACTCTAGCTGCCTGTGGTGATATCAATAGAAATGTTATGGCACCAGCAGCTCCATTTGAAAATAATGGATACCCAGCTGCCAGAAAACTTGCTGACGAGATTGCTGATCTACTGAGCCCAAAAGCAGCTGAGGGTTCTTACTTAGACATGTGGGTTGATGGTGACCTTAGTTATCGATTCAAGCCCGCAAAGCCTGTCAAGAAAGCCCGCGAACGACAGTTCGATGAAGGTATTTTTTCGGGAAGCAAGGATGAACCAATTTATGGCGATACGTACCTTCCTAGAAAATTCAAAGTTGCCGTTACCGTACCTGGAGACAACTCAGTCGATCTACTGACGCAAGACATCGGGCTCGTTCTATTCACAAACAAGAACGGAAGCATGCGCGGATGCAATGTTTATGTGGGTGGAGGCCTAGGAAGAACGCATAACCAAGAGGATACTTTTGCACGAATCGCCGATCCCTTGGGTTATGTAGAAGCCGAGAATATCTTTGACCTACTGCAATCAATCATGGCGTTGCAAAGAGACCATGGAGATCGCGAAGTTAGAAAGCATGCTCGCATGAAATATCTTTTGCATAATCGTGGAATCAAGTGGTTTCGCGAAACCTTGATCAAGGACTATTTCAAAAAAGAAATTAAAAGCTTGATCAATGAACCACCTGCAAAATTAATGGATTACCTGGGATGGAACCGCCAGAAGCCAGGGCTATGGTTTGTGGGTCTCCCCTTCATGTGCGGCCGGCTTGAAGGAACGGTCAAGGCAGGAATTCGCTCCATTGTTGAAAGATATCAATTAGAAATAAGACTCACCCCAAATCAAGATTTACTTCTTTGCAACATCGGCTCCAGTCAAAAATCATCCATTAAAAGTGAGTTAGCCGAATTAGGGTTTGAACTGCCAGCAGAGGTCCCTCCTCTTGTTCGCCATGCCCTTGCCTGTCCAGCCTTACCCACCTGCGGACTGGCCGTCACCGAATCGGAAAGAGTTCTTCCCGATGTACTTGAAAGACTGGATTCCCAGCTCAATCAATTAGAGATCAAGAAATCCATTCTTGTCCGCATGACCGGGTGCCCAAATGGATGCGCCCGTCCTTACATGGCCGAACTTGGTCTTGTAGGAAGCGGCGTCAACCAATATCAGCTCTGGCTAGGTGGCAGCGCCAATTTGCAGCAACTGGCTCGTCCGTTCCTACAGAAGATGCCTCTTGAAGACCTTGAAACAACGATCGAACCCTTGCTTCAGAGTTGGAAAGATGCTGGAGGGCGGCGTGGCTTTGGCGAACACATCACCAAACTTGGTGATGCCACCGTTCAAGAGATGCTCAAGGTTCCAAGCTGAATAACTCTGGATCCCGTCCATAGATGGCACGATCTGCTTGAACGGTCCAAGCCCAAAGCTGATCACCAAAACTGAAGTGCCACCACTCATTCGGGTGACGCACAAATCCCGCCTGAGTCATCACACGATGCAGCAAACAACGACGGCTATGAAATAAAGCAGCGGTCCCATCAGGATGCTCCACTGCTGCATCAGCATGGTGAAGCGGCAAAGACTCCGGTCCGATCGCATCGATTTCCCCCCCCATATCCAAGGGGCTGCCCTTTGCATCAATGAGAGTGAGATCCACAGCAGCACCTGTGCTGTGGGGCGGCGGTATCAAATAATCAGAACTTGGTGGAGCCCAAAACCGTGCCACCTCAGAGCGAACGCTTTCCAAACGATTCAGCTGTTCTGAATCCTCCGGATCAATCCCTTGGCGTGCACACTCCTGCTCAATGGCGTGGTTCACCATGAAGGCTTGAACGGACACAGGACGCCAAGCATCGAAAATTCCAAAACGAAGTGGTTGGAGTCCAGTCCCCATCGTGATTCCTTGAAGATGAACTTGAGCAGCGAGCAAACGGCTCCTCACTCCTTGACGAAGACAAAAGGGGTCTGCTCCATTCCCGTAGGGCGCCCCCAATGACACATAGGGATGTGGCTCCATGCAGGTCAGCACAGAGCGCAGCGGTCGCAAGGATTCACCGCAATCGTCAATCGAGACCGAATGCCATGGACGCTGCATGGTGAAAAGACAATGAAAACGCTGTCAGCAGATTGCCAGTTTCTTAGTGGCGACGCATCGCGCATGCGCTGTTGATCCAATGCATAGCTAATTGAGTTGCACAGCTGCTGCAGCACGCTTGCGTTGCTGTTCCAACAACTCACGCATTTGCTCGTAAGACTTGAGGTCGGGATCCTCCTTCAGGATGCTCGCCGCCTCATCCCTGGCTTCCTCCAAGACAGAGCCATCGTCCGCCAGGCTGGCGAGCGCCAAATCGGGCAAACCCGATTGACGGGTACCCAGCACCTGACCAGGACCTCGAAAGCGAAGGTCCATCTCAGCAATCTCAAATCCATCATTGGAACGGACTAAAACTTCAAGGCGTTGTCTGGCCAAAGGATTACGGCTGTCGTTCACGAGTAAGCAGTAAGACGCAGCTGCTCCACGGCCCACCCTTCCCCGCAACTGGTGCAACTGAGCCAAGCCAAACCGATCGGCATGATCAATCACCATCACACTGGCTTCAGGAACATCCACCCCCACTTCCACCACGGTTGTAGAGACCAAAATCTGCGTGGCACCGCCAGCAAAATCAGCAATCACGGCCTGCTTCTCAGCACTGGCTAATCGGCCATGGAGCAGACCAACATTGAACTCTGGAAACACCTCCTCCGAGAGCTGACGATGCACATCAACCGCTGAACGCAGATCAACCTTTTCTGATTCCTCCACCAAGGGAAGCACCACATAAATGCGCTGCCCCTGAAGCACCTGTTCACGAATGAGTTGATAGGCCTCCTCACGCTCAGAGCTCTTCACAACCTTGGTGCGAATCGGCGTTCGACCCGGAGGTAGTTCATCGATCTGACTCACGTCGAGATCACCATGGAGCGAAAGCGCCAAGGTTCGCGGAATCGGTGTGGCGGTCATCGTGAGCAAATGGGGTTGCAGTCCCTTGTCGAGAAGACGGTTGCGTTGACGCACTCCAAAGCGATGTTGCTCATCAACCACCACCAATCCCAGACGTTCGAACTCGACTGGATCCTCCAAGAGGGCGTGGGTTCCCACAAGAATGCGCAAGGTGCCACCGGAGAGATCGCTCAAAATTTGCCGTCGGCTGCGACGTGAGGTTGAACCAGTGAGCAGCTCGACGCTGACGTGCAGTGGAGGCAACCAACTACACAGACTGCGGTAGTGCTGCGCGGCCAAAACCTCTGTTGGCGCCATCAAGGCTCCTTGCCACCCAGCTTCCACCGCACGCAGCAGAGCAGCAATTGCCACAACGGTTTTTCCGCTTCCCACATCCCCTTGTACGAGCCGCGCCATCGGTTCGGGGCGCTCCAGATCCTGTTCAATGTCCGAGAGCACCCGCTTCTGAGCACCCGTGAGTTCAAACGGGAGAAGAGACAGAAAGCGACCGACCAATCCATCGCTTTCCAAGCCCCCAAGGAGCACAGGCGCTGAACGCTGACGCAGGGCGGCTCTGCGTTGCATCAAGCTGAGCTGAAGGAGTAGGAATTCGTCAAACACCAAGCGATGACGCGCTTGCTGCAGTTGCTCACTGGTTTCCGGTCGATGGATGGCCACCAGCGCTTGATCGCGAGCCAGCAAGCCACGCGCTTCACGGCGCGACGCAGGCAGGGGGTCAGGCCAAAGACGAACAGCGGGCAAAACCGCTTCCACCAAGCTTCGGAAACGATCGGCAGTGAGCCCTTCGGTGAGGGGGTACACAGGCAACAACCGGCCGATCTGGCGAGAACGCAACGGTGCGTTGGCGCTCTCCATCACCTCAATGATGGGATCTTGAAAGCTGACGCCATACGGCCCACTTTTGACCAAACCACTCACCGCCACGGTGGCGCCAGCGGGGTACTGACGGGTCTGGCCATGCAGGTACGCAGGATTACTAAATCGTTTCCCTGCCAAAAATCGCGTCACCTTGATGCGACCGGTGGGGTCTTGAAGCTGCAACTCAATAATCGAAAGATTGGGGTTGCGAGGACTGGTGAATCCATGGGATCGACGCACCGTGGCCACAATCGTTGCGGTTTCTCCAGAT